>Ga0307441_1000130_pt1 | contig 31178 bp, 27 predicted proteins | sample SalMarWE160420MG_FD_202149 | JGI IMG/M metagenome (GOLD analysis project Ga0307441, IMG submission 202149) | Salt marsh sediment microbial communities from the Plum Island Ecosystem LTER, Massachusetts, United States - WE1604-20 | ecosystem: Environmental > Aquatic > Marine > Intertidal zone >... | reverse complement strand
CCGCTGCCGGACTTGCTCTGGTAGTCGGCGATGGCGGCCTTGATGGCATCCTCGGCCAGCACCGAGCAGTGAATCTTCACCGGCGGCAGCGCCAGCTCCTCGGCGATGTCCGTGTTCTTGATCTGACCGGCCTCGTCCAGCGTCTTGCCCTTCACCCACTCGGTCAGCAGCGAGCTCGAAGCGATCGCCGAGCCGCAACCGTAGGTCTTGAAGCGCGCGTCCTCGATCACACCCTGCTCGTTGACCTTGATCTGCAGCTTCATCACGTCTCCGCACGCCGGCGCACCCACCATCCCCGTGCCCACATGTCCGTCGCTCTTGTCGAACGAGCCCACGTTGCGCGGATTCTCGTAGTGGTCCAACACCTTGTCGCTGTACGCCATCTGCCTCTCTCCTCAATAGCTCTTGCGTTGCCGATTCAGTGCGCCGCCCACTGCACGCTCTCAAGATCCACACCGTCCTGGTACATCTCCCACAGCGGCGACATCTCCCGCAGCTTCGCCACCTTCTCCTTGATCAGCTCCACCGCGTAGTCAATCTCTTCGGCCGTCGTGTAACGGCCCATCGAAAAGCGAATCGAGCTGTGCGCCAGCTCGTCGTTGCGACCCAGCGCCCTCAGCACGTACGACGGCTCCAGACTCGCCGATGTGCACGCCGAGCCCGAGGACACCGCAATGTCCCGCAGCGCCATGATCAGCGACTCGCCTTCCACAAAATTGAAACTCACGTTCAGGTTCCCCGCCACCCGGCGCTCCAGGTCCCCGTTCAGGTACACCTCGTCGATCTGCGACAGCCCCGCCCACAGCCGCTCACGCAGTCCCCGCACCCGCACGCTCTCCTCGGCCATCTCCTCGCGCGCAATCCGAAACGCCTCGCCCATCCCCACGATCTGGTGGGTCGCCAGCGTCCCCGAGCGAAGACCCCGCTCGTGACCGCCACCGTGCATCTGCGCCTCCAGACGCACCCGCGGCTTGCGCTGCACGTACAGCGCTCCGATCCCCTTCGGCCCGTACACCTTGTGGCCCGAAAAGGACATCAGATCCACCTTCAGATTCGACAGGTCGATCGGCTCCTTGCCCGCCGACTGCGCCGCGTCCACGTGAAACACCACGCCACGCGAGCGGCAGATCTCTCCGATCGCGCCAATGTCCTGCACCACCCCGATCTCGTTGTTCACATGCATCACCGAGGCCACGATCGTGTCCTCGCGCAGCGCCGCCTCGAACTTGCCCAGATCCAGCAACCCGTTCGACTCCGGCTCCAGGTACGTCACCTCGAAACCCTCGCGCTCGAGCTGGCGCATCGTGTCCAGCACCGCCTTGTGCTCGGTCTTCACCGTCACCAGGTGCCGGCCCTTCTTCTGGTAAAAATGCGCCGCTCCCTTGATCGCCAGGTTGTCCGACTCGGTCGCACCGCTCGTCCAGATGATCTCCTTCGGATCGGCTCCCACCAGCGCCGCCACGTTCGCTCGCGCCTGCTCCACCGCCTCCTCGGCCTGCCACCCGAACACGTGCGAGCGCGACGCCGGGTTCCCAAACACACCCTCTCGGCTCAGATAACGGCACATCGTCTGCGCCACCCGGTCGTCCACCGGCGTCGTCGCTGAATAATCCAGATATATCGGTACCTGTACGCTCATTGCTTTGTTCACCAGTTCGCAGTCCAAACCCAATAGCCGCCACGGCTACGCAGGAGCCGTCACGGCTGTCGCTCGGAAACAGCCGCCCGTGGGCACGAAAGCCCGGCGGCTGCAGGGCGGCTATGCGCCGGGGCTGGCGGTATCCAGATGCTCCAGCCCCGACTGTTTCATGCTGGCGTCCTGACGTAGCGCCACTTCCTGCACGCCGCTGCGCCGCATGAGCTGCCCGAGGGTAATGTCGTTCAAGAAGTTGAAGATCTGGCGGCTCAGATCCGTCCACAAATCATGGGTCAGACACTGCTGCTCGTTCTGACAGTTGGACAGGCCGCCGCAGCGCGTGGCGTCCACGTTCTCGTCCACGGCACTGATCACCTGGGCCACCGCGATACGGTCTGGCGGACGGGTCATGGAATAGCCGCCCCCCGGCCCGCGGGTACTGGTCACCAGCCCTTCCTTGCGCAAACGAGTGAACAGCTGCTCCAGATAGGAGAGGGAAATACCCTGTCGCCGGGCAATATCTGCCAGGGACACCGGGCCTTCCTTACCGTGGAAAGCCAGGTCCAGCATCGCTGTCACCGCGTACCGGCCTTTCGTGGTCAACTTCATGCGCTAGTCCACTACTCACTGAATATTTTAACTAAAGATGCCATACCTTACTAAAACAGTCAAGAATTATCCTGGTCCGGTTTAGGCAGGTCCGCGTCCGAACCGCCCTCATCCACACCTTCGATGGGGGCGGCGGAATTGAGCTCGCAGGCCTGCAGATCGGGCAGTTCCGCCTCTCCGATCTCCGCACCCAATACCTTGATTGCACCACACATTTCTTCAAGACGCCGATCCATCACGTGGATGTGGTCGAGCATGCAGTTGACTGCATGGGCAACCGGGTCGGGCATGTCCCGGGTGGTCCCGTAGGCGTCGAACCCCATTTTGCGGGCGATATCCGCCCGGCGCTGATCCTGCTCGCCTCGGCGGGTGACCACATGACCGGGCACACCCACCACCGTCGCACCGGCCGGGATATCCTTCAGGACCACCGAGTTCGACCCGATGCGCACCCCGTCGCCGATCGTGATCGGCCCCAGAACCTTGGCGCCCGCGCCGATGACCACGTCATTGCCCAGGGTGGGGTGGCGCTTGCCCTTCTCCCAGGTGGTGCCACCCAGCGTGACGCCGTGATAGAGGGTGCAGTCGTCCCCGATCTCGGCGGTCTCACCGATCACCACACCCATGCCATGGTCGATGAAGAACCGCCGGCCCAGATGCGCGCCCGGATGAATCTCGATGCCGGTGAACCAACGGGCGAATGCCGAGAGAAAGCGCGCCGGCCAGCGCATACCTGCGTTCCACAGGCGGTGGCTCAGACGATGCAGCAGCACAGCATGCAGACCCGGGTAGGTGGTCAGGACTTCGAAAGTATTACGCGCGGCCGGGTCGCGACCGAAGACGCATCGAATGTCTTCACGCAAATGCTCGAACATGGACACGCAATACTTAACCAGTTGTATTCAAAAAAGTAATTTGTGGCGCCACTGCCGCCGGCATAATCTTTACCATTATACTCGGGTATTGTCCGGCTGTCATGGACGGTCTGTGCCGGCCGGGGCGGGGGCGACTCAGCCGCTGCCGGTCTTGTGCTGGATGGCTGTCAATATGCCACGCAGTATGTTGACCTCATTCCGGTCCAGCGCGGCGCGATGATAGACCCGCCGCAGCCGCCGCATCAAATGGCGGGGATTAGCCGGGTCGAGAAACTCCAGGGCCACCAGGGTCTGCTCCAGGTGGCGGTAGAAGCCATCCAGCTCGTCGGCGGTGGCCGGCGGATGCTCTGCCGGCACCTCGTCGTCCGACTCCCGCGTGCCGTCGCGATGGGCCTGCAGCAGCTCATAGGCCATCACCTGGACCGCCGCCGCCAGGTTCAACGAGCCGTACTCCGGGTTGCTCGGGATCTGCACCAGCAACTGGCAGCGGTCCAGCTCCTCGTTGCTCAACCCGGACTGCTCGCGGCCGAACACCAGAGCGACCGGCCCGGACTCGCTGCGGGCGGCGAGCCGGGCGGCGCATGCCCGGGGATCCACCAGGGGCCATGGAATGGCCCGCGAGCGCGCGCTGGTACCGGCCACCAGGGTACAGCCGGCCAGCGCTTCATCCAGGGTCGCGCAGACCCGTGCCCGGGCCAACAGGTCGTCGGCGCCGGAGGCGCGGGCGGTGGCTTCCGCACTCGGATAGATCTTGGGGCTGACCAGGTAGAGCTGTTCGAGGCACATGGTCTTCATGGCCCGCGCCACCGCCCCGATATTGCCCGGATGGCTGGTGTTCACAAGTACGATACGGATATTGGACAGCATCGCTCAACGACTCCGGCGCGTGATCGGTCTCACCATCAATGACCTGCGCCACCGGCGTGCTCCACACAGAACTGCGTCAACTCCTTGAGCAGGGTCTGTACGGCATCGTTGGTCGCCACCACGCCGGCGTAGGGATCGGCCTTGGCAGCCGGGCGGCTGACATGGAAGACGCGGGTCGCCAACACACGCTGACTGGCAAGGTCGGTCAAACGGCCGCGCAGGGTCAACTCCACGCGGCTGGGCTGAACGGTGAAGTCCTGCTGGAACTGGATCAATGTGGTGTCCAGACGCAGCCGAGCCGGCGCGCTGGCCGGCTGCTCCATGACGGCGGAAAAATGACCGCTGGCCTGCAAAGCGGACACCATCAACGGCTCCAGCATTTGCGCCGGCGTGGCGACCCATCGGTTGTCTGCGAAATACCGGATGCCGTAGCGGCGCGTGACATAGGCCATACGAGAGGTGTCCAGCGCCACCTCGGCCCGGGGCCGCGCCACCACCAGCACCGGTCCGTTGACATCGGCCGGCACCTCCCCCGCCGCGGCAGGCAACTCCAGCAGGAATTGATGGACGTTGCTGGGTTTGGGTGTGGGCAGCACCGAGCATGCGCTCAGCCCGACGAGCAGCAGGCTCGTCGAAAGCAGCCGCGCGGACCTGGCACACAGTTTACTGACCGGACCACCGCCTGCCTTTCGCCTCATCTCATTCTCCCGGCCCGGGCGCCGCCGGCTGGTTGCCGTAGATCAGCACCTGAGGGTGTTCCTGGAGCTTCTGGGTCAGTTGCTGAAGGCTGCTGGTCAATTGCTGCAGCTGGTTGAGCAGCTGATTCACCTGGGGCAGTGTCTGGCGGCCGAAGGTCTGCAGCTCTCCGGAACTGCTCTTCACCGCCCCACGCACGGCTTCGCTGGTCGCACTGATGTTCCGTGCCATGCTGTCCAGTGCGGTAACGCTTTGATGAACCTGCTCCACCAGTTTGGGCAGCGCCGCACTGGCCTTGGCGGTGTTCTGCATGGTCTTCGCGGCACTGTCCAGCGCGCTGCCAAGGCTCTGCTGGTGCTTGGCCACTTCCGCGGTGAGCGTAGCGATGTGCCTCAACGTCTGCTCGATGGATTCACGGGTGTTGGAATTGAGCAGTTCATGGGCGTCTTTGGCCAGCGCGTTCACATTGGTGAGCATTTCGGACACCGCCTTGTCCAGACGCACAAACAACGACGGACCGCTCTTGATCACCGGATAGGTTTCCCCGGCCTTGGCGGTGAGCGGCGGCGAGCCGGCACTGCCCCCGGTAAGGTCCACGAAGGCGACGCCGGTCAGGCCCTGCACCGACAGGATGGCCACCGTGTCCTGTTTGATGGGCACCTTGACCTGGATCTCCAGGGTAAGACGCACCTCCTGGGGGTTCTCGGGGGCAATCTCGATATCGCTGACCTTGCCGACTTCCACACCCTTGTATTTCACCGGAGCATCCACGTACAGCCCGGCGACCGACTCCTTCATGTAGACGTAATAGGTACGGTAATCCTGGCCCAGATCCCCGAACGCCAGCCACATGCCGAGCACCACGCCGCCAGCGCCGAAGACGAGCACGAACAACCCGATGACGATGTAACTTACTCTGGATTCCATCGCGAGTCCCGCGCCGCGCGCGCACGCGGGCCTTCGAAATATTCGCGCACCCGCGGGTGCGCAACCTTTGACAACTCCTCCATGGTGCCCACCGCCAGCAACCGGCCGTCCCCAAGGACGGCGACCCGGTCAGCGACCCTCCACAGGGAGTCCAGATCGTGGGTGACCATCATAATCGTCAAGCCCAGCCATTCTTTCAAGCGCAGCACCAGTTCGTCGAAGGCACCCGCGCTGGTGGGGTCGAGCCCGGAAGTGGGCTCGTCCAGGAACAACACTTCCGGATCCAACGCCATGGCCCGGGCCAATCCGGCGCGCTTGATCATGCCGCCGCTGAGCTCGTTGGGGTACTTGGCGGCGGCGTCCGGCGGCAGCCCGCTCTGGGCCACCTTGAGGGCGGCAAGCTCGCGAATCAGACGCGGCGTAAGCCGGGTCTGCTCCTTCAGCACCACGCTCACGTTCTCCAGTACGGTCAGGGAGCTGAACAGCGCGCCACGCTGGAACAGCACGCCGAACCGGCGGCGCAGGCGCTGGGCCTGGCGGTTGCTGATGCCCACCACTTCCTGGCCGAACATCCGAATCGACCCCGACGTGGGCCGCTGCAGCATCACCATTTCCTGCAGCAGGGTCGTCTTGCCGCTGCCGCTGCCGCCGACCAGGGCAAGTATTTCACCGCGCTGCACCGTGAGGTCGATGTTGCGATGAACAACCGCCGCGCCGAACCGGGTGGACAGCCCCCGCACGTCGATGACCGGTTCGGCGGCCTGCGGTGTCTCCTGCATGATCGCGGACATGGTCAGATGCCCAGCCAGCTGAACAGGATGGAGAACAGGGCGTCGGTCATGATCACCAGGAAGATGGACTGCACCACCGCCATGGTGGTGTGGTGACCGACGCTTTCGGCGCCCCCCTGGACGCGAAAACCCTGATAGGAACCGATGACGGCGATGATGACGGCGAACACCGGCGTCTTGCCCAGACCCAGCATGAAGGAGCGCACCGTCACCGCATGCTGCAACCGGTCCAGATAGGCGAATGCCCCGATGCCCAGCTTCAGTTTGACCATGAGCATGCCGCCGAGAATCCCCATCAGGTCGGCGAACACCGACAGCAGGGGCAACGCGATGATCAGCGACAGCATCTTGGGAAGTACCAGCTGATCGATGGGCGGAATGCCGATGGTGCGCAGGGCCGAAATCTCCTCGGTGACCTGCATGGTGCCGATCTGCGCCGCATAGGCCGAGCCGGTGCGCCCGGCGACGATGATGGCGGTCAGCATGGGCGCCAGCTCCCGCAACATGGACAGACCCACCAGATCGGCCACGTAGATGCTGGCTCCGTACAGCTGCAACTGCGCGGCCCCCTGATAGGCGATCACGATTCCCATCAGAAACGACAGCAGTCCTGCGATGGCCAATGCGTTCACGCCGGCAGTGCGCATGTCCGCCGCCACCGCCCGCCAGCGCACCCGCCAGGGCCGGACGATACTGGCGAGCAGGCGAAGGACGCATTCCCCCATGAACGACAGCAGCCGGAGCATGCCGCCCAGGGCATCCACCGCCAGCCGCCCCATGCCTTCCAGCAGCCCCGGGTAGCGGGGTCCGGGCGGCAACTGCTCGGGCCCGGTCTCGGCCACCGTATCCACCATGGCCTGGTGACGCTCGCCGAAACCGGTCAGCTGCACGATCTTGCCGAGCCCTTCCAGTTGCCGGCGGGTGCGCACCAGCAGCCAGGCACCGGCCGTGTCCAGCATGTCCACCGCGGTACCGTCCAGGGTGACGGTGGTCGCCGCCGGCCAGGGAAACCTGGGCAACCGGCGCTCCAGGGCCCCGATGGTCTGCACCGTCCATGAACCGCTACAGCGCAGGCGATCAGCGCCGGCCACCTGCAGGTCGGCATCTTCTTCAACCCGCGAATTTTGCGGCTGTTTCATGGGGTTCGAGTTTCCCCGTTCGACGTCCCGGTTGCAACACGGGCGCCGGGGGCGGTCATGCCCGATCCACCGGGAAGGCGATGACCTGATCGATGGCCGAAGCTCCGGCGGTCCACATCACGAGCCGGTCCACCCCGAGCGCCACACCGGCGCAGTCCGGCAACCCGTACTCCAGGGCGGCGAGAAAGCGCTCGTCGATGGGAGGCTCGGGCGCCCCATCGGCCCGCCGCCGCGCCAAGTCGCCCTCCAGGCGTCGACGCTGCTCGGCGGCATCGGCCAACTCGTGGAAACCGTTGGCGAGTTCGATGCCGTCCAGATACAGCTCGAAACGCTCCGCCAGCGGCGGTTCGCCCGGGCGCACACGCGCCAGGGCCGCCTGCGTGGCCGGGTAGTCGTACACGAATACCGGCCCGGGTCCCAACCCCGGCTCCACCACGTGGGTGAGCAGCAGATCCAGCCACGGGTCCGGTTCGGATAGGGGCATGCCGAGCGGCACCGATACCCCGTGACGGTCAGCGCACCGGGCCAGTGCGCTGACATCCGCCGCGAATGGATCGACGTCCGCAACGGCAATGAACAAGTCGCGATAGGTCCAGCGGGCGGCGGCCGGCAGCGCACGGCCCGCCACGGCACCCAGCAGGGCCTCCACCTCGTCCATGAGCCGGTGGTGGTCGAACCCCGTCCGGTACCACTCCAGAAGCGTGAACTCGGGGTTGTGGCGCCGGCCCCGCTCGCCGTCGCGGAACACCTTGCACACCTGATAGATGGAGCCGCTGCCCGCCGCCAGCAGCCGCTTCATGGCCAGCTCGGGAGAGGTGTGCAGGTACAATGTCCTGCCGTGAGGAGCGTCGGGGCCGGTATAGCAGGTCTGCAGACTGGCCAGGGCGGGGTCGGTGGCGGCCGCGACAGACAGCACCGGCGTGTCCACCTCAAGCACGTCCCGGGCACGGAAGAAATCGCGGATGGCGTTCAACACCTCCGCCCGGCGCCGCAGCTGATCCATGTCGGCCTTGGGACGCCAGTCTGTCATACGGGAAGCAGGCACCGGAGGGAATGGCGGACCGGCCCAACCGGGCGCGCGGGACGCTATTCCTTGACCCGCGAAATGTACTCGCCCGTGCGGGTATCGACTTTGATCAGCTCGCCGACATCGATGAACAGCGGCACCCGCACCACGGCGCCGGTCTCCAGGGTCGCGGGCTTGCCGCCGCCCCCGGAGGTGTCGCCACGGACACCCGGATCGGTCTCCGTGACCTTGAGAACCACGTGATTGGGCGGGGTCACGCTGAGGGGTGCGCCGTTCCACAGCGTTACCTGGCACATATCCTGTTCCTTGAGCCACTTCGCCGCCTCGCCCACCGCGGTCCCATCGGCCGCGAATTGCTCGAACGTGTCCGGGGTCATGAAGTGCCAGAACTCTCCGTCGGCATAGAGATACTGCATTTCGGTGTCGACGACGTCGGCGCCTTCCACCGAATCGCCGGACTTGAAGGTCCTGTCGATGACCCGGCCAGTCTTCAGATTGCGGATCTTAACGCGGTTGAAAGCCTGGCCCTTGCCCGGCTTGACGAACTCGTTTTCAATGATGGCGCACGGATCGCCGTCCATCATGATTTTCAGACCGCTCTTGAATTCATTGGTGCTGTAGGTGGCCATCGAATACCTTCCAGATGTTGCGCAGGAGTCAGTAGTGACGTGATCAAAGCCCCTATCATACCGCGAACAGCCCTCCCTGGGGACCGCACCCCCTGGCAGCAGGCCCTGGCACGGGCCTATCGCACCGCAGGCGAGCTGCTGCAGGCGCTGGACCTGCAGGACCGTGTCAGTACGGCGGTGCAGGAGGCGGCCCGGCAGTTCCCCGTACGGGTGCCCAGAGGCTTCGCAGCCCGCATGAGGCATGGAGACCCGCACGATCCATTGCTGCGCCAAGTCCTGCCCATCGAAGCGGAAACGCTGGCCGCACCGGGTTACGGACCCGACCCGCTGAACGAGAGTGCGGCCATGACGGCACCCGGGGTGCTGCACAAGTACCACGGCCGCGTCCTGCTGACCGTCACCGGCGCCTGCGCCGTGCACTGCCGTTACTGTTTCCGACGCCATTTTCCCTACGGCCAGGCCAATGCCGGCGCCGAGGACTGGTCAAGGGCTCTGGACTATCTGCGCAACCACCCCGAGGTATCGGAGGTCATCCTGAGCGGGGGCGATCCGCTGGCGCTGGCAGACAGCCGGCTGTCTGCGCTGGTGGGACATCTGGCGGCTATTCCCCATGTGCGGCGGCTTCGCCTCCATTCACGCACTCCCATCGTGCTGCCGGAACGGGTCGACGGGCAACTGCTGGACTGGCTCGGATCCACTCGTCTGCAGACGGTAGTCGTCATCCACGCCAATCATCCCAACGAAGTGGATGACTCGGTCGCACAAGCCATGGCGGCGCTGGCCGGCACCGGTGCGATCCTGCTCAATCAGTCCGTACTGCTCAAGGGAGTCAACGATAGTGCCGACATTCTTACCAGCCTGAGCGAAACGCTGTTCGAGACAGGCGTGCTGCCCTACTACCTGCACCAGCTCGACAGAGTGGCCGGTGGCGCCCATTTCGAGGTGAATGATCGGCGCGCTCTCGCCCTGATGGACGAATTGGGGCGCCGCCTGCCGGGCTACCTGGTGCCGCGGCTGGTGCGCGAAGAGCCCGGAGCTTCCGGCAAGACAGCGCTGCGCCGGGGCCGCGAAAACTGAGCCCCACTTGACACAAGGCTGCAACATTGCGGGAAAAACTGTACATTAGCGCCGGTGTCTCGCGATCACCGGCAATGGCGTGGTCGGCGGGACGCTGCGGAGAAGCCGTCATGCCGCCCCATAACAAGACCGGTACAGAGCCGCGCACATGAACGATCTGACACTGCCCGAACGCACTCCCCCCTCGGACGGCGCATTCGATACCCGTCCCGCACGGGTGGAAGCCTGGCTTGCCACCCTGCCCATGGCCAACGTGGGGGAAACGACCCGCCAGCTCTACAGAGCCCTGCGGGAAGTCAACGCCCTCGATATCAGCCCGTCGCAGCGGCTCAAATTCCTCGAGTCGGTCCGCCCCGTCCTGGGGTATGTCAGCGACGCCATGAAAAAGCACTATGTGGGGCGCTCCTTCCCGTTGCCGGACAAAAGCCGCACCGTCGCCCGCCTGGCCCGCGAGCTGCGCCGGCAGTCGGCGCTGGGTTACGCCATCGTCGCTCATGACGAAAGCCGCAAGGGGCGGCTGCGCCGGGACAAGGGCGCCATAGGCACGGCTATCCATCGAGCCATGCGCTGTTTCGGAGCGGTGCTGCTCAATGCCTACCAGGTCTACGCCCCCTACCCGGACCGGGTGTGGGGCGAGCTCCATCATTTGCTGCGACTGGCTGTCGCCCACAACGTGGACCGCGTGATAGTCAAGGACGAGCGCTACGAAGAAGTGAAGGCCAGCAGCGTCACCGACGCCTACAAGGAAGCCGTGTTGCTGGCCCTGACCTGCCCCTACCGGCTGCGTCAGGGCGAGGTCGAGCAGGTCCACCGGGCGCTGGAGCGCTGGGCGCCCCACGCACGCCTGCTGGATTTTGCCGAGCCCGCGAATCCCAGCGGTATCTTCATGATCAATCTGGAATCCGACAGTCCGCCCAGCTATCTCGTGCTGCAGCACAGGCCGGAGGACACCGGCAATTGCCGGCTGCTGGAAACCGCGGAGCTGGCTGATATCGTACGGGCCCAGTTGTCCGCGCCGCGGGCCGGGAAACAGGTCGACAAGGCAGGACTGCCCGCAAGCGTGCTGCGCCGGCTGATGCTGGCCTGGGGCGTCATGCCGAAGCGTCGCTACAGCCGCACCAGCAAGCACTCATCGGTGATGGCGACGGTCGGGCTGAGCGCCGCCCATTTCTTCATCAGTGGCGAAATGGTGTTCAGCCCCACCGTCGACGAAGCCGATACCGGCGAACGGGGTGGCGGCGAAAATGCCTACCCGGTCTACGACCAGCGCGCCCATTTCGTGGCCGAAGCGCCTGCCAGCGAGCGCGGACAATCCCCCGATATCTGGGACCTGCACCGCCACAACAGCGAGCCGACGCCGGCAACCCTGAGCCTGGAGCCCGAAGAGTCAGGGGATGACCAGAACGCAGAGATCCACTACGACGCCCAACCCTGGAAGATGGTCAACGTCAGTGCCGGCGGCTACTGTCTGCTGTGGGACAACGACGATGCTTCCGGCGCCCAGGTCGGCGAACTGATCGCGGTGCGCGAGCAGACCGACCCGGACCAGTTTCATTGGGGACTGGGGGTCATCCGGTGGATGAAATGGATAGAGAATCACGGGCTGGAACTGGGGGTCCAGATGCTTTCCCCCGGCGCCGTCGCCGTCGGACTGAAGGGCGCCCGGGGCAAAGGCCGCTCACCCGGCTATGTCCGCAGCCTGCTGCTACCGGAGATTCGCGCCATCGGGCAGCCGGCCACTTTGCTGACTCCGGCATTACCCTACCGGGTGGACGATACGGTGACTGTCTACAGTCATGGCAAGGAGACCCGCGTGCGGCTCACCAAGATGGTGGAGAACACCGGAACGTTCGCCCAGTTCCATTTCTCCCCCCTGGAAACGCGTAGCGGGCGCCCGCGCACAGGAAACGGCTCGCAGGACCCCGATTTCGACGCAATCTGGGATTCCATCTAGCCTACGGATCGGGGCAACGCCGCCCCGCCCCGATCGCACCGGCGTGTCCGAACCGCAGCCGCCCCCGGGGACGACCTCGTGACCGCGATCTGAAGGCCTAGAACAGCTCAGCGAATGGTGCCGGGTACTGCACTTCGCCGCCTTTAGTGAGCAGACCGGGCTCCAGTTCCATCGCCGTCAGCGCTTCGTCAGGCACATCGATGTTGCAGTACAGCGCCCACCGCGACGCGGGGCTGAACCCCAGGCGCTGGTAGTAATCCGGTCGGCCGGCCACCACGATGGCCCCATAGCCCAGCTCCCTGGCACGGGCAATGGCCGCGTCCACCAGGGCCGAGCCGATGCCCCGGTGGGACTGGGACGGCACCACCGACATGGGTCCGAGTGCGAGGACGTTGATGATTTCGCCGTTGCGCCGCATTCGAGCTCGGGAAAGCAGCAGATGGCCTACCACCCGACCGTTGAGCTCAGCCACCAGCGAGAGTTCGGGCATGAAGTCCTTGGAAGCACGTAAGGCACTGATCAGACGCGCCTCTTCTTCCCCTTGAAAGGCACTTAGATTGACCACGTCGATAGCCCGCAGGTCGTCGTGTGTCTCGGCCCTGACAACAATTTCGTGCATGGCGCTTCTCCGGTCATGCTGGACTTGGCGCCGGCCGCCCAGCCAGCATTCTGGGCGAATCGGTGTTCTTGAATTCGATCCTAGCAGGAATCGACCCGGTGGCAAACCGCCCGTGAATTGGTTACAAGTGTGCGCCGGGCAGCCGCGCCGATTCACGCTTCTCAGGGACGGTGCGTATGGTAAAGAACTTCCCGCACCTTGCCGCTAAAACGAGAAGGAGAATCGCAACAGGCGCCCGCCCGGCCGCGGGCGTCTGCCTTGGAACTGTCACAGAGGTACCCCGTGGACAAGGATCAGACACTTCACCTGGTGGTGGTAGAGGAATCGCGCAACGACGCGGAAGCGCTGGCCAACGTGCTGCGCAACGCCGGGCATATCCTGCGCCTGGTACACGTGGAGGACGCCGAAGATCTGGAGCAGGCCCTTGCCCAGCATCCGGACCTGGCTCTTTGTGCCACCGGACTGGAAAGCCTGAGCCTGGAACACGCCAGCGAGACGGTGGCGGCACACGCCCCCGGCATGCCCCTGATCGCCGTGGGCGACAGCAACGACGAATCGGCCGTGGTCGACGCCCTGCGCGCCGGTGCCGCCGACCTGGTCTCCTTCGACTACCCCGAGCATTTGCAACTGGTGGTCGCACGGGAACTGCGTGCCGTGGCCTGCCACCGCAAGCTGAAGCGCTACGAGGCAAGCTTCCAGGAGAGCGAGAAGCGCTGCCGCAGCCTGCTGGACAGCTCCCGCGACGCCATCGCCTACGTCCACGAGGGCATGCACATCTATGCCAACCGGTCGTATCTGGAGTTGTTCGGGTTCGACGATCCGGAGGAGATCGAGGGTACGCCCATCATGGACATGGTCGAGCCGGAAGATCACGGCAAGTTCAAGGAGTTCCTGCGCAGCTACGCGAAGGGCGTCGAGAACAACCGTACGCTGGAGATTCGCGGGCTGCGTCCCGAAGGGACCAATTTCAATGTGCTGATGGAGTTTACCGACGCCACCGTCGAAGGCGAGCCCTGTACGCAGATCGTCATGCGGGACCAGTCGGACAGCAAGGCACTGGAACAGAAACTCAAGTACCTGAGCAAGCAGGACCTGGTAACCGGCCTGTACAACCGCCAGTATTTCATGGAGGAGCTCGAGCTGGCCGTTACCGACGCCCATTCGGGCTCCGAGCCCAGCGCATTGCTGTATATCGGGTTGGACAACTTCAAGTCCGTGAAGGAGACCGTGGGCATCGCGGGCAGCGATCTGGTCGTCAGCGACATCGCAGAGCTCCTCAAAGAGCACGCCGGCGAGAAACATGTGGCAGCGCGCTTCGGAGACAGCACCTTCACGATGCTGGTGCGGGCCGAAACCATCGAGAACGCCCAGGCCATCGCCGATGCGCTACGCCATAGTGTCGAGGAACAGATCATCGACGTGGAAGGACGCTCCATTGCACTGACGTGCAGCGTGGGCATCAGTCCCATCACCGAAACAGCCCCCGGCGCGCAGGAGATCCTTTCCCGGGCGGACCTCGCCTGCGAGGTGGCCCGCTCGGCGGGCGGGAACCGCACCCACATGCATAACCCGGTGGTGGACGAGCAGCTGGGCAAGGAACGCGAGCAGCATTGGAACCAGCTGATCCAGGACGCTTTGGGGGAGAACCGTTTCTACCTGGTCTACCAGCCCATCGTCAGCCTGCAGGGCGACAGCAACGAGAAGTACGAAGTGCTGCTGCGCATGAAGGACAGCCAGGGCGAGGACATCATGCCCGGCCAGTTCATCAGCGTCGCCGAGCAGACGGGACAGATCGCAGCCATCGACCGCTGGGTGGTGGAGCAATGTGTCGCCATCCTTTCGGAGCGGCGCGGCCAGGGTCTGGGCACCACGTTCTTCATCAAGGTATCCCGGGCCACTATCGAGGACGTGAATTTCCCGCTCTGGGTCAGCCAGCAGCTTCAGCAGGCCAGACTGCCCGGCGATTCCATCACTTTCGAGTTCGCCGAACAGACCGCAGTGGAACATCTCAAGAACGCCAAGGCCTTCGTGAAGGCCTTGGAGGCCCTGCACTGCAGCTCCGCTCTGGAACATTTCGGGAAAGGACCGAACTCGTTCCAGTTGCTCAAGCACCTGCCGGTCAGTTACCTGAAGATCGACGGCTCGTTCATCCACAACCTGGCGAGCAATACGGACAATCAGGCGGTGGTCAGATCCATCGTGGAGACGGCCCGCTCCCTGAACAAGCCCGTAATCGCCGAGTTCGTGGAAGACGCCGGCAGCCTGGCCGTGCTCTGGCAGCACGGCGTGCAGTACATCCAGGGCTACTTCCTGCAGGAGCCGGACGCCGAGCTGGCCTACGATTTTTCCGAGGAAACCGTCTGACCACCACCCCGGCCCGGCAAGCCGGGTCAGGGTGACGCGTCAATCGAGGACGTGGGACACCAGCCCGTCCGCCAGCTTGGGTTCGAACCAGGTGGACTTGGGCGGCATGACCTGCTCGGCATCGGCCACCGCCATCAACTCCTCCATACGGGTCGGATACATGGCGAAGGCGGCCGCCATCTCGCCGCTGTCCACCCGTTTTTCCAGCTCCCCCAGTCCGCGAATGCCGCCCACGAAGTCGATTCGGGGGTCACGGCGCGGATCGCTGATGTCCAGCACCGGCGCCAGCAGATTGTCCGCCAGCAGACTCACGTCCAGCCGTGCCACCGGATCGTCCTCCGGCACCCGCACCGGATCGATGGTCATACGGTGCCAGCGTCCTGCCAGGTACAAACCGAACTCGCCGGAGCGGGTCGGATGCACGGCGCCATCCGCTGCATGGACGTCGAAACGCTCTCCCAGGCGGGCCAGGAACTCGTCTTCAGTCAGACCGTTCAGATCCCGCACCACCCGGTTGTAATCCAGGATCTGCATCTGGTCATGGGGAAACATCACCGCCAGAAAATAATTGTAGCTCTCCTGGCCGGTGTGCCCGGCGTTGGCGGCCTTGCGGGCGGCGGCCACGCGGGAGGCGGCCGCCGAGCGGTGATGGCCGTCGGCTATATACAGCGCCGCCATGGCATCGAACCGACGGGTCAGTTCGGCAGCCACGCCGGCATCCCGCACCACCCACAACTGATGGCCGATGCCATCGTCGGCGACAACGTCCACGTCGGGCTCGCGCCGCGCCTCCGACGCCAGCCTGTCATCGATGGCGGCGTCAGCGCGATAGGCAAGCAGCACCGGCCCGGTCTGGGCGTTCAGGGCATCGATCTGCCGCACCCGGTCGTCTTCCTTGTCCGGACGGGTAAATTCATGCTTGCGGATACGGTTGCTGTCGTAGTCGGCCACCGATGCCGCCGCCACCAGTCCGGTCTGCACATGCTCCCCCATGCGCAGGCGGTAGACGTAGTAGCAGGGGTCGGCATCCTGCACCAACACGCCTTCGGCGATCATGTGGCGCAGATTCTCCGCCGCCTTCGCATAGACCGCATCGGCATGGGGATCGGTGTCCTCGGGGAGATCGATTTCCGGCTTGGAAATGTGCAGAAAGCTCCAGGGACGTCCGGCGGCCCGCACCCGTGCCTCCTTGCTGTTCAGCACGTCGTAGGGCGGCGCGGCCACCTCGGCGGCCCGTCCGGCCGCCGGCCGCAGGCCAGGGAACGGTCGAATCAGCGACATAACCACATCCTTCTGGCATAAAAGCAACTATTGTACACGCAGCTGTCGGCTGCCCGCGACCGCATCCGAGGCAACCAACCCGAGCACAGGCGCCACGGAAGACACGGAAAGCACGGAAGGAGCACAGCCGACGAACCCTGCGGCGCCAACGGGGTACAACGCTTCCCTGACGTTGCACCGTTGGCGCCAAGCCGTGCGCGGCCACCGCTCCGCGCATTCAGGCGCAGGGCAGGCCTGCTGGAAGTTGGGCCACCCTGGGTTTGTCCAACATGCAGGCAAACCGGGCCGCACCCGAGGACTGTTGTGTCTTTGCCTGGATCAAACCGCGTAAGCAGGGCTGGGGTCCCACAGCAACTGCGGCCGAACGACGCACGAACCCGCCATTTCCACCGTCGGTTACTTCTTCAGTTCCGTGTTTTCCGTGTCTTCCGTGGCGTTTTTTGTTTTTGCGCAAGCACTTGGCCGGGAACTGAGGTGCCTCTTCCGCCGGATGTCAAAGCGGCGGCCGTTGCGGTAAGCTTAGCCGGCGGCAGACACGCACGGAGACTACCCAGGCGCCTGCCGCCCAGGCAGAAGCTCAGGAACCTATCTATGGTGCAGCAGTCCACCGGCACCACGCCCACGTTTAGTACCCCGTCGCCTCCCAATCTCTCCCGACTGGGTCGTCTGGCGATCTGGATACGCCGCCACAGCCCGACCCGACTGCCCATCGTGTATCAGCTGTCGCTGGCGATCACGATGCTGATCGTGGTGTGCATGGGATTGCTGGGCAGCGTGGTGCTGTATCACCAGAGCCAAATCCTGCGCCGGCAGATGGACGACATGGGCCATTCCCTGGCGGCCCAGGTGGCACGCTCGGCCGCCGAACCCCTGCTGGCCGACGACCATCTGGCACTGGAAGTGCTGGCCACCAACCTGGTGTCCGGAGAGACCGTGCTGGGCACGGCCATCATGTCCGTCAAGGGCAAAGTGGTAGTGCGCGCCGGAATCACGCCCTTTCAGGCGGACGCCCCACTGTCCGGAACCCCCGAACAGCGCCGCCAGCGCATCATGACGGACCTGAACTGGACCGCCGCGCCGCCAGGCGCCAAGCATCCCATACCAGTGGCTTCCTTTGCGGCGCCGATCCGATTCCAGCATGTGGTCGCCGGCTACGCATTGGTCACCTTCAACCGCTCCACTATGGACGAGTTCCGCCGCGACACCATACGTACGATCGTGGCCGCCACCTGCATCATGATCCTGCTGGGCATGGTGCTTTCCTATCTGCTCAGCCGACAGTTGTCCCGCCCCATCCACGATCTCATCGATGCCAACCGGGCATTCGACGAAGGCCACTACCACTTTCGGTTCCCGGACCGGCGCCATGACGAGATCGGGCAACTCATGGGCGCCTACAACCGCCTGGCCGACAGCATGCTGCAGAAGGAACAGGTGGAAGCGGCCCTGTCGCGATATCTCTCCCCGGGCGTGGCCCGTGCCGTGATGGACAACCTGGATTCGGTGCAATTGGGCGGCCAGCGAGTGGAGGCCTCGGTGCTGTTCGCGGACATCGTGGGCTTCACCAGCATGTCCGAGCAGATGAACCCCGAGAAGGTGGCCACCCTGCTCAACCACTATTTCACTTATATCTCCGCCGCCTGCGGGTGCAACGGCGGCATGGTGGACAAGTACATCGGCGACGAGGCCATGCTGGTGTTCGGCGTCCCGGATCACGACGAGGATCACGCCTTCCACGCCATAACCTGCGGGTTGACGATACAGCGGCTGGTGGAACACGAAAACCACCTGCGCCAACAGCAGGGGGAGCTTCCCATTCAGTTCCGTTTCGGCATCAACAGCGGCACCATGCTGGCCGGCAACATGGGAGCGCGGGACCGTATGGAATACACCGTGGTGGGCGACTCGGTAAATCTGGCCTCCAGACTGTGCTCGGTCGCCGACGCCGGCCAGATCGTGATCAGCGAGGAACTCTATCGGCAACCCGGGATACATGACCGAATCGTGGCGCACCGCTACGAGGCCATCCGCCTGCGGGGAATCGAGCACCCGGTGACCACCTATCGTGTCGAAAGCCTGGCTCCCGAACACCAGGAAGTCGTCCTGAACCAGGTGGCCGCCGTCCTCGGGGGCGGTAGTCCATGAACGCCGTCGTCGCGCGTTCGCTGGTGATCGCCGCGCTGCTGGCCGGATTGGCCGGTTGCGCCGGTCTGCAGCAATTGCGCGCCCCGGGCGGCAACGTCTCCGAACTGGTCAGCCAACACCAGTACGCCCGGGCATTGCAGGTGCTGGATCGCGTGCCGCCGTCGGATTCCGGCTATGCCGCCGCGCAGGCACGGCGCAAAACCGTTGAAACGCAAATGCACCGGTACGAGGACCGGCAGATCGACGAGGCCCGCCGGCAGCGCGCCGAGGGAATGCTGGCGGACGCACTGGCCACCGTGGATGACGCCCGTGCCAAGCTGCCGCCCAGCACAGAGCTCAACGCGCTGCGTGCCCAGATCGCCGAGCAGCGCGATCGCCGGCTCCATGAACTGGACCAGAGCATGGCCCTCGCCCACGCCGATTACCTGCTGGCCCAGCAGCACATCTACAAGGAAAGCATCCGCCTGAAAAACCCCAGCTATGCCGGCCGCTGGCGGGCCGACCGCATCCACGACGACCTCAAATCATTGTACGAGCCACTGCTAGAATGCGGGCGCGAGGCGCTGGAGCAAGGCGATATGGACCTGGCCAGCCGGTGTCTTCGAACGGCCCGGCGCATCGACGATACCCCGGCAGTGCGCGAGGCGTTGGCGCAGTGGGACCGGGCCCGGGAACAGGCCCGCGCCGCGGTTCAGGCACGACTGGAGCACGAACGGGAAACCAGTCAGCGCGCCGTGCTCAAGCGTCGGCAGCAAACCTACGAAGACAAGCTCAACGCGGCCTTGGAGCACGGCGATCTGCAGGGAGCCCGCGCCGCTCTCGATCAGTTGCGCAAGTTGAAGGGAAACACCAAGGAAGTCGCCCTGCTGGCAGCCGCCGTGGATCGGGCCATTGCCGCCAAAGTCCAGGAACTGCTCAGCACCGGTGCCCAGCTGTATCGCAAGGGTAAGATCGCCGCGGCCCGGGATACCTGGAAGGAGGCGGTGGCCCTGGATCCGGGCAACGCCGACGCCAAAGCCCGAGTCCAGCGCGCCGAGCGGGTGCTGCAGCAACTTCAGCGCTTGAAAGCCGGCGAAAAGAAACCTGCTGCCGGCACGCCGCCCCCACAGGCGCCATCGTTACCTGCACCGGCGCCCGCGACGACCCGATAGCCGCCGTCTCAGACGCCTTCCACCACCAGACCGGCCACCTTCTGGAACCCGCGCGGCAATCGGCTGCCCCGTCTGCCGCGCTCGCCGAGATACTCGTCCAGCTCCGCACCCTTGAGCTTGAGATGGCGCTTGCCGGCTTGCACCAGCAGGGTGCCCGACGGCGGCACACAGGCAAGATCGAGAATGTACTCTTCCCGCGCCGCCACTTTGGCGGCCGGTACGGCCATGATCTTGTTACCCTTGCCCTTGGCCAGCGCCGGAAGCTCAACGGCCGGGAATGCCAGCAGCCTGCCGGTGTTGCTGAGTGCCGCGATTCTGTCACTGTCCGGGTCGCGGACCGGCACCGGTTTCAGTACCCGCGCGCCCTTGGGCACCGAAAGCACCACTTTGCCGCCCTTGTTGCGCGCGTAGAGATCGCCGAGGCGGGCAATGAAGCCGTAGCCCGCGTCGGTCGCCAGCAGATAGCGCTGTTCGGCGTCACCGGCCATGACGCCGACGAAGTGCGCCCCATCCGGCGGACTCAACCGGCCTGTCAGGGGTTCGCCCTGGCCGCGGGCCGAAGGCAGACTGTGGGCGGGCAGGGCGTAGGCCCTGCCGGTGGAATCGACAAACACCGCCAGCTGATTACTGCGCCCCCGGGCCGCGCAGCAGAAGCCGTCCCCGGCCTTGTAGCTCAGGCCGGTCGGATCGACCTCGTGACCCTTGGCTGCCCGTACCCAGCCTTTTTCGGAAATCACCACCGTCACCGGTTCACTGGGCACCAGAGCGGTTTCGTCCAACGCCTGGGCAGACGACCGCTCCACGATCGGAGAACGGCGCGCGTCGCCGTATTTCTCGGCGTCCTCGGTAATCTCCTTGCGGATCAGGGTCTGCAGGCGCCGCTTGGAACCCAGGGTCTTCTCGATACTGTCGCGCTCCTTGGCCAGTTCCTCCTGCTCGCCGCGGATCTTCATCTCTTCCAGTCGCGCCAGCTGCCGCAAGCGGGTGTCCAGGACGTAGTTGGCCTGTGCGTCACTGAGCGCAAAACGCTCCATCAACACCGGCTTGGGCTCGTCTTCGCTGCGGATGATCGCGATCACTTCGTCCAGATTAAGAAATGCGACCAGCAACCCTTCCAACAGGTGGAGCCGTTCGAGCACTTTGTTGAGCCTGTGCTCCAGGCGCCGGCGCACGGTATCGGTGCGGAACTCCAACCATTCCACCAACAGGCTGCGCAGGTCCTTGACCCGGGGCCGTCCGTCGGTGCCGATCATGTTCAGGTTGATGCGGTAGCTGCGTTCCAGATCCGTGGTGGCGAACAGGTGCGACATCAACTGTTCCACATCGATGCGGCTGGAGCGGGGCACGATGACCAGCCGGGTGGGGTTTTCGTGATCCGACTCGTCCCGCAGGTCTTCAACCATCGGCAGCTTCTTTGCCTGCATCTGGGCGGCGATCTGCTCCAACACCTTCGCGCCGGAGACTTGGTACGGCAGGGCCGTAATGACGATGTCGCCGTTGTCACGCTCATAGCGGGCCCGCATGCGCACGCTGCCAGAGCCGGTCTCGTAGGCGCGCAGGATTTCCTCCCGCGGCGTGATGATCTCCGCCGCGGTGGGAAAATCCGGCCCCTGGATGTGTTCGCAAAGGTCCGCCAAGGTGGCCTTCGAGTCCTCCAGCAGGCGCACCAGAGCGCTGGCCACCTCCGTGATGTTGTGGGGCGGGATGTCGGTGGCCATCCCCACCGCGATGCCCGTCGCCCCGTTCAACAGAACGTTGGGCAGGCGCGCAGGCAGCAGCGCGGGCTCGTCCATGGTGCCGTCGAAGTTGGGCACCCAGTCCACCGTGCCCTGGGCAAGCTCGCGCAACAGCACCTCCGAGAACGGCGCCAGCCGCGACTCGGTATAGCGCATGGCCGCAAAGGATTTGGGATCGTCGGGCGAACCCCAGTTGCCCTGGCCGTCCACCAGCGGATACCGGTACGAGAACGACTGCGCCATCAGCACCATGGCTTCGTAGCAGGCGGTGTCGCCGTGGGGATGAAACTTGCCCAGCACGTCGCCCACGGTGCGGGCCGACTTCTTGTACTTTGCCGTTGCCGACAGGCCGAGTTCGGACATGGCATACACGATGCGCCGCTGCACCGGCTTGAGCCCGTCGCCGATATGGGGCAGAGCACGATCCAGGATGACGTACATGGAGTAATCCAGATACGCCTTCTCGGTGAAGCTCTTCAGGGGCAGGCGTTCGACGCCCTCGTAGTTCAGTTCGTTGGTGGCCATACGGCGGTTCCTACAAAGGAAGGTTTCTGGTGAGCCGGGGACGCCGCCCGGCCTCGCCTGCCCGCCGGCGCAGGCGACACGCCGGGGGCGCTCGCCCAGCCGGGACTATGGCCGGGCTCAGACCTCGGCAAGATTGCCCTTGCTCTCGAGCCAGGCGCGACGGTCGCTCGCCCGCTTCTTGCCGAGCAGCATATCCAGCAGCCGGTGGGTGTCGTCACCGGCCTCCACCGTCAGCTGCACCAGCCGACGGGTTTCGGGTGCGATGGTGGTCTCGCGCAGCTGCATGGGATTCATCTCCCCCAGCCCCTTGAAGCGCTGCACGCTGACCTTGCCTTTGATCTTCTCGGCCGCGATGCGATCCAGAACGCCCTGGCGTTCGGCATCGTCCAACGCGTAGAAGACCGACTTGCCCACATCGATGCGGTACAGGGGCGGCATGGCCACGTACACATGACCGGCTTCCACCAGTTCCCGGAAATGGCGCAGGAACAGGGCACACAGCAGGGTGGCGATATGGGCGCCGTCCGAATCGGCATCGGCCAGGATGCACACCTTGCCGTAGCGCAGCCGTTTGAGATCTTCCGAGCCGGGCTCCACGCCGATGGCAAGGGCGATATCGTGCACCTCCTGGGAACCGAGCACCTCACCCGGGTCCACTTCCCAGGTGTTGAGGATCTTGCCGCGCAGGGGCATGACCGCCTGGAACTCCCGGTCCCTGGCCTGCTTGGCCGAACCGCCCGCCGAATCGCCCTCCACCAGAAACAGCTCGGTGCGGCCCGGGTCGCTGGCCGTGCAGTCAGCCAGTTTGCCCGGCAGTGCCGGCCCGCTGGTGACTTTCTTGCGCACCACCTTCTTGCCGGCCCGCAGTCGGCTCTGGGCATTGTGGATGGCCAGCCAGGCGATGCGCTCGCCCGCTTCGGTGTGCTGGTTGAGCCACAGACTGAAGGCGTCCTTGACCACTCCCGACACGAACGGCGCACATTCCCGGGAGCCCAATCGCTCCTTGGTCTGGCCGCTGAACTGCGGATCGCTCAGTTTGACCGACAGGATGTAGCTGCAGCGGTCCCAGACATCTTCCGGCGCCAGCCGCACCCCACGGGGCACCAGGTTGCGGAACTCGCAGAATTCGCGCACCGCCTCGGTGAGTCCCATGCGCAGACCGTTGACGTGGGTACCGCCCTGGGCGGTGGGAATCAGGTTCACGTAGCTTTCGGCCACCGGCTCGCCGCCTTCGGGGAGCCAGACTACGGCCCATTCGGCCGCTTCCTGGTTACCTTCCAGGCTTCCGACAAAGGGCTCGTCCGGCAGGCGCTCCAGCCCCTGCAGGGCATCCAGCAGGTAGTCCTGCAAACCGGCCTCGTACTGCCACTCGGTTTCCTCGCCGCTGGCCTCGTCGCGGAAACGCACGCGCAGGCCCGGGCACAACACCGCCTTGGCCCGCAGGGCATGCTTGAGACGGGGCACCGAGAACCGCGGAGAGTCGAAATACTTCGGATCGGGCCAGAAGCGCACCGTGGTGCCGGTATTCTGTTTGCCGACAGTCCCCACCGCTTCCAGGTCGGAAACCTTCTCGCCGCCGGCAAAGGCCATGTTGTACTCCTTGCCGCCGCGCCTGACCCACACCTCCAGGTGCTTGGACAATGCATTGACCACCGACACGCCGACCCCGTGCAGGCCACCGGAGAACTGGTAATTCTTGTGAGAGAATTTGCCGCCCGCATGGAGCCTGGTGAGGATCAGCTCAACGCCGGGGATTCCCTCCTCGGGATGGATGTCCACCGGCATACCGCGGCCGTTGTCCTTCACTTCCAGGGACCCGTCCTTGAACAACTGGATCTCGATGCTGGTGGCGTGGCCCGCCACGGCTTCGTCCACACTGTTGTCGATGACTTCCTGTGCCAGGTGATTGGGCCGGGTGGTGTCCGTGTACATGCCCGGCCGCTTTCGGACCGGGTCCAGGCCGCTCAAGACCTCGATGGCGGATGCGTCGTAGACACTGCTCATGAAACGTAATGCAACCCTGTCTGTGTTGCGAACCGGTCAGCGGCTCTGGTATCGGATGCGCTGCAGAATCTGATGGCGCGGAAGTGCGCCAGCCGTCGGATTACACAGGAAGAAATTGTAGAACTGGTACCGGTAGCGCCCGTCTCCATTATCGAAGATACGCTTCCATCGCGCGTCGGGAAATCTGGCGAAGTGTCCGTCCGAGGCGCCGTAGGCGTAGCGCGTGTAGCGACCGGTAATGCAGTTGACGCCTTCGTAGAACACGTTGCGCGCTCCCGATGGGGAGGTCAACACCACCGTGTAGCGCACGACCCCGTTGTCGACGCTGAGCGATGCCGGGTCGATAAACAGCTTGAAGTGGAAATCGGGCAGGTCCAGCGGGACCGGCAACAACCCAGCCGGACGGGGAAAGGCGGGCAAGGCGACCGCACCCCTGTCGCGCCCGCTCACTCCGCCATCGGCGGCCAGTGCCGCCACCGAATACAGGGCGAACACTGCGCCCAGCAGCCTTCGCAGGACCATGGACCTGTCAACACGCAGCAGTTGCATGGGGGCGTCTCGTACACTCAACCGGATTCGATGCGCGGGGAGTGTACCGCGCCCGGAAGCCGGATGCGACCACCCCGGGGGCGGATGCGCCGGCGTACGGACCAGACCTATCGCAAAATGCGTCTCGCCCGCCAATCCTGAGTTGCGGATCGCGCCGCCGTGCTCATTTACCCGTGTAAACTACGCTCCTCACGCAATCTGCGTCTTGTCTTGACGACCGATCCACGATTCTGAGACGGGTTCCAGTCAATCCAGGTCGGCCACCAGGGAGTCGCGGATGTTGGCCGGTACCGGGTCCACCGCGTGGCTATAGGTCTGGTGGTCGATGCCCACCGCGATGGCCGCGCCTTCTTTGGCGGCGGCTACCATGGCCGGACTCAGGTCGAAGCGCAGGAAGTGGACCGAGGAGGTCTTCTCGGCGGTCTCCCGCTCCATGTCTTCGTCGGCGATGGCGTAGACGCGTTCCTGGCCGGACACCTGCACCCAGACCCGGTCCTCGATACCGACCATCCCGGCCAGCACCCGTCGGCGCTCGTCCTCGTCCGGAACCTCGATCATGAAGGTCGCCTTCCAATTGCCGCCGTCCGGAATCAGCGGATTGTAGGCATTGAGCTCATCGGCGATGCCCTCCGCCTCGAAGATACGCTCGGCACGAAGCATTTCCTGCACCTGGTACTGCATGGTCAGGCGATCCTCGAAGTACAGGGTCGCATTCGGACCCACGCCGAGTTGGCGATTCTTCTTGTGGTCCATGACCTGCTTGCGGAATTCCGCACGGATTTTCGCGTACTCCTCGAGACTGTAGAGGGTTTCGCGCGTCAGCTTTTCCATATCAACCTCTCCGTGAACTCGGTACCGCGGCACGCACGGGGAATCGGCCATGCGCTCCCGGGACGCGCCGTCATCGACTGTCAGATTCCGTATGCCCTGCGCAGCAGGGTGAGGGGGTGGATCGGCGCCCGGCCGTCTTCCAGGCCGTTCTCGATCTGGTGGCCGGCCATGGGACAGTCGCTGGTGTAGTAATCGGCTGCCGCGTCCTGTACCCGTTTGACCACCGGTTTGGCGATCTTCATGGATATTTCGTGGAACTCGCTCTTAACCGCGTAGGTGCCATCGTGTCCGGAACAGCGCTCGATGGTCTGGATCTCGGTGTCCGGGACCAACTGCAGCAGGTCGCGCGTCTTGTAGCCCAGGTTCTGCACCCGCAGGTGACAGGGCACGTGATAGGCGATCTTGCCGAGCTTTTCCTTGAAGTCGGTACGCAGCTTGCCTTCCTTCTGGCGCAGCATCAGATATTCGAACGGATCGTAGATGTGGTCCCTGACCTTGAGTACGTCGGCGTCGCCGGCGAACAGCAAAGGCAGCTCCTGCTTGAACATCAGCACGCAGGACGGCACCGGCGCCACAATGTCCCAACCTTGGTCTATCAACCGCACCAACTGGGGAATGTTGGCGTCCTTGAGCTTCTCCACCGCCTCCAGGTCGCCCAGCTCCAGCTTGGGCATGCCGCAGCAGCGCTCCTGCTCCGGCAGGGTCACCGGGATGCCGTTGTGCTCGAACACGGCCACCAGATCCTCACCGATATCCGGCTCGTTGTAGTTGCCATAGCAGGTGGAAAACAGGGCAACCTTACCGGTGGTCTCGCCCGCCGCCTCGGCACGCCCGGCGTCTGCGTGATGCCCCTGCAGACGCTTGCGCAGGGGTTGGCTGTGGTAACTGGGCAGCACCGCGCCGGGATGCACTCCCAGCACCTTGTCCAGCAGCTTGCGGGCCGCCCCGTTGCGGTTGGCGGCATTCACCGTCTGGGCCACCACCGGAATGCCGGCCAACCGACCGACGGCATCGGTGGACGTCAGAATGCGATCGCGGCGCTTGGTCTGGCCCTTGCTGTACTTCACCGCCTTGGCGCGCAGCATCAGATGGGGGAAATCCACGTTCCACTCATGGGGCGGGACATAAGGGCACTTGGTCATGAAGCACATGTCGCACAGGTAACAATGGTCGACCACGTCCCAGTAGGTGTTCTTGTCGACCCCGTCCAGTTCCATGGTGTCCGACTCGTCGATGGCATCGAACAGGGTCGGAAACGCGTGGCACAGACTGAAGCAGCGGCGGCATCCGTGACAGATGTCGAAGACCCGTTCCAGCTCGGCGAACAGCGCGCTTTCGTCGTAGAACTCCGCTTTCTTCCACTCAAGCGCATGGCGTTCCGGTGCCTGAAGGCTGCCTTCCCGCGTACCCTCTGTCGGTGCGGACATGGACTGCACTCCCATGTAGTAAATCGATGGGAAGGGGGGCCGGCAACGCCGCCCCCCGTCCTTGGTACAGCTTACTGCAGTGGCTTACTTGTCCAGGCCGTCCAGGGCCTTCTGGAAGCGGTTGGCGTGGGAGCGTTCCGCCTTGGCCAGGGTCTCGAACCAGTCTGCGATTTCGTCGAAGCCTTCCTCGCGGGCCGACTTGGCCATGCCCGGGTACATGTCGGTGTACTCGTGGGTCTCGCCGGCGATGGCGGCCTTCAGGTTGTCCGACGTGCCGCCGATGGGAAGACCGGTGGCCGGATCGCCCACCTGCTCCAGATACTCCAGATGGCCGTGGGCATGACCGGTCTCGCCTTCGGCCGTGGAGCGGAACACCGCCGACACGTCGTTGTAGCCTTCCACGTCGGCCTTGGATGCGAAGTACAGATACCGGCGGTTGGCCTGGGATTCGCCCGCAAAGGCTGCCTTCAGATTATCTTCGGTCTTGCTGCCCTTCAGATCTGCCATGGATGCTTCCTCCGTCTTGCACTTTGGGACGGGCATACGCCCATTTAATTTAGACTCAGTCTAAATTAAGAAAAAATTTAACTCAGTACGGGAAATCTGTCAACGGCCGTTGCAGGTAGCGGACTGATGCCGGAACCGGCTGTGCGAATTGACCCTCCCGCCGCTGCTACGGTAACGTAAGTCCATCCCTCCGGAGTTGCAATACGTGGCCAAGAAACGCAGCACCCCACCGGATTTCGAAAACGCCCTGAAGGAGTTGGAAGGGTTGGTAGAGCAAATGGAAAAGGGCGACCTCAGCCTGGAAGAGTCCCTGCGCCACTTCGAACGCGGCATTCAACTGACCCGCACCTGCCAGCAGGCGCTGCAGGAAGCCGAGCAGAAAGTGGAAATTCTGTTGAGCCAGGATGGCCAGCAAGTGGTGGCGCCGTTTGACAGTGAACAGTCCTGATCTTGCCCTGCATGCGTTCCTGGAGACCTGCCGCGCGCGGGTCAACCAGGCCCTGGACGCCCGCCTGCCGGCGGCCGATACCCATCCGGCGTCCCTGCACGGGGCCATGCGCTACACCGTGCTGGACGGGGGCAAGCGCGTGCGGCCCATGCTTGTGTATGCCAGCGGCCAGGCCATGGGCGCACCGGAAGCGGCCCTGGACGGCCCGGCCTGCGCGGTGGAGTTCATTCACGCCTATTCGCTGGTTCATGACGACCTGCCGGCCATGGACGACGACGACCTGCGCCGGGGCAAGCCCACCTGTCACAAGGTATACGGCGAAGCGACCGCCCTGCTTGCCGGCGATGCCCTGCAGGCGCTGGCCTTTTATACCCTCGCCCACGACAATCCGTCGGCCGCCGAAGACGCCGCTCAGCGGGTGCGCATGATCGAATCCCTCGCATTGGCCGCCGGATCGCGGGGCATGGCCGGCGGCCAGGCCATCGACCTGGATTCGGTCGGCAAATCCCTGGACATCGCCGAGTTGGAAGACATGCATATCCACAAGACCGGCGCCCTCATCCGCGCCAGCGTACTGCTCGGTGCCCTCTGCCGTCGGAACCCGGACGAAGCCCGGCTCGCGGCCCTCGATCACTACGGCAAGTGCATCGGGCTGGCCTTCCAGATCCGCGACGACATCCTGGACGTCGAAGGCGACACCCAGACATTGGGCAAACAAAGCGGCGCCGATCAGGCCCGTGACAAGCCCACCTACCCCGCCCTGCTGGGCGTGGAAGGAGCATCCCAGCGCGCCCGGGAGTTGCACGAGGAAGCCATCGCAAGCCTGTCCGACTTCGACGACCGGGCGGATCCGCTGCGCTGGCTTTCCGCGTATATCGTGCAACGCCCCAGTTGATCCCCGATCCCCGCCGCCTTGCGCGTTACGGCCTGCCGGCCGATAATTGACAGTTTGAGGTAGCCGCTTCTGCGATGACCAGCCCGACCGCCTATCCGTTGTTGGCCCGCGTCGACACGCCCGCCGACCTGCGCACCCTTGCGGAGTCCGACCTGGAGTCTCTGGCCGCAGAACTGCGTGCCTTTCTCGTGGATTCGGTCAGCCGCACCGGCGGCCATCTGGCGGCTGGCCTGGGGACCGTCGAACTCACGATCGCTTTGCATTACGTCTTCAACACACCCGATGACCGGCTGGTGTGGGATGTCGGACATCAGAGCTACCCTCACAAGATTCTCACCGGGCGCCGCGAGCGCATGGACAGCATTCGCCAGCGGGACGGACTGGCCGGCTTCCCCAAGCGCGCCGAGAGCCCCTACGACGCCTTCGGCGTAGGGCATTCCAGCACTTCCATCAGCGCCGCCCTGGGCATGGCCATCGCCGCCGCGCGCCATGGCAGTGACAGACGGGCGGTGGCCATCATCGGCGATGGCGCCATGACCGCCGGCGAGGCGTTCGAGGCCCTCAACCACGCCGGCGATCTGGACGCCAACCTGCTGGTGGTGCTCAACGACAACGAGATGTCCATTTCCCCCAACGTCGGTGCTCTGTCCAGTTACCTGGCCCGCGTGTTGTCCGGACGCATGTATTCCACGGTACGCGAAGGCAGCAAGAAAGTGCTGAAGAACATGCCGCCCATGTGGGAGCTGGCACGCCGCGCCGAAGAGCATGTCAAAGGCATGGTAGTGCCGGGCACCCTGTTCGAGGAAATGGGGTTCAACTACATCGGCCCCATGGACGGCCATGATCTGCCGAACCTGGTGCGCACGCTGCGCAATCTCCGCGCCCTGAAGGGGCCGCGGCTGCTGCACATCGTGACCCGCAAGGGCAAGGGCTATGGGCCCGCAGAGGCCAATCCGTGCGCCTACCACGGCGTCGGCCGCTTCGACCCCAAGACAGGCAAGGGCCAGGCCGGAGGCGGAGGCGGGCCGACCTACACGCAGGTGTTCGGCGACTGGCTGTGCGACATGGCCGAAGCGGACAGCGAGTTGGTGGCCATCACACCGGCCATGCGCGAAGGCTCCGGGCTGGTACGGTTCTCGGAACGTTTTCCCAGGCGCTACTTCGACGTGGGCATTGCCGAGCAGCATAGCCTGACTCTGGCCGCCGGTATGGCCTGCGACGGTCTGCGTCCAGTGGTGGCGATCTATTCCACGTTCCTGCAGCGGGCCTACGATCAGCTGATCCATGACATCGCCCTGCAGAACCTGCCCGTCACCTTTGCCATCGACCGCGGCGGGCTGGTGGGCCCCGACGGGCCGACCCATGCGGGGAGCTTCGACTTGAGCTACCTGCGCTGCATCCCCAACATGGTGGTGATGGCCCCCGCAGACGAGAACGAATGTCGCCAGATGCTGACCACGGCCTACGAACTGCGGGGCCCGGCAGCCGTGCGCTATCCCCGCGGCAAGGGACCGGGCGTCGAGGTCTCCAACCGCCTTGAAAGCCTGCCGGTGGGCAAGGCCCAGGTCCGGCGGGAAGGTCGCGGCGTGGCGCTGCTGGCCTTCGGGAGCATGGTGACACCCGCCCTGGAGGCCGGCGAACAACTGGACGCCACGGTGGTGAACATGCGTTTCATCAAGCCCCTCGACGAAGAGCGCATATTGGCCCTGGCCGACACCCACGACCTGCTGGTGACGGTAGAGGAAAATGCCGTCGCGGGCGGGGCGGGCGGCGCGGTGGGCGAATGCCTGGCCCGCCACGGACGGGCGGTCGCGCTTCTCCATTTGGGTCTGGAGGACCGCTTCCTGGAGCATGGCAGCCGGGAGGAATTGCTTGCCGAAAGCGGCCTGGACAGTGCGGGGATCCTGCGGGCCATCCGGGAACGGCAGGGCGCAATGATTGCCAAAATGCCCGCAGCCGGTTAATATCTTAGCGTTTTAGTCAGGAATTGGCCGTGGCCGGTAGTTATACTCTTAAGGTGTTGACCGATTTTGCTGCCGCTCACACCCTGCGGGACTATCCGGGGGACTGCGCGCGCATGCACGGCCATAACTGGAAAGTGGAGGTCGAGGTGGTGGCCAGCGACCTGGACGCCGCCGGCATGGGCCTGGATTTCAAAGTCATCCGTCAGACCGCCCGGGAGCTGGTGGGCAGATTGGACCACCGCTATCTGAACGAGTTGGAACCGTTTACGCAGATCAACCCGACCGCCGAGAACATCGCCGCCCACCTGTATCGGGGGCTGGCGGACGCCCTGAACGAACCGCGGGTACGGGTAAGCGCCGTGACGTTGTGGGAAACGGATCGCGCCTGCGTGCGTTATACAGAGGAACAGTCATGAACCCGACCGAACCGGCCAAGCGCATAGAGCCTGCCGCCCCCCCCATCGAGGACGTGCAGAGCAGCGCCGACACACGCCACATCCCCATC
>Ga0307441_1000129_pt1 | contig 31438 bp, 23 predicted proteins | sample SalMarWE160420MG_FD_202149 | JGI IMG/M metagenome (GOLD analysis project Ga0307441, IMG submission 202149) | Salt marsh sediment microbial communities from the Plum Island Ecosystem LTER, Massachusetts, United States - WE1604-20 | ecosystem: Environmental > Aquatic > Marine > Intertidal zone >... | reverse complement strand
GCTGGCATGTTGTTTATCTGGATTTAGATGTTCATCATGGAGATGGTGTCCAGGAAATTTTTTATTCGGATGAAAATGTAATGACAATATCATTTCATGAATCGGGTGAATATTTGTTTCCAGGTACCGGATGGATTTACGAATTGGGCAAAGGAATGGGCAGATCTTTAAAATTGAATCTGCCTTTAGAACCTTTTACTGAAGGTAAATCATATCTGGAGGTTTTTAACGGCGTTGTTCCACCCGCATTAGCCTGGTTTAAACCCGATGCTTTAATTGTACAGGCCGGAGCAGATGCACATTATTTGGATCCTTTGGCAGATCTCATGTTAACTACAAAAGATTTTGAAAAAATATACCGTCGTGTTATAGAATTAGCCGGTAAATTTTGTAAAGGCAGAATATTATTTACATTGGGAGGAGGTTATTCGCTAACCGCAACGCCGCGGATATGGACAATATTATACATGCTTCTTTTTAATCTCGAATTTCCTGTTGAACTTCCTGAAAAGTGGAGAAAAGAATGGGGGAATAAAATCGGGAAACAGCTTCCCGGTTTATTGCATGATCCCAATCCTGCATTTGATCCGATTCCTAAAAAAATTGAAATTGAAAGTCATAACAAAGAATTAATTCAACGAATAACTGATATTGTATCTCCGGATTGGCTATAGTAGTTTCAAAATTTCTAAACAAATAAAATAGAGAAGGATTTTATAATACTTAACTTTAAATACATGGATTTTATATTTACAAACATGTAAAATAAAACCGCAACAAATTTTATAAAGATAATAGAGCCCGGATTATTATCCGAGCTTAATAATAATTAAATATTAAAGTTTACTTTAAAATTTTTATTTACCAGTTTCTTCTGCCGCCGCCGCCGCCTCTGTTTCCGCCTCTGCCGCCGCCGCCGCCTCTTCTATCGTTTCTCGGCCTGGCTTCATTAACCACAATTTTTTTGCCCTTTAATTCTTTGGTATTCAATTCATTTATTGCTTTTTGTGCTTCACTTATTCCCGGCATTTCAATAAATCCAAATCCTTTGGATTCGCCTGAAAATAAATCTTTAATGACTTTTACACTACGCACATTACCAAATTCGGAGAACATATTTTGCAAGTCTTCATCCGTAACATCCTTTGAAAGATTGCCAACGTAAATATTCATTTTCTTATTCCTTTTATTATTAGATATATGTTGTTTAATTCAAACTACTTGATAGGATATACCGAAGAAGTGCAATTTAGTGGTGTATAATCAAGTTGAATAAAAATTAAATAAAATTTACTTTAATTGAGGATTAATAATTCTGCCGGAAAATTTTTTTTATTGGGAAAGCAGACAATATTTTCCAGCTTTTTTAAAGAACTCCACCTTTATTAAATAATCACCTTAATATTTTTCTTTTCTTCTAATCTTTAAATAGAATTAAATATGCAGAAAAAAGAAGTATCAATGCTTATAAAGTTATGTATTATAAAAAAATATTTTATTTAATAAGTTTTTTTAGCCAATAGTTAAAGAACAAAAACTTTACGAAAATTCTAAAATAAATAAGAAGAAAAAATTTTTATCGATTTATAAAATCCGCACAAAAAGCAATTCTATTTTATAGCTTTAAAAGCTTTATGTAAAGCTAAGTAATTTTTTTTTTGAATACAAACATTTTTAAATGTCTGTAATTCATTTTTTTAACAACATTGATACAACAATATTCGGCAGTTTAAAATAATTTTCAAGCAATTAACAATTTATTTTACGGTTATTGCCAAGCCTAATAAAAATATTTATCCGAACGAGTATATCAACCTGTTGTTCGAAACTCATATTAAAAGAGGCTGTCTCAAAAGAGGTTATATGTCATGCTGAACCTGCCCGTCCGGCAGGCGGGCTTGATTCAGCATCTCTTTTTAGTAGTTATTCGAGTATTTAGATTCCGGGTCAAGCCCGGAATGACAGTTTTGATACAACCTCTTTAAAGTTATGAAATCTCTTTAGAACAACGGGTTATATTAATTAAATTTCAACCTATTTCAACAATATTAACTTCTTGGTTTGACTAAAAGCCACTGAATGATTTGAAGTTGAAAAAGTCCGTAAATTGTAAAAATAAACCCCGCTGGAAAGCTTGTTGGCGTTGAAATTAATTGTATACCTCCCTGCCTTTTCCGTACCGCTTACCAGGGTAGCTACCTGTTCGCCTTGTATGTTATAAACTTTTAGAGTAACAAATGATTGTACAGGTAAACTATAACTTATCATGGTTGAAGGATTAAAAGGATCAGGATAATTCTGGGAAAGCGAAAATCCTTTAGGGATTCCTGAAGTAAAGTTATTTCCATTAATTCCTGTTACCACTGCACTGTCTATTGAAGTTTGAGCGACTGGCCAAATTCCTGGTGATGGAAAACTGACTCCTTTTGTACTTCCTCGCTTCAAACTATCCGGTCCAAACTCATACAACGGCCAGCCTTTATATGTTAGCTGTTTTCGTCCATACACGTCAATCATACCGAAATTACTGCTGTCCACTCCAATCGGCACAGCTTGAAGACTATCTTCATATACAGCCCATAAAGTATTGTTGCTGAAGTCCGATTTGGTAAAATTGTTTTTGTCAAATGTATCTTTTGTAAAGTAATAAAGTGTTCTCCCGTAAGCGTCAACAAAATATTGAACTGTTTCCATACCGGGCTGGTAACTACTGTTATAATCAACACCGTCTCCTCCGACAAGCTGATTATTCATTAGCATTATAGTATAATTCGGCTTGGCTACAAACCATATTCCCTTAAAACCTTCCCCGTTAACATCTCCGGCTGCATAATCTCCTGAGTAATAATACAATGGCCAGCCTTTATAAGTGATTTGAAGTGTGCTGTCAGGCCTGGTTATTTTTCCGAAATCCTTAGGATCAAGACCGGCACCGATTGTTAGGCTATCGGCATAAAATGTAGGCCAGATTGTTGTACAGCCACCGGTACATGCGGAAGTAACCGTATCTTTATCGTTTGCAAAAAAGTATAAAGATCTTCCCGTACCGTCCGTTAAAATCTCTCCGTACTTAGGATTGTTTGTTATTTTTACTTCCGAAACCATTATAGCGCTCTTTATTGAAGTTTGAGCAACAGGCCAAATACCCGGTGATGGAAAACTGACTCCTTTTGTACTTCCGCGCTTTAGGCTGTCCGGTCCAAACTCATACAACGGCCAGCCTTTATATGTTAGTTGTTTTCGTCCGTATACGTTTATCATTCCGAAATTACTGCTGTCCACTCCAATCGGTACAGCTTGAAGACTGTCTTCATATATAGCCCATAATGTATTATTGCTGAAGTCCGATTTGGTAAAGTTGTTTTTGTCAAATGTATCTTTTGTAAAGTAATAAAGTGTTCTCCCGTAAGCGTCAACAAAATATTGAACTGTTTCCATACCGGGCTGGTAACTACTGTTATAATCAACACCGTCTCCTCCGACAAGCTGATTATTCATTAGCATTATAGTATAATTCGGCTTGGCTACAAACCATATTCCCTTAAAACCTTCCCCGTTAACATCGCCGGCTGTGTTGTCACCGGAATAGTAATATAACGGCCAGCCTTTATACGTAATTTGAAGTGTGCTGTCAGGCCTGGTTATTTTTCCGAAATCCTTAGGATCAAGACCGGCACCGATTGTTAGGCTATCGGCATAAAATGTAGGCCAGATTGTTGTGCAGCCACCGGTACATGCGGAAGTAACCGTATCCTTATCATTTGCAAAAAAGTACAAAGACATTCCAGTACCGTCTGTTAAAATCTCTCCGTACTTTGGATTGTTTGTTATTTTTACTTCCGTTACGGAACTTACTTGTTTGCGTGAATTATAATTTATTTGTTTAGTCGAAGTTATATTATTATTAATATTAATCGATGAAGCAAAGATTAATACTGAATAAGCAGAGATTACAAAAAAACAAATAAATAGAATTTGTAAATATGACTTTTTAAACATAATTTCTCCTCGTAATTAATTTTTTCGGCTAAAAAGATTATACCGAATCGAAATTTATTTAAAAGAAAAGATGCGCGTTCAAAGAATATTAAATTAGGCACGGGAAATTGGAAATTAGTTTATGTAGCAATCCGGAAAATGTTTTTTATCTTTCAATAATCAATATTCCATTGTATCTCATGCCTTAATTTAATATGATGTGCTTAATAATTTATGAGCTTAAATATCCGCTGCTGTAATTTTAATTTAAAATCAAATAATCTTTGTTGATTATAAACAATACTGTGATATAAGTGACAATAGAATAGCTGGCATCTGTTTCCAAACCTACTTTACTTCTTGTTGTTTAATTTTTACAAAAGCTTCTTTAAGAAAGAGTTTTATCTTGAGCGACACATGACAAGTTCGCAAACTTCTGATTGACTCAATAAAAACTGTTTAAACTAAGATTGATTTCATTTTAATAAAATCATCTTCTTCGTATCTGCACAATTCTGTTATCAATTCTAAAAAAATATTATTAATTCTTGTAAGAATAGACTTAATAAAAATCTTTCGCATATTACTCAAATTATCTCTCGTTATTTACCAATTGTAGAATTCATTATTCATCGATGTATAGAATTTAATACTAATATTTAAAATAGATTTTATTATGAGCGATAATATAGACTTTTATCCGGCACTTAAATTGATTTTAATCAATCAATTAATCGGGAGGCTAGTATGTATAAAACAATTATCTTTGTTATCCCCTTTTTAATTTATTTTTTAGGATGTTCAGCGGTTCCGGTATATAGAGTAAATTCTCTTGATAAAAATACCGATTTATATATGGGCCTGGAAACAGTAATAAAAGAAGATAGTACCGCTTCCGTATCACTACAATTTCAAAAACAATCCGGGGAAAATTATATTTTTTACATTTCTATAAAAAATAATTCACAGCAGCAATTTGCAGTTGATCCTAAGAATATTTACACTAAAATAGTCCAAGGTAATGTAAGTAATAAAAATAAATATTTTCACGCCCTTGACCCGGAAAAACAGCTTATTAATATAGATAAAGATATAAACAGTACATCCGCCCGGCAAAAAACAACAAATGGATTGTTCTTCCTAACCTCAGTTGTAAATTTAGCCTCAGATATTGCAACAATCGGTAAACGGAAATCCGAAAAAGAAGTGGAGCAAACTCAATATGATAGAGAAATGCAAAGACAGGATAATATTGATGAAAATAATTATTATGACAATAAGATATCTTCTCTTAAAAATCAAAAAGAATACTGGGAACACAACATATTTAGAGTTTCAATTTTTTATCCCTGTGATGAAATAGAAGGAATTTTAGTTTTGCCTATTGTACCGAATGCCCGAATAATTGATATAGTTGTGTCTGTAAATAACAAAGAATATAATTTTATCTATAAACAGACATGTATTGATTAGTAAAACTTCCTTTATAATGCTATTATAGGCTTGAGAAGTTTTAAAATTCAATTCAAAATAAAATAATCTGCCGCTGAAATTATTCCATTTCATTTTAACAAATGATTCGAACATTACCGGTTTATTATCATGATAATACTTGTCATCTTTCAACTCGACCGGAGCCACTTCCTTTCGCTAATTTCTCTACCTCCTGTTTACTTACCAGATTAAAATCTCCCGGTATCGTTTGCTTTAGACATGACGCCGCAACTGCAAATTCAAGAGCATCTTTTGTGTTTCCGCCTTTTAATAAACCGTAAATTAATCCGCTTGCAAAAGAATCCCCGCCGCCTACTCTGTCGATAATTTCTATATCATATTTTCTTGAACGGTAAGGCCGGCTGCAATCCTTATCATCGTATAATAAAGCGCTCCACCCATTGCGGGAAGCAGAATGGCTTTCTCTTAATGTAATGGCAACGGTATTAAAACCAAATTTTTCTTTCAATTTTCCGGCAAGACTAAAATATCCTTCTTCATCCAGTTCACCGCTTTCTACTGAGGTTTTGCCGGCTTTAAATCCAAGACTTTTTTCCGCATCTTCTTCGTTGGCAATACAAACATCAACATATTCCATAAGCGGAATCATGGCAGATTGAGCTTCTTTAATACTCCAAAGCTTTGCACGATAATTCAGATCGGCACTAATTATTACTCCGTTATCTTTAGCCGCTATACATGCTGCGACAAGCGATTCCCTAACAGTACTTCCCAAAGCAGGAGTAATTCCGGTCCAGTGGAACCAGTTTTTATTTTTAAATAATTCTTTCCAGTTTAATTCGTTTTTATCTAAAGTTGTTACTGCAGAAGCCGCTCTATCGTAAATTACTTTTGAAGCTCTCTGGCTTGCGCCAGTTTCCAGGAAATAAATTCCCAGCCTATCTCCTCCTCTTACAATGTAATCTGTTCTTACACCGAATTGCCTAAGGCTATTTAAAGCCGACTGACCAATTTCATGTTCCGGCAGCTTTGTAACAAAATAACTTTCCAAACCATAATTAGATAAAGCCACAGCTACATTGGCTTCGCCTCCTCCATAATTAATATCAAATTGATCCGATTGAACAAATCTTTTATAACCGGGAGTTGAAAGTCTCAGCATTATTTCGCCCATAGTAACTACTTTCTCAGACATTTAAGAACATCCTTCCAATTAATTTTTCAATTGATAAAAAATCTTTCTTAAAAAAATTAAATTTATCTCTCCGTTCAACCGCCCTCAACAGTAACCGGTACATTACCAAATTTTCAGCAAAACATTATTATTCTTACATAATTGCTTGTTCCGTTCTCCTGATAATTTCTTCCTGGAGTTCCGGAATTAAATCAACAAAATAATCGCTGTACCCAGCTACTCTAACTATTAAATCTCTATATTTATCGGGATGTTTCTGTGCATCCCTTAATGTATTAGCCGATACCACATTAAATTGAATATGATGACCGTCCATTCTGAAATAAGTTCTGACTAATTGAGTAAGTTTTTCATAACCGTCGGGATTATCGAAAAACATCGGCGTAAATTTTTGATTTAATAATGTGCCGCCTGTTCTTAAATGATCTATTTTTGATGCCGATTTAATTACTGCCGTGGGACCGAAAGTATCCGAGCCTTGTACGGGAGAAATTCCCTCCGATAAAGGTTCGTTCGCAAGCCGTCCATCGGGTGTTGCTCCAACTACAGATCCGAAATAAATATGTGAAGTAGTCGGAAGAAGATTAATTCTGTAGTGCCCGCCTTTTGTATTTGGTCTGCCGTCTATAGATTCAAAATATAATTCAAAAACCTGTTTCAATACTTTATCGGCGTAATCGTTATCGTTGCCGTATTTAGGAGTTTTATAAAGGACTTTATCTCTTACTTCTTCAGAACCATTGTAGTTATTCTTCAGCGCCTTTAATAATTCTTCCATTGAAAAATTATGTTTGTCAAAAACATTGTATTTAATTGAAGTCAGTGAATCCGTAATACTTCCCATACCGACTCCCTGTATATACGATGAATTATACCTTGCGCCTCCGCCGTTATAATCTTTACCGTTCTTAATACAGTCGTCAATAAGAATAGACATAAACGGAGCCGGCAATATTTTTGCATATAACTTTTCTATTATCCGGTTGCCTTTAATCTTAATATCAATAAAATAATTCAGTTGTTTTTTGTAAGCATCGAATAAATCATCGTAAGTTTTAAATTCAACAGGGTTACCGGTTTTCAAACCAAGTTGTTTTCCCGTACGCGGATCAATTCCGTTATTCAGTGTAAGCTCAAGAATTTTAACAAGATTAAAATAACCTGTTAGTATATAACGTTCTTTTCCGAATGCGCCGGTTTCTACACAGCCGCTAGCACCTCCGTTTCGTGCATCGGTTACTGATTTACCCTGCCGAAGCAATTCCTGGATGATCGCATCTGTATTAAAAAGCGACGGCTGACCGTATCCGGTTTTTATTATTTTTAATGCACGCTTAACCAGCCTGTCCGGGTTCTTCTTACTTATTTGAACCATCGAACTTGGCTGCAGAAGTCTCATTTCTTCAATTACATCGAGGATTAGATATGTTAATTCATTGGAAGCATCGTCGCCGTGTTCATCCACCCCGCCTAAATTTATGAGGCAAAAGTCCGTATAAGTATTACTTTCCTGAGCAGTAACACCAACCTTCGGCGGTGCAGGCTGATTATTAAACTTACACCAAAATGCCTGTAATAGCTCTCTTGCTTTTTCTTCGGTTAAGGAACCGTCCTCTATTCCCTTTTTATAAAAAGGATATAAATGCTGATCGAGTCTGCCCGGATTAAACGAATCCCAAGTATTAAGTTCCGTAATAATTCCAATATGAATAAACCAATAATATTGAAGCGCTTCCCAAAAATTTTGAGGAGCATTCGCCGGTACTCTACTGCATATACCGGCAATTTCATACAATTCTTTTTTTCTTTTTGAATCATGTTCTTTTTCGGCAAGTTGTTTGGCCGCTTCCGAATATCTTTCTGCAAACTTTATTATAGCATCAGCAGCAATATCCATTGCTTTCAGTTCTTCACGTTTGTCCAAGGCTTCGGGATCATTAAAGAAATCCAGATTATCAATAGAGTTTTTTAAATCTTCTTTAAAATCAAGCATCCCTTTCTTATAGATTTTATTATCCAGAACCGTATGACCCGGAGCCCGCTGTTCCATAAATTCCGTGAATATTCCCGCTTCATAGGAATCTTTCCATTCATCATCTGCTTCATCAAAAATTCTGTCTCTTATTGATTTCCCTTTCCAGAAAGGTATAATTTCAATTTCCTGCTGTTTTTTTGTATTATCATCTACCTTAAAGAAAACCTTCGGACGGGTATCGAGTATTTCAAAATCATGCAAAGAGTGTGTACATAGTTCCGGATAAGTCGGTGTTTCCTTTGGAGCCGGTCCCCTTTCACCTACTATCAATTCACCTTCATTAATGCAAATCTTTTTATTTCTCAATAGATATTTAAAAGCAAGAGCCCTTGCCACCGGCACCGATACTTTATTTGCTTCACTGCTTTTATAAAATTCGGTTAAGAGTACTGCTCTTTCAAGCGAGATTTTGGGAACGGCATTTAAAGTTTGTACTCTCAGCTTTTGAATTCTTTCATTCATTTTACCCTCTTAATTTTACTTCATACCCCTGTGTATGAAACTTATTTACAATACCATCTAAATATTCCGGAGATTGAGATAAAACATTTTTTAATTTAAAATCGATTCCGAGGTTTTGATATTTGCCCGCTGTCATTTCATTATAAGGCAATAAAGATATTTTCGGACTGATTTTCAAATGCGATATAACTTTGATAATATCATTAAGATTACTTTTCGTATCCGTTATTCCGGGTATCAAGGGAATTCTTATAATTAAATCCTTTCCGGAATTAGATAATTCACGAAGGTTGTTAAGAATAATCTCATTTGAAACACCGGTAAATTTAAGATGTTCAATATCATCAATAATTTTAAGATCGAATAAAAACAAATCAGTAAACGGAAGTATTTTTAAAAAATCGTTGAAGGCAGCATAACCGGAAGTGTCAACCGCTGTATGGATATCTTTCTTTTTACATTTTTGCAACATTTCTAAAAGGAATTCAACCTGCATTAGAGGCTCGCCGCCTGAAAAAGTTACTCCTCCTTTTGATTCCTCATAAAACATCAAATCTTTTTCAATTAACATCATTATTGAATCAGTGGAAATGTTTTGACCGATAACTCCGTTGTTACTTCCAAAAAGATTATTAAAATTTTTATAAGGATTTGTATTAAATTTATCAGGAAACTTTTGTCTGCTTTCCGGATTATGACACCATACACAATTAAGCGGGCACCCCTTGAAAAAAACGGTTGTTCTTATACCCGGTCCGTCGTTTACCGAAAATCTTTGAATATTGAATATTAGTCCGTAAAGACTATCCATATGAAATATTTATTCAATTTAATGTGAGACTTAATTAAATACGTACAAATTTAATCAAATTAAAACCAGGAATAAATAAAAATAATCATATACTTCTTTGTCTCTTCTTCGATTTAAACAAATTTATAAAAATTAAGAAGTAGAAAAATTTATAAAATTATTACGTTATATATCAGCAGAATAAACCAAAATTTTGCTGCATTTGGAGATGAAAAGCTGGGATTGATTATAATATACTTATATGAATATATTTTTCAGGATGCTCCTTAATATCTTTAATTAAGCTGTTTAGGTTTGTTACGGTGTTATTAATTTTATTGTATAGTTCGTCATTCGTTAAAAGCTTACCGGCTGTTCCTTTTCCGCTTTCAATTCCTGATAGAATTTTATTTAAATCGTAAGTAATTTTTTCGGTATTGTCTATTGCGGAAGTAATTTGCCGAGAATGCTCCGATAGACGGTTAATTATAGAATCTATCGGTGCTTTATTATCCGTAGTAATTTGTTTCATGTTTTCTATTATATCGTTAATATTCCCCAGGTTGTTTTGAAGCGAACTATGAATAAGCCGGACGGATTTGTCTATTTCTCTCAGCGCATTTTTTACTTTTACCCTTGTATCTTTATTTGTAAGAGTATCGATATTATTTATCATCCGGTTTATATTATCAGTTATATTATTTATTTGCTGGTAAACACCCGAAAATCCGGCACCGGATTGTTCTTTAACGTATGCATTATTTTTAAGAAATTCTTGCGACTTGCCCGGAATTATTTCGACGGAAGGACTGCCGATAAGGCTGCCTGTTGAAATTTTAAACCTGGAATCAGCAGGAATTGAATCTGTTCCAGTAATTTTTAGTTTTAATAAAACACCGTCCGAAATGAGTTTTGTGTTTTGAACCGAACCTACTTCCAGTCCCCTGTATAAAACATTCCCGCCTTTTTTAATTCCCTCGGCATTCTGAACGATTAAGTTCACTGTCATTCCGCTTTTCAGAAAGTTATTCTTTTGCAGGTAAAGAATACTTGCTATTACAATAAAAATAGTAATAGAGACTGCCAATCCGATATAAAATTCATTGTATTTTCTTTTCATTGAAAATTAATATCTCCGTGTATAAATTTATTAAAAGTTTCATTATCCTGGTTCCATAACTTGTTTGAAGTACAGGAATGGATTATTCTGCCTTTATAAATCATACAAATTCTATCGGAAACTTTTTCGGCACTTTTTATGTCATGACTTATAAGCAATGTTGTAATATTCTGTTCTTTGTTAAGCTTTAATATAAGATTATCTATTGTATTTGTCAGAACCGGATCGAGACCGGTGGTCGGTTCATCATAAATGATATATTTCGGTTTTAATATAATTGCCCTTGCAATAGCAATTCTTTTTTCCATACCCCCGCTCAATTCTTCCGGATACTTGTTTTCAATTCCGGGTAATTCAACCATTTCAAGGCTCTCTTTAACTTTATAACTCATTTCTTCTTTGGAATATTGCTTTTTTATTTTTAACGTTAACTTTAAATTCTCGCCTATTGTCATCGAATCCCATAAAGCATCGTATTGATAAACCATACCCATTTTAATCCGTACTTTTTCATTCATCTCATCTTCGGAAAAATCAGTAATATCTTGGCCGTCAATTACCACTTTACCGCTGTCGGCATTTATCAAACCTAAAATAATTTTTATTAATACGGATTTTCCCGCACCGCTTCTGCCAATAACGGAGAGTAATTCGCCGTCGTTCAGTTTAAGGCATAAACTGTCCAGCACTTTATTGCCGTTAAATGATTTTGAAATATTTATAATGTCTACCATACAAAAACCAAAGCTGCCGATATTACATAATCAAAAGTTATAATCACAATTGAAGCCCAAATAACCGAGCTAGTTGTAGCTCTGCCCACTCCTTTTGCGCCATGCTCGGCTTGAAGCCCGAAATAACATCCTAACGAAGTTATAACTATTCCAAATATAAATCCCTTTATAACCGATGTATACATGTCGGTCGGAATGAATGCACTTCTCATTCCTTTAACAAAACCCGGCCAGGTTAAACCTACCACAATATAAAGTGAAACATATGAAAACAAAATCGAAATAATATCTCCCCAAATAATTAACATTGGAACGGCAAGCATTCCTGCCAGAACCCTGGGCATCACTATATACTCAACCGGATTTATTGCGGCAGTTCGCAATGCATCAATTTGTTCGGTAACGTTCATTTCTCCTATTTCCGAAGAAATGCCTGCACTTACTCTTCCGGCAAGTAAAAGTCCGAAAATTATCGGTCCCATTTCCAGAAGCACAAGTTTAATAACAATTCCGCCTTCAACCCATGAAGGTGTAAAAGGTCCTGCCCCAGTTCCAATTTGCAAGCCTACTACAAGTCCCATAAATGCAGCGCTGCCAACCAGCAGCGGCAGAGAATCTCTTCCTATATAAATAAAGTTTTCTATAACCTGGTCAATATATATGTGAATCTTTTTAACAGAAATTATGGAAGTTATGGTCATAACCGTAAGTTTCCCTACGGCATTCAAGAATGAAATAGTGCTCCTACCTATATTAGTTAATATATTTTTCAGCATGGAACCAAACCTTCCCTTATAACTTCGTAACAGAGTGTATCCTAACGAATCAACATATTTCAATATTTCGAAAGCAATTCCTTTGCTGCAAATACTACTCCAGGGCGTAAATTAGTTTGTTCGAGTTTTTTTATTATTCCTTCATCATCAGAAAAAATTTTCTTAAACTGGAGGCCTTTTAAAACATGATGGGCACCCTCCAATAAATATTTTGAATTGCCACCAGAAATAAGTGATGCAAGCACAGGTTTAAGGGAATCTTTGCCGATTTCAATCAAGCCTTCGGCAGCCAGCCATCGTACATCAAGATCCTGGTTTTCCAATGCATTAATTAAAATCGGGATTGATTCCGAATCGGCAATTTGACTTAGTGTTTTAATAGCTTCCCATCTTACCCACACCTTGGGTGAATACTGCAATCCTATCAAATACTCAATAGCCGGCTTACCTATTTTCACAATTTCATATCTTGCCTTAGCTCTTTGTATTCCGTCTTCGCTGTAAAAACTTTTTATTAATTCTTTTATTTTTTCCATAATTTTATATCCTCTACCTTGCAAATACAAGATTACTATGATCAAGCATTTTATAAGCTTTTACTTTTATAAAATCTATAATTACAAATACTATCAAAGCTTCCGCCCAAACAAATAGTGCCGGTCCCCAGCCCATTGCAGGAAGCAATATTCCGTAGACTGTTATAATTGTAGCTATAGTTTGTGTAGTTAAAATTGCAAAAAACAATAGCTTTGCCGGTTTAACAGTCCAAAAGTTACCTTTTGTCCGGGCAACAAAAACCGTTAAAGTTCCTGCCACCGAAAGTTTAAGATATATAAAGGATTGAATAACGGTATGATTCATATGGAAAAATTCAAGACCAACATAAAGTACAAAAAAAGACTCAATAACTCCAAAGATACCGAGCATTGTTGCTATACCGAGAATCGTCCGCATATTCCAGTGCTCCGGCTTGTTTGAATACTTAACATTGTCATAGGCAATTGACATTATTGGGCCATCATTTAATAATGCCAGCAAAACAATCATCAAAGCCGTAACAGGATAGAAATTAAAAATTATGATGGATATTGTTACGAAGAATAATACCCTAATTGTTTCGGCAATTCTATAAATGGAATAGTTTGTCATTCTTTGAAATATCATCCGGCTTTGTTTAATAGCATCTATTATCACTGATAGACCGGGCTTTGTAAGAACTATTGCCGCAGCGGATTTTGCAGCATCGGTAGCACCTGCAACAGCAATACCCGCATCGGCTTTTTTTAGTGCAGGTGCATCGTTTACACCATCTCCCGTCATTCCTACTATGTGACCTTTTTCCTGGAGTAATTCAACAATGTGATATTTATGTTCCGGGAATACCTGCGCAAAGCCGTCAGCTTCTTCAACTATTTTCCGGGCTTGCCTGTCGGATTTATCTAGGAATGATGATGCCTCAATTATGTTAGTGCCAAGATTAACCTGACCTGCTATCTGTTTTGCAATTGCAGTATGATCACCTGTTACCATTTTAACATTGATGCCCATTTCCTCGGCTGTTTTTATTGTCTCAGCGGAATCTTCTCTCGGAGGATCATGCATAGCAATTAAACCGGCATACTGCCATTGCCCATTACCGTCCGTAGTTGCAACACCGAGGGCACGATATCCTTTACCGGCAAATTTATCAACATATTCTTTCATTCTTCCGGATAGGCTGTCACCGTTTTCGATTAAAGATAGGATTATCTGTGGGGCACCTTTTGCCACTTTAAATTGATGTCCCTGAGAATCCGTTACTGTAGCTTCGGTACGCTTTAACACCGGATCGAAAGGTTTAAAATTTTCTATTTTATATGATTTTAGAATATCGGCAGTTATATTTATTTCCCCGGCTTTAGTTATGATAGCACTATCTATTGGATCTTTATCTTCTTCCTTGGATGAAAGTGCTCCGAAAAGCATGACATCTTTTTCTTTGAAATTGCTAAAAGTAACTGTTTCGGCAACTGATATCTCATTCTTAGTAATAGTACCGGTTTTATCCGAGCACAACACATCCATTCCGGACATTTCTTCTATAGCAACCAATTTACTTACGATAGCTTCTTTCTTGGCAAGAGCAATTGCTCCTACTGCCAATGTTACGGACAAAACCGCCGGAAGTGCAACAGGTATTGCTGCAACTGTTAATACAAGCGCAAATTGAAGTGTTGCCAGAAAGCTTTCATGGCGGAAAATAGCAACAATAAAAATAACAGCAACCAAAGCAATCGCCAGGACTATAAGATAATCTCCTATTCTAATAATTGCCTTCTGGAAGTGGCTTTGCGTCTTTGCTTCTTCCACCAGCTTAGCCGTTTTACCGAAGAAAGTGTTCATCGCCGTAGCAACTACAACTGCAATCATTTCACCCTGCCGTGCTATTGAACCTGCATAGCCGACATCCGATTCGTGTTTTTCAACCGGCAGGGATTCGCCCGTCAACGCCGATTCATCAACCATCAAGTATTCACCCTGCAGTAATTTTACATCGGCGGGAAGGCTGTCACCCAATCGAATTCTAACAATGTCCCCGGGGACAAGCTCTTTTGCAGGTATTTTCAGCCATTTACCGCTGCGCAGCACTCTAGCTTCAAGAGCAAGTTTTTGCTTTAACAGCTCTATCGCGTTATCAGCTTTATGTTCCTGCCAGAATCCTACAACTGCATTCAACATCAGTAGTGCTAAAATTATCCAGAAATCTGTCCAATGTTGTATTAGAGCGGAAAGAACGATTGCTATTTCTATCATCCATGGGATGGGTCCCCAAAAGTAACTTAAGAACTTTAATATGGGATTTATTTTCTTTTCGGTTATTTCATTTAAGCCGTATTTATCCAGTCTTTGCTTCGCTTCTACATCACTTAAACCGGTAGAAGGATTTGAATTTAAATTTTTTATAATTTCTTCCGAACTTTTTGATTTATAATTTTCTGTTTTTTGTGACATGTTTTTCTCTCTATCGTTTTTAATTAACTATATCAATTTCTCCATTTCCAATTCTTTACTTCCGGCATATCCTCACCATACTTATCAATATATTGCTTGTGTTCTATAAGTTTATCCTTTAACTGCTGCTTAAGGTAAACACCTTTTTCGCCGGTCTTAGGCTGGCGATCTATAGCATCCATAACAAGGTGAAAACGATCCATTTCATTCATAACTGTCATATCAAAAGGCGTTGTTATAGTACCTTCCTCTTTATATCCTCGAACATGTATGTTTTGATGATTAGTGCGGCGGTAGGTTAGTCTATGAATTAACCATGGATAAGCGTGAAAAGCGAAAATTACCGGTTTATCTTTTGTAAAATATTCGTCGAAATCCATGTCACTTAAACCGTGCGGATGCTCCGATTGCGGCTGAAGTTTCATTAGATCGACTACATTAACTACCCTAATTTTTAATTCAGGCAGATGTTCTCGCATTATTGAAACGGCAGCAAGAGTCTCCAAAGTAGGAACATCACCGCAACAAGCCATTACTATATCCGTTTCCACTTCCTGGTCGTTGCTTGCCCATTGCCATATTCCGATACCCTCGGAACAATGTTTGATTGCAGCATCCATCGTAAGCCACTGAGGAGCCGGGTGCTTCCCGCAGACAATAACATTAACGTAGTGACGGCTGCGCAGGCAATGATCCATTACGGATAATAAACAGTTTGCATCCGGGGGAAGATAAACGCGAATGACTTCAGCCTTTTTATTCACAACATGATCTATAAAACCGGGATCCTGATGGGTAAAGCCATTGTGATCCTGTCTCCAAACGTGTGAGGCAAGTATGTAATTTAAAGAGGAAATTTTCCGTCTCCATGGCAAGTGTGCAGTAACTTTTAGCCACTTTGCGTGCTGATTGAACATCGAATCTATAATATGGATGAAAGCTTCATAACAATTAAATACTCCGTGTCTTCCTGTAAGTAGGTATCCTTCAAGCCAGCCTTCACATTGGTGTTCACTAAGCATTTCCATTACACGCCCGGATGATGAGAGAAATTCATCGTTTGGTAAAGTAGCTCCTTCCCATTGACGATTAGTAACTTCAAAGACGGCTTCAAGCCGATTTGAAAGTGTTTCATCCGGAGCAAAAATTCTAAAATTTCTTTGTTCACTATTAATTTTTATTACATCACGAAGGAAGCGACCTAATAAATGTGTGTCGCCTATTCCCGGGGCTCCGGGATAAGGGACATCGGCTGCATATTTGCGAAAATCAGGCATGCGAAGGTCTCGCAGCAATATACCACCGTTAGCATGCGGATTTGCACTCATACGACTTTCTCCTTTTGGTGCAAGTTCTGCCAATTCTTTTTTGAGGCGGCCTTTTTCATCAAACAATTCCTCAGGATGATAACTTCTTAACCATTCTTCCAGCATCTTAAGATGTTCGGGGTTAGCAGCAGGATCGGAAAGCGGTACCTGATGGGCGCGAAAAGTCCCTTCGATTTGAAGACCGTCAATCATTTTTGGGCCCGTCCATCCCTTCGGTGAATTGAGAATGATCATAGGCCAGCTTGGGCGCGTTCCATTGTCGTGATGTCGTGCGTCCTGCTGAATATTTTTTATTTCTTCAACCGCAGTTTCTAGTGCAGCGGCCATTGCCTGATGCATCTTTTCCGGTTCGTGTCCTTCAACAAAGTAAGGTTTCCACCCGTAACCACTAAACAACTTTTCTAATTCTTCATGAGTTATTCTGGCAAGAACAGTTGGATTGGAAATTTTAAATCCATTGAGATGAAATATCGGTAATACGGCACCATCCGTAACCGGATTTAAAAATTTGTTGGAATGCCAGGCTGTTGCTAATGGTCCAGTTTCTGCTTCTCCATCTCCAACGACACAGGCTACGATAAGATCGGGATTATCGAATACCGCCCCGAATGAATGACTAAGCGAATAACCAAGTTCACCTCCCTCATGTATTGAGCCGGGCGTTTCCGGTGAAGCATGGCTTGGTATTCCTCCGGGAAAGGAAAATTGAATAAAAAGCTTTCGCAGCCCTTCTTCATCTTGACTAACGTTGGGATATATTTCGCTATAAGTTCCTTCTAGATAAGTGTTGCCCACAACAGCAGGGCCGCCGTGACCTGGTCCTGACACATAAATCATATTAAGGTCATATTTTTTTATAACTCTGTTCAAATGAACATAAATAAAGTTCTGACCGGATGTTGTCCCCCAATGACCTAAAAGCATACGTTTTACATCCTTAATAGTCAGCGGTCTTTTGAGCAGCGGATTATCATAAAGATAAATTTGTCCCACCGATATATAATTAGCTGCACGCCAATAGGCGTTAATTTTTTGTAACAGCTCTTCAGACAAAGGATTTTTCTTTGATTCCCTTCCTATTGTTTTAACATCTTTTCTATCTTTTGATATAGTTTTAACTTTTTTCTTTTCGGCTATTTTTCTTGTTTTCATAATCAGTTTCCATATTAAATTTATGATTTAAAATATCGTTTACTATTCTGGCTATCATTAATTGTTCGTTGGTTTTGATAATCCGGACAAAAGCCGATCCATTATCCACTGAAATTACAGTAGCGTTCTTCGTGTTTTGTTTTTCATCAAGCTGAATTCCTAGAAATCCCAAACCTTCACAAATACGAGACCTGATAACCGGAGAATTCTCACCTATACCGCCTGAAAAAACCAGTGTATCCAATCCGCCAATCACAGCAGAAAATGCTCCAATCCACTTTTTTACCTGATAACAAAATAAGGATACTGCTTCGGCTGCCCTTGAATCATTTTTCTCCTTTTCTAACAAATCTTGCATATCCGAAGTAGTTTCAGAAACTCCAAGTAATCCGGATTCGTGGTTTATAATTTTATTAAACTGTTGAGGTGTAAGATTTTCAGACTTCATCATATACCATGCGACCCCGGGATCCAGATCGCCTGAACGCGTACCCATCACCAGACCGCCGGAAGGAGTAAAGCCCATACTTGTGTCTATACTTTTGCTTTCTTTCACTGCTGCCAAACTTGCACCACTGCCGAGATGAGCCAGAATTACCCGATTCTTTGATGCATTTTTACCAGCAATACGAGCAATCTCTTCAATAAGATAAGAATAAGACAAACCGTGAAAACCGTACCTTTGAATTCCAAACTTTTCAAACCGTCGTGGAATAGATAACATCTGAGCAACATGCGGCATAGTGTGATGAAACCATGTATCATAGCAGGCAAATTGAGGTGTTTGAGGATAGCGCTTTATAAAGGCTTCTATTAATTCTATTTCAGCAGGAAGATGATCTGGATCGTACGGGCTGATTTGATGCAATTCTTTCAACAATTCCCTTGTAATGCGCTCGGGTTTTTTGTGGTTCAATCCGAAAACTACACGATGCCCTATGCCATTTATAGATGAAAAATTAATCTGCTTTTCGAGCCAATCGACCAGGTAATTAGCTGCAGATCTGATATCAGATGATTTCAATGCAAAACTCTCGTTTGTGTTTTCCATTGAGTTAATAAAAGTTAAATTAGTCCCCGGCAAACCAATACGATTAATATTACCGTGAAAATATTCTTTTAATGTTTTGCCGGCCTGGTAAACAGCAAACTTAATACTTGATGAGCCACCATTTACTACAAGCACATTATTATTAGATTCTTTTAAAGTTTGTCGGTTAGCCATTAATCAACCTCCGGATCAATTCTATCATTTTGGGATAAGGCTTAGATTGTGCAAACATAAAATTCCGAAACCGGGATGGAGTAAATAAACGTTTCTCATAAAACACTACCCTGCTCAGGTACTCAGCAATTGTCAGCTTACCTTCTTCGTAAGTGTCGAACGCCTGGTTATGCCGTCTTTTAAGTTCTTCCGTATTCAAGTGAAACTTCTTAGCTGCCCGTTTGCGGTATTCATGGAGCCATCCATTCGTGAAAAGAACGCTGCCAATATCCATAAATAAATATCTAATATTGGTCTTTTCTTTCATCTTATCTCCATGTACATAATATTTTTCATTAAATAATTTCTTCTTTATTAATGATGCTTTCCTTCTCTTTATTAGCTTTATCTTGGCCGATTCCCATGGTTAAAGCATTTAAATCTGCAATGCCTCCAAGCTGCCGATACCGCATCATTTCTTTTTCGCCATACTTTGTAAAATACCCTTTAGCTTATTCAATTCCTGACCATAGTTTGCCCAGTCACCTTTCTTTAGATAATCCTGGGCCTTATTGTAATGGTTCAAAGCCTCTTGTGCCATGCCGGACAAATGCCCCGTTGGAAGTCCGCTGATAGCCGCCTGCATCTGGATTGTAGAAACAGTATCTGCGGAAAACACAGCACGTAGAGCGTCATCAAGGTTGTCGCGCATCTGAAGTTTATCCCCAAGGGCAACAATGACACGTTTTAATTCCGGCATCTTGCTTTGTTCCGACTGGAGGTAAACAGGCTCCACGTACAGGAAAGAATGCTCGATCGGGATGACAAGCAGATTTCCCCGAATAACGCTGGAGCCCATCTGATTCCAGAGAGTCAGTTCGGAAGAGATATCGGGTTTTTGATTTATCCTGGCATCGATCTGCAGCGGACCATAAATCAACTTTCTTTTCGAGAGACGGTATTCCAGTAATTGTCCGTAATTGCTGCCGTCGCACCGCGCGCACAGCCAGCCCACCATATTGTTCTTGTTCGAAGGTGTAAATGGAACCATCAGAATAAACTCCTCCGATTTGGTGCCCGGCAGCCTCATGATGATGTAATAAGGAAGCATCTGCTGTTCGTGCTGGTGGTAAACCTCCTTTGGTAGACTCCACAAATCTTCCTGGTTATAGAAAACCTGGGGATTCGTCATGTGGAATGTCCTGAACATGTCCGCCTGGATCTGGAACAGATCTATGGGGTAGCGTATATGCGCTTTCAGAAACGAAGGCATCTCGCTGATGGGTTTGAACAAGGAAGGAAAAATTTTCTCGTAAGTTTGGATCAATGGATCTGAAGGATCTATGACATAATACGAAACCGCTCCGCTGTATGCATCGATGACTACCTTTACCGAATTACGGATGTAGTTGGTGCCGTAGTAGTTATCTTCCCCATAAAAAGGCTGCGAGTATGGAAACATGCTCGACGTCGTATATGCGTCATGAATCCAGTACAATTTGCCGTCCTTTCCTACTACCAGGTATGGATCGGAATCGTAATGAAGAAAAGGTGCGATCGTTTGATCACGGTCGGTGATGATTCTATGAAACATGAGCCGGCTCTCGTTTGTCAGGTAGCCGGTCAGCAGGATGTTGATGTCCGAAAATTTCCATGCATAGACGAGCCTTAGGAAAATATTGGAAAGCCGGACGCCGCCCTTTCCCTGATATGAGGTGTACACATCCTGACTGCCGCTCGGGTAATCAAACTCCTTTGTTTCAGTGTTGACAAGGACATATTGACTGGTTTGCTCACCATAGTAGATTTCCGGCCGGGTAATGGATAATACATTCGAACTGGGAGGAATGTTTTGCACAGTAAGATTCGGCATGCCATTTTCAGCTATCTCGTTTACAGGGCTCATCACCAGACCGTAACCGTGCGTATATTTCATATGGATGTTAAGCCATGTTTGTGCACGGGGAGGAAGCTCCGAAGAAGGTAATTCCCTAGCAGCAAGAGCCACCTCAGTATACTTCCCCTTGAAATTATACCGGTCGACGTCCACATATTGGAAATTGTAATAAAGCCGAATTTCCTGTAATTGTCTGTATGTGTCGATCAACGGCCTTGTATCCCAGAGCCTGACATTGTGGATTGTAGAGTCGTTCGCCTTCAATTCGGCATAGGTCATGGGCTGCCCCACCGCGAAAGGTTTTTCTTCGACCTTATTCAACCCGAAGCCAAGACGGGTAAATTTTATGTTGTTGAGAATATACGGTGTCTCTTTTGTCAGCTCGCTAGGCTTAACAGCATATTGTTCAATCAGGGCAGGATAAATCCAAGAAAAACCTATGAGGACGACAAAAAAGAGCCCGATTGAATAGAAAACATATTTCTTCTTGTTGTAAAAGGGAAACAGAAAAAGGAGAGTCGCAACGATCAGAGATGCGATCAATAGGGCCCAGTATGCAGGAATCTGCGCATGGATATCTGCGTACGAGGCGCCGTATGCAACACCCGAAGTCGAATACATCAAATCGTAAAATTTCAGTCTGACAACAAAGGCGATTCCCAGAAAAAATAAACCACCCAGCACCGCCAGATGAGACCGGGCTTTCTGGTTTACATAGAAGCTGTTTCCCTGGAGGCCCATAACCTGGTCCATGAAATAGGAAATCACAACGCCTAAGAAAACAATAACTACTGCAAATAAGTACCACCCCTGTAAGAAATCATAGAACGGGAGGCGGAAGATATAGAAGCCCGCATCCTTTGAAAAAATCGGATCTGCGATACCAAATTTGGAGGCATGTATGAACTCCAAGATTGTTTGCCATGTGCCGGATGCCTGTGAACCCATGATATATGAAAAGAACAAAATAATCGCCGCCCATGAATATTTGGCGAATCTATCACTGAAAACGAGCTCGGAAATTCTAACGGGTTGCTCGGGCGAATGCACTTTTAACAAGCGAGTATAGACTCCGTTTTTTCTTGCAATGGCAATGTTCCACCAGGCAAAAAGTCCAAATACTAGGAAGAAGATACAAAACGACATGATTTTTGTCCACAAGATCGTAGTAAATACTGCACCGTAACCCAAACTCAGGAACCACAGCCAGTCGCCGTAATATCCCACAAAGAGGGAGAATACCACCACAAAGATTATGATAGGAATGGCAATTGAGACAAGTATTAATTTTGTTTTCATGATAAATTTCCTTTTCTATTCGATTCGCCGGACCAATAATTGTTAATTGCTATCACGAGAAAATGTTCACGAATACCCCATCGGAGGTTTTGGGTACTGTATTCTTTTCGGTCAGATATAGTGTCTATAACCGGAATAATGAAAAACAGTGCCAGATCTTTAAATTCGGATCCGCTGATACTATAAAAAGTAACATTTGCTTCACCTGCAGCAGCGCAGGCCAACAAGGTTTTCCTAATTCCCGGAGGTCCCATTAATAAAATCCCTTTTAAAATATTGGCAATAAGAGCAGAAAATTTTCCCGTTACTCTTAAATAATCTAAAATTTCTTGAAGATCCTTTTCTGCATTGCGCAGCTCTGGAACATCATTAAATGTAACGCCGGATTTCCCTTTTTTAAATTTTTGGGCGGTTGACCTTCCAATATTGAAAATAAATCCACCCATTATTCCCCCTTCTTTGCCTTGCATTTTTCTCCGCATATAAATAAAATAGCCCACTATTCCTACAAAGGGCAGGACGATAAAAATGAAATCTGAAATCCAGCCATTATTACTTTCTTCTTTTGCATTGATTGTCACATTGTTTTTCTCTAAAGAAGGCATCAAGTTAGGATCATGAATAGAAGGTTTAATTGTTGAAAAATATTGGAAAGCTGTTTTGTCTCCCGGTTTATTTACTTTTATGTATTTGTTTTGAGATTCAACGGATATTTTATCCCCCTGTATTGTAATTTTAACTACATTTTTACCGGATAATTCATTTTCAAATTTACTGTAAGGTATATCGGCTTTCGATGGACCCTCTAAATATTTCATAAAATAAAAGGCAATAATCCACATCAAAAAAAATGCTAAAAATATTTTCCAGAGTCCTAACCCTGCATTAGGTAATTTATAGGGATTATTGTTTCTGCCTTGGTTTATTTTATTTGAATTATTATTCATTTATTTTTTAATTTTTCATATATAATATCGTCAATTTATCTCATATTAGGTATGATAAGAGAGACATCTATCATAAAACTTAAACCCTATATAAAAAGCAATAAAACTTCATTTTATGAGATACTTATAAAAAGTAATTTTATTGAAAAATGGGACACTGAGTACATAGGTTTAGAAGGTCGTCAGCTTCATTAAGCCAGCCGGAATCTACAAGACACCCGCGGATTTTTAACTTGCTAATTACTTCTTGGCTGCCTTCTCAGCAAAATAACAATCATCCAAATTGTGAAATGAAATTAGTGTTTGTTAACTAATAGAAATGAGTAATTAATTACTTTTATTGAGTGGTAATGTAAATATAACTGAAGTTCCCTCTCCCTCTTTGCTGACAATCCTAATTCTCCCTCCCTGCATTTCAATTAACTCTTTGCAAAGGTTTAATCCTAGACCTGTACCTGCTTCATTGTTTGTCCCTTTTGTAGTAATTTGCGAATCCGAATTAAACAAATGAGATAATAAATCTTCTTTCATACCTATTCCATTGTCTTGTATTCCAATTTCGATATATTTGTTTTTAGTACTCTCTAAGTCAATATCAAGCTGATCATCCAATTCTATTGAATAAATATTAACCTCGCCTCCTATTGATGTAAATTTTAATGCATTAGATATCAAATTCCTAAAAATAATATCAAGCATATTTCTATCGGCCCAAACGTTTACTTTATCTTCAATATTTATCTTTAATGAAATGGATTTTTGCTCAGCATTAGCTTTCAACAGACCCACAGCGTCTTTCACGCATTGAAGCAGGTTTTCATTGGAGGGCGAATATTTTATTTTTCCCTCCTGTACTAAAGACCACTCAAGAAGATTATTTAAAAGCTTATATAAATTATTAGTAACATTATTAATATTCTTGGCAGATTGCCTTATCTCTTCCGTTTCCAATTGATCAATATTATTTGAAAGTAAATCCGTAAAACCAAGCAAGCCGGTAAACGGACTTCGTAAATCATGAGCAAGTACAGAGAGAATTTTATCCTTATGTTTATTGAGCCCTTTCAATTCTATTTCGGATTTTGTAAGTTTTTCTACAAGCACGGCCTGTTTAAAATTTACTTCTTCTAATTCTTCTTTTTTCGAATTTAATTCTTTAGTTCTATCAGTTACAACCTCTTCAAGCTTTTTATTCCTCAATCTAATCGCCCTCATCCTTAAGTGGAAGATAATAAATATAAGGGCGGCTAAAAAAACGACAATGATAAATCGAAACCACAATGTTTGCCAGAAAGGCGGCAAAATGATAATTTTTATCGACGCGATATGGCTGCTCCAAATATTATCGTTATTGGTACCTTTTACAAGCAAAGTATAATTCCCCGGCGGAAGATTTGTAAATGTAACTTCATCGTTGGTGCCTTTATCAATCCAGTGGTTATTCAATCCTTCAAGCATATACGCGAATTTATTTTTATTCGGATCCGTAAAGCTTAATGCCGAAAATGTGAAAGAGAAAATGTTGTCTTTATTGTTGAGTATTATTTGGTTTGTCTTCCAAATTGATTTTTTCAATTTAATCGGTCTGATATAGTCTTTAAATGATGTGAAAACAACTTGAGGATTAAATGAATTGTATTTTATTGAATCAGGGAAAAAGCCGTTGATTCCGCTTTTTCCGCCAAAATACATTTTACCCGTTTTGCTTTGAAAAAAAGCACCTTGATTAAATTCATTACTTTGCAATCCGTCGCTTTGATTATAATTATGAAACGTTTGTGCAGCAATATTAAATTTAGATAAACCGTTGTTAGTACTAAGCCAAAGATTTCCTTTTTTATCACCGATTGCGCTGTAAACTTCATTGTTGGCAAGTCCGTCTTTTTCAGTATAATTTATAAATTGACTATTTTTGATATTTAACCTGCTAAATCCTCCTCCCGCCGATGTAATCCAAATCGTGCCACTCGTATCTCCCGGGAATTGATATATGTCTAAAATAATATTATTACAAAGACTGTTATTATTTTTTGCTTCATGGACATAGTGTTTGAACTTTTCTGTTTTAGTATCAAAGCTATCCAATCCATTGCCATTTGTGCCAATCCATAGAATTCCTCGGTTATCGAAGAATAAATAATTTATATTATTATCATTTATACTATTGGAATTGTCCGGATTATGTATATAATGAATGAATTTCTTGGTGAAAGGATCAAACTTATCCATTCCTGACCCAATAAGTCCCAGCCAAATATTTCCGAATTTATCACTTGTTATTGAATTAACATAATCAGCGCCAAGACTATTAGCATCATTATTTTTATGTTTATAATGTGTAAAAGTATTTTTTTTAAGATTATATTTATCCAGTCCATCAGTTGTGCCGATCCAAACAGTCCCCTTTTGGTCTGCAAAGATAGCATTTATAAAATCTTTTGTAATACTGTTTATAGAAGAAGAATGGACATAGTGATTAAACTTGCCGGTATTTTCATTCAGCCTAATTACACCTGCATAAAAGCTGCCAATCCATAAGTTATTAAGTTTATCTTTATAAATCGCACTAATATCATTTTCTTCAATATTATTTTTGTTCTTATTGGAAATTGTTATAAGTCCGAAAGATTTTTTCATCTTATCAAATTTGTAAATCCCGGAAGTAAAAGTTCCGATCCACAAAAGTCCTTCTCTGTCCCCCGATAAACATCTAATTTGTTTATCGCCATCTTCATTGGAATTTACAACAGAATTTCCAAATTCTATAAAAGCATTGTTGACGGGATCATAATAACTTAATCCATTATTTCTGGTTCCAATCCAAACAATCCCTTTTTTATCAACATACAATACACTTATAGAATCCGAGTTTATGCTTCTTTTATTAGTAACGGAGTGAATAAAATGAGTAACAATATTTGAATTGACATTTAATTTGTTTAATCCGCAGTAAGTACCAATCCATAAATTTCCTAATTTGTCTTCGGCTATAGAATTAATTTTTTGTCCTAAGATTGATTTTTCCCCATTTGAATTATGAGTAAAATGCCTAAACGTTTTTGTTTTAGGATTAAATAAATCCAATCCCTTATCGGTACCGACCCAAAGTCTGTTTTGAGAATCAACAAAAATAGAAAGCACAAAGTTGCTTAATAAACTGGATTTTTTCTTGCTGCTATGGAAATAACGAATGAATTTATTTTTACCTCTATCGAAATAATTTAATCCGTTAATCGTCCCTATCCATAGGTTGCCTAATGCATCCTCAGTTATTGATGATACTCGATTTGAAGATAAGCTTTGCGGATCATCAGGATTTTTTTTGAAGGAGGTAAAACTATCCGTATAAGGATTATATTTATTTAATCCGTCGTCTGTTCCTAACCATACATTACCGTATTTATCAACGTAAATGCTGTAAATGTAATTATCGGAGAGTGATGAAGAATCTTCAGGGATCGGTTCATAAACAACAAAATTATAACCATCGTACCTATTAAGTCCATCTTGCGTACCGAACCACAGAAAACCGCTGCTATCTTGAGCGATGGATAAAACTGTACTTTGAGAAAGGCCCTGTTCAATGGAAAGATGGCCTAAACGAATATTTTTTATTTGTGTAAAAGAATTAGGACAGCTAAATATTAAAACCGACAAAAAAAATAAATTACGGCGCAAATTCCCTCTGGTTTTTAGAATTATTTTATACTTGGCAATATACATTATTCTAATATTTTTATAAACTCAAAACAGAACAAATCCTTTCCGGTATAATCCTCCTATATCATAATCGAACATGAAGTTGAATAGTTGAGACCCGGAAAAATATTAGTGTAATTATATTTTTAACAATACAAAAAATTTGGTTAATAATGTATTTTGATTTTTAAAATTTCACCTATTAAGACGACTCAGATTTATTATCACCTGCAGGAAGATAATTTACGAGAAGTAATGATTTTTTATTGATATTGAATGGTTTTTGCAGCGCTTATTTTACTATAAATAATTCATCAACCAATCCCTTAACCTGATTTTTTGCTTTTTCTAAAATTCTATTCCCTTAAGGTGTAATTAGGTAATATCTTCTCACTTTACCTTCTACATTTATCTTGACTGATTTAGATATTTTTCTTCTTCTTATTTGTGAAATATCGGGTACATGTACCGTATGAAATATGGTAGCCGTGACGTTCCAGTTCAACTTTAAATTCCTGTCCGAAAATTTTTTCTTTTTTGGCGTGATGCAGAATATGTATTTTTATAAAACCAGGAAACAGATCGGTTAAAAGCTTGTCTTTCACAACAGATAAGTCTATTTTGGTGCAAAAACACAATATGGCATTTCGATATTGTCAGTTGTTAATTTATAAAATAAATCGATTTCCGTCATTGTTAATATAATTAGAAATTAGCCTGTTAAAATGAAGTCATTATTAAAAGTGCTGATTAGCATGTTACTATTTAATATATGTGCAATTGCCGGACCGCCTTTTAGAACGGACGATCCTATTCCAGTACCGTACTTGCATGGTGAATTATATTTATTTTCGACGGGTGTTTTTGACGGTGATGGTGCAAGCGGAATTGGACCCGCTGTTGAATTTAACTATGGAGTTTTTCCCAATATGCAATTTCATATAGTCGCCCCTCTTGCGTTTTCATCTCCAAAGCATGAGCCCGCATATGCCGGTTACGGAGATACGGAAGTCGGAGTTAAATATCGTTTTGTCGAACAAACAAACATACTGCCGGATATCGCTACTTTTCCGCTAATAGAAATTCCAACGGGAAATGCTTCTAAAAATTTGGGAAACGGAAAGGCTCAAATATATATTCCAATCTGGCTTCAAAAAGACATAGGCAAATGGACTATCTACGGCGGCGGCGGCTACTGGATAAATCCGGGCCCGGGAAATAAAAACTGGAATTTTTCCGGCATTCTAATCCAGTATAATTTTACTGATGCTTTCTTTCTCGGTGCCGAATTATTTCATCAAACGCCTTCTTCGATATATTCTACCGGTTATTCCGGTTTGCATTTTGGCGGCGGTATTCCGGTAGTAAAAAATTATCAAATTCTTTTTTCAGCGGATCTCGGAAACGGAATAACTTCCTATAAACATTTTTCATATTATTTAGGATTGTACCATACTTTTTGATATAAATTTTAAGTGCCTATAATACCTTGAAATTTATAATTAACTTCGCCGGAATAAAATGCAAATTGATAAATTAAGAATTTTTTTATTCCTTATCCGAATTGTTCTTTCTAATCTCCCGAACTAAACGAATAATTTAATTAGTATGAGCAGATTAAAAAGTAAAATAAAAATGATAATTAATGATAATTACTCTCCGGATATAATATATTCATTAAGACTGTATGTAAACCGGAATAAATAAAATCAAAAACATTACATGCTATGAGTATGCCTACAATTTCAAAAGCATAACCTTTTATTTCTTCCATATACCTTCTTCCATTCTCTTCATTTAAATATATCGGAAGTATGCCGCTACCGTCAAGAGGAGGAACGGGAATCAAATTAAACAAGAACAAAATAGAATTTAGAATAAAAGTTATTCCTAATATTTTTGCTACACCGTCATATACACCGCTGTTAACCGCTGAAACCATATTGACTCCTTTGATAGTTTCAGGAGCATAACGCACGTGAAATATTATGCCTAAATGTATTAAATGCTGAAATAACAACTAAAATAAAATTTGCCATGGTCCTGCGGGAGCCATTGCAGCAAATTTTTTAGAATACTTATAAGCCCATTCAGGATCATACAGCGCACTTTCCTATCCCACGATCCATCCACCGATTAAAAAAGATATAATAGGGACCACAATCGTTCCGACCGGTTCTCTCTTTACATGCGGTCATGGATTTATTGTAACCTGTCCGTTTTTATAAGCCGTTGAAATCCCCATTTTCATTGCCGCAAATGCATGAGATACTTCGTGAAATGTTGTCGATAATAAAAAAACCACATATCACATTAACGCATTGAGAAAGTTTGTCATAATTTTGTTTTTTTATTTAAGTAAATGCTTGAATATTTAACACTAAAAATCATTTTGCTAATAAGAAATAAAACTATTTAAACATTATGAAGAAGATCTTCCTATTTTCATTTTAACAAAATTAATTTTTTGACACTTTCAAATTGATGTTTACCATCTATTGATTTTGCTGAAATCCTATAGAAATAAATTCCGGAAGATAAATTTTCGGCATTGAAATTTATTTTATGATAACCTGCAGTTTCTGTTGAATTTCTTAATTCTTTTACTGCTTCTCCAAGGATATTATATATAATGAGTTTAACATTACTTTCATATGGAAGAGAGTATTTAATTGTAGTTGAAGGATTAAAGGGATTAGGATAATTCTGATATAGTGCAAAGGTTTTGGGTAAATTGTTCACCTTTTTATCTATTCCAGTTGGAATTATCGAAATATTTATTCCACTTACAATTGGATTATTTGTTAAGTTTATATCAACTTTTTGGGGATATATTGTCTTCTCATATCCAATTTTATTAGCAATTATTTTATAATTTCCGTTGGATAACGAAGGTATTTTATAATAACCACTGAAATTCGATATACTAGTCGAGACCGTATCACCTAATGAATCAACTGCCAGCAACAAAGTCCCGCTCAAAGGTGAATTGGAATTAGAGTTAACTGTACCCGATATTTCTCCACCAATGGAATTTAATTTTTCCATTATGATAAATATGTTCTTTACACTCATATTTCCAGTTAGATCAATTGTATTTAAACTATCGCCATAATATTGACTTTTATAGCCATCCTTATAAAATAATAAAACATATTTACCGCTCTTAAGATTTACGATAGAAAAACTTCCGTTATTACTTGATCGAGTTCCGATCCATTTTCCTCCATTGGCAGGTATAGCATATATTTCTACTCCGGCAAGCCAACTTGGATCTCCAACTAAACCTGATATTGAATTACTTCCAGGTTCAGGTTTTGTCAAATTAAAATCTATTCCGGTTACCTGTGAACTGTCTTGATTTACAATAACGGGGGTTGCGTCAAAACTGTCAAATACATCCTTATAATAATCGAGAAAGTAACCGGATTGATAAGCATACAACGTATAGCTTCCTTCAAAAACTTGTATCGAATAATTTCCGTTTTGATCTGTCCCTATAAAAGTTGAATCACTATTCTCTATTGAATTTACAGCAATAAAAACATTACTTAACGGATTATGTGTTACAGCATCTCTTATTGTACCGGAAATGGTACAGAGAGTTAGTGTTGGGAAAGTAAAGTCAATATTTGTTGTATCGTTACTAATAGTTATCACATCGGCATTATTAAAGGATTGTTTGTTATTGTAATACATGCTTCGATTTGTCAGCATATTACCTTCAATATAATTAACATACGCAGCTATATAATAAGCTCCTGAGTCAATCATTATAGTATAGTTCCCATTGTTATCGGTACGTGTGCTGTATATTTTACTTTCATTTGTATTTTCGAACCATACATAAGCATCATAGAACGGCTGACCATTATCATATTAAACTGTCCCCCGCATAGTATACAAAGAGAAAAGCAACTATATTACTAAAGAAAAATATAGGAGCTAAAGAAATGACAGAAAGAATGCCACGAAGAAGTTATGACAAAGAATTTAAGCTTTCGGCAGTAAAGCTGGTTCTGGAATCAGAAAAGTCAGTAAAGAGCATAGCAGCAGAGCTAGGAATAAGTGAGAATGCATTATTTAACTGGAAGAGAAAATATCTTGAAGATGCACAGAATGCGTTTCCGGGAAAAGGACATCTAAAACCGTTGGATGAAGAAATAAGAAGACGAGATAAAGAGATAGCTACGTTAAAAATGGAGCGAGACATTTTAAAAAAAGCCTTGGCATATTTTGCAAAGGACGGGAAGTGAAATACAAGTACATAAAAGAAAACAGCAAAACTTATCCGGTATATATGCTCTGTAAGGTGCTGGAGCTAAGCAGAGTCGGTTATTATCATTGGCAGAAAAGAAAGCTAAGCCAAAGGAAAA
>Ga0307441_1000128_pt1 | contig 31677 bp, 30 predicted proteins | sample SalMarWE160420MG_FD_202149 | JGI IMG/M metagenome (GOLD analysis project Ga0307441, IMG submission 202149) | Salt marsh sediment microbial communities from the Plum Island Ecosystem LTER, Massachusetts, United States - WE1604-20 | ecosystem: Environmental > Aquatic > Marine > Intertidal zone >... | reverse complement strand
GGCGGCGGGGTCCCGGGGCTGGTCGGCGCAGGACAGCACGAAGCTCTCATGATTGCCCTTCAACAGCCGACAGTCGGGCATCTTCGCCTCGATGAGCCGCAGGCACCGCAGGCTGTAGGGGCCCCGGCTCACCAGATCGCCGTTCACGATCACCCGCTCGGGCCCCCAGGCCCGGATGTCATCCAGCACCGACTCCAGGGCGGGGACATTGCCGTGCACGTCGGATAGAACCGCGATTCTCATGGGGTATAGCATCCGTTGGGCGGGAGCCGCGCAGTCCGGCGTCCCGACAGAGTGGCCGGATGCCATTGTACCGCGGAGCCGGGCGCGGGTGTCGGTCCGGCGCCGGCTGCGGGCGGGGCGGGCATGGGACGGCGCGGGCGGCGAGCGCTGTCCACCATGGGCCGCCGGCGGATTGCGGCGGCGACCCGGCTGTCGGCGCCGCCCCCTTCAACCGCCCCGTTCTCAGCCCGCCAGCCAGCGGGCGCAGGCCTCGCCGAGCTCCGCCTGCGCCCGCGTTTCGTAACGTTGTATCTCCTCGGCGCTCAGGACGTCGCGCCACCGCCCATTGGTGCCCTTGTGGATGAAGGCCTCCGCGCCGCCTTCCCAGAAGGCCCCGCCCAGGGGAACCGAGCGCGTGGCATTGCGCTTCATGTAGTCGAAGCTGCAGTGCTCCACGATGGCATCCCAGCGCGCTTCGTCTATGGGAATATCCAGAAAAGCGGCCAGGCGGCGCATTTCACCGGGCATGTCCGCCTTCAACGCCGCGAAGTGCAGCAGGTACACGTTGGGCAGGTCGCGGATCGCCCACCAGGAGCCCACGTTTTCCCAGAAGGGCCAGAAAGGATGTCCGTCCTTTTCCAGCCAGTCATTGAAGTACTGGCGAATGGAGGCCGGCGGCCTCTCGATGGGCGGACCTGCGCGGCCCGGGGTCTCGTTCAGGGCCTGGTACCAGGCCTCGTTGGCCGACGCATGGTGGTTGTACAGGCTCCACACCACATCGCGGCCGTCGCGCCCGATGTAGACATATTTGGCCGACGGCGAAAACACCAGCGCATCCACCGGTAGGTGGGTCTTCAGGAACCGGCGGTGCGTCTGTGCCTCCACCTGGGGCAGCTTCACCTCCTTGGGCGGCACGCGCAAGTCCATCCAAGGCGACATTTCAGCCACCTCCAGGCCCTCCTCGCCATTGAACAGCAGTTGGGCCACGATCTGCTGGAGCCAGGTGGTGCCGGACTTGGCGTAGGTGGCGATGACGATGTCGTCGTCACGGAACTTGAAGTCGTTCCAGACCGTGGAATCGAAATGGTGGTTGTGAAGCTCGCGCCGTTTGCGCGGCCACTGCAGAGTATCGCTGGTCATGATTGTTCCCCCCGCATGCTGCCGCCCCGGCGGCCCCATCAATACAGGTTAGTCTCAACTGCCGCGCACGGGATTCCGGCCGGCCCATTGCGGCGCCCCGGGGAAAGCACCCCTTTAGGCGACCCGCTCCACCGATGGTAAGCTCAACCCCCTGCCGGGCATCGGATCCGCCAACCATGCTGGCGAGCGCCTGTTGGGCGTCCGTACGAGCCGTGGATTGCATCCATCCCCACTTACCGGAGAGATCGCGCCCTTGTCGCTCACCGCATCCATCGTCGCCGCCTACCTCGTGATCGTCACCGTGGCCAGCTTCGTGCAGGCGCTGACGGGCTTCGCGTTGGGGCTGATCGTCATGGGCGCAGCGACCGCACTGGCGTTGACGCCGGTATCGTTCACCGCGGCCGTGATCAGCCTGTTCGGCCTGGCCAACGGACTGTGGGTGCTGCGGACCCATCATCCCCATATCGATCGCCCCATCACCGTTCAGTTGACCAGCGGCATGGTGCCCGGCGTCGTCCTGGGGCTGTACCTGCTGCATCATATCGAGGGCACCGCGCCCGTTATGCTGCGCCACGGGCTGGGTATCTTCCTGGTGGTCGCGGGCGTGGCGCTGATGGCGCGCCCCCATCCTTTCGCGAAACAGAGCCCGCCTTCGTGGGGCGTGCTCGCCGGCGTGGCGGGCGGCGTTTTCGCGGGGCTGTTCAGTGCCCCCGTGCCCTTCGTGTTCTATCTCTATCGCCAGCCCCTGCCGGTGGCCACCATCCGCGCCACCCTGTTGGTGGTGTTCGTCATGGCCACCGGCTGGCGGATCATCTGGCTCACCCTTCAGGGCGGCATGACCGGCCAGATGGTCGTGCTGGGCGCGCTGGCACTGCCGGTCATCGCACTTTCCGCCCACCTAGCCCTGCGCATCTCCCACCGGATTCCCCCTCTGGCCATGCGGCGCCTCGCCTTCGCGCTGCTGATCGCCCTGGGGCTGACGCTGCTGGTGCGCTGACCGGGGCTTTGGCGCGCCCCCGGCACGGTGGCCATAGAGAACCTCTGCACGGGTCGATCAAGTGGGTGATCGCAAGGCGCAGTGGGACACGGACGCGCCGCTTGCAGACGGCAAATGAGCATTCGGAGCCCCCCCGCAACGCCGTGAGTGCCGCTTCAGCGGCGTTTTCAGAGGTTCCCCTGGCGTTCAGGAGCCGTTCAGTTTCCCGCCGTTAGTCTGTACTCATCAGCCAACGCACAGCCCGACGCGGCGGACTGACCCGAACAGCCTACGGTATGGTTGAACAAGGAGACGGATCATGAACGCCATCAGAACGACCCTGATAGCCCTTTCGCTGACCGGCGCCACATTGGTCGGCGCTCCCATGGCCCACGCGGACCGCTACGTGGTCAACAACTACTACGGCCATTCCCACACCCAGGAACGCTACGGTCGGGATCACCAGTGGCAGCGCGATCACGACCGTGTCCGTCGCTACCGCCACGACGACGACTTCCGCGCCCCGCGCGCGCGTTTTCGTCACCACGAACCGCGCATCCGCGAGCGCATCGTCGTGCGCCGCTACGACTATGCGTACCGTCCCGCACCGGTCTATACGCAGCCGCCGGTGGGGTATCGGTCGGCGACACCGACCGTGGTGGGAGGCATCGTCGGCGGTCTGATCGGTCACCAGATGGGCCAGGGGCGCGGCAAGGATGCGGCCACCATCGCGGGCGTCATACTGGGTGCGTCCATCGGCAACGATGTCGCCCACCAGCGGTAACGTTCGGACGGCAGGGGAGCTTCGGCGCCCCTCTGCCGTCACACGGAAATTGTGTACACGTCCCCGTACGCCGCCTTCTTGCCGTCCTCATAGGGGGCGAGCACCCGCCGGTAAAGCTCGAGTTTCACGCACTCGAGCACGCCCACGACCTCGTTGAAATCCCCATAGCGCGGCGGACTGTGCTGCGCCAGGTAACGATCGACCAGCCGCGAAATCACGTAGTTCAACTCACCCGCGGTGGCCGGTGCCGCGCCGGTGTCGAGACGCTCGCGGTCGGCCGGTTTCACATAAGGCATGTTCGCACTCCTTTACCCGTCCCGGGAAAACAATCCGCGTCTACCATAGCAGGCCGTTCGGCGGCGAGGGGGAGCAACGACCGGGGTGGCGGGTGCGAAAGAGGGGGGAATGCCGCCGGCACTGGAATACGGCGCGCCGTCACGGGATTGATCCGGCCGGAGCGGTGTTGCACCGCCCCGACCGGCGACAGGTCAGCGGATCAGGCGGAAACCCAGACGTACACAGCCATCAACCAACCGACTATTCCGATGATCACCAGTGGCCAAGGAACCATGTCTCTCTCCTCTTCGCAGTACGCAAACAAGTGTTGTCTTCGGAATCAGAACGGACCCTGATGCCCGTGGGGCATGGACCACAACAGCGCCGGTATCGCAAAGGTGTACAGGGACGCGAAGCTCACCGTCCAACCGAGCAGGCGCTCGTTCAACTTGCCCTGCATGAACAGGCCGGCAAAGTTCATGGCAACGAACCACACGAACATGATCGAGAAGTGGTACACCCATGTGCCGCCGGTGGGAGCGGCCTTGGTCAGGAAGTAGTAGGCGTACGCGCCGGTGAGCCAGGCAATCAGAATAGCCACCGCCCCCAGTTGCTTCTTCGATTCGACCTTGAATATCTGGGTGACCCCCAGGGCGATGAAGAAGAATGCGTACATGCCGGCCAGACCGGTGACGATGTTGGTCAACGGGCCGATTCCCTGCTCTACCATCATGCCGATCAGAAACGGCCACCACATGACACCGGCGACCAGCGTGATGATGCCCACGCCCACTTCGTTCGCCTTCCTGCGCTCCGGGTCCAGGTGCATGACGCCATTGGCGAGCAAGGCAAACGCGCCGATGTACATGATGGGTGCGATCCACTTGCCGATCGACAGGGCCTTGTGGGGCTGCAGTTCCTTGGCGATGGTGGCCAGGTCGTTGGCCACGGCGGCTGAACCCGCCGCGCCCTGCTGCGCCATCACCGCCGCATCCGCCGTGTGCGTCATGAGCAGCATTGTCGCCACACCCGTTGCCGCAGCGGCTACGACTTTGGCAGACGCACCGAACTTCGTCGCTGTAGCGTCTTCGTTGTGCATCGTTGAGGACCTCCTAACGGTGGGTATTAGATCGATTAATTGGCTCATCATTATTGGGTCGATCGAAGCGGAGTTTAGGTAGCGCTAGGCGGGTTGTATGTAGCGAATGTCACATTAAATCAATGACTAACAAAACACGACGGACAATTTACGAAACAACGACAAACGCGATTTATGATTAACGCAACGCTCATGTTGAGGCGACGAACCGACGTGGTGCTACGGGTGTCACGGGGTGAATATCACGATCTATTGACGATTGGCGCGTCTCCACACGGGCGACAGGCGGACCCACCCACCCAAGCAAAGGCGGTCGCGCTCCACCAACAGGCGCCGTGATTGAGCTTCAGTGGGCAAAAGGCCGACGGCCGGTCGACACCCGCCCCGCCGTGGCTCGCCCGCGCCGGTTCGGCGATGCCGGTCAGCCGTTGGGCGGCTCCAGGGGCAGGGTGATATCCACGCACAGCCCCCCGCCGGGGCGCAGTCGCGCGGCGATGGTGCCGCCATGGACTTCGATGGCACGCCGTGCGATCGCCAGACCCAGACCGTAGCCTCGGCCGTCGTCGCCCCCGTCGGCGCGCACGAACGGATCGAACAGGGCATCCAGGTAGCTTTCGGGCACCCCCGGACCCCGGTCGCAGATGCTGACATGCACCTTCCCCTGGGCGGCTCCCATGGTGACTTCCACGGTGGAATCTTCGACGGTGTGACGAACGCCGTTTCGCAGCACATTCTCGAGCGCCCGATGCAGCAGCTCACCGCGGGCCCGCACCACCGCCTCGCCGTCCACGGACAAGGCCACCCGGCGGCCGCGGGCCCGGGCCTCGAAATCGGCATCGGCAACGATTTCGTCCAGCAGCTCGGCGAGCTCCACGTAGTCTTCCGGGCCACGGTCCACGCCCGCTTCCAGACGCGACAACGTCAACACCTGGCCCACCAGTGCATCCAGTCGGCCGGCCTCACGCTCGATACGGTCCAGCGCCTTGGGGGTTTCCGCGGGCTGCTGACGGGCCAGCTCCACCGCCACCCGCAGGCGCGCCAGCGGCGAGCGCAGCTCATGGGAGACGTCGCTCAGCAGACGCTTCTGGGCCGCCACCAAGGCCTCCAGCCGTTCCGCCATGCGATCGAAGTCGTGGCCCAGATCCGCGATCTCGTCCCGACGCCGTCCCAGGGCCGGCGTCACCCGCGCACCCAGATCGCCGGCGGCCAGCTTGCGGGTGGCCACCCCCAGGTGGCGCAGGGGTCCGGTCAGATACCAGGCCAGCCCGGCGCTGAACAGCAGGCTGGCCACCAGCCCCAGGATCAGGCGCAGGAACGGCGGACCATGGTGCAGCGACGGGCCGCGCAACCCGGGCACACGGATACGGAACAGCACATACTGCTGTCCGTCCGGGGCGCGCACGCGCCGCAGACCGGGGCGGCGGTCGCTGTCTCCCAGTCGGGCGCGGGCCTGGGCCAGGGCCGCGGCGGGCACCGGCCGCCCCAGCAGGTCCTTGCCGTCGCCATCCACCACCATCACCGCAAACCGATGCCTGCCGTTCCACTGTTCCAGCAGGGCACGGGTGGGCGCCTCCCCGCCCACCTTCAGGACGGAGGCCACTCCCGCCACACTGGCCTCGGCACGGGGGCCTTCGGCGAGCCCCGACGCTTCGCGGAAACGTTCCTGCTGATACAGCTGCACCGCCAAGCCCACCGCCAGCCCGGTCAGCAGCAGCGTCAACCAGAATCCGAGAAAGATCTTCCAGAACAGTCGGCCCACGGGCGTTACTCGGTGATCAGCTGATAACCCACGCCGCGCACGGTCTGGATGGGCGAACGCCCGTCCGGCCCGGCACCCAGCTTCCTGCGCAGTTTGCTGACATGCATATCGATACTGCGGTCGTAGCGGGCCAGTTGCCGCCCCAGAGCCTGCTCGGAGAGCTCCGCCTTGGTGACCACCCGGCCCGCCTCGCGCACCAGCACTTCAAGCAGGTTGTACTCGGTGCTGGTGAGATCCAGCGGCTCGCCCTGCCAGTCCGCTGTGCGGCTGGCGGGGCGTAGCGAGACGCCGCCGGCCTGGAGGGATCCGTCGCCGCCTCCGTCGCCATGTTCAGCGCTGGTGCGGCGCAGGATGGCCCGCAGCCGCGCCACCAGCTCGCGGGGGTTGCAGGGTTTGGGGAGATAGTCGTCGGCGCCCATCTCCAGGCCCACGATGCGGTCCACCTCGTCGCCCTTGGCGGTGAGCATGAGCACCGGCACCGACGAAGTCTGACGTATGCGCCTCAGGGCCTCGAAGCCGTTGAGGCGCGGCAGCATGACGTCCAGCACCACCACGTCGTAGCCACCCTGGGACGCCCGTGCGGCCCCGGCTTCGCCGTCGTGGGCGGTGTCCACGGCAAAGCCTTCCACGGTGAGATACTCCGCGAGCATCTCGCACAGCTCCAGATCATCGTCCACCAACAGCACGCGCGTCATGACCGGTCGGCCGCTCAGTCCTTACCTGGGTTCCTTTCCATAGTGCCACAGCCCGCCGGGGGGGGGCGCCCATTTACACCTCGTTACAAAGCTTTACACGTCCGCCACCCAAGCTTGCACGCGCCCGCCCCATACTTGCTCGCAAGGCTGGCGGCCGGCGCCGTCACCGAGTTGGAGCAGCATCGACCGGATTCAAATCCCGAGGAGCAGTCACCATGAAGAAACGCAACGCCATCATCGGCTCAGTTCTGGCCGCCACCGTCCTGGCCGCCACCGCGGCGGGCACCGCCAGCGCTTTTCCAGGCGGCCACTGCGACCACGGCGGCCACCGCCATGGCGCCATGACCTTCAACGGCGGCCCCATGGGCGGCTCCGGCCATCACATGATGCGCCTGATGGAGAAGCTGGACCTCACCAAGGCCCAGCGTGATCAGATCTGGAAAATCGTCGACGCCCAGCGGGGCGAGGCCCGGCAGAAGATGTTCGCCCTGATGGACAACCGCAAGGCCTTGCGGGCGGCGACGACGGGCGGTCAGTACGACGCTCAGAAGGTGCGGGAACTGGCCGACAATCAGGGCAAGCTGATGGCGGACCTGATGGTGATGCGGGCCGATACCAAGCACCGCATCCGCGCGGTACTCACCCCCGAGCAGCAGAGCCGCCTTGACCAGATGCGCGGCCACCACCGCCACGGCTGGGGCAGCCAGCGCTGACGACGCGCGCAGGGGCGGTTGCGGATACCGCCCCTGCGCCGCTCTTGCTTCAGCCCCCCGGCAACCGGACGGCAGGCCGTCGGCGTTGGGTCGATGCTCGTAAGACACCGGCCGGTCGACGAATACGTTGGCATTGGCCAGGCAACTGTCGTATTCTTTGCGAGACTGCAGATTGTGGCAGTGGCGCGTTATGGTCGTTCCTTTCGGACTACCTGTTGGACACCCCTTATCACAGCCTGCATGAAACCCGATTGTGTCTTTAATTTTTTGAAACAGGTGTATTCAATGGCTACAGGTACTGTGAAGTGGTTCAACGAGTCCAAGGGCTTCGGCTTCATCGCCCCGGACAACGGCGGTGATGATGTATTCGTCCACTTCAGCGCGATCCAGGCCAGCGGCTTCAAGACGCTGACCGAGGGACAGAAGGTGAGCTTCGACGTCCAGCAGGGCCCCAAGGGCGCCCAGGCTGCCAACGTCGTCCCCGCCTGACCGGAACGGCAGTTCGTCTGGGAAACACGAGCCCCGCCTTTACGGCGGGGCTTTTCGTTTGCGATCCCACCCGCTCCGCTGTCGGGCGGGGCCGTTGTCGCGCTGAACGCTTTCACCCACCGCCGTGGCTGCGCAGCAATCGGTCCAACTGATTGGCGAACGTCTTCCGATCCCCCTGATCGAGCGGCGCCGGACCGCCGGTGTTCACGCCGCTGGCCCGCAGGGTATCCATGAAGTCCCGCATGGTCAGGCGCTCGCGGATGTTGTCGGGCGTGTAGAGCTCGCCCCTGGGGTTGAGGGCGTGACCGCCTCTTTCGATCACATCGGCAGCCAGCGGAATGTCCGCGGTGATGACCAGATCGCCGCGCTGCACCAGTTCGGCGATACGACGGTCCGCCTCATCGAAACCGGCGGCCACCTGCATGGTCTTGATGTACGGCGACGGAGGCACCCGCACAGGCTGATTGGCCACCAACGTCAGCGGCATTTCCATGCGCACCGCGGCGCGGAAAAGAATGTCCTTGATGACGTTGGGACAGGCGTCTGCGTCGACCCATATCTGCATTGCACTATCTCCAAAACCCCCCGCCAACGGGATCGGCCGGTCGAGGGGTGAGCCCGGCCGGAAAGAAGCCGGCGCGGCGAAGCGACCTACTCCGCAGTCCGTGTTCTGGCTTACACTACCCGCTACTCGCCGCCAGTTGTGTGCCATGAAGAAACTGCTGCTGACCGCCCTGCTGCTGGCAACCGCCGTCCTGCTGATCGTGCGCCTGTATCCCGGAGACAGGGAGCCCCATTTCGAGCATGTGCAGGGGCTGCCGTGGCAGATCCAGACCATGCCGGATGGCAGCTCGAAGGTATTCGGGCTGACTTTCGGGAAAAGCACGCTCGGCGATGCCCTGGCCCGCTTCGGCACGGACGACATGAAGCTGGCGATTATCGCCGATCCGGGCGAACAGGGCACCCTGGAGATGTACTACAGCCACCTGACCGCCGGCGTCATCACCGGCAAGATGGTCATCGGCACGGCGCTGGACCCCAAGACGGTAGAGGGAATGGAGCAACGGGCGGCGCACAGCAAGTTCCTGGGCACCGGGGCCCGCCAGTTCATACTCAGCCCGGCGGACATCCAGGCGGCCTACCAGGCGCCCATCGCCACCATCACCTTCATCCCTTCGGCCAAATTCGACGAGAAGACGGCGCTGCGCCTGTTCGGTACGCCGGCACAACGCATCCGCACCGCACCCCATGTCCAGCATCTGCTGTACCCGGAAAAAGGCGTGGACATCATCCTCAACAGCCAGGGCAAGAACGTCCTTCAGTACGTCGCGCCCAGGCAGTTCGAGCGCTTGCGAAAGCCGCTCCTGAAGGCAGTTCAGTCCAAAACCGGGTGATCCGGGAAACCGGCACAGGCACGGCCGGGGCTCAGGCCCGGTCAATGTCCGCCTTCACGCAGCGCAGCACCTCGTAACCGTAGGCACCGCCCAGGGCCTCGTGCACCGGCTTGAGCCGATTGTCGCTGCCGTGGTGCTCGAACGCGAACCGGATGGCGGCCAGGGCCTGGTCGTCGAGCCCCACCACTTCCCGCAAGTCCGCCTCCCCGCGCCCGATGGCCTCCACCAGGTGGCCATACACGGTCGCCGGCCGCAGACCCCGACGCCGGGCAATGGCATCCACCCCCATACCCAGCCGGAACAGCTGCAGGCTTTCTTCCGCCGTCGGCGTGCGGGGATGGTCCTCACTGTGCTCCCTGATCACCTCCAGGAAGTCTTCCCCATAGGCCGCCAGTTTGCGCTCGCCCACCCCGGACAGGCCGGCGAGCTGCTCCAGGGTCGCCGGCCTGTGCTCGAGCATCTCCATCAGAGTGGCATCGTGAAAGATGACGTAGGCCGGCACCCCCTGCTCCTGGGCCAGGGCCTGGCGACGCGCACGCAGCGCGTCCCACAGCACCTGGTCGGCCGCGCCCACGGCACATTTGCCGGCCCGTTCCCGGCGAGCCGCCCGGGGGGCTTTCACCACCTGGCGCAGGGTGAGACGTTCCTCGCCCCGCAGCACCGGCCGGCTGGCCTCAGTCAACCGCAGGCCGCCGTGCCCCTCCAGATCCACCGCCAACAGGCCGCGGGCGATGAGCTGGCGAAACAGGTTGCGCCAGCCGGCGTTGTCCAGCTCCGTGCCGATGCCGTAGGTGCTCAGCCGATCATGTCCCATGCGCAGCAGCCGCTCGTTGCGACTGCCCAACAGCACCTCGATCAGATAGTTCACTCCGAACCGCTGTCCGGTGCGGTGCACGCAGGACAGCGCCTTCTGGGCCGCCACCGTGGCGTCCCAGGTCTGCGGCGGCTCCAGACAGGTGTCGCAATTGCCGCAGGGCTCGTCCAGCCGGTCGCCGAAGTAGCGCAGCAGCGCCTGGCGCCGGCAGCTGGTGAGCTCGCAGAAACCCAGCATGGATTCCAGCTTGTGGCGCTCGACGCGCTTGTGGGCCTCGCCGGCCTCCGAGCTCTCCTGCATCTGGCGCAGGGTGATGACGTCCTGCAGGCCATAGACCATCCAGGCATCGGCGGGCAACCCGTCGCGGCCCGCGCGGCCGGTTTCCTGGTAGTAGGCCTCCAGGCTGCGGGGCAGGTTCAGGTGCGCCACGAAACGCACGTCCGGTTTGTCGATGCCCATGCCGAAGGCGATGGTGGCGACGATGACCACCCCTTCTTCGCGCAGGAAGCGCTCCTGATTGCGTCGGCGTTCCTCGCCGCTCATGCCGGCATGGTAGGGCAGCGCCACCAGCCCCTTGGCGCTCAACCAGGCGGCGGTCTCGTCCACCCGCTTGCGGGACAGGCAGTAGACGATGCCTGCGTCGCCCTCGTGCTCGGCCCGGATGAAGCGCAGCAGCCGGTCCCGGGCATTGCCCGCGTTCTCGGCGATGCGATAGCGGATGTTGGGGCGGTCGAAGCCGCTGACGAACTGGCGGGCCTGCTCCAGACCGAGCCGGGCGACGATCTCCCGGCGCGTGGGGGCATCGGCGGTGGCGGTCAGCGCGACTCGCGGCACCCGGGGAAAGCGCTCGTGCAGCGCCGACAGCTGCATGTATTCGGGGCGGAAGTCGTGGCCCCACTGGGAAACGCAGTGGGCCTCGTCGATGGCGAACAGCGCCAGCGGTGCGCGGGCCAGCAGCTCCAGGGTACGGTCCGTCATCAACCGTTCCGGCGCCACATAGAGCAGGTCCAGCCCGCCGTCCAACAGCGCCGCCTCCACTTCCCTGGCCTCGGACGCGCTCAGGGAGGAATTGAGGTAGGCCGCCCGCACGCCGTTCTGGCGCAGGGCGTCCACCTGATCCTGCATGAGAGCGATCAGCGGCGAGATCACGATGCCGGTGCCGGGCCGCACCAGCGCAGGGATCTGGTAGCACAGGGATTTGCCGCCGCCGGTGGGCATGAGCACCAGTGCGTCGCCGCCACCGATCAGGTGATCGACGATATCTGCCTGGTGAGGGCGGAAGCTGGCGTAGCCGAACACGCTCGCCAGTATGGCGCGCGCCTGACTCTCTCCGGGGGCTGTCTGATCCATAGGAAACGGTGCTGTCGACTGAAACGGTGCGGCGCATCCCTGCCGCACGGACGAAATCCTACCAGCCCGCCGTAACGGTTTCGAGGTCCCGGCGAAGAGCCGGCTGCGGCGGGAGGTTTGTGCAAAAGAAAATGCTGGCGCTTCGCCAAGCAATGGCGTATTCTCTCAGCACTGCAGCTTGTGGCAGTGGTCAGTTTTGGTCGATCCCTTCCGGTTTCCCTCCCGAACACACCTTCACACAACCTGCATAACACCCATTATTGTTAATAGTTTTGTTTGAATAAGGTACATCCAATGGCAACTGGTACTGTGAAGTGGTTCAACGAGTCCAAGGGTTTCGGTTTTATTTCCCCGGAGGACGGCACCGATGACGTTTTCGTTCATTTCAGTGCAATCCAGGGTGGCGGCTTCAAGACGCTAGCCGAAGGCCAGAAGGTCGACTTCAGTGTGGAACGGGGCCCGAAGGGCCTGCAGGCCGCCAACGTGGTCCCCGCCTGACGGACACCACGGCACAAGCCTGAACAAGAGAACCCCGCCTCGGCGGGGTTCTTTTATTTCTACGGTTGGATCTGCCTGCTAGTGGTCCATGCGCCAATCCGGCCCGCATCCCGGGCCTGACAGAGGCCCTCAGTCAGGACCCCTCTCCGAATTGGTAGGACAGCGCCACCGACGTATAGGTGTCGGTCTTGGCCAGCCCGGTCGGTACCGTGGTGTTGTGGTCCACGGTATAGGAAAGCTGCACACCCAGATTGCCGTTGATGGCCACCCGCAGGCCGGTCACCGACTCCAGGAAGGTATTGGTTCGACCGCTCTGCATACTCAGGCTCTGTTTGAACCGGCTGGTCTTGCTGATCCTGTACTCGTAATCCAAGCCCAGCTGGCCGATGACATCGCTGTGGCGGGCCAGGCTCGGCTTCTGTTCCTGGGTCTGGCTGAAACCGGCGCCGATTTCGGCGTCCAGGTGCTGGCTCTTGCTGTCCAGCAGCCGGCGCCCATAGCCGACGGTTTCGGAAATATTCTGGCGGATACCGGCGAACAGGTCCTTGATGTACTGGATCTGACCGAAGACATAGTTATGGGGACTGAAGTCGTACTCGCTCTTGCCGCTGCCGGTGTAGCGCTCGGCCGTCGTCTGACCGGACTTGGAGGAGGAAATGGCCCCGAGCTTCAGCTTGTGGGTCCAGGGTCCCGTCTTGTACTTGAGCCGCAGCTTGGTATCGAGATTCGAGGTGCGACTGTTGCCCGAGCTGGCCGCATAGCCGAGATCGGCGCCACCGGAAAGATGCGCCGCCTGTACCGGTGCACCTGTCATCACTAGGGTCAGGCCGACAATCCAAGCAGGAAAAGCCTTACGATCGAGCAGCATCCCGTCTCCAATTGTTTAGTTTTTCGAACGTTCAGGAAAATCGTCGGCATCCGAGGCCCGCAACCCGCCCCGCGGGGCACGGAGCAAGCCGTGGCGGCATTCGTCACCTGCCGCCACGAAATCGGGACCCCACACTGAAGAAACAACCCGATCCGGATCCGGATCGGAATGCGGTCTGCCGCTGGAGGGCCGAGACCGGGTCAGGTCAGCAGACCGACCCGGCCACGCCAGCGGTCACTTGCCCGCTTTGCCCTGCGCCATGCCGCCTGCTCCCATGGCCGCGCGATGCATCTGCATCAGCTGCCGACGCTTTTCGTTGACCTGGCGAAGAAGATCGTTGGTCTTGGGATCCTCTTTCTGCATGGCCGTCACCACCGCGTTGGACAGATTGGCCCGGGCCTTCTGCAGCTTGGGACTCTTCATCGCTTCGGCACGAGCCTGCTGGAAGGCGGTCAGCTTCTGCTCGAACTGCCTGGTGAGCTTCTGACGGTCGGCGTCCGAAGTGGACTTGCTGCGCAGCTTGCCCTCCAGGTTGCGCAGGTCGGTCATGTCCTTTTTGGGGTCATGACCGTGGCGTTTCATTTCCTGGGTCATCATGGCCATGAAATGCTTCTGCTTCTTCAGCAGTTCGGGATGGTCCTTCAGGGTCTTGCTCTGGATGTGGGCCAGTTGCTGCTCGGCCCGCATCAACTCCATGCGGGCCTGTTCGAACTTGGCCTGTTGTGAAGACTGGGTCATGCCGTTGGACATGCCGCCCATGTGTGCCGGAGGTGTCGCCGCCTGCACCGGACCGACCGTGGCCAGGCCCATGGCCACCGCCGCCGCGGCCACTCCACGCATCAGCGTGGTGGCTCGAAAACTCTTGCTTTTCAACGAAAAATTAATCATATCGGAACGCTAGCTCCCTGTTGGATTGGATCATGGTGTCGAGGCGCATGGTCGCGCCCGCTCCGAACCATCGGCGTTGGACCGACTGGCAGGGTAACAGCAGCGGCGGGACCATTGTCAAATCCACCAACGATAGCCGCGATCGCTCCATGGATAGGGGGACGGTCTGATGGGTGCGGTGCCTGACGGTGGCGGGGTGCCCGCCGCGACCTGCGGGCGCCGCAGCTATTGCTGCGGGCAACTCGCCGCCACGGTCGCCGGCCGGTCGGTCAGCCAGTACAGCAAAGCGGCCACCGCCAATGCGATGCCCAGACCCGCGACACCTGTCCAACCGGCGCGGCCGAAGGCAAACGCCGCGCCCGCCGACCCGGCGGCGCCGCCGGCGAAGTAGCAGGTCATGTAGGCGGTAGTCAGCCGGCTGCGGGCCTCGGGTCGCAGCTGGTAGATGGCGCTCTGGTTGAGGATCTGGGTGCCCTGCACGCCGATGTCCAGCAGCACCACGCCGCCGATGATGGCGGCAACCGAGTCGCCCCGCAGCCCCATCAGGACGAAAGAGACCAGAATGAGCGCCAGGAAAGCGCCGGTGGCCCGATGGGTCAAACCCTTGTCATGGAGATGGCCGGCGAAGGAGGCGCATACGGCGCCGGCCACGCCGAACAGGCCGAACCCTCCTATGATGCTGTCACCGTAGTCGTAGGGCGGACGGGCCAGCAGAAACGGCAGGGACGTCCACAGGGCGCTGAACATGGCGAAGATCAGCACGCCATAGACGATACGCCGCCGCAGCACCGCCTCCTCGCGCATCAGTTGCAGCACCGACTTCAGCAGTCCGGTGTAGGAAACCGACTCCTGGGAATGGTCCCGGGGCAGCACCCTGGCCAGCACCGCCGCCTGCACCAGCATCATGGCGGCCGCCAGCCAGAACACGCTGCGCCAACCCAGCGCGTCGGCGATAACCCCCGACACCGTCCGCGCCAGCAGAATACCCAGCAACAGGCCGCTCATCACCCGTCCCACCACCCGCCCGCGCAGATGGTCCGGAGCGAGGTGGGCGGCATAGGGCACCAGCACCTGGGCCACCACGGCCGTCAGGCCCACCGCCAGAGATGCCGCCACGAACAGGCTGATGTCGGGCGCCATGGCCGCAAAGGCCAGCGCGACGCTCGAGCACAGAGTGACCGTCACCACCAGTCGCCGGCGCTCCAGCAGGTCCCCGAGGGGCACCACCAGCATCAGCCCGACCGCGTAACCCACCTGGGTCACGGTGACGATCAGACCGGCGGTATGGGTGGCCACGCCGAAAGCCCGGCCCAGGGTATCCAGCAGGGGCTGGGCGTAGTAGATGTTGGCCACCGCGATGCCGGTGGCGATCGCCATGATCAGCACCAGCGCGCCGCTGAGGGGCCACGCGCCGGCTTCCGGCTCCGGGTCGGGACGGTTGTGGTCCGGCGATGGGGTCAACACGAAGTCCTGTGAACGCTGTCGGGGCGAAGCGGGAGCACGAGGGTAGAGAAGGCGGGCGGACACCGCAAGACCCGCCCAAGCGGGCGGCCGGACAGCCGGTACGCCCCAGCGCCAGCGGCCGTTACGGCCACAAGCCCAGTTCCTGGGTAACCCGCGCCAGCCGTTCGATGGCCACCACCAGCGCGGCCGTGCGCAGGTCCACCGGCGGCGGATCGGACTCGGTGCCTGCATCGGCCTGCTCCGACTCTGGCGGCGTCTCGAAAAGCAGGTGCCAACGGGCCAGCGTGGCGTCCACCGCGCGATGCATCTTGGTCTTGAGCTTGGCGTTCACTTCGGCCAAGTCCCATTGCTCGTTTTCGTTGTTCTGGACCCATTCGAAATAGCTGACCGTGACGCCGCCCGCATTGGCCAGGATGTCCGGCAGCACCACGACATCGCGTCGCCCCAGCGCATCGTCCGCCGCCGGCGTCACCGGGCCGTTGGCCGCCTCCACCACCAGACGGGCCTGCACGCGCTCCGCGTTGCCGGCATGAATCTGGTTGGCCACCGCGGCAGGAATGAGAATGTCACAGTCCAGCTCCAGCAGGGCCTCGTTGGTGACACTCAGGGTCTCCGGCAGCCCCACCACGGTACCGTGGGCCTGCTTGTGGGCGCGGGCGCCAGCCAGATCGATGCCCTGCGGGCTGTAGATGCCCCCGGCGGAGTCGCTCACCGCCACCACCACGGCGCCGGCTTCCTGAAACAACCGTGCCGCCACCGCGCCCACGTCGCCGAACCCCTGAATGGCCACCGTAGCGCCCTGGGTGGACTCCAGACCGGGCACCAGGCCGGTGGCCAGCAGGCGCTGGGTGGCGTACAGCACCCCGAGGGCGGTGGCCTCGTGCCGGCCCGCCGAGCCCCCCAGGTCCAGGGGCTTGCCGGTCACCACCGGACGGTTGTTGCGCCCCGGGTGCAGGGTGTCGTAGGTGTCGTAGATCCACGCCATGGTCTGTTCGTCGGTATACAGATCCGGCGCGGGGATGTCGGTGTGAGGGCCGATGTTGTCCCCCAGTTCGGTGATGAAACGACGGGTCATGCGCGCCACTTCCTGGGCACTCATGTGCTTGGTGTCGCACGCTACGCCGCCCTTGGCGCCGCCGAAGGGCACGTCGATGAGCGCGCACTTCCAGGTCATCAGTGCCGCCAGAAAGCGCACCTCCTCCACCGTCACTTCCGGGTGGTAGCGGATGCCGCCCTTGCCCGGACCGAGCACGCGGTTGTGTACCACGCGATGGGCCTCGAAGCTGCGCACCGATCCATCGTCCATGCGCACCGGGAAGCAGACGGTGATGGTCCGCCGGGGCGCGCGGAAGAAACCGAACAGCTCGCGGGTGGGCGCGTCCAGGTATCCCATCGCCTGCTGCAGGCGCAGTTCGCTGACATGCCGGGGCTCGAGATCTTCCCCTGCAGCTTCCCCGCTCGATCCGGTCGCCGGTTCGGAATCGGCCATGCCGTGTCCTTCAACAGGTTGGGACGGAATGCGCCTCCGGGACCGCAGGCTCAGCTGCACGCAAAGCGGCCGGCAAGCGCTCTCCGACCATACCGGAACCGGGCCGCGGCTCCAAACCCCGGCTCTGTTGACCGTGCCGGATCCGTCGCGGCCGGGGCGCCGTCGCCCCGTGTTGAGAGCCGGGTACGCCGTACCCGCCATCGCTCGCAGAACGACGCCAGGGGCCGTGCGGTTGCCGAGTGACTACACTGGGATATAACGTGCTTTTGCCACTGGCCCAGGGAGCGCCAATCCATGAAGACAGCCACATTCCGCATCCGCACACTGCTGACCAGGACCTTGTTCGCACTGGCTCTGGTCGCCGCCACCGGCGCCACGGCCCCGGCCTGGGGCGCCACCGCCAAGGAGATCAACACCCGCGTCGACGCCGCGCTCAAACAGTTCAAGAGTCAGGTCAACGGCGCCGACGAATTCCTGAAATCCGCCAAAGGCGTGCTGGTGTTTCCCGGGGTGATCAAGGCCGGATTCGGAATCGGCGGCGAGTACGGGGAAGGGGCCCTGCGGATCCACGGCAAGAGCGTCGCCTACTACAGCATCGCCTCGGCGTCCATCGGCTTTCAGTTCGGCGCCCAGAAGAAGGACATCATCATGGTCTTTCTCCAGCAGAAGGCGCTGGACAACTTCCGTCACAGCTCCGGCTGGAAGGTAGGCGTAGACGGCTCGGTGGCACTGGTGAACGTGGGCGCAGGCACGTCCCTGGACACCATGAAGCTGGACCAACCCATCGTGGGCTTCGTGGTGGGCCAGAAGGGGCTCATGTACAACCTCACTCTGGAAGGCTCCAAGATCACCAAGCTCGACCGGTGACCCCGTGCCCCGCCCGGGTGGCCAAGGGCCAAAGCGTCCACGCGCCGACGCGGACGCGGCCTGGCACCGCTACGGGTTCAGGGATCGGGGAAGAACCGGGCGATGGCAGTCAGAGCACCGTCGTCAGGCCGAGCAACCACTTCGGCCAGGGGGTCCCGCTCACGCCGAGGGCGATCAGGGCTGCCGTACAGACGACCGCCAGCACAAACACCGTCATGCCGACGCGCTGGCCTCTGGAATAGGTTGATGGGTAGGGGTTCATGGCAGATCCATGGTCGAGGGCTTGCCGGAGCGGCGCGCCGGCCGGTGCGCGGAAGGCGCCCGTACCCCCTATGACAGCCGCGACCGGCTCCGTGTTCCATCGGAGCCCGGCGGCCCGTTGAATCGTTCGCCGACCTCTCGGGCACGGCGGCTTTGCTGCCGGCAACCCTTCGCCCGTCAGCGCTCCCGCGGATCGTCACTCGGCGCGCAGCACGGCGGTGACCGCAGGAATTCGGTCAGTTGCTCGGCGGGCCCCGGGCGGCAGTACAGATAACCCTGGCCCTCGTCGCAACCCAACCGCGTGAGCAGCCGCGCCTGCGCGTCGCGCTCCACCCCTTCGGCGGTCACTCTGAGCTTTAGGCTGCGCGCAAGGCCGACGATGGCCTCCACGATCAACGCGCTGTCCTGGTCCCGGTCGCAGTCCCTGATGAAGTCGCGATCGATCTTGAGCAGGTCGATGGGAAACCGCTTCAGGTAGCTGAGCGAAGAATAGCCGGTCCCGAAATCGTCCAGCGCAATACGCACACCCATGTCCTTGAGGGCCTGCAGGCTGCCCATCACCGCCTCGGTCTGGGAAATCAGCACCCCCTCGGTGATCTCGATTTCCAGACGCTGGGGTGGAATGCCGTTGGCCTGCAATGCCGCCCGCACCAGTTCCGGCAGGGAGTGATCGTCGAACTGACACGCCGAAATATTCACGGACACGGCGATGTCTATGCCGCGGGCCAGCCATTGGCGAAGCTGACGGCACGCCTCCCACAGCACCCAGCCTCCGACTTCGTGGATGGTCCCGTTGTGCTCCATGACAGGAATGAACTCATCGGGCGCCACCGTACCGAACCGGGGATGGTTCCAGCGCAGCAACGCCTCGGCACCGACCACGCTCCCGTCGGCAAGCGCGAGGCGGGGCTGGAAGTGCACCTGAAGCTGGTTCTCGGCGAGGGCGATCTTGGCGGCGCTGTCCAGCAGCATTAGCCGCATCTGCCGCCGGGCCAGAGCGGCAGTGTAGAACGCGTAGCCGTTTCTGCCCTGCTTCTTGGCTTCGTACATGGCGGTATCGGCCTGCCTCACCAACGCATAGATGTCGTCGTCGTCATGGAAGGGAAACAGAGCGATTCCGAGGCTTGGGGTGGTGCGAACGGTGGAATTGTCGATCTCGAGCGGGCGGGCGATGGAACGGATGATCTTGGCGGCCATTTTCTCCACACTGCAGACCGACCTGAAGTTCGTGGCGATCACCGTGAACTCGTCGCCGCCAAGGCGCGCCACCGTATCCGACTGGCGCACTGCGCTGCGCAGGCGCCTGCCCACTTCCTGGATCAACCGATCCCCGACACTGTGGCCCATGGTGTCGTTGATGCTCTTGAACCCGTCCAGGTCGAGAAAGATGACTGCACCGAGAGTCTCGTTGCGCTTGGCGTTTTCCAACGCCATGTCCAGACGATCCAGGAAGCGCGCCCGATTGGGCAGCCCCGTCAGCGGGTCGTGGGTCGCCAGGTGAGTCAGTCTGCGCTCGGTCTTCTTGCGTTCGGTGATGTCCTGCACGTTGGCGAGGAACACCGGCGGCACTTCGCTGTGGGAGAGCTGCAGACGCACTTCCACCGGGTAGCTGGACCCATCCTTGCGGCAGTGGACGGACTCGAAGATCAACCGATTCCGGCGCCCGTCCAACAGGGGAGCGGCAAGCTTGCGGAACCGGCCGTCGGTCAGCCGGGGCCAGATCTGCGTCATCTTGAGCTCCAGCAGCTCCCGGCTCGAATAGCCCAGATTGTTCAGGGCGCCCTGGTTCGCCTGCAGCAGATCCAACGATTCTGCGTCGAAGACGTAGATTTCGTCCCACGAATGGTCCATGAGACGGCCGAAGCGGGATTCGGCCTGCTCCAACTGCTTGCGCTCGCGAAGATCGCGTGCCACCGACAGAACGTAGTCCTCGCCGTCGATGCGAACGAGTTTGGCGACCACCTCCACGGGAATCTGGGTGCCGTCCCTGGCCACGTGAATGGCCTCGAACACCGTCTGCCGCTCGCGCCGGATCCGCGGGCCTACCGAGCGGGTATGGGCGAGATTGGCCGCCGGGTTCAGGGTGCGGGCGTTCATCTGCAGCAATTCGTCGCGCCGGTAGCCCAGCCGGGCGCAGGCCACGTCGTTGACCTGCACGAAATCCCCATGGACGCCGTCTTCGTTCAAAGGCGCGAGAAACACGGCATCGCTGATGCTGTTGAACAGAATCTCGAATCGGTGGGTCTCGTCCGCCAGGTGTTGCTGGGCTTCGCGCAGGATGCGCAGATCCTTCAGCACGTTGACGGTCATGAAGCCGCGGCGTCCGGCCGGGTCCGGCATCAGGGCGCACGACTGCAGCACCGGAACGACTTCGCCGGAGCGGGTGCGTACCTGCGCCTCGCGTATGCAGGGAGCCGCAGCTGAGGAGACCGGGACCACTGTACCGGCGTCATGCCGCTCATTGGGGCTCACACCTTCTGCAGGCGACATCAGCACGACGTCAAAAGAGAGACCCAGCAGTTCATCCCGGGTGTAGCCGAGCAGATCTTCCGCCGCCGGATTGACCTGCACGATGCTGCCGCCCTCCGACACACACAGGACGGCGTCCGGCAGATAGGCAAGCAGATCCTGCCACGCTGGATGCGTACGGGACACTGGCAGGTTCTCTGTCATACGGCGTATCGGTGAAAGGGTTCGCGTATCGAACTGTCGGCGCAGCGGGCGTATTCTTGAACCGGCCCGGCGGGCAAGCGAGGCACCCGGCCGTCAATTCGACGTTGGCTGCAGTCCGTATGGTACGTCGTTCAGCCTGATCAGGGGCGGCCGCAGGGTCAGCAGCGCCTGCACCCAGGCGCCGCGCTGGGAGAACGTCAGTTCGGCGCCGTTGCGGGGCAGCAGTGCATGGACCAGTCCCAGGCCTGTCCCGAGACCCGCGCGGTTGGGGAAATCGAAATCGGGTGGCAGGGAAGCGCCTCCATTGCGCACCACCACCTCCACACCGCCGTCGGCGGCGCTCACCGCCACCTGCACCGCGTCGCCTCCGGGTTCGTCGGGGACTGCGTACTTCACACCGTTGATGATCAACTCGTTCAACACCAGAGCCAAAGACACCGCCTCTTCCTGGGCCACCTGAATCGGGCCCGGCAGCTGTCGATCCAGCAGCGGCGCACGCCCGGCTCCGCGCAATGCACCGATGGAAGTACAAATCGCCTCGGTCATGTCGCAGATGCAGACCCGGCCATGACCGGCGGTGCCCTGCAGCCCGTGCACCATGGCCATGGAGTGGATCTGGGAGATGACCGCCTGCAGCGGCTCGGCAATCTCGGGGTGGCGCGTGGAATGCTGACGCAGCAGACCGGTCAGCCCCTGCAGATGATTCTTGATGCGATGATGCACCTCCCGCACCAGCAGGTCCCGGTGGGCCGTCTCCCGCGCAACACGCTCCTGCTCGGCCCGCGTACGGTCGGTCACGTCGCGGGCCGACGAGATGAAATGGGTGATCCTGCCGTGTTCGTCCCGCAGCGGGCTGATGGTCTTGTCCTCGTAGAACAGGCTGCCGTCTTTCTTGCGGTTGGTGAAGACGCAGCGCAGCACTCGTCCCTTCAGGATGCGCCGCCACATGCGACTGTAGAAGGTCGGCCCCATGCAGCCGGATTTCAACACTCGAGGGGTACGCCCCAGAACCTCTGCACGCCGGTAACCAGTGGTGGCCTCGAAGCCCGAGTTGACGTATTCGATTCGACCCTGGGCGTCGGTGATCATGATGGAGTCAGCCGTCTGCTCCAGGGCCGAGGACAGCTTGGCCATGGTCTGTTCGGCGCGCTTGCGCTCACTGACGTCGCGGAAGATCCCCAGGGCAACCTTCTGGTTCTCGAACTCGATCAGGGTGCCCGCCACTTCCACCGGCGCCGTGCTGCCGTCCTTGCGCACCACCAGATGCTCGCACAGCGACTTTCCCTGTTCGTTGATGTTCCTGAATGCGTCCTGCACCTTGCCCCATTCTTCCGGGGGATGGATCTCGCGGACCTTCATCCCCAGCAGTTCGCTCTTGGTGTAGCCCAGCAGCTCCTCCATGCGCCTGTTGGCGTCCAGGTAGTTTCCCTGCATGTCGGCGATCGCGATGCCGTCGCTGGCGTGCTCCATCAGCACCCGGTACTTGCGTTCCGACGTGCGCAGCGCCTCTTCCGCCTGCCGGCGGGCAGTGACATCCTGCAGAACGCCTGCCATACGCAACGCCTCGCCGGCTGCGTTGCGCACCAGGTCGCCGCGCGCGTGAATCCACCGCACCGTACCGTCCGGCCAGATCACCCGATATTCGATGTCGTAGTCCACATCCCGATCGATGCGGGCGCTCACCGCGGCGGCGACCCGCGGCAGGTCCCGGGGATGCACCGCTTTCCAGAACGTGTCCACTGTGGTGTCAATCACCGGATGCGGGTACCCGAACATCGGCCCGACACGCTCGGACCACCGCAGGGCATCGGTCTTCAGGTTCCAGTCCCAACTGCCAACGTTGGCGAAAATCTGGCTGCGGCGCAGCCATTCTTCGCTGGCCCGCAGAGCCGCCTCCACCCGTTTGTGCTCGGTAATGTCCCGCAGGGAAACCACCACTGCATAAGGGCGGCGTTCGCCGTCGCGGAACTTGGGACGCGTATTGATGGAAAGCCAGGTCACCGCGTCGTCGGGGCCCACCAGCCCCATCACCACGTTGTCGAAAGCCGCGCCGGTATTGAGGGTCTTGCCGATGGGGTGATCGTGTTTGGCGAACGGCGCCCCCGTTTCGGTGATCCGCCGCATCCGGTCCTGCTGCCAGGGCCGGCCGATGAGTTCGTCACTGCTGCGGCCGAGGATGCGTTCGGCCCCCGGATTGCATGAATACACCGTACCGTCCGCCCCGATCATGGCCACGCCCTCGTCCAGGGCGTTGAGCACTTCCCGGTGACGTCGTTCCTCCCGTTCCAGGGCCTGCTCGACCCGGCGCCGCTCGGTGATATCGGTGGCGACACCCAATACCACCGGCTCGTCGTAATCGGGAATACGGTAGGGAATCTTGATGGTCTCCAGCAGGCGTCGGTTGCCTGCGCCATCCACAAACGATTCCTCGGCAATGAACTTGGCGCGGCCCGTGACGATCACCTGCTGATCGTCCGACAGCATCCCCTCCAGGACGGACGGATCCGGATACAGCTCGCTGTGCCTCCGCCCCGTCAGTTGGCGGACCGTCGTGCCGTGAGCGGCTGCCTTGGCCTCGTTGACGAGCAGGAACCGGCCGGTTCGGTCCTTGACGAAAATCATATGGGGAACGAGATCGATGATCTGCCGCAACTGGGCTTCGCTCAGCTGCAGAGGCGGTAAGTCGTCGGTGTCGCTCATAGGCATGCCCATCTCGTTCTGGTCTTGGCGGGACCCGGCAACCACCCGGTGTGCACAGCCTGCCCGGTCACCTTATCGGGAAAGCGGGATCGGCGCGACCTGGGGGTGTCGGCCACCACCCTCCCGTACAGCCAGGCCGGCGGCAACGGCAACGCGCCGCGGCAAACCCTTGCCGGTACCGGACGCCGGCAAGGGCGCTCAACGTCGGGTGGACATCGGGAATGCGGCCCGTGGACACGGAACATTGCCAAACCCCCACCGGTGTCATGCGGCCGGTACGGAACTTGCTTCTACCGGGAGGCACCCGGAGGAAACAGCCATGAAGCGCATTTCGGCAACCAACAAGTCCACCCTGATCGGCCTGGTCGGCGGGCTGTCCGTGCTGGGCATCGCTGCCGTGTTCTCCCATCAGCACCTGGGGGGCCTGATCAACCTGGGCGGCCTGGTGATGGTGTTCGGCGGAACCCTGGCGGCCACCGTGGTCAGCCGGCCGATGCGCGACGTGGCCCGGGTATGGCGCTCCCTGCGTACGCTGATGGGCGATGAGGAACCGGAGGTGGATACCGAGATGGCCCAGCTGCTGGAAGTGGCCTACTGGCATCGCCTGGGCCAGGTGCGGGCCGCCGAACAGGCCGTGGAGCAGGTCCGCAGCCCGTTCCTGCGCACCGGCGCGCGCCTGGTCATCGACCGCGAGCCGGTGGATGACATCGTCAAGGTCATGCAATGGCGGATCGCCGGCGTGCGCGCCAAGGAGCAGGGCGACGCCCAGATCCTGCGTACCATGGCCGCCTTCGCGCCGGCGTTCGGCATGCTGGGCACCCTGTTCGGGCTGATTCAGATATTGGGCAACCTCGGCCAGGTGGACCTGGGGCAGATCGGTGGCGCCATGTCCTTCGCCCTGACCACCACGCTGTACGGACTGGTGCTGGCCAACATGGTGTTCAAGCCCCTGGCCATCAAGATGGAGCGCCGGCTGCAGCAGCGGGTGATGATGATGAATGTCATGCTGGAGGGCGTGGTGCTGCTGTTCCAGCGCCGCCATCCCGCCATCATCAAGGAAACCCTGACCGCCTACATGCGCCAGCAGCAGGAAGCCCACCCCCAGACGGGGCCGATGCTGAAGGCGGCCTGAGGCGGGCCTCCCCATGGCGGTGGATCGTCCCTCACAGAGCATCCTCGCGGCGGAGCAGTTCCGCGGACACAGCTTCGCCGATGCAGCGGCCGCCGCTCCCATGGATGACAACGACGGCGGCTGGCTGGTCAGTTTCGTGGACATCCTGATGCTGCTCCTGACCCTGTTCGTGCTGCTGCTGGCCATGAGCCAGATGCACCGGCATCGGAGCACTCCGCCGGTAACCGCCGCCCGTCACACCCCACACAGCGCGCCCCACCGCGAAGCACCCGCCAAACCGACGGCGGCGCCGGCGCCGGCGCAGGAGCGGACCGCCGCCGCCCGTCCCGCAACAGCGAACCGCCCTGCCAACGCGAACCCGGCACCGGCCGAACCCACAGTGCCGGCAGCGCCGGTACCGCAACCGCTGATCGCGAAGGCGGCGGCACCGGATCTTCCCCCGCTGGTGGTTGCCGCCGTGACCGCCCCCGCAGCGCAACCCGTCGCCGGCAAAGTGCCGGCTCCCGCGGAACCGTCCCCGGCGGGCAAACCGGCCGCAGCGGCGGCCAGGGCACCCGCGGCCACGTCGGCAGCGAGCAGGACGGTCGCGCAGCAAACGCCGGCCCCGGCCAAAACCGCGTCGGTCGTCCCCGCTGCGCCCGCGGCGGCCAGGACGGCTTTTTCGGTGCCCGCAGCCATCAGAAACCAGGTGGAAGTGGTCGCCTCGGCGAACAAGGTCAACCTGGTCGTGAAAGACGACGTGCTGTTCGCCCCGGGCAGCGCCCGCCTGCGGGCGACCGGACGCACTGTGCTGAGCCACATTGCCGACTTGCTCGGCCGCGACAGCTATCCCGTGTCGGTGCAGGGCTATACGGACAACACACCCATACACACGGACCGCTTCCCCTCCAACTGGGAGTTGTCCACCGCGCGGGCCACGGTCGTGACCCGCTTCCTGATCGGCCACGGTATCGCCAGCGACCGCCTCAGCGCCGTGGGTTACGGCGCCACCCGGCCGAGGGCGAGCAACGCCACCGCCGCCGGCCGCGCCCGCAACCGACGGGTGTCCCTGGTCGTGCACCTGCACAGGCCCGCCGGCACTGAAACCTCCGCGCCCACCCATCGTTGAGCGGGCCGGGGCGGTGGCGCGTGCGCGCCCGAGACGTTAAGCTCCCCGCCGGGATCAAGCCTCCGCCCCCGTGCGCTGCCATGGCCGACCTTTTTACCATCACCGCCCCTCTGACCATCCGCCCGCCGGGCGGGGAACGCCGGATCATGGCCCACTGGTTCCCCCATGGGGAGGGACTGGTGTACTTCGACCTGTACTGGCACGAAGGCGACCCGGAACAGACCATTCACCGGGTGGCCGGACCGATCGGGGGAGATGGCCCCTGGAAGGTGGGCGACCATGTGGTACAGGTGTTGGGGTGTCACGGCAGCGATCCTGCCCTGGCCATGGCCTACGAACAATGGCAGAGCTATTTGAGTGCGCCGCAAACGGACTATCCGCCGCCGCCGTTGATCGCCGCCATCGCCCGCCGCATGGGCTGCGACACGGGTTCGGATTGAGGCTCGCCGGCAACGGCGGGCGGCGTGGGCAGGCCCGGCCGTCAGACGAATCCCAGGGCGGGGACGCGAGCCGACCGGCGCGGCGCCGCGGGTCGCAGGGCAGCGGCCTGGCGCGCCCGCCCCGGCGGTTCCCCTGTTCCGAGGTCGATGCCGCTTCGATTGAAGGTCTTGTGCCGCTCTGCGTCGTCGGGCTTCGCGGGCGAAGCCCGACTGGCAACGCCCCGAACGGACCCTGCTCCGGACCTATGCCGCCCAGATTGCGTCCGGTTCGGAAACTGCCCGCAGCGTGGTGCCGCTCTCGCCGGTGCGACGCCGGCTCTGGGCGGCACCGTGAAGCTCCAGGATACGTTCCTTGGCGGCCTCATAGGTCTGCGCATCCAGCACGCCTTCGACCCGCAGCCGGCGATGTTCGCGCAGCTCGGCGCTCAACAGCGCCTCGGCATCGACGCCGGCCCGGTTGCGTGCGCGCACGGCCCGCTCCTTCAGGTCCACCACGAACGCCCTCGCCTGTCGGCGGCCTGCACGGCACAGCCGCAGCTCGGCCACCGGAGCACGGCCGCTGGCGCTGTGCCACACCAGCCGCTGCCCGGAACACAGCAACCCCGCCCACAAGGCGACGACACCCCCGAGCAGTGCCGCCAGCGTGCCCGGAAACACCGGATGGGATACCAGCGGCCCCCCGGACAACGCCAGCGCGGCCAACAGCAGGAAACCCCCGCCGACCAGCACCGCCGCCAGCCCGAACCAGCCCCAGGCGACGCGGGACTCGCGCCGCGGATCCGGATCGACGTAGCTCAGATCGACCCAATGGGACTTCGAGCGCAACCCGAACTGACTGACCGCCACCGACAGATAGCGATCGTTGAAGAGCTGATACAGCCCCCGCTGGCCGGTACACCAACTGCGCTGGACCAGCTCGCGCTGGGCGACCCATTTGCCGATGGTGGGCTCGCTCACCGCGCCGGAACTCAAGACAAACTGTTGTTGTGATGACATATGGCGCCCCCGACTGGCTGCTTCACTTAAGGTGGGGCGAGCCGACCTGCCTTTTCGCCCCAAAGACAGCATGGTCCCGGGACCCGGCCGGCGTCCGTGAGGCGGGTCACAACCCGGACGGGGGTGAGTCTCACTTTGCGGATGCGGGGAGGCGCCGTGGCAAATCGGATTCTCATCGGCGCCGGAGTGACGCCCGCACACCCCGAGAGGCAGGCGGCGGCGTCAATGGAGGAGGCGCCGCGGGCGGGCTAGCCGTCGCTGTGGCGGCGGTCGTAATCGTCCATCTTGTCGGCGAGGCTGTCCCAACTGCACTCCTGCAGCACCTGCGCAAGGCGGTGCACCGCGCCGCTCTTGGCCAGCTTGCGGCGTTCGGCGGGATCCTGAACCCCGTAGAAAGGCAGCATGGTGAAAAACGCCTTGTCGGCGTATTTCGGATTGGGCGTGAGCACGTCCCGCCGACGGGTGTAGTAGGCGTCTTCGTCCGGCGCGCACACCTCACCGAACACATTGAACTGGCGGCAGGCCACCGGGCGCATCGGGTGCACCGAGCACACCCCGTCCACCAGGAACGGACAGGCCTCGCCTTTGCGGTGAGCCCGCAACTGCCCCTTCAGGGCCTCCCGCTGGGGCCCGGCGAGTTTCTCGGTGACATACCAGGTGAGTCCCACCAGTTCCAGGGGATAGACCGGGATGGTCTTGTGGGCGCGGCAGCAGTTGGAGCAGCCTTTGGCGCAGGCCAGTTGCCGGCCCTTGCCGCGCTCGCGTCGCACCCCGGCCGCCACGCCCTGGTCGATGATGTAGTAGGCATCCAGCAGCATGGGCAGCCAGGGGAACACCGCCTCGTCCACGCCGAAGGTCAGTCGCTCGGGGGCTCCGTAGCCGTCGTGCCCTGGATCTTTCGCCACCGGTCGGTCTCCTGCAATTAAAGATGCGGCCTGCACCGCGAACCGCTCATTATAGAAGCGCGATCCCCGCCCTGCACGGGCCGTCTCCCGCCCGCGCCCGGACGCGGATCACGGAAGGGGTGAAACGCCCCGCGGGGTACCCACAACCGCCATCGGGTTTGGTGGTACATTAGGGCTGATACATGCCATCGACTGCCCCGGAGTCCGTCCATGGAACCAAGAACCTGCCTGTGCGGCGCCGAACCGGACCTGCGCCAGGAAACCCGCGTGACGGCCGACGGGCGCACCGAAACCTTGTACTGGATCGGCTGCCCGGTGTGCGGTCAATTGGGTCCCAAGGTCTCCGACCTGGGCAAGGACAAGGACACCGCGATCGCTGAAGCCATCGCCGCCTGGAACGACAAGCTCAACCGCGCCCGCCCCCTGTAGGCACCGCCGGCGCGCCGGGCCCGGGCTTAGGGCTTGGAAACGAAGGCGTTGCCCTTGATGTAGAAGCGCAGCAGCCGGCGGGCCCAGTGGCCGGCGTAATCCACGCCGATGCGGGGCCGTTTGACGGTCGTAAAAGCCGCCTTCCCGGGGGGCGCCGCGATGTGGAAATCGTCGCTCAGCAGATCGTGGCCGTCGAGCGTCCTGTCGATGCCCATGGCCCGGCACAGCAGACCGGGACCCTGGGTGCGTCCCTCGATGTTGCGCACCGGTTCCACCGCCCGCAGCAGTACCGCCGACGCATGGCCCTCCCGCTCGGTCACCACATTCATGCAGTGGTACATGCCGTAGATCAGGTAGACATAGGCGTGTCCGGGCGGACCGAACATGACCCGGGTGCGCCGGGTCAGCCCCCGGGCCGAGTGGGCGGCGCGGTCGTGGGGGCCCAGGTAGGCCTCGGTCTCGACGATGCGCCCCACCCTTTCCACGCCGTCGCAGCGGTGCACGAGATAGTGCCCCAGCAGTTCGCGCGCCACGGTGACGGTGTCGCGGTCATAGAAATCCCGCGGCAGGGGGGGCGTGGGCGGGCTGTAGCGGACGGGCTTGTTCATGGCGACGGAAACCGGGATGCTGAAGGGCGCCGGACGCGCACGCCGAAATTGCTCGGCGAGCGCGGACAGCCACCATTCTGGCCGAACGTCGACATCCGTACCACAGCGGGCACAGTTGAACGGGGCGCAGGCAGGTCCCAGAATGGATGCAGCAAGCTGGAGCGCTCGGCGCCGCCGCGGGAACCCTCAGGCGCCGACGCACTCTGATAGACACGCCCAATTGACAATCGAGACCGCCATGAGCAACACCGTCACTCAGGCCAACATCACCCGTTTCAACGCCATCGCCGACGCCTGGGACGACAACCCCACCCGCCTGGAGCTGGCCCGCGCCGCCGCGGGCGGCATCCTGGAAAACCTTAAGCTCACAGGCACGGAACGGGCCATGGAGTTCGGCTGCGGCACCGGGCTGGTCACCGCCCTGGTGGCGCCCAATGTGGCCAGCGTGCTGGCAGTGGACAGCTCGGCGGGCATGCTGGAGATGTTGCAGCGCAAGACCGACGAACTGGGCCTGCACAACGTGCAGACTTGTGAGGAGGACCTGTCCCGGCGCATCCCCACAGGGCCGTTCGACCTCATCTTCAGCAGCATGACCCTGCATCACATCGCCGATGTGGCCGCCCTGTTCCGCCGCCTTTCAGCGGTCCTGGCCCCCGGCGGCCGGGTTGCCCTGGTGGACCTGGAAAAGGAAGACGGCACTTTCCACGGCGATACCCAGGGGGTGATGCATCACGGCTTCGAGCCGGCAACGGTGCGCGGCTGGCTGCAGGAGGCCCGCTTCGTCGATCCGCAGACGCAGCGGGTACACGTGCTCAACAAGACGGGCGCCGACCAGCGCCCCCACCACTACCCGATCTTTCTCGCCACCGCCGCCAAACCGGCCTGAGAACCCTGCACCGCCCCCCGGTGGCCGGCCGCTCAGTCGTCGCCCAGCATCATGGGGCGCGGCTCCGAGGGCCGTGACAGCAGGTCCTCGGCTTCCAGCTCGTTGGTCGCGAAAATAATCCGCACCGTTTCGCCGGAGTCGGGGGCCAGCTCGGTACGCAGCTCGGTCGCCTTGACCTTCGCCTCCTTGAAGCTGTCGGCGGCGTCCATCAGTTCCAGGACCCTGAGGTGGCCGATCTTGTAAACGAAATAGGGCATGGATCCCTCGCATTGGGTGATGTTGACCGATCGCAGCGCGGCGCGGCCGATGACGATTGCCTGGGCGCCGGGCGGCCATTGTTCGCCCCGCCGGGCGTGAATGCAACCGTACGGCAGCAACGGCACCGGCCGATTGCGCATAGTGAAATTGTGGTTATACTCCGGTGAACCCCGTCTCCACAGGGACACCAATAATGAAAAAGGCCATCGCCGTTGTCGCCGGCGTCGTCGTTGCCGCCTACCTGGTCTCTCCACTGGTCATCGGCTTGATCGCCCAGAGGCAGTATCCCGAGACCCTGAAGGCGCTCAATGTGGGTGCGCCGGAATGGCAGCCGGGCCCCTTCCACCTCGGCTACCGGCACTCTTCGGCGGACAGCACCCTGACCATTCCCGTGTCCGGCAGTCAGCCCCTGGTGATCCATCTCCATCACCGCATTACCCAGGGGTTGGGCTCCGATCTTTCCATCATGGAGGTCACCACCACGCCAACGGTCAAGGGAACGACCAAGGCGCAGTTGGACCGACTGTTCGGCGGCAAGCGACCGCTGGTCGTCGACACGAGGATCTTTGCCGACGGCCACTACACCTCAACCATAACGGCCGCGGCCATCACCAATCGGTCGCTGCCCGGCGAACCGACCGTGCACCTGGCCTTCGCCGGGCTCGCCGGCACCGTGAGCGGCACCTTCCACCCGCGCTCGGCGAGCTACCGGCTGACATCGCCAGGCTTCGAACTGCTCAGTGACAAGACCCACCTGCGGATCGCCGCCAACGGCCTGCGGCTGAGCGGCGATGTGCACGTGCCCCGGCCCTGGCTGCGCCTGGGGGAAGGCCGCTTTTCCATGGACAAAGTGGTTTTCGCGGCGGCGGGACAACCCGCCACCGAAGTGGACGGCCTGCGGTTGACCGCCAAAGAACAACGGGAAGCCGACGGCCTCGGTTTCCGCTACGACATTCACATGGCCCGTCTGTCGGGGCCGCCGGCCCTCAAGGTAACCAACCTGGCATTGGAGGTCGCCGGCCATCATCTGGACGAAAAGAGCACCGAGCAGTTCGCCAGGCGCCTGGCCGCGATCAGCCGCATGGGCCTGCCCGCGGCCCAGGTGGGCCCGATGCTTCACGACGCCCTGCAAGAGGTGGCCGGCGGCTTTCTGGCCCACTCCCCCGAAGTCGGCATCCGCCGCCTGGCATTCGACCTGCCCACCGGTGGCGTACGGGCAAGCGTCGACGCCCGCTTCGACGGCGCAGGCTTCAAGTCCGTGGCCGACCCGGACAATATCCAGCGACTGTCCGTTGAAGCCTCCCTCAAAGCCCCGGCAGCCGCGGTGAGAGCGCTGCTGATCGGCCTCATGCGCCCCAAAGCGGCCGCATATGCGAAGGCGGTCAAACCCGACGCCACGCCGGCCGAAGTGGCCGCGCTCGGCGTTCGCATGGCCGACCAGACCCTCCGGAACCTGCAGGCCCGACAACTGCTGCAGAGCGAAGGTGGGGACTACG
>Ga0307441_1000127_pt1 | contig 31711 bp, 25 predicted proteins | sample SalMarWE160420MG_FD_202149 | JGI IMG/M metagenome (GOLD analysis project Ga0307441, IMG submission 202149) | Salt marsh sediment microbial communities from the Plum Island Ecosystem LTER, Massachusetts, United States - WE1604-20 | ecosystem: Environmental > Aquatic > Marine > Intertidal zone >... | reverse complement strand
GTTGGTCCAGGCTTCCCCATATTTCTCAATTGCCCAGGACGGAACAGCTACCAGGGTGGGGTTGGTAGTCTTGGTCAGGAAAGATGCCGATGGCTCAGTCAACTGAATGATCAATTCGGTATTCGATACCGCTTCCACTCCAACAGCATCCAGCATGACCTGGGGAATATTCTCTGGGTCAGGGTACTCCCAGAGTTCCTGGCAGCCAACCACATTGGTGAGGATTTGCATATAAAAGGACTCTATCCCCGGAGTACAAATACGCGTGAAGGCATACTCAAAATCCCTGGCCGTTAGAAATCGGGGGTTACCTTCCTCATCTTCCATTTGCTTTGTCTCTCCACCCAGGGCGTGCTGGACCCAGGGAATATCGGGATGGAGGGTGAAGGTGTAGATCGTGCCATCCGGGCTGACACTCCAGGAAGCGGCTGCGGCTGGAACTACCTCAGCCGTGTCAGGGTTGAACTTTGTTAAGCTGAAGAATAATTCTTTTGTTACCACCAGCGCTGCCCCAAAAGCCAGATGAGGATCAAGCGCGGTAATTTCTTCTGCTGCAATTAAAGATGCATCCATGGCAGCAGAGAATCCCGGTGTGGGTGTCGGCTCGGGAAGGCTTTCTTCTGCTGCTTGTGTCACATTCATTATTGGAACGGTCTCACTCACCGTATTCGTTTCAATTGGCTCAGATCCTGCTTTTCCTCCCAGCAGCTGCCAACCCAGGAAGCCCAGGATCGTTACCACTACCAGACTAGCGATTACATACACTGGGGTTCTTTGAGATGTTTGTTTTTGTTGCCTGGTTACAATCGCGCTAGCGGCCCCGCCGCTGATCTGGATGCTTCCATCCCTGCCGCCCAGATTAGCAGCCACACTCTCTACCAGCCGATCCAGGTGGGCATCCCAGCTGGGTTCATAAGCATCCAGCCAGTGTCTGGAAGAAAGATGCAGGCTCAGCGCCCCGGAAGGATTCATGGATTCGATCCTGAAGGGCAGGAGAGGTTTGCCTTGATCAATGGCGTAATTGACCTCATCGATCACCCGCTGGGAGCGGTTGGCCTCCTTTGAGAAAATCAGCACCATGATCGAACAATCATGAATGGCCTTGGTGATGGAATCAGCCCAGTCAGCGCCAGGGGCGATATCTCGCGGCGCATACCAGCAGCGGATTCCGGCTCGTTCGTGGGCGGCAACCACTGCATCTGCAATCGCTTTTTCCTTGGAGGAATAACTGATAAAAACATCAAAAATAGGTTTTATGGAGTTCTCTTGAGCCATGGGCTATCACCTTGAAATATCTATAATGTTGACCCTAACCCGCCCCGATGCAGGATAATTCTATACACGTCGTCCGACGATTTAGAACCGATTATAATTATAAGGTCTAATAGGTCTGATATAGATATACAAATATATTAAGTCAATTTCAGAGAATTTAATTGCCTCGTTCCATAAACAGGCAATTCCAAAAGAGCTCTAATTTGTATCTAAAGTGAAAATTAAAAGGCAGGCACTGTATGAGCGATCTATCCAAATACTCAAATCATTTTTTCGATGAACTGGAAGTATTTGAGGATATATCTCGGGGCCATAGTTATAAAGCCTATCTCCACCAGGCGGTCCTGGAATTTTTAGAGGATGAAACCAAAGAATCCGCTTTTGCGGTTTATAGATCTTTTTTTGATAGTTATCGGATCACCCTGAAGGGTGAGAGCAATCCATTCATCGATTTGCTGGATGTACTTCTAAGTTATGAGGAAAGAGCCTCCACCCTGATCGACAAACAGCGGGATCATTACGTCCATTCCGTTAACGTCTTCATCCTTGGGCTGTGCGTCTATTCCCAAAACCAAAATTTCCGGACAGCTTTTAACGCAGTCAATTTGGACAAGGCTTACTACCCTTTTTCATACGACACAAAACACGAAGAGTTTTTCTATCGCTGGGGGATCGCTTCCCTGTTTCACGATGTCGGGTATCCGGTAGAGATCATCGGAAAACAGATCAATAAGTTTATAAGTTTTGCTACTGAAGTAGATCAACAGGGCCAGGTGAAAACCCACCTTGAGTTTGACAATTTTGAGGAGTTTAATACGATCGCGGAAATCCTCCCTAAACAGGACTTCATTAGATCATATTATGATAAACACCCAAGCTGTGCCTATGTGGATTTACTGAACCCAAATGATCTGCTGGCTCACAAGCTGCATCTCTCTCTGGGAGTTGACTTGAAGACAGTCAAAACCGCACTGGATAGATTCCCGGAAATTATGGCAGAACATGGTTTTATCGATCATGGATATTACAGCGCCATCATTGTCCTGAGATGGTACGGTTTCCTCATTCAAAGCTGTAACTATAAACCAGAATATTTCTTTTATCCAATCCTGGATAGCGCCAGCGCGATCTTGCTCCACAACTACTATAAAAATGTAATTCTGAAACCTCCCTTTAACAAGGGTCCTCTTTCACCACAGGAGCATCCGATCGCATATCTTCTGATCCTGTGTGATGAACTGCAAGAGTGGAACCGAACACCCTACGGGATTTTGGATAAAAAGCGCAATCTGGCGGAAGAAGCCTCCGTATTGATCACCGATAAACACCTGGAAATGACCTATATAGATAAGGATACTGCCCTTCCGGAACAATTTTCTATTGATAAGGAAGCCATTCTCTCAAAATTACTTGTTATGGACGCTCTTTTTAGGGATGGTTTCTCTGTAAAATGTGAGATGAGAAGAGCCCTAGCTCCTACCTTCGGCCTGATCGGTCAGGAGTCTGACATCGCCCCGCGCCAATTGCTGGGCAATCTGGAAAAGTTAGCTGTTGCCATTCACGATCTGTATAATGAAAGACAACTTGAACGCCATCCTGACAAACCTCTTGCCTATCCTCAATTCTCTGATCTGCCTGATTCTTTAAAATATTCCAATTTGCGGCAAGCCCGCAGTATTGCCAAGAAGCTGGATCTCATGGGATGGGAAATACTTCCAGAAGGATCCGATGGCCAGGTGATAACAGAAATACCTGCTGACATAGTGGAGACATTATCGATCTTCGAACATGATGAATGGATTCGCGAACGTATAGGATATGGGTGGACCTATGGTGAAGTCAAGGATAATGAGAATAAGATCAGCCCCTACCTTGTGCCTTATGATGAACTCAGCGAGGAGATCAAAAACCTTGACCGTGATACGATCCGGAACATCCCTGCTCTGCTGAAAATGATCGGTATGGCGGTATATGAGAAAAAGAGAGATGGTTCTTCTCCGCGCAGCAAGCCAATACTTGCCAGGAGACTGCCCGAATCCTATAAGGACTGAATAATCAGCATCTTTTTTAGCAAACAAGAATAACGATACCTAGATGGAGAAATCAATGCGTCGAGGAAAAATATTACGAAACCTGTGGGCGGACTACAGCTGGTTTATCATCATACTCCTCGGAATTGCCTCCCTGGTTCTGGGATATATTGGTTTCTGGAAAAATGGTCAATTTACTGAATCCGGCAGAACAATCTTTGATAATCTCTATCTAACGTTAGGATTAATTTCTTTAAATTCCGGCGCTGTTCCCCCTCCCATCAGCTGGGAGCTGCAGGTTGCCCGTTTTTTGGTCCCGGCGGTCACTGCCTATACCGCTTTCCTGGCTTTTACTACCCTATTCATTCAGCAGACTGATCGGGTCCGGCTGTGGTTCAACCGGGATCATGTCATCATCTGCGGCCTAGGTAGAAAAGGTTACCGGCTGGCCAATCAATTTCTCCAGCAGAGAACGCCGGTAGTAGTGATAGAGATGGATGAAGGCAATGATTGGATCGGGAATATTCGATCCGCAGGGGCGATAGTGCTGCATGGTGACGCTGCAGATCCCGAACTTCTGAAAAAGGTCAAACTCAACCAGGCCAGCTGCCTGATCGCAGTGGTCGGCGATGACGGCAAAAATGCCGAGGTTGCCGTCATCGCGGAGAGGATTACACGAACCCGGAAGGACGGCTGTCTGGTCTGCATCATCCATATCTTTGATTCTCATCTGTGGCGTTTACTGCGGGAAAAAGAACTCCAGACGCACCAGAATTCGCGTTTCCGGCTGGAGCTCTTCAACATCTTCGACCGCGGGGCCCATTTGATGGTGCAGGCTAACCCACCCTGGACTGAGAGCGATACTGATCACTCCCCCCGGATCCTGATCATTGGACTTGGAAAGATGGGCCAACGAGTGGTCCTGGAAGCCGCCCGGGGGTGGCAGCTCCTCAATCCAGATTCTGACAAGAGAATGAATATCTCCCTGATTGATCTTCACGCGGTTGATAAGTTGGCTGCGCTCTTAATCCAGCACCCACCCCTGGAAAGACTGGCTGATCTTAACCCCCTGAATTTAGATATAAAAACGGGTGGTTTCGAAAGAGTGGCGGATCTTTTTCTGGAAGGTAACCACTGCCTCTTAGACAGGGTTTATATCTGCCTGGATGATGAAACCTTGAGCCTGCAAACCGGACTCAGGTTAAATAACAAGCTGCGAAAGTATCAGGTTCCCATAGTGATGCGCATGGCAGAGAGCGGCGGCCCGGCTCTGCTGATCGGGAATGATCAGGCAGAAGATGATGGATTCAGCAATCTGCAGATTTTTGACCTGCTGGATCAGACCTGCACCGCAGAACTCCTCCAGCGCGGAACCCATGAATTGCTTGCCCGCAACCTTCATGGTGTTTATCTGGAAAACAGTAAAGGTGATGCAGGGGATGATGCCCTCGTTCCCTGGGAGCAGCTGTCAGAATATTTAAAAGAGAAGAACCGCCGTCAGGCAGACCGCATCCCGTTAATGCTGGCTGCCACAGGTTACCGGATCGCCCCCCTGCAGGATTGGGATGCAGAGAAGTTAACCTTCCTGGAATATGAGGGTGGCGCGGATGATATAGCCCTGATGGCTGAGATGGAACACACACACTGGTGCCGGGAGAAAAAAGATGAAGGCTGGCGATACGGCCCCACGAAAGATGCAAATATAAAAACCAACCCCAGCCTGCTGCCCTGGGAGGAGCTGCCCGAGGAAGAGCGGGATAAGAACCGCGAGTTCATCCGCGGCCTGCCCCGGCTGTTAGCCCGAGCAGGATTTCAAATCGAACAGCTTTAGCCCGTTTTTGAACAGGGCTACGGGCAGCAGCAGGGTGAAAGCGATGTCCTTGCGGGAGCAGAAAATGAAGACGTTGGTCATTGGATTTCTTTTATTGCGGATCTGATTCGATGGTGCGTTCTATCAATACAAATTTCTGGTTTGATAAGAAGATTTCTCCATACTACTTTTTATAGGATCATACAGGTTCAACCCCTTCTCAGTAATAAGTGTCCCGGTGATGGTTTATAATTAAATACTAAAAACAGATCTAGCAATCGGGAGCACTTATGAACAACTTGGCCACATTACTTCAATCAGGAAAACCGATCCTTTTAGATGGCGCTATGGGAACCATGTTGTTTGCAGCCGGCCTGGAATCAGGTAATTCCCCGGAAGAATGGAATGTTCTCCATCCCGATAGAGTGAGAAAAATCCACCGCGCATATATCGAAGCCGGTTCCCAAGTGATCCTGACCAACACTTTTGGAGGGTCCGTAGTTCGGCTCGGATCCCACGGCCTTCAGGACCGGGTCTTCGAGTTGAATAAAGCGGCTGCCATCAATGCCCGTCAGGAAGCCGATCAAGCTGATCACACTGTTGTGGTAGCAGGATCAATTGGCCCATCCGGTCAGCTCCTCGAACCGCTGGGCACTTTAAGCCTGGAAGATGCCCGCCAATCATTCGCGGATCAGGCTGCAGGTTTGGCAGCGGGCGGAGTGGACCTGTTTTGGATCGAAACCATGAGCGATCTGGAAGAAGTTAAAGCCGCTATCGCTGGCGTTAGGTCAGTCAGCGATCTGCCTATTGCGGCTACTATGTCCTTTGATTCTCATGGGCGGACCATGATGGGCATCAGTCCTGAACAGGCCTCTAAAGTCCTTCATCTGGAAGAAGTCCAGCTGATTGGAGCCAATTGCGGAAACGGTTCAGATGAATTGATCAAGGCCATCCAGGCCATTCAAACAACCAATCCTGAACTCCCGCTGATCGCCAAAGCCAATGCAGGCATCCCCGAAATGGTAGGCACAGAAGTGGTTTATAATGGTTCGCCTGAGGTCATGGCAGACTATGCGGTCGCAGTCTGGAATGAGGGAGCCAGGCTGATCGGCGGCTGCTGCGGCAGCACTCCGGAGCATATCAAAGCCATGGCAGAAGCTTTGGGAATCTGATTTGACCATGTTTCAGTCGTGCTCCCCGAGATCAACCTAACGGAGATGGGCTTTCAGCGGTATCTCTCAAGCAATCTCACCAGGTTAGGAACAGATGGAAGGGCTTGAAGCACAAAAGGAAATAATGAAAAAACGGGAAGTTGGAGTAAAATGTGACACTTGTCATATGTAAGCAAATTATTTTCCCCTATAATATAATAACTTCAAGTAAAATCAATTTGTTGAGAATCAAAAGAAATCGATAAGAACCCAATGCTGCAGAGTCAGCAAATAACTCATTTTATTCTTCTTGATATATTACGAATATATTAGATAAAGGAACTTCAATCTGCCAAAGAATATCCCCACCTCAGATAGTTTTTCAGCTGCAGGCATTTTCCTGTCCAGATTGAAACAGCAGAAAATGAGCCCCTCTCTTCGTTTACCACATCGGTGCATGATCCGATTTTCTTACAAGTGAGAGCAAAGACCCTAAGGAGGTGCACAACACAAGAAAATATAATTCCAATCTCTTACTCTACAAAGCATTACTTAGCAACCTTTTTAAGGAGGATTTCTGTATGAAATTCAAAAAATTTAAAGTTTTCTTGATCGTCGCTGTTTTATTAACGATGGCCCTCGTGCTCACAGCTTGTCAGCCCGAAGTCATCGTTGAAACAGTAGTAGTCGAGAAAGAAGGCGAGACGGTCACTGAAGTCGTTGAGGTCGCCAAAGAAGCTGAAGTTTTTAAAGTTGGCTTCTTAGGACCTTACAGTGGTCCCAGCGCCCAGACCGGAAAGCAGTTCAAGGGCGGCGCCACCATGGCACTGGAAGAGTTCAGCTACCGGATTGGCAACTACACCATCGAACCCGTCTGGATCGACTCCCAGTCCGATCCTGCCAAAGCCTCCCAGGCTTATGAGCAGGCCGTGGTCCAGGACGGCATCCAGGCTGGTGCTCTTAACTGGCACAGCTCCGTTGCTGTTGCTGTCATGGAAGTGACAGCCAAGCACCAGATCCCGCACATCTTCGGTTTTGGTGCCACCGAAAAAGTGAATGAGACTTTTGCATCCGATCCCGCGAAATACGGCTACTGGTCCACCAAAGGCTGGCCCACACCCGCGAAACTTGGCAACAAGTACGTTGATGCCTTGCAATACTACATTGATCAGGGTGTATACTCGCCCGAAGCTAAAACTGTTGCCATCTACGGTGAGGACACCGACTGGGGCCGCAGCTTCGCCGCTGGTGTGATGGACCTTTTTGAGGCAGCTGGCTGGGAAATCGTTTCTGAAGAGTACTTCCCGCTTGAGCAGACCGAATATACCGCTTACCTGAACCAGGTGAAGGACCTGAACCCGGCAGTTCTGGCCGGCACCAGCACTTCTCCTCCCCAGATTACCTCCCTCATCAAACAGGCTGACGAAATTGGTCTCGAAAGCCTGATCATCGCTGATGGTCTGGGTTGGGTAGACTTCTGTAGCCTGACCGGTTCTTCTGCCTCAATGGTCATGGATCAGATCGCTGGTTGGTCTGGTGAGGAAGGATTTGCATTTGCCGAGGAATTTGAGGATCGCTACAACCTCATCCCCAGCACCTCCTCCGCTGGTTTAGCCCACGACGGCACCAAGATGCTGCTGGAAATCCTTCAGGCAGTATATGATGAGCACGAAATGCTTTCCAGTGAACTCATTCAGCAGTTTGTGGAAGAGGATATCTGGACTGGTGATTGGAGCATGACTGATGGCATTGTGATGGTGGAGTACCTCTATACTCCGGAAACCATCCCCGATCCAGTCGTCGGCCCTGGCTACTACACATTCCCAGTGCTTCAGTATGAGTATGTCGATGGCAAATGCCTCGGCAAACCGATTTATCCGGTTGAAGGTGCAGTACAAGATTTGATGGTTCCCTAACAGGTAAACAATCCCGGATGATTTTCAAGGGGTGGTGCGGTTTAATCCCGCCACCCCTTGTTTTAGAGAGGAAAGACAACATGATTTTAGACACAAAAGAGGTGACCAAGAGATTTGGTGGATTGACTGCTGTAAATCAGGTATCCATGCAAATCGAAGAGGGAGCAATCTTTGGGTTGATCGGCCCCAACGGAGCCGGGAAAACCACCTTTTTAAATTCTATTGCCGGCAAATTCCCACCCTCCAGCGGAACAGTTGCCTTCAGAGGGGAAGAGACCACCGGACTGCCAGCAGAAGCGATGTGCAAACGGGGATTGGCCAGGACATTTCAGATCCCCAGACCTTTTCCGAAGCTCACAGTACTCGAAAATGTCAAAGTTGGCGCTGTTTTTGGTCCCTCTGCACGGGGATTGAAATCCGCAGATATCCGGGCTCGCGAAGCCCTGGACTTTGTTGAATTTAATCTACCAATAGACACTCCAGCCTCGCAATTAAACGCGGTCCAGCTGAAACGAATAGATTTGGCCCGCGCTATCTCCTGCCAGCCAAAACTGCTGCTGTTGGACGAGCTTGCTTCCGGATTAACCCCCGGAGAGCTTGATTCAATGATGGCTCTCATCAAGCGTATTCGCAATAATGGCGTGACCATTATTGCCATAGAACACATCATGCGAGTGATCAAAGGTATTTGTGATGAGGTGATGGTAATTGAATATGGTTCAGAAATCGCCAGAGGTACTGCAGACGAGGTACTCAAAAACCCCAAAGTCATCGAAGCTTATTTAGGAGAAAAGGAGGTCCCTGATGCTAGAGCTTAAGAATCTGGACTCGGGATACGATTTTCTTCAGGTCCTGTGGCAAGTCTCTTTCACAGTTGAGAAGGGGGAATTCGTAGCCCTAATAGGACCGAATGGCGCCGGAAAGTCCACCACCTTGCGCACGATTACGGGACTGATAAAACCCATGGGCGGAGATATTCTGTTTAATGGTGAGTCTATTACTAACAAGTCTCCTCACCTTATCAGCCGGATGGGAATCAGCTATGTCTCAGAAGCCTTAAATTTATTCACGGACATGTCTGTCCAGGAAAATTTAATGATGGGTGCCTATGCTGTCAAAGAACGGGAAACCCAACTGGAAACCCTGGATTATATTTTTGAATTATTCCCCCGCTTGAAAGAGAGAAATAAACAGCTGGCAGGAACAATGAGCGGGGGTGAGCGGAAAATGCTCGCCATAGCCCGGGGCATGATGTCCAACCCCACCATGATGTTAGTAGACGAACCTTCCCTGGGACTGCAGCCCAACCTGACATATGACGTATTCAGCGCTCTTCTTGAACTACATAAAAAAGGTGTAACCATCCTGCTTGTGGAGCAAAATGTCAACGCTACACTGGATATCACTGATCGGGCTTATATCCTGGAACAGGGCAAGATCGTTATGAGCGGACCGAGTCGGGAAATGAAAGCAAATGAACATGTCCAGAATGCATATATGGGCATTTAAGCAGCTGTCCAGAGCCGATACTGCTGATCTTTTTCACAGTACAAGCTAAGGAGATTAGATATGGCAAAAAAAACATCTGTGGGACCAATTACAAATATGGATTTAATAACCCGGATCAAAGACAATTTACCGGTTGTGGTAGTGTCCATTTTCTCTATCGCATTATTTATCCTAATTGGCATCAATGGAGGCGCACCCCAGCTCTTCAATGTTATCGTCACAGGAGGGATGTGGGCTTTGCTGGCTACAGGCCTCGCTCTGGTTTTCGGCGTGATGAATATACCCCACTTCGCCCACGGCGAATCCTTTATGGTAGGAGCTTATGTCGCATACTTTGTCTTTACTCCCGTCAATAAGACCTTTCTGGCCAGCGGGAGCAAATTCCTGCTCTATCTGGGGCCATTCATTGCGATCATCGCTGCCGGTCTGGCGGGATGTGTACTGGGTGTAATCATAGAGAAGATCGTTTTTGCCCCGCTGCGACACCGTACCAAGGAGGGCTGGATCATGAATGCTTTCCTTCTTACAGTGGGCTTATCATTTATTCTCACCAACGGAACCACTCTGGCTTTGGGACCCAACTTCAGGGGCATCCCGCGCTACTTCGATGTCCCGTCAATCGAAGTGATGGGAGCCTTCATCGCAGTCGACCGCATCGTAGCTGCCGCCATCGCCCTGGTTACAATTGGAATCCTGTGGTTTTTCCTGCGGCGGACTAAAACCGGGCGTGCAATTCGGGCGGTATCCCAGGATGAAACTGGCGCCCAGTTAGTCGGTATTAATCTGGACTATATCCAGACCCTGACATTTTCGCTGGCAACAGCCATGGCAGCTATCTCCGGAGCCTCGCTGCTGTTCATGTTCCAGGCTTATCCAACAGTCGGTCTTACACCGTTGTATTTCTCATGGTATGTGGTCATGTTGGTCGGACTGGGCAATATTGCTGGAGCCATTGTGGGCGGTTTTATTGTTGCCCTGCTTCAATCTGGCACCCAGCTATTTATCGGTCTCTCCTGGCAATCGGTAGTACCCACTGTTGTCATGATCCTGGTGCTGATTATGGCTCCCTCCGGTATCTTCGGTAGCGAAGTTAAGGGCATTCAGGAACAATAACTGAGGAGATGAATCTATGAACTCAACTGCAAATATCGAAGAAAATGTGACAATCTGGCAGAAATTTGTCTCCCTGCTCAATAAAATCGGCTTCTCCCCGCTGGGTTTTGTATTGTTGATCATCCTGGCGTTATTGCCAAACTTTTATCCCTTCTCTGAGGAATACATCGTCCGCTGGTTGATCATGGGCGCATTCCTTGCTGCACAATCGGTAGCATTCGACTTCACTGCCGGCTACATCAACATCGTTAACTTTGGTTTCGCTGCCCTGCTGGGACTGGGGGCCTATACCTCGGGAATTTTCGCCAACACCACTCCATTTCTGCTCTACGCGCCGGGTTTGAGTCCCTGGTTGACCATCTGGCTGGGCGCCTTAATGGCAGGATTGCTCGGTTTTGTACTGGGTATTCTTACACTAAGACTGCGGGGCATTTTTGCTGCAGTAATGGCCTGGTTTGTAGGCATCGCCTTGATGGGCCTGGTAAACAACCTGACAGACTTGACCCGGGGTCCGCTGGGAATGAACCCCGTTAAGTTTATTGATACTCCAAACAACTTGCCTTACTTCTATATTGTTCTGGCAATGATGATATTTATTTACATAACCCTGAAACTAGTTGTGGGGTCAAATATTGGGCTGGCATTTAAAGCCATCGGGCAGAATCCAGACGCAGCCAGGGCTTCGGGGATTAATCCCACAAAGTATCTTGTCTTTAACTTCACCCTCTCAGCCTTTTTTGCAGGTCTGCTAGGCGGTTTTTACGCCCACTTTTTCGGATCGCTAACCCCATCCACTCTGATGCATACATCCAAAACCGTTGAAGTACTGGCAATCGCCTATATTGGCGGCAGGGGCAGCCTGTGGGGCGGCATTACCATCGCTTTCCCCTTTGTGTTCTTTATTGAATACCTGCGGTCCAATTTGTCCAGCCTCCCGGGTCTTCACCTGGTGATTTATGGTGTTCTGATGGTAATGATCATGATTTATTATCCATCAGGCTTCAGCGGATTTTACTTTTGGGCAGTAGCAAAAATCAAGAGTGTTTTTAAGAAAACGTAATATACTGCGATCGATCGGGGAAGATCCTGACCCTCAAAGAAGGAGTGGTTCTTTCCCGGTTGTATTGCTGAAGAGTTTATCCTAATTCAGAATCACTCATCATCTACTCACTGACTCCTCACCAAACCACTTATTTAATAAGGAGATTAATTTTACATGCAGCTCCTTGACCTCCTCTCAGCTTCTGACCTGGAAAAAATCCATCAAGCCACCATGGAAATCCTCCAAGATATCGGGGTCCGCTTCCCCCATCCAGAGGCTTTAGACATATTCAAAAAACACGGATACAGGGTTGATGGTCAGCTGGTATTCCTGGAAGAAAAACAAATCCTCGACCTGATCAAGGATATTCCATCCCAATTCATGTTAAAAGCAAGGAACCCAGAGCATAATGTCGTGATTGGTGATGGATCCCCTGTGTTTACACCGGGATACGGTGCGCCCTTTTTGATCGATCCAGTTCTCGGCAAGCGCGATCCCACGTTCGATGATTACGAAAACCTGGTTCGATTAGCCCACATGCTGCCCAATCAGGATATGAGCGGCCATCTGATGGTTGAACCCCAGGATGTACCCGCTGAAACTGCCAATCTGCGTATGGTGGAAGCCAACATCCGCCTTTCAGATAAAGCTTTCATCGGAAGCACCGATGGGCTGGAAGGGGCCCAGTACACCATGGATCTCATCAAAATCCTCTTTGGCGATCAGGCTTCCGGACATTTCACCACCGGCTTGATCAACCCACTCAGCCCCCTGAGCTACGGCACTGACATGCTTGACGCGCTGCTTGTGTATTCCAGGGCCAATCAACCTGTTGTGATTGCCAGCTTGATCATGGCTGGCTCTACCGGCCCCATCACCCTGGCCGGATTATTAGCCCAGCAAAATGCAGAGCTTCTCTCGGGCATCGTTCTCACGCAGCTTGTCAATCCAGGCCTGCCGGTCATCTATGGTTCCACTTCAACAAATATTGATATGAAAACCGGGGGGCTTGCCATAGGCAGCCCGGAGCTATCCCTTTGCATAACCGCCCATGGCCAGCTTGCCAGGAAATATGGGCTGGCTTCCAGGGCAGGAGGAGCCCTGACAGATTCCAGCACCATGGATGCCCAGGCGGGATATGAATCCATGTTCAGCCTTTACACCACGATCAACAGCGGGATTGATTTTGTGCTCCATGCCGCCGGTATTCTAAGCTCCTACCTGGCATTCTCCTATGAAAAATTCGTCATGGATGATGAGTTATGCGGGATGTTAAGGCATTTTTGGAATGGCATGGAAATCACCCCGGAAACCCTGGCCGTAGACGTTATCAAGAATGTCGGCCATGACGGGCATTATCTGGGAGAACCGCAAACAATTGAACGCTGCCGAACAGAATTCTGGATGCCGGCCATTGGTGATCGGAGCGGAATGGAAGCCTGGTGGGAGGGAGAGCAGCAAGACGCCTCAGCCCGCAGCACCATCCGCTGGAAGGAACTGCTGGAAAGCTATCTTGAACCCGACCTAGATCGAACCATCAACAAACAGATCCAAGAGTACCTGGGAAAAAAGCTCCAGTAAACGAGTTTCAGGGCGATAAAAATCACCACTTCATGTTACATACATCGCTGTTTTCTCCCCGAAACTCCTTATCTGATATATTTGTAATATACTTTAGATAAAGAGTAGGTCACAGATAGAGATTTGCAAGGAGAGACCATGTCAGAGAACCTAACAACCATAATAAGCTCAGAAACCAGCAGCGTCGAGATCCACCGATCCAACCCGACCGTCATCATTGGCGAAAGGATCAATCCCACCGGCAGGAAAGCCCTGCTGTTGGAGCTCAAGGAAGGGAAGTTTGATATTGTAAAAACGGACGCCATTGCCCAGGTCGAGGCTGGCGCCGGGATCATTGACGTCAACGCCGGTGTCCCTGGAGCTGATGAAGAACCCATTCTAAGGGACATGATGCACGCTGTCATGGAGGTCACAGACGCTCCCCTCTGCATTGACACTGCAGATAATACAGCACTCGAAACGGCATTGTCCATTTACAAGGGCAAAGCCCTGATCAACTCGGTAAATGGCGAAGAAGAACGCCTGGAAAGCGTGTTGCCACTGGTAAAGGAATACGATGCCTCGGTCATCGCCCTTTGCATGGATGATGACGGCATCCCACCCACAGCAGAAGACCGGTTTAATGTTGCCGCAAAGATGATTGAAAGAGCAGAAAAGCTGGGCATCCCAGCTGATCGGCTGATCATTGATCCCCTGGCCCTGACCATGGGATCCGATCACACCGCTGGAAAGATAGCCATAGACACCATTCGCCTGGTAGTTCAGGAATTTGGCGTAAACATCACTATGGGAGCTAGCAATATCTCCTTTGGTCTGCCCGACCGCGCCCCCATCAACGCCACATTCATTGCCATGTCCATTCTGGCGGGATTGACCTGCCCTATTACCAATCCCCTGGAAGAAGAAGTCACCCTGGCGATCCAGGCCGCTGACCTGGTCATGGGAAGGGATGATTTCGGAATGAATTGGATCAATTCCTTCCGGGCGCGCAAAAAGGAATCTTAGGACAACTATGAGTCAAACCAACGCAGAGCAAGCCTACCAGGAAATCAAAAAAAGGATCATTAGAACCGAGCTTAAGCCCGGGTCAGTGATTGACGAATCCAAGTTGATGGAGACGCTCGGATTTGGCAGAACCCCGATCCGGGAAGCACTGAAAAAGCTCCAGTCGGATGATCTGGTAGTCGTCAAGCCCCGCCGGGGAAATTTTGTGGCCGAGCTTGCTATCACAGACCTCTCGCAAATCTTTGAGGTCCGTGTCGAGTTGGAATCGCTGGCTGTCAGACTGGCATGTCAGCGAATCAATGAAAATCAACTCCAGCGGCTGGAAAGCCTTGCCAACCAGTATTTGGAGACTACCACCAGTTCAAAGCAAGAGATGATCGTCCTGGACGGAAAATTCCATGGATTGGTCAGGGAAGCCACGCACAACCGCTTCCTGATTTCCAACCTGGAATACTACTACAACCTTTCCCTGCGGATCTGGTATCTGGCACTGCCGCAGGCAGCAGCGGAGGAAATTGACGTCAAGGCACACTGTGATATTTACCAGGCTATCGCAAATAAAGACGAGGACCTGGCTGTAGAGAAAATCGCCAAACATATTCGGGACTTTCATAAGACTATAAAGAATTACCTGTAAGGAATCTTAATTCATCCAGCTAAGAAGTTTAAGGAGGTTACTAAAAATGAGTGAAATTCTATCCACTATATCCACCATGGTCATCGAGGGAAATTTCGCAGACATGGTGAATATTACCAATCAGGCTCTTGAAGAGGGATTTAGTGCTGAGGAGATCCTCAACAACGGACTGATGCTTGGGATGGACCACGTTGGCGTGGAATTCAAAGCCGGCAATATGTTCGTTCCCGAAGTCCTCCGGTCTGCCAAAGCCATGCAGGAATCCATGGATATTGTCAGGCCCCTCTTGGTAGAATCTGGCGCTGAAACCGCCGGAAAGGTCGTGCTGGGCACTGTCAAGGGCGACCTGCACGACATCGGCAAGAACCTGGTCAGTATGATGTGTGAAGGTGCCGGTTTTGAGATCGTCGATCTCGGCAAGGATGTTGAACCGGACACCTTCGTTAACGCTGTCAAGGAGCACAAACCCAATATACTGGGAATGTCTGCCCTCCTAACCACCACCATGCGCTCGATGGAGCGCACCATCAAAGCCCTGGAAGAGGCTGGAGTCCGTGATACAGTCAAAATCATGATTGGCGGCGCCCCGGTCACCCAGGATTTTGCGAACCAGATCGGTGCTGACGGTTACGCTGCCAACGCCGCTTCAGCATCCGAAATGGCCAAACAATTTGCAGGCTAAATCAGGTATTAAACCGCAAGGAGCAAAAGTATGAGAACAAATTACCGAGCTAATTCCGGAGTTCGTTTCCGGATGTTATCTGATGATCAGCTCCAGGAATTGTTTGACGGCGTACTCCATGTCCTGGAATATGTCGGCCTGGAGGTGAAACACGAACGCGCCAGAGAAGTCCTGAAAGAAGCTGGCGCATGGGTAGATGGAGACCGTGTCAGGCTGCCCTCCCATCTGGTCAAGGATGCCCTGGCCAAAGCGCCCCGCAGTTTTACCGTCTATGCACGCGACGGCAACCCCGATCATGATATTCACATCGGCCCTGGGAGAGCCCATTTTGGTCCTGGACCAACCTGTGTGAACTTCATAGATGTCGAGACAATGGAACGGCATCCCTACCAGTTGAAAGATGTGCCCTACGTAGCCAAGGTAGTCGATTCCCTTCCCAATATTGATTTCTGCGAATCCCTGGGATCGGTGGACAATGTTCCTTATGATCTCAGCGCCCTGTACGAATTCGCGGAAATGTTCCGTCAAACCACGAAACCAATCGTGGCCTGGTCATTTGACTATTATGATTCCAATGCCATCCACCGCATCGCGGTTGAAGAAGCCGGGGGACAGGACGCTTTTGAGAAACGCCCTACCTACATTCACTACTGCGAGCCGCTTTCTCCCCTGATCTCAACTACAGACTCCTTGAACAAGCTTGTCTTTGCGGCCGAGAAGCGCATTCCCCTGATCTTCACTCCCTGCCCCCTGGCTGGAGGCACAGCCCCGGTCACTCCCGCAGGGATCATTATCCAGGCAGCGGCCGAATCCTGGATGGGGCTCACTATCGCTCAGAATATCCAGCCGGGATTGCCCTTCATCATGGGCGGCGTGCTTTCCGTGATGGACATGAGCGCTATGATCCTCAGCTACGGTGCGCCGGAGCTGTCCCTTATGATGGCTGGCATCACCGAACTGGCCCACTTCGCAGGTCTGCCCCTCTGGCAAACTGGCGGATGCACTGATTCAAAGACATTTGACGAACAGGCCATTACTGAAGGCTCTCTATCTGTCTTCTTCTCCGCCCTGACCGGCGGCGACCTTTGCCATGATGTGGGCTACACTGAAAGCGGCATGACCGGATCTGTCTTCCAATTGGCCGCCATGGACGAAGCTATCGGCTATGCCCGCCGCATCACCCGCGGCATAGAGGTCAACAAAGATACACTCGCGGTAGATGTTATCAATCGTGTGGGTCCCAACGGACACTATTTGAAAGACGAGCACACCATGCGCTATTACAAATCTGAATATTGGCTGCCCAACCTGGTAGACAGGACCTCCTATGAAGATTGGGTTCTAATGGGCGGCAAATCCTTCAAAGAACGCACGGTTGCAAGAGTACAGAAAATCCTGGCTGAACATGAACCAGTACCCCTGAAACCCGAGACCGAAAAGTTGATCGATAAGGTATTGGAAGAAGCAGAAGAATGGGTGAAGCAGCAGGAAGACAAATAAGGAGAATCCTAAAATGAGTGAAAAATTATTTGCACAACTATCTACTGCAATCCTGGAAGGCGACAGCACCGCCAGCGCCTCCCTCACCCAGCAGGGTCTTGATGAAGGTGTCTCTCCCCAGGATTTACTCGACAACGGCTTGATCGTTGGGATGGATGAAGTTGGGGTTCGTTTTAAAGCTGGCGACATGTTCGTTCCTGAAGTACTTATGTCAGCCGAATCGATGGCCTCAGGCATGAGCCTGCTCCGCCCCTTACTGGCGGAAAGCGGTGCCCAGATGGCTGGAAAGATCGTTATGGGTACCGTGAAAGGAGACCTGCACGATATTGGCAAGAATCTAGTCAGCATGATGTGTGAAGGCGCCGGATTTGAAATCGTCAACATCGGATTTGATGCCGCTCCAGAGAAATTCATTGCAGCCATAAAAGAGCACCAGCCAGATATCGTAGGCATGTCCGCCATGTTAACCACGACCATGCGCGCTATGGGTCACACGATCAAGGCCATTGAGGAAGCTGGCCTGCGTGACAAGGTCAAGGTCATGATAGGCGGCGCCCCCGTAGACCAAGAATTCGCAACCCGAATTGGCGCGGATGGCTACGGCGCTAACGCACCCGCTTCTTCCGAACTGGCTAAACAATTAGTCGGACTGAGCTGAGAGGAGAAAAAAATGCAAGTTAAGAAAACAAATTACCTTGTCAATAACACCCCTACTTTTGAAGTGCTCAGCGAGGAAGAAATCGAAGCCATCTATTATGCTTCTCTTACTGTCCTCTCCGAGACAGGTGTTCGGGTGTATAACAAAGAGGGTTACGATACACTGGGAGAACACGGCGCGATTGTAGAAGATGTGCAGGAAGACAGCGCCCTGGTTAAACTACAGCCCGAAATGGTGGATATCGCCCTCTCAACCCTGCCGCGCAAAGTAGTCATCTACGGCGCGGATCCGGCCAAATACAAAATGGAACTCTTTAAGAACCAGATCTATTTTGGGGCCGGATCAGACACACCTTTCACCATTGATCCTTACACCGGTGAGCGCCGCAGAGCGATGTACAAAGACGTTAAGAATTTTGCCCGCCTTGCGGAAGCCCTTCCCAACCTGAACTTTCATATGTCTCTGGGCATTGTTCAGGACACTGCGGTTGGAACCTATGACCGCTGGCAGTATCTAGCCATGCTGGAAGGCACCAACAAACCCATCAACATCACTGCCGTTGACAAAGACGGCCTGAAAGATCAGCTGGAAATGGCTTACATTCGGGTAGGCGGAGAAAAGGAATGGTTGAAGACTCCTATTTTCTCCCTTTACATCGAACCGGTTTCCCCACTCAGCCATTCGGTAGAAGTGATAGACAAACTTCTGTTCTGCGCAGACCACCGCATCCCATTTGTGTACACACCCTGCCCGCTGGCTGGAGCGACATCACCAGCTACGCTGGCGGGAACTGCAGTGCAGGCCTTGACAGAAAGCCTGCTGGGCATTGTGCTCAGTCAGCTGCGCCGTCCGGGTGCACCACTGATCATCGGCGGTCTTATGTCTGCTATGGACATGCGCACGGCAGTCTACAGCTACGGCTCGCCTGAAATGGCCTTGTTAAGCGCGGCTTACACGCAGATCACCAAATGGCTTGGTGTGCCAGAATACGAGACCGCTGGCTGTTCAGACGCCAAGATGTATGACGAACAGGCCGCTATGGAAGCCACCATGAACATTGCCACCGCTGCCTTGATTGGCGGAAACATGATCCACGATGTTGGCTACCTGGAGCAGGGATTGACAAGCTCGGCGGAAATGATGGTAGCCTCTGACGAGATCATTGACATGGTCAAACGGATCCTGAAAGGAATCCCGGTTAATGATGACACTAGGGCTCTCCATGTGATCGAAGAGGTAGGTCCCGGCGGCCACTACCTGGCCCACGACCATACCTTCGAGCGTTTCAAGGACGGAATCTGGCAGCCGAAACTCCTTGACCGGCAGAATTTTGAAGGCTGGGAAGCTTCCGGCAGCAAGACCCACCGCCAGCGCGTCAACGAGCGCGTTCTGGAAATCCTCGATCGGGAAGAAGAACCCCTCCTGGATAAAAAGATGTACAAGGAGCTAAAACGCATCTGTGAGCTGGCAGATGAGAAGTACAAGGACCAGGAACTTGATATGGATATGTTCGGCTAAACTATTCATATGCGGCAAACTCAAGGGGCGTGATCATGCCATTTGGCGATCACGCCCCTTGATTAACACGAGGTCGTAAGTTGAGTAAAATCAAATCGTCAGAAACCCTGGTCTTGGGAATTGATACTGGCGGCACATACACTGATGGCGTGCTTATGGAATACAACACCCACCAGATCATTGCTGCCCATAAAAGCCTGACAACCAAGCGGGATTTTTCAATCGGAATCGAAAATGTCATCAAGGAAATTGAACTTGAGGATCCTGCTGCCATCCAAATGGTATCGATCTCTACCACATTGGCAACAAATGCCATTGCTGAAGGTAAAGGCAAGCGCGTAGCTCTCTTCCTGATAGGATATGACCAAGAACTGATCGATTCCTTTGATATGGGAAGAAGATTTGCCACTCCCCATTATTACTACATTCAGGGCGGTCACGATCTCCACGGCCAGGAAAAAGCTTCTCTGGATCTTCCGGGGCTGCTGGAAAGGACCAAGAAAATCCAGGGCAAAGTAGATGCGATCGCCGTTTCATCCTATTTCAGTCCTCTCAATCCTGAACACGAAATCCGGGCCCAGAATGCCATCAACAGCATCTGTGAATTACCCATAGTGCTCGGCCACCAACTTTCAACATCGCTCGGCTCTGTAGAAAGAGCAACCACCGCGGCATTGAATGCCTCCCTGCTGGCGGTTCTGCAGGAGTTTATCATTGCTGTTCGCAGAGCGATGGAAAACAGGGGGATCAAGGCTCCGCTGATGGTGGTTAGAGGAGACGGCACGCTGATGAGTGATGAATTTGCTGCTCGTTCTCCCGTGGAAACGATCCATTCCGGCCCAGCAGCCAGCGCCATTGGAGGTCGATTCCTGTCACGTAAGGATCAGGCACTTGTGATCGATATTGGCGGAACAACCACTGACCTGGCCCTGATCACTGACGGTAAAGTCACCGTATCCGAGACTGGCGCTACGGTTTCAGGATATCAAACCGCTGTCAAGGCGGCCAACCTGCTGTCCATCGGCCTGGGCGGAGACAGCCATATCACCCTTAACCGGGGCAAAGAAATATCTCTAGGGCCGGAGCGAGTGGTCCCCCTGGCCTTCCTCTCCCACCAGCATAATAATGTCAGGGAGCGGCTCAAAGCCCTCGCAAGACGGGGCTGGCCAGCTCCCTATCCTCGTGAGCTTGAATTCTGGTTTTTACAACGTGAAGTTCCGGATCAAATTCAGCTCACAGACAAGGAAAAACGGGTGGTGCAAATCCTGAAATCAGGACCCAAACCCGCCCTTGAGGTGCTCAAATCCCTGGGATTGCTGGACACAACCCAAATCGATATCAACAACCTCTGGAGGGAAGAAATCATCGGTAAGTCCGGGTTCACCCCCACTGATATTCTGCACGTGGATGGCCGTCACACCCCATGGGATGAAGAAGCTGCTCAGGCAGCGATGACAGTATTCAGCAATTACCTGGGGTGGGACAAGGATAAATTCCAAAAGGTTTTTTGGGATCGGGTTGCCGAGATCATATCCAAAGCCATACTTCATTTTCTGACAGAGAAGGAAATCCCAGCCAAGAACGATTCCGTTCACACCTTTGCAAATTGGTTCCTGAACAACACGTTCCAGCCAAGCCATAACCAACTCAAAACGTCCATAAATCTCACTGTGCCGCTGATTGGGATTGGCGCTCCTGCGGAAGTGATGCTGGAAGGGACTGCCAGCATTCTAGATACGGAGCTGGTACTGCCGCCCCATTATCAGGTTGCCAATGCGGCTGGCGCGGTTGCTGGCAGCGTGATGGTAACAGAGGAAATCCTGATCTATCCTCACCTTTCGGCAGGAAACATAGATGTGATCGGATACTTTCTCCAGGCCAGGGAGAACCGGGAAGAGATCGAAGAACTGGATGAAGCGCTGAAAAAAGCAAAAAGAATCGCCGGGGAGAATGCGCTCAGCGCCGCGCTGCGCTCTGGCGCAGACAACCCAGAAGTTATTGTTGAAGTAATTCAGGACGGTATGGACAGCTACCGTGTCAAAGCCCGGGCTGTTGGCAAGCCCCGTCTGGAAGGGCAGGGATAATGATATGAAATTAAACAAAGTTGGAACGGAAAAAGCTTATCAGCTACTTTGGGATAAGATTACATCTCTGGAATTGGCGCCAGGGGATATACTCGATATCGCCGCCCTGGCGGATGAACTTGGCTTCTCACAAACATCTATCCAGGAAGCCCTCAGCCTGCTGATCCATGACCACCTGGTTGAAGCGCCACCCCGCGGATTACATGTTGCCGGACTGTGTTTGAGCGACCTGGAGAAGATCAGCGCTATCCGGCTCAGCCTGGAGACTCTAGCAGCCCAGCAGGCCACCAGAAATGCAAGTCAAGATGACCTGGTGATCCTTAAAACTCTCTGCGAGGAGATCGCCCAGGATACCAAAGAGCTTTTTACGCTTGACCAAAGATTTCACCAGGCTATTGCTAGAGCCGCCCATAATAATTACCTGGCAGATACATTGCAGCGCCTATACGGGCTTTCAAAGCGACTGTGGTTTTTGGCGCTTCCCTATCTGGATTTCCTGCCCAGCGCAGTGAGCTCACACATTAAACTTGTCGATGCAATCAGGGATGGCAACGAATCTCTGGCAATGGAGATCATGAAGAACCATATCGAAGATTTCTATATCAAGATCAGGGAGATCATTCAAAATAAAAAGTTGATCCAGGATTGATAGAGTGGATAGGTCCTATATTTTATTTGATTGTTTTTCCGGAGGTAAAGTATGCCAGAAGTGACTGTGATTTATGGATCAGAAATAAAGAAAGTCCAGGCGGAGGAAGGGGAAATCCTCGGTGATGTAGTTGCCAGGACGGGCCTTCCACTGGAACAGCCCTGCGCGGGGCGGGGAACCTGCGGAAAGTGCAAGGTACTTGTAGAACTGGGTACAGCGCCGCCTGATGAAATTGAACTAAAGAACCTTTCTTCCGGTGAAATCGCTCTGAACAACCGCCTGGCTTGCCGGGCCCGTATACAGGGTGAAACTCGGGTTGTTCTCTCCCCTATCGTCGTTTACTCCAATAAGATCTTTAAAGGAAGCAACCGCTATAAAAAAGAGACCGCTATCCCACTGGGATTGGCAGTTGATCTCGGGTCTACTACTGTAGCCGCTTTTTTAACTTGCCTGGATAATGGCGAAGTTGCTGCTGGCGGTGGTGGTTTGAACCAGCAAACTGTTTATGGCTCTGATGTGATTTCCCGTCTGGCGGCTGCCCTGGACGACGATCAAAACAGAATCCGGCTTCACCGTCTGGCCCTGGCTTCCATCATCCAGGCGGTAGATTCCCTCAACTTGAGCGATAAGGTCTGGCAGCGCATCCAGCAGGTTACTATCGTCGGAAACGTTGCCATGCATCATTTATTAGCAGAGCTGCCCTTGGATAAACTGGCGTATATCCCTTTCCAGCCCCATGATCCTGGCGCAATTAAAGATGCCCGGGGCGTGATGGATGGAATCTTTCCCGAGCATGTTAACATATCCCTGCCTCCGCTGATTGGCGGTTTTGTGGGTTCGGATGCACTTGCCTGCCTGGCATATTTTGGGTTTATTGAGCCTGAAGGCCCCCTTCTGGCCATTGATCTGGGCACGAACGGGGAGGTTATGGTTACAGATGGGGACAGAATTCTGACTGCGTCTACAGCAGCCGGCCCTGCCTTTGAAGGAGTCAATATATCCTGCGGATCCCGGGCCGTGGATGGGGCTATCACAGACGTTAGTTTGGATAAGGGAGAATTCTCGCTCACTACGATCGGCGATGCCGAACCGGTCGGATTGACCGGATCCGGTCTCCTGTCAGCCATTGCAACTTTCAGGGAAGTGGGATTGATAGAGGAGTCAGGAAGGATCAATCCAGATTGCGCAGCTTATGCAAACCAGATCCGGAATGGGGATCAGGATCAGCAAAAAGAAATCCTGGATGGAAAATCGATTCCCGAGCCCTGCCTGGAATACCTGCAAAAAATCAGCCGCGATGATCAGGGAGGCAAACGCATACAGCTTGCCCCCGAACGTGACCTGTACCTGACACAGCTGGATATCCGGGAGCTTCAGAAAGCCAAAGGCGCCATCCGGGCAGCGGTAGATGTCTTGATGGCGAATCTCAATCTCGAACCTTCTGATCTCTCCAGGGTGATCCTGACCGGTTCATTTGGGGGCCAGGTGGATATTCAGTCCATCCTGGAAATAGGCATGATTCCTCCCGTGAACCCTGATATCGTTGATACAGCAGCCAATGGGGCAGGATTTGGCGCTGCCATGTTCCTCACCGAGGAAGGTTTTGCTCTGGGTGAGCGTATTGCGCAAAAAGCAGAACAAATAGACCTGGATACCGATACCCTGTTCCATCAATTCTACATAGACGGTATGAAGCTGGCACCCTAATCGGAAAATTAATAATATGGATAAAAATCCTTCTCCCAGCAACAAAAGAATAACTGGGATCCTGCTGGTCATATTCGCATCAATTTGCTGGGGTTCCTCCGGCATCTTTATCTTCAAGATCGTAGAGAAGGGAGGATTAAGTGCCGTAGGATTGGCATTCTGGAGGGACCTGATTTCCTCGCTGGTCTTGCTTATAGGCCTGCTCGTTATCAATCCAAAACTGCTGAGGGTCAAAAAAGAAGATCTCCCCTGGCTGATAGGCATGGGGGTCATCAGTATTGGTATCTTCCATATCTTCTGGAACATCGCTGTCCTCCGGTTGGGCGCATCATTGGCTACAGTTATTCAATCCAATGCCCCTGTCTTTGTGACCATTATGGCCTGGATCTTTTTTAAGGAAGAACTATCTTTGCGGAAGATGATAGCAATCGCCGCTGCTGGGGGTGGAACAGTTTTGGCTGCCGGAATAATCGGCCAATGGGATTTACAGATCGACTCCGGAGCGATCTTGATAGGTCTTGGATCAGCGATCACCTATGGAACATTATCGCTGTTTGGAAAGAAATTAAGCGGTGATTACAGCTCCTGGACGATTACTTTCTATATCTTCTCTATCGGTTCCTTAACTATTTTCATATTCCAGGGAGGTAATCCAGATCCCTGGCCAATAAAAAGCGGAATCCTCATCTGGGTTCTGGGATTTGTGTTGATGTCAACTATTTTGGGTTTTGGGCTCTATACCAGGGCGCTTTCCATGCTCCCGGCTAGCGTGGCCGCTATTATTTCAACAGCTGAAATTCTTTCTGCCTCTGTCCTTGCAGCAATATTTCTGGGCGAACGTTTGGGAATTTGGCAGATACTGGGTGCAGTTCTGATCATATTGGGAGTCATTTTAGTATCATTAGACAAGAACAACGGCTCCGGAGAGGAGTAGCTGGATGGCGGATTATATCCTGGGCATAGATACCGGGGGAACATACACTGATGGCGTACTGATCGATCGCGGCACAAAGAAGGTTCTACAATCCACCAAGACCTTAACTACAAAACCAGATCTTTCTGTCGGCATCCTGGCGGCTCTCAACACCCTGCTTCCGGGCGATCCCTCACAAATCAAGCTGGTAGTGATTTCGACAACCCTGGCTACAAATGCCATAGCCGAAGGTAAAGGCCAACCTGTTGGCCTGTTTCTGCTTGGTTATGACCCTGACCTTATAAAACAATTCTCGCTGGATTCTCGATTTGCAGCTGCCAGTTATCACTATTTTCAGGGAGGCCATGATCTGTACGCTAACCAGCAGGCTCCCCTGGATACCGAGGGTATCCGGAATACAGCCCTCGAGATCAAGGACAAGGTAGATGCAATTGCCATTTCTGGTTATTTCAGCCCTTTTAATGCCAGCCATGAAGAACTGGCTTACAAGATAGTTGCCGAGACAGTGGATCATCCAGTCGTGCTTGGACATGAATTATCTGTCCGCCTGGATTCAGTACAGCGAGCTACGACGGCCAGTCTGAACGCTTCGCTGCTTAGTCATCTTCAGCGCTTCATCCAGGCCATGAAGGCATCCTTACTGGAATTGGAGATAACTGCTCCCTTAATGGTCGTCCGTGGGGATGGTGCCATGGTCAGGGCCGAAGATGCTCAGAGCAGGCCCATTGAAACTGTGCACTCCGGTCCGGCAGCCAGTGCCATTGGGGGACGCTTCCTGTCCGGTGTTGACAAGGCCCTTGTCATAGATATTGGAGGTACCACAACGGATATCGCCCTCATTGAGGGAGGACAGGTTCAAATTCGGGAAGAAGGAACCACTGTGGGTAAATACCGGACCGCTGTCCGGGCGGCAAGAATCCATTCTATAGGTTTGGGGGGTGACAGCCATATTCAGATCAACGTGGAAAATAACCTGGAGATCGGCCCCAGAAGAGTGCAGCCGCTCTCATCTCTGGCCGATCAATCTCCTGATGTACTCAGATACCTTAGAAAACTGGCTGCCGACAAACACAGAAAACCCAACCCCAGGGAGATCGAGTTCTTCTATTTGATCCGCAAGCCCTCCCGATCAATATCGAATCCACGGGCAAGGAAAACGATTGAGCTTCTGCAGGACAGTCCGCTGAGCCTGCCCAAACTATTGGAAGAACTTGATATATTCCACATTCTTCAAAGCGGAGCCTCTTCCTTGATCCAGGAGGAAATTATCGGCGTTGCCGCACTCACTCCAACAGATCTCTTTCATGTCCGGGGTGATTTCACACCCTGGAATCAGGAAGCTGCCCAAATAGCCACGCAGCTGATAGCCACACACCTGCATATGAGTTCAGAATCATTTATGGAAAGGGTACTTGAGAAGATGGTTTCCAGGATTGCCAGGGAGACCATTACCTATCTGACAGACCAGACTCTCAACCCGGCCCCCTATTACACTCACCCAGATGATCTGGGGCTGTGGCTCTTTGAGGAAAACGCCAGCGGGAAAGATCCCTATCTGGGATGTGAGATCTCCCTGAAGATGCCTCTGGTGGGTATAGGCGCTCCTGCTTCCCTGATCCTTCCGGGAGTAGCCAGGCTGCTCCACGCTGAATACATCGAACCCCCTCACTACCAGGTTGCCAATGCGGTGGGCGCGGCAGCTGGAAGCGCCATCATCTACCAGGAAGCCTGGGTGATCCCTCAATCACGAAATCTGCGGGCGGTTGGCTATTATGTGCAATCAGGAAAGGAGAGGGAGCGTTTCAGAAATCTTCAGGAAGCCCTGGATTACGCCGAGTCGGCAACACGGGGTGCAGCGCTGGAGCAGGCCCACGAACTGGGCATTTTGGATCCAGTCGTAAAAGTGGAACACCTTCCAGACGGCGCGGAAAGCTACCGCATACGTGCGGAGCTGATTGGAACTCCAGATCCCGCACAGAGCCCCTGAATAATGAACAGGCAGGATTTGTCTGATACTGAACGGAATGGCCGGTAAAGCTCAATTCTGATCCAGTCAATCAAAGGGACTCAACCATCTTTTCCAAAGCCAGTGATATATTTTCCAGGGAGTTGGCATACGACAGGCGCAAATAGCCTTCCCCGTATTTTCCAAACGCGGAACCAGGTAAAAGCGCAACCCCGGCCTGATCCAAAAACCAGTCGGCTGCTTCCTGGGAAGTTTTTCCAAGCCCCTTGATGTTTGGGAATACATAAAAAGCGCCCTTAGGATTCAGGCAGCTGATCCCCGGCAGTTGATTCAAACCTGACACGATCAGGTCCCTGCGTTTTTTATACTCAGCCACTACCAGATCGACCTGCTCTTGATCGCCAGTCAAAGCCTCAATTCCTGCAAATTGAGTAAACTGAGCTGTAGATCCCACAGAATGCATTAACAACAAACCAACTTTTACAGCCAGCTCCCGGGGCATAATGCCATATCCCAGCCTCCAGCCGGTCATGGCATAGGTTTTTGAAAAACCATCCATGATGATGGTCCTTTCCGCCATCCCCGGAAATCCCATAATGGAATCCACCTGCTGGTCATCATAAACGATCCGGGTATAGATCTCATCCGAAAGCACCCAGCAGTCATGTTCAATAGCTGCCCGGGCTATATGCTCCAGGTCAGATTTGGGAATGATCCCTCCAGTGGGATTCCCGGGGGAGTTGAGGATGATCATCCGGGTTTTATTTGAGATCAACTCATCAAATGCTTCCAGATCAAAAGAGAATTGGTTATCTTCCAGCAGCGGCACCGGGACAGGTTCACCTCCAGCCACGCGGATCATGGCCTCGTAACTCGGGAAACCGGGATTGGGGTAAATCACCTCATCTCCCTCTTCTACCAGGGCCAGGGTTGGGAAAAACAGATTGGGCTTGGCACCAGGACTGACAACAACCTGATCCGGTTGGAATTCCAATCCTCGCTGTTTGCCTTCACTCTCAGCGATCACATCACGCAATGCTGGCATCCCCGCGGGGGGTGTATAGCGGGTATATCCATCCCGGATCGCCTGGATGCCCGCCTGACTCACGTTTGGAAATGTTTTAAAATCCGGCTGGCCGATCTCCAGGTGGATGATGTCCCGGCCGTCTTTTTCGAGGGCCTGGGCCTTGGCTAAAACCTGATAGGCACCTTCTGATGAAAGGTCTTGGGTTCTTTTTGCGAAGCTCATAAGTTGTCTCTTTTATCTCAATTAAACCTATTTCAATATACTTTATAACTAATAATCAATTGTAATTGATTTTTTATATTAATTCCTCACCAGCCCAGAAACACTGCCAATGATTCATTTCCCGGGGTTTCTCCCAGGATGATCAGCAACCTTGAAAGGAATCCGAGAATTATTAGTCTGGCTGGGGGTTTGGACGATAACTCGACTCTCTGAAGTTTGTTAAGGATTATGTGCGAGACGCTTAAACAGAAAAATCCCTCTTGAAAGATCCATTTTCAGAGAGCAGGGGAAATCATCAAATAAATTATCTAAGGGGCTCGGTCCAAGTCTCTTAGAAAGTGGGTAACCTATGCCAGGGATATATCCAGGTATAACATCACCATCACACCAACCATGGTCCCAATCGTTGCCAATCGTTCATTCCCTGTGCCGTGGGTTTCCGGAATGATTTCATCGCTGATCACATAAAGCATGGCACCTGCCGCAAAACCCATTGCGTAAGGTAGCAGCGGGCGAATAAATTGGACTGCGATCACACCCAAAATCGTGAGTGGAATTTCGATCAATCCTGCCCTTATTCCAACCAAACCAGCATAAAAATAAGTCCCCATTCCAGCATTGAGTGCCGCCACTGCAACTGCCAAGCCCTCGGGGATATTTTGAATGCCAATGGCCAGCATTAATGGAAGGGCATCCGATAAATTACCCGATCCAAAAGCAACTCCCACTGCCAGTCCCTCCGGCATGTTGTGGAGTGTGATTGCAAGGATGAACAACCAGACTGCCCGGATTCGCTTGGTTTCCGGACCTTCATGTCCCCGGCCCGGATGAAAATGAGGCACAAAACGATCTCCCGCGATGAGAATTAATACTCCAAATACCATACCGATCAACACCGGAATAATGCCGCCGTATTCAACGCCGGGAAGGATAAGGCTGGTGAAGCTGGCCGCCAGCATCACTCCAGCCGCAAAACCCAGCGCTCCATCCAGGATTTTTTGGGAGGGTTTTCTCCAAACCAGTACTGCTAAAGCACCCAGCGTGTTCATTATTGTAATAAAAATCCCTCCAACAACTCCCTGCCAAATAGGGCTGCTGCCAGCAATGGTTAGAAAAATTCGTTCAAACCAGTCCATATTCCATGCTCCTATAAAACAATTTTCCTGCTAAAAAAGAATAAATGCCTATTTCCCATTAGATATTCTTTCAATTAGGTACTCACCCTTAGATTCCCTCTGCAGGCATTACCTTACCCCAACCAATCCTTGTAAGTGATCTGCCCGGGATGCCAGGTAAGAATCCCTGCGGCTGACCCATCCAAAGAGGGATCCAATCAGTAATAGTCTGAAAGCGGATTGACAACAAAATATAATATATTACAATATCTATCATAATATTCATAATAATTGAGTTGATTTATGATACTCAAGTGCTCCTGTATACAGCGGGAATCGTAAAACTGCTTCCGAAACCAACTGATCTATCAATTTCGGGCGGCAGCACGATTTCCGCAAGCCTCCGAAATTTCATGGCTTATTAGGCCATGCTGATCAGTTTTTACTTTTAAATAAGGAAGACGTATGCAGGATTTAGTACCGTATCTAAAAAGAATATCGCTTGAAGAAGGCATGCCCTCCCTGGTGGGCAACACTCCCCTTCTGCCCCTGATCACTCTCTCAGACAGGAGAGACAGCAAGGTCCAGGTATTTGCCAAGGCAGAGTGGTTTAACCCAAGCGGCTCTGTGAAGGACCGACCGGCCTGGGGCATCATTCAAAATGCCCTCCACCAAGGATGGATCTTACCGGGAATGCATCTATTGGATTCCACTTCTGGCAATATGGGCATAGCTTATGCAACTTTCGGTGCCGCCTTGGGCATCCCCATCACCCTGGCTATACCGTCCAATGCCAGCCCCGAACGGATAAAGATCATGGGTGCCCTAGGAGCTGAGCTGGTGCTGACCGATCCTCTCGAGGGATCCGACGGCGCCATCCAGATAGCCCAACAAATGGCCCTGGATCATCCCGAGTTGTATTATTACGCCAATCAGTACGATAATCCGGCCAATTGGGAATCCCATTACCGCAGCACCGGTCCAGAGATCATCGAACAAACAGCTGGTCGGGTTACCCATGTTGTATTGGGTATGGGCACAACCGGCACCCTGACCGGTGTTTCCCGCTACATGCAAGACAATTATCCTGATGTTCAGGTTATCGGCGTCCAGCCGGATTCTCCTTTTAACGGTTTGGAAGGATTAAAACACCTGCCATCCTCCATTCAACCAGGCATATATGATCCAGCCGCAGCTGATCGCATCATACCCATCAGGACCGAGGACGCTTATGACATGGTGCGCTGCTTGGCCCGGGAAGAGGGTTATTTTATCGGAATTTCCTCCGGGGCGGCAGCCGTAGCCGCCCGCCAGATTGCTAATGAGCTAGACCAGGGAGTGGTGGTAACTGTCTTTCCAGACGCCGGATTTAAATATCTTAGCGATGAAGAATTATGGAGGAATTCATGAAAATCGAAATCCACTCAGACCTCCTTGATCTGATCCAAACTCACGGTGAAAATGCCTATCCCAATGAAGGCGCAGGATTGATGCTGGGAGATGAAGAAAAGGGTATCCGAACGGTTAAAAGCCTGCTGTTCCTGGATAATAAAAGGGAAGAATCCAGCCAACACAACCGCTACCTGATCACAGCTGAAGATATGCTGAGAGCCGAAGAAGAAGCTGCCCGGCAAGATTCATCCATCCTGGGAATCTTCCACTCTCACCCGGATCATCCAAATCTTCCTTCTGAATACGACCGGGAATTCGCCATTCCCTGGTATTCCTACTTAATTACCAGCGTGAATGAGGCCAACGCAGCAGGAAGCCGCTGTTGGAGATTGGAAGACAATCGGGAAAGTTTTTCTGAAGAATTGATTCAAGTTAGCACAAATCGCTAAAAGCATGCAGCAGATTGGTTGGGAAGACTGCCCAGCCGATCATTGAAGCGAGTTTATAATAATTATCAGTAGAGGAAATATGCCAACACTTAAAATTCCTACACCCTTACGGCCCTATGCAGATGGGCAAAGCACTCTCACTCTTCCTGGCAAGATCGTGGAAGATGTACTCGAGGGAGCTGTTGCAGCGTATCCAATGTTAAGGAAACACCTCTTTAATGATGAGGGCAAATTAAGACCATTTGTCAATTTATTCCTCGGTGAGGATAATGTTAATCAGCTGGAGGGACTAAAAACCCCATTATCAGACGGGGATACCCTGATGATCATTCCCTCCATCGCTGGAGGATAAAAACCGCAGGAGGGATTATGCTCCCTGAACTTTCGCACAAGGAAATCCTTCGTTATTCCAGACATCTATTGATCCCTGATGTTGGCCTGGAAGGTCAGAAAAAAATAAAGGCCGCCTCCGTTCTCATAGTAGGGACTGGCGGTTTGGGATCCCCAGTTGCCTTATACCTGGCAGCTGCCGGTGTAGGCCGGATTGGATTGGTTGACTATGACGTGGTAGATTTTTCCAACCTGCAGCGCCAGATCATCCACGGCGAATCGCGGTTGGGAGATTTAAAAGTTGACTCCGCCCGGACCCGGATGTTGGATCTCAATCCGGAAATACAGATCGATGTTTATAACGAAGTCATCAACTCCGAAAATGCCTTCCGAATCGCTGAACCTTATG
>Ga0307441_1000126_pt1 | contig 32073 bp, 25 predicted proteins | sample SalMarWE160420MG_FD_202149 | JGI IMG/M metagenome (GOLD analysis project Ga0307441, IMG submission 202149) | Salt marsh sediment microbial communities from the Plum Island Ecosystem LTER, Massachusetts, United States - WE1604-20 | ecosystem: Environmental > Aquatic > Marine > Intertidal zone >... | reverse complement strand
GCCGGCTTTCCTACTGGAGCTGTGCTCGCGGCAGCAGAACCGAGAAGTCGTGTCGTGGCTAGAGCCGCGAAGGCGACAGCCATGTATTTGCGGAAGCGCGGGGCTGCGGAGGTCATTACCAGGATAAAATCGCAAAAATGGGTGCAGAGCGCGTTGTATCGTCCATTTAGGACGTGTGAGCGTCCAACTCTCGATCCGGCAATTCGCGATAGGTTGAGGCGATATTTCCAAGAAGACGTGTGGTTGCTAGACCGAGAATTTCTGCCTGGTATAGCGCGCATGTGGGGGTACTGATCGCTGGCGCTGTGTGTCTTGGACGGGGGCTGAGTTCTGAATTGCGAGTTACGAGCCGGAGCGTCCACGAACTTTTCGCGACACCGGAAAATTGATGAATAAGTTCCGCAAACTAATGCGCATTCTCGCAAATCGCACGCTTGTATCAACACTGTTGCGTTACGGCGTCGCCGCTTCTGTAGAACATGCGGAAGCTTTAAAGCCGCTGCGGTGCGACATGGTGGTGGACCTCGGCGCTAACCGGGGACAGTTTTCGCTGTTGGCCCGGCAATTATATCCAAGTGCTGCGATCGTCGCTTTCGAGCCATTGCCAGGTCCCGCTGGTGTGTACAGAAAGGTGTTTGCCCAGGACAGTAAGGTTAAGCTCCATGCGATGGCCGTCGGAGCCGTCGCAGGTGAGCAAGAAATGCATATTTCGGCACGTGATGATTGCTCATCTCTTCTCCCCATCGCCAGAGACCAATTACGGGTATACCCTGGGACGCATGAAACTGGTAGTGTGTTGGTACACGTAGAGCCCTTACAGCAGGTCCTAGGCGAAAAGGAGATGGTGTCGCCAGCATTGCTGAAACTAGATGTACAAGGTTTCGAGCTCGAGGCGTTGCGAGGTTGCGAGGCACTACTGCCGTGGTTTGAGTATATCTATTGTGAATGCTCATTCATGGAGATGTATCAGGGGCAACCGTTAGCAGATGCTATTATCGCATGGCTAAACGAAAGAGGATTTCGCCTTGGCGGTGTGTACAACGTTGCCTACGATTCGAACGGAAAGTCGGTGCAGGCAGATTTATTGTTCGAACAGGCGGTGTGTCCGCCGCTGGATAACTCGGGGGGATTAGGGGTGAGGGTCACTGCCGGGTGAACTAGGAACAGCTTGGTAGCAATCTCAGGAACGGCCACCTTAGCCATTTCCACTAGCGACCACTGCCGCGTGTGAGCTTAACTACCCAGCGAGCAAGAGTTTCGAACACCAAACAGTGCCTGCTGTGAGTTACAGGAAAGTCAGGCCACTCGCTTCCAAAATGTATACTCATGCTCCTCGTCTCCCGTCAAACCATATATCTCTTTATCGGGAATAGCCGCACACTTTAGCTGGGACTGCAATTCATATCCCACTGCGTGGAACTTGCGGCGCCACCAAGAGAGGGGTTTAAGTGTCATATGATCGCGTTGGATCTGGTTGTAATTGATAAGGTGCACCATCCACGGACACTCTAGTCGAGCCATCTCTCGCATCATAAAATTGATATGTTGCAACTGCACGTGCTCCAACACATCAGTTGTCACTAAAGCATCTATCCCGTCTTCTGCCGCAAAGGGTATAGCAGTCATGCTGCCAGACCTTACATACTCGCGAATGTCAGCCAGTACAATTTCGTCCAATTCCGGGGAGACGTCGAACCCAAACGCCTCGATGCCACGCTTTCTGAAGGCCCTTACCGCCATACCGCTCGAGCAGCCTCCTACCACGATCTTTTTAAGGGGAAGCACCGAGAGAATGCCCTCTGCATGCGCGTCCTTTATTTCTTGATCTGAGACACCGCTTTTGGTGGCTATATCATTGCTGCCATACCCCATACCAAAATGGTAATCTTTTTGGTAGATGCGCTTTATAGACTTCGCGCTCCGCAAACTCTGACGCAGCGTGTATACCTCGCAGGCCATGCGGCGTACGATGGAGAATAGCCCCAGTTGTTGTAGTAGCTTCTTTAATACGGTTCTTTTCAATTCATATTCCTCCTGCAAGCTGTCTACGACGGACCAGACAGCAGTCTTCGCCAAGACGGCTTGGACGCCGTGCGACTCTCAGCATATTTTCACCGAAGGCGTAAGTCAGGGCAACGACAATTCTAGCCCCAGGGCTTCGGGGTCGAACGGAACGCGCGAGGCCGTTCAGGCTAACTCCTCCGTTGATTTCCACCTATACAATTCCGGCGCTGTCGTGGGCACACTTTCAGCGACTACTGCCGATGCCCACTGCCATGACGGTACCAATGCGCCTTCGGCAACAGTTGAGGGCGCACCGTCCTAAATGCCACCACAAGCGGCCCGCAGAATACTTGCGGCAAATGTCGCTCGTAGCCAGCCATAGACAGATATGAACCGCCCCGGGTTTGGCGGAGGCTCCGACTCTTGAGAGAATGGAGCTATGAACAAGTCCAACGGGTTTCCTCCTGAGGGGTAGTGTCCGGGTAGGGCGCGGCAAATAGAGACAAAGCGAGCCCGCGCCTCAACGCGTGACAAGCTTTATAGCTGCCTTCTTTACTGATCGGAATGTTCGTGGGAATCGTGTTTCGACTCGCAAAATCGTTTTGTTTAGCAGTACATCCTGATCTTTCGGATGGTTCACTTGCATACCATTTAGTGTCTTGAGTTTGAGGGGCTTTATGCGTGACTGAAACTGCAGGAAACGGTGCGAGTCGGGAATATAGTGTGCGGTGAGTGAAGAGCGGGAAAACTCTGGCTGAGTCGTCTGCAGACTGCCATGAATGGTGCGCCCTCCCCAAAGGAGCATGTCACCGGCACGCAGTGCGGGGGCGCGGAGTTCTAGGTGCTCGCGACGGATGACGTCAAGAACTAACTGCTTGTACCGCGAGTGATTGAACGCGATATCGAAATCTCCACCATTCTTCTGCATATCTATCTTATGGCTGCCGGGGTATACAAAGAAACGTCCCGCACCTGGTCGTATGTCTTCGACAGCGACCCATGCAGCTATCATGCTGCCGATATGTTCTGAGTCCAGGTAGTAGGTGTCCTGGTGCGCCCATGTTGCGGGATTGCCTTCGAAGAACATGCTTTGGACAAGCTTGGCAGGTTCCCCGAACAGGACCTGAAGGGCATCCTGCACTTTTGGGTGAGTTAATATCTCGATACCGCTACGCTTGAAGTCGCGGAACCGACGTGAGTCCAGGTCCTGAATGTTCAGGATACTGTTTTCCATGTAGCCGTACTGAGTAAGGCGGTGTCGTTCGGGGTTGGCGGTGGCTTGTCGGTAGATATATCCATCATAACTCTTTACCTCGCGGTCAAATGTCGTCAGCGCTTCAGCGCACATTTCCTTCGGTATGACATTTCGTAGAACCACGTAGCCGTTGTCCGCGTAGTAGTCCTTTATGGCCTGGTCGGACTCGAGCCGGAGATACAGATCGGAAGCATCATCAACCTCAATCGGGATAAGGACGTCTGTTCCGTCCGGCCCAGAGATTCGATACAGGTTCTCGTCGCTGTCGGCCATTGGTTTATTCCTTATATCTGCCATGTCTGGTTGTTGTTCATGCGCTGTTCGGTGCGAGGCACCGCGTAATTCCGGTTAAGTGCAGAATGACCTCCATGGACGCATGGATATTTTGGCGTGAATAGCATGGCTATGCAATCCACTAGCGTTGCGTGGTGCGCAAAAGCGCAGCCCATCGAAACCGACATCGAACTACTGAGGCATTTGCGGAGAGGCAATGGAGGGCACAGGCGTCTCGACCTTACTTACCGTGGAATCTTACGCTCGCGAATCCCCACCCCAGTACCAGCCAGAAGGTGACGGCGTTCCAATTGCTGAAGAAGCTCCCGGTGGGTGCTATTGGCCAAAGCTGTACGAATACCGCAAGAGCAGGACCGAGAATCCAGCCGCTGCCGCCGCTTTGCCGCACCGCTTGCCAGAATCGATTTAACCAGACGCCGACCAGAATGACGAAACCGACAAGACCTGGAATGCCACTCTCGGCGAACCACTGGATGTACATGTTGTGGGGATGGAGGTTGCACCTTGGGAAGTGTTTGCCGGGCTCGACGCAGACGTAGCGGAAATTATGCATTCCGACGCCTGTAACGGGGCTCGCGCGTCCCATCATCAGGCCACTTTGCCAAAGCTGGCCGTAGTTGGAGTTCCGGAAGTCGGCGAGGACGGCGGCGCTGGAATCGACTTGGCGTTGAACGATGGGTGGCTTTACCGCAACCAGAACTGCTACCAATACAGCCAATGCTCCGACCGCCATCAGAGCACGGCGCAGGCCCTGGCGGATAAATACGATGAGAATGAGGCCGAATAGTGTGAGCAACAGCGCTGCGCGCTCGCCGCTGAGGAAGATCGCTGTGACCACCAGAGCGGCACCGGCAGTCACGGCTACGCGCCATGGGGTGCCAGCGCTTCGCGACATCGCAACAGCGAGTCCACCCAGCGATGCGGGGAAGAAGAGTCGCATCATGTAGACGCCAACTTCAGGATGGGGGGAGAATGGCCCGGTTAACCTGTCCGCTGAGTACTTGGGGTAGTGGAACAGGTCATGTCCGGTGACATATTGCAACACTGCGTCGCCCGCCGTGAACAGTAGTGCTGCGCCCGTGACGTAGATGAGTCGCCGTATCCAGATCTTGTCGAGAATCCACGTTTCCGCTGCTGCCGCGAACAACACGAAGCGTATCCAGGCTGCGGCTTCCGTGTAGGACGGCCCCACCTTGTAGGCGAAGTTGCTGATAATCAGCATCCACATCCACAACCCGAGGGCGACGCGCACCCAGGTCTGTCGCGTCCAGGACCAGTCGTCCGTTGCGATGCAGCGGACGAGAAAGAGTATGGCGGCCAGCGATAGAGCCGTGTCCGCCGCGGCGCGGCCGGTGATCAGCAGCACCGGCAGGGCCACCGTGAGCCAGCGGGCGGTGGTTTGCAGTCTCGATTCCCAAACCTGCATGAAAGCCTGTCTCCAATTAAGCTGTCGGCGATGCCGCTGCCGCGATGCCACACGTGACGGCGGGCGAACCTGTTTCGCGCAGACGGCGGGTGTCCGGACTCGGTCCGGAGGATGGGATGAGGGGCATTCAGGAGCCGGCGGGGCCACGACGCAATCCGACCTCGATCCGGGGGTCGATTATGGCGCAGGCCGGCGGGCATTGCATCCGCTGATTCCAGTGATGAGGTCCTTCGCGAGCGGTCTTGGCAGGTCGGAATGCAGCGCCTTGGCAATTTCGCGACGTCACGCACACTGGGTGGGTAGACAGCCGAGCGCACGCTGACTGACAATGGACCCCGAGCGGCCGGGATGCCGCAGGAGCCGGAAGGCGGACACATAACGATTACATAACTGGCTGGGTCAGGAGACGAGAAGTATGGGTACGAGCGCTCGAATCAGAAAGGCGGTGTTTCCGGTGGCGGGGATGGGAACCCGCTTTCTGCCGGCCACCAAGGCCAATCCCAAGGAAATGCTGCCCATCGTGGACAAGCCGCTGATCCAGTATGCGGCGGAGGAGGCCATTGCGGCAGGTGTCGATGAGCTGATCTTCGTCACCAGTAGCAGCAAGCGGGCCATCGAGGACCATTTCGACAAGAACTACGAGTTGGAGTCGGAGCTGGAGAAGCGCGGCAAGACCAAGCTCCTGGACATCGTCCACGACGTGGTGCCCAAGGGCGTGGCCTGTGTGTACGTGCGCCAGCCGGAGGCCCTGGGTCTGGGCCACGCGGTGCTGTGCGCCAAGCCGGTGGTGGGCAACGAGCCCTTCGCAGTGATCCTGGCCGACGATCTGATCGACAACGGCGACAATCCCTGTCTGTCCCAGATGACTCACCTGTTCTCCAAGCACCAGTGCAGCATTCTGGGTGTGGAGGAAGTGCCTCCGGAAGAAACCGACAAGTATGGAGTGGTGGATTTCGAAGCCATCGAGGCCGACCTCAACCGCGTGCTGGGCATGGTGGAGAAACCCAAGCCTTCCGAGGCGCCGTCCAACCTGGCCGTTGTGGGCCGGTACATCCTGACGCCCCGCATCTTCGACCTGCTGGAAACCACTCCCCGGGGCGCCGGGGGCGAGATCCAGCTCACCGACGCCATCGCCGCGCTGCTCAAAGAGGAACAGGTGCAGGCCTACCGCTTCAAGGGCACGCGCTACGATTGCGGCGACAAGCTGGGCTATCTGATGGCCACTGTGGAATACGCGCTGCAGCACGATGAGCTGAGCGCCGACTTCAAGGCCTATCTGGCACTGCGTTTCGGTTGCTCCGGCCCGCGTGCCATCAACGACGCCTCCTGAAGGGCCTCGGTCGGTTGACCCCGCGCGATGCGATCCAGTATCATCCCCCGCTTGTCGCAGGAGCGATTCCCCGGTAGCTCAGTCGGTAGAGCGGGTGACTGTTAATCACTAGGTCGGCGGTTCGAGCCCGTCCCGGGGAGCCATATAATCAAGTAGTTATATAAGCCGCTACCGAGCGGCTTCTGGTTGCCCGCATCCGGCGGTGACCGTTGCCGAGAGCCGGTTGGGAACGTACCTGCCCAGCCCGGCTGCCCGCTCCCCATGTGAGCCCGTTGCCGCCTTTGCCCCGCGCTATGGTGCGAGTCGGCTTCAATAGCACTTTCGTCCCGTTGCCACTGCTGTAGCGTGATGCAATACACGCTTTCGTGCATTGCCCAACGCCCTGTGACCGCGTTCGCAGCGCACCGCTTACTTCCATGAGATCGTCCCGCGCAAACCGATGCCGCGGTGTGTCCGAATTCCGGAGGTCTCATGCACTCAGTCGTTCGCGCTTTCTTATTGGGGATTACTTCCCTGTTCCTCGTTGCTGCCGGCGCTTCGGCTGCGACTACCTCGAAGCCGGTGCCGGGGCGCCTGCTGGTGATGCCCCAGGCGGGCGTCGGACCCGCCGCCTTCCAGGACCAGTTGAGCAGGCTCGGGGCCAAAGCGGTCGGCTCGGTGGTTCACGGCAGGGTGAAGATCGTTTCGGTGCCGGCCAATGCCGAGGATGTAGTCGCGGCGGCACTGCGTCACAGCGGCCTCGTCCGGTTCGTGGAACAGGATCGGTCCTTGCCTCCGACGAGTACGACGGCGGACGACCCGTACTACGGCAAGGAGTGGCACCTGGCCACCATCGGCGCCCCGACCGCCTGGGACAATGCGCGGGGTGCCGGCATCACGGTGGCGGTGCTGGACACCGGTGTTGACGGCACCCATCCCGACCTTCAGGGCCAGCTGGTGCCGGGCTGGAACATCTACGACAACAACTCCAACACTTCGGACGTCTACGGTCACGGGACCGAGGTGGCCGGTGTGGTCGCGGCCCTCAGCAACAACGCGCTGGGCGTCACCTCGGTGGCCTGGAACGCCAAGATCATGCCGGTGCGCATCAGCCAGCCCGATGGCATGGCCTATTTGAGCGATATTGCCAGCGGTCTCACCTGGGCGGCCGATCATGGCGCCCGGGTGGCGAACATCAGTTATGCGGTATCGGGCAGCGCCACCGTGCAGCAGGCGGCCGACTACATGCGCAGCAAAGGCGGGGTGGTGGTGGTCGCCGCCGGCAACAGCGGTGGCCTGGTCAGTACGGCACCCAGCAACTCCATGCTGTCGGTGTCGGCCACCACGTCCAGCGACACCCTGGCGAGCTGGTCGAGCTACGGCAACTACGTGGACCTGTCGGCGCCGGGCGTCGGTATCTGGTCCACCACCAACGGTGGCGGCTACGCGGCGGTGAGCGGTACGTCGTTCTCCAGCCCCATCACCGCCGGGGTAGCGGCCCTGGTGCTGTCGGTGAACCCTGCGCTGACGCCCACCCAGGTGGACGATATTCTCACGAGTACGGCCGTCGACCTGGGCACGCCCGGCTACGACGAGTACTTCGGCTACGGGCGGGTGGATGCGGCCGCCGCGGTGGCTGCCGCGCTCAACACCCAGACGGATACCACCGCCCCGACGGCGAGCATCACTTCGCCTGCCGGCGGCGCGACCGTTTCGGGTACCGTCACCGTGGCCGTCAACGCCACGGACAACACCGGCGTCACCAAGGTGGAGCTGTACGTGGACGGCCAGGTGGTGGGCACGGACCTTTCCGCGCCCTACACCTTCAGCTGGGACACCACCGGCCACGCCGACGGCAGTGCAACGCTGACCGCCTACGCCTACGATGCCGCCGGCAACAAGGGCAGCGCGGCACCGGTCGCGGTCACCGTGTCCAACAACACCACCAGCACGGTGTCCGATACCCAGCCGCCCACCGTGGTAATCACCAGTCCGGCGAACGGAAGCCAGGTCAGCGGCACGGTGAAGATCGACGTCAGCGCCCAGGACAACCAGGCCGTCAGCCAGGTGGAATGCCTGGTGGACGGTGCCGTGCTGGGGGTGTCCACGTCCAGTCCGCTCCAATGCAACTGGAACACCCGCAAGGTCGCGGCAGGGACTCATACCATCTCCGCCCAGGCCGTGGACACCGCCGGCAATCAGGCGAGCACCTCGATCCAGGTGACCGTGGCCGGGGGAGGCCCCCAGGGGCATGGCAAGGGGAAGAAGTGACGTCCCCTCCGGCTCTCTACGGGCGGGGGTCGGCGAGCGGTTCGCTCAGCATGAGATGAAAGGTGGACGAATCGACCGCCAGTCTGGTGCGCACGTGTTCGTCGATCCACACTGACACGCGGGTTCCGTAAGGTGCGAGCGCGTCGAGCAACTGCTCGACGTACGCTGTCTGCTCCGCACACAGGCTGTTGAGGGCGAGGGTCACCGTGGCGCCGGATCGGCGCAGCAGTCTCCTGAGGCGATGGCCGGTACCCCGGTAGAAGGCCCGCTCCATCGGTCCGTTGAGCAGCAGGTGCAGCTCGGCGCGCCCTTGGGCGAGCCTTGTGGTGATGTGCAGGTGGCCGGCGCCCATGGCCTGGGCCCAGCGTCGGCGCAACGCCGAGGCGGCCCGTTCCGCCAGCCGTCGTGTCCGTTCATCGTCTCTGGTGAAATGCCGCTGCACATAGTCCGCCATGCTGAGCCCTGCAATCCAGTCGATCAGGACCTGGGGCCAGCCGCGGGGGTGAACGGTCCGCAGGTTCCCCAGAAAACGAGCTACCCGCAGGGGGCCGCCGGCCAGCAGGCCATGGGTGGCGAAGCGGGCGGCGATGGTGAGCCGGTCCCGCAGACGGTATTCGCTGGTGTAATTGGGCTGGCGCAGCTCGCGCATCTTGTTGCGGATCCGTCCGGCGATCGCTGCGTCGGTGAACAGCGCCCGGTACAGCCGCTGGTAGTGATCCACCATGGCCTCATAGGACATGCGGGCCGGCACGAAGTTGGTCCACGGTTTGGTGTTGTCGCCGTGGCCGGCTGCCGGCAGCAAACGGTGTTCCCGTTCCAGACGCTCGTACAGGGGGGTGTGGGGCAATGCCGTGAGCAGCCCCACCATGGCGACCTGTATGCCCGCCGCCTCGATGAACCGGGATTGGGCGGCAAAGCTGTCCAAGGTGTCGTTGTCGAAGCCCACGATGAAGCCGGCCAGAATGTCGATGCCGTGGCGGTAGATCGTGCGCACGGCGTGCAGCGGGTCCTGGCGCAGATTCTGGGTCTTGCGGGTCTCCTTCAGACTCTCGGGGTCGGCCGATTCGATGCCGATGAACACCCAGGTGAAATTGGCGGCGCGAAACAGCTCGAGCAGGGCTTCGTCCTCGGCGAGATTGATGGAGACCTCGGTGCCGAAGTTGAAGGTGTAGCGGTGCCGGCGCTGGTAGTCGGCGAGAAATTCCAGCAGCGCACCGGCCGCCTTTTTGTTGCCGATCAGGTTGTCGTCCACGAAGAATACGCTGTGGACCCCGCGCTCGCGGAGCAGATCCAGCTCCCGCCCCACCTGTTCGGGGGACTTGGTGCGCGGCCTGCGCCCGAACATCACGATGATGTCGCAGAACTCGCAGCGATAGGGGCAGCCCCGGGAGAACTGCAGGCTGACGGTGGTGTACTGCTCCAGCCGTAGCAGGTCGTAGCGGGGGGGCGGGGAATCGGTCAGCTTCACGACGCCGGTTTCCCGGTACAGGGGTTGGGGGTCGCCCCGTTCGAAGTCGGCGCAGAAGGTGGGCCAGATGTACTCGGCCTCTCCGGCGACCACGCTGTCGGCCAGGGGCTCGAAGCGTTCCGGACACAGGGAGGCGTGGCTGCCGCCTGCGACGACGTAGTAGCCGCGCTCCCGGTAGTAGCGCAGCAGTTCTTCCTGGCGGTCGAACTGGGCAGCCATGCCGCAGACGCCGATGATGTCGGCTTGCGGGGCGAGGGGGATGGTTTCCACGTTCTCGTCCACGATGGTCACGTCCCAGTGCGCGGGACAGAGCGCGGCCAGGGTGGCCAGGCCCAGGGGCGGATTGATGGCGCGCTTGCCCGGCAGGATCCGTTCAAGGGACCAACGGAAGCTCCAGAAGCTTTCCCGGAACCGCGGATTGATCAGTAGCATCCGTACCCGGCGGTATCCGTCTTGGCTGGCGGGCTGCGCATTGTTCAAGCGCTCCACCGTGTCCATATCGAGTCCTCTTCGGCTGCTTGGGCGTGATTACCATAGTCCCTTCTTCGGCTGCCGTGGCTGACGTGAGTCATGAAAAGCGCAGATCTATACTGTGACGGCATCGTTGCGGCAACGCGTGCGCTGGTGAAAATGGAAGGGGTGTCCGCTGGGGGCCCGACGGTTTATGCTTTCTTGACAGGCGGGCTGGATCGCAGGCGGCATGTCGATTGTGCCGTGGTTAACCGTCGTTCAGGGGCTGGGGAGTGCAGGGCGGTGTTTGCACGCCATGGGCCCGCGCCAGCTGCGCTGCCTTTCGGATGCCGCGAAGTCCGGCAGGCTCGGACCGGGAGTCGGGGGCGATCCTTGGCTGATTGCAGCGGTGAATCATCTAATGGCAGTTCCATCAGGACCCGTTTAGGGTGTATCCGGTGGGGTCACAGAGCGACCGACTGCTGCCGCCCGGATTGGGAGAACCAATGAAGGACACAGACGCCAAAGCAGCGCTGACCATCCTGGGTGGGAGCCCGTTGTTCCAGGGCGTGCCGCGAGCGACCCTCGAGGGGATGGTCAACGCCCTCAGCAGGGAGCAGTGGCGGCGTCGATGTTTCGTCATGGGGCCCCAACAGACTGTCGATAGTTTCTACGTTCTCCTCAAAGGTCGTGTGAAGGTTACCCGGCAGAACCTGAAGACCGGTCGCGAAGTAACCCTGTTTCTGTTGGGGCCGGGCGACGGGTTCAACGTGGTGAGTCTCCTGGATGGGCGCAGGCAGGATGTCTCTGCCCAGACGTTGGACGATGTAGTGGCCCTGTCCGGTTCTTCTGACTTGTGGCACGGATGGCTGGACACCGATCCGCAGTTCCGTCGCGCGTTTCGCGGATATGTCGATAGCCAGTTGCGCTATCTTGCCGATCTGGCTGGCGACCTTGCGGTGCACGACACCATGACTCGCCTGGCCCATTTGATCCTGCATTATTTCGACGGCGAGGAACAGGGCACTTCTGCACGTACAAACCTGATACAGGACCTGTCCCACGAAGAACTGGCCCACATGATCGGTACGGTGCGCGTGGTGGTGAACCGGCTGCTCGCAGAGCTAAAGCGCGAAGGTATCGTGGACACCGAAGGCGGGAAATTGCGCGTGCTCGATCTTGAAAGGCTGCTACGGAAGGCGGAGCGCGACGTCAGCGGCGCCGCTCCGAGTCTGCCGACCGACTAGATCGTAGGCTGAGCTTAGTGGGCCCTCGAAGCCCTGTGCGCAACTGGTTCTCCGAACGCCCATCGTTTCGCAACTCTCCACTGTAACTTGGGTTATACCGCTTGGCGTTGCGTCCAGCCTACACTCGGTGCGTCTTCAGGCATCCCCGGGCGCCGCCCGTTGGATGCACCGGGAAACTCACTTCGCATCGAAGTAATCGCTACCCCGCAGGATCGCATGGTAAGCGTTGGTGCGCGCACCCTGCGAAAGGCAGCATCTACAGAACAGATGAATTCCTCTGATTGGCAAGCGGCCACACGCGTCCTGGCGGATAGCCCGCTTTTCAAAGAGCTGCAACCCTGTGTTCTGCAGAGCCTGCTAGCCAGGTTGAAACCGGAGCGTTGGTCGCGGCGCTCCTCTGTCCTGAGTCCCCGACAAAAGGTGGACCGCTTCTATCTGTTGGTGAAAGGCCGCGTGAAGATCACGCGCCAGAACCTGAACACCGCCCGTGAAATCACCCTGTTTTTGTTGGGGCCAGGCTCTGCCTTCGGGCTGATGACCCTGGCGGACGGACTGTTCGGCAGTGTCTGCGCCGAGACTCTCGATGATGTTCTAGCCCTGTCGGGCCCGGCCGAGCTGTGGGAAGGGTGGTTGGCGACCTATCCGACACTCCGGCAGGCCACGCGTGCCTATGTGACCGGCCACGTGAGCAGGCTGGCCGAGCTCGCCAGTGATCTTGCCCTGCACGATACCAGGACACGGCTGGCGCGGCTCATCCTGCGCAATCTCGGGATGCCCACCGAAAGCCTCGATGCAGAAGGCGCGCTGATACGGGATCTGCCTCATGAAGAGCTGGGCTGCATGATTGGTTCGGTGCGGGTGGTGGTCAACCGCCTTCTTGCGGAGCTGAAGCGTGAGGGTGTGATCGATACCCGGGCGGGCGAATTGCAGGTTCTTGACTACGAGAAGCTGATGCAGATTGCGGAGTGGGATAGATGCGGCTCCGTATCGGTAGGTCCGGACTGAGTCGAGCCTTCGAAAGCCGGCGGATGGAGGGTGCGTGCGCTCGTAGTCCTCGGCGACCATGGCCCCGGACGTTTTTCGATCTGTCGCGATGGAACGTGCCGTACCGTCGGATGACAGTAACCTGAGTGACAGCGCAGCCCGACTTTAATCGCTAAATTGTCCCCACGAAGGGCTGCAAACGATGGTCGGCTATTCGCGGTGTGAGATCGGAGGCGGCCTTCACGCGCGGCTTCGCGGTACGGGCGGGGCCGGTATCGCTTCGAGTGGGCGGCAGTGCGAACGGGCGGGTATGCCCTCAACGTTCAACCAGGTCCGCCTATCCCTTTTCGGTTGTTTCCTATCGATAGGCGTATATTGTTTAGGAGAGCGCGATGGACCACCGGATGAACATGCGCGTGGGCGTGGAACTGCCTGTGGAGATACAAACCCGTGATCGCACGGTTCGAGGCCTGGCTGTCGGCCTGAGCTTCGAGGGTATGCGGGTGAGCTTGGACAACGAGCCGCCGCTTCCAGAGGGAATGGTATCGGTGAGTTTCGAACCGGACACCGTGGCCATCAAGATGCAGGCCATGGTGGTGCACCAACATCGGGCCGAAGTCGGATTTATGTTCGGGCACTACAGCGGGGAAATCGAGACGTACCTCGGCAATCGCCTGACGGAGGCCCTTGAGCATAAGGTGAAGGCGCCGCGCTGAGACAGCGACCCGCGGTAGGCAACGCGGAACGGTTCCGGCATTTGCCGACTTTCCTGTGCTACCGTTTTGTCTAGTCGGTCATAGCGTTCGGGCGTTGTCAGCCGAGAGGCGTAAGCGACGAGGGCGGTGTCGAGTTGCGCTTTGTGGGCGCGGGTGCTTCACGCTCCTTTGATGAAGGGCCCCTGACCGATGGTGCCGGGCGGCTGCGGATGCGCGGTCGGGAATATACGCCAAGGATGCCACGGGGGACGGGTGATATGGGCGTGCACGAAGTGGCTTTGCCTGCGCGCATGGCCAAGATGATGGAACGCGCGCGGGCACTGGCCCCGTTGCCGATGGCGGTGGTGGACGCCGGTGAAGAGCATGTACTGGCCGGCGCCCACGAAGCCGCCGAAGCGGGCCTGATCGCGCCTACCCTGATCGGCCGGGCCAGGGAGATCCGGCGTTTGTCCTCGAAGCTCGGCATCGCCTCCGCGACCTACCCGGTGCTGGAGGCGCAGACCGAGCAGGCGTCGGCGGAGATGGGCGTGCAGCAGGTCCTTGACGGCAAGGCCGCCGGGCTTATGAAAGGCTGGATCCATACCGACGTCCTGATGCATCCGGTGCTGGAGCGACTCAGAACCTCACGACGAGTCAGTCATGTGTTCGTAGTCGAGCTGGCCACCTACCGGAAATTGCTGCTTGTCACCGACGCGGCCATCAACATCGCACCGGACCTGCCGACCAAGGCGGCGATCGTACAGAACGCCGTGGATCTGGCCCGGCTGCTCGGCACCACGCGCCCCAAGGTGGCTGCACTGTCCGCCGTGGAAGTGGTCAAGCCGGCCATTGCCTCCACGGTCGATGCCGCCTGCCTGAGCAAGATGGCCCAGCGTGGGCAGATCCGCCATGCGATCGTGGACGGGCCGCTGGCTTTCGACAACGCCATCTCCAAGGATGCGGCGAAGACCAAGCACATCAAGAGCGAGGTGGCCGGCGAGGTGGATATCCTGCTGGCACCGGACCTGAATGCCGGCAACATCTTGGCCAAGGACCTGGAGTACCTGGCCGGCGCCACCATGGCGGGCGTGGTGGTCGGCGCGAGGGTACCCATCGTGTTGCCCTCCCGCTCCGATCCGCCGGTGGCGCGGCTCATCTCTGCGGCCATCGCCGTGCTGGTGCATCACCACTGGCCGGTTGACGCCGAGCCCTCTGGGGCTGCCCAGCGCCGCTGAACGGTGGTACGGCCTCGTACGCGCCTCCCGTCAATATAAGCGCAGCGCGGGTCCTCCTGGCGGGCCCGCGCTGCTACCCCGTTTGGCGGCATCGGAATGCCGCCCTGTGTGTGTCGCAGGCTAGTCCTGATGGGCCTCCAGAACGGGGCGGCTCGCCCGGCTGCGCTGCGCGGCCACCAGGTCCAGCACGCGGTAGATGATGAACTTGACGGCATCCTGCAGCACCATCCACACCAGGTTGTAGAGCCACACCAGGCCGATGACGGTCCAGGGGATCGCCGGCATCAGCCAGCCCAGACCGGCCAGCAGCACGCCCACGGTCTGGGTGGCGACGATGGCCGAAGCCAACTGCCAGGACGGCAGCGGTGTCTGCCAGAAGCCTCGTTTGGTGCGGGTGACCAGCAGCATGAGCTGGCCGCCGGCCAGCAGCTGCAGGAACATCACCGTCTGCAACTGTCCGAAGTCCAGGCCCAGGTGGTGCTTGGCCACCCACAGCATGCCGAAGGTCTCGGCCACGGCCAACGCCCCGAGCACCGATGAGATGGACAGCACCCTTCCCATGCGCCAGCGCACCGGTTTGGGGTCCAGCCAGGCGTGGTCGTAGGCGATGGTCATGATCGGGATATCGTCCAGCAGGGCCAGCAGAATGATCATGACGGCGGTGAGCGGATAGAACTCATAGGTCAGCATGGCCAGCACCACGAACACCATGATGTCGATGGTCATGGCGATGCGGTAGGTGGCGTAACTGGTCATGCGTTCCACCATGCGTCGGGCCTCTTCCACCGCGTGGATGATGACCGAAAGCCCGGACTCGGTGAGCACCAGGCTGGAGGCCGCCTGGGCCGCGTCGGTGGCGCCGGACACCGCAATGCCCACGTCCGCCTGCTTGAGTGCCGGCGCGTCGTTGACCCCGTCGCCGGTCATACCCACCAGGTGCCCGCCCGCCTGCAGAGTCCGGACGATGTCGTACTTGTGCTCGGGGAACACCTGGGCGAAACCGTCCGCTTTCTCCAGGGCCGCAATGGTGTTCGCATCGGGCGTGGCACCATCGGCCACCGGTTTGAGCACGTCGGCAGGCAGCAGGTTGCGTCCCAGACCCAGCTGGGCCGATATCTCTCTGCCGATGGCGATGTGGTCGCCGGTGACGATCTTGACGTCGATGCCGCGAGCCTTGGCCTCGGCGATGGTCGCCATGGAGTCTTCGCGCGGCGGATCGTAGAGGGAAACAATGCCCAGAAAGCGCCACTTGCCGTGCGGGTCGGTCCGCGCCACGCCCAGGGTGCGAAACCCCCGCGTGGCGAAGTCGTTCACCGCCTGTTCGGCCCGGCGGCGAACGTCGGCGTCGGGGGCGCTCATGTCCAGGATCACCTGGGGCGCCCCCTTGGCCACCCGGAACAGCTTGCCGTCCCCGTCCCGGATGTAGCCCTCGGTGCGCTTGGTCACCGGATCGAAGGGAATGAACTTCTGCTGGCGGTAGCCGTCGAGGGCGCCGTCGCCGGCCTGCGCGAGCACGGCCAGGTCGATGGCGTCCTGGTTCTCGGCCCTGGAGGCCAGCGCCGCCGCCTGGATGAGGGCCTCGGCGCTCGGCGCTTCGAACAGCACCGGATCGCCCACCGTCAGTTTGTTCTGGGTCAAAGTGCCGGTCTTGTCCGAGCACAGAATGTCGATGCCCGCCATCTCCTCGATGGACTGGAGCTTGGAGACGATGGCCTTCATCTTGGACAGGGCATGGGCCCCGAGCGCCATGGTCACCGACAGCACCGCCGGCATGGCCACCGGAATGGAGGCCACCACCAGGATCAGCACGAACTGGATCAGGTGCATGACCGAGGAGCCGCGCCACAGCTCCACCCCGATCAGCACCATGCTCAGGGCAAGCGCGATCACAATCAGAAAGTTCCCGATGCGCATGACGGCCTTCTGGAAGTGGGACTCGCCGCCGGCCGCTTCCACCAGTTTGGCGGTGCGTCCGAAGAAGGTGTGCTCACCGGTGGTGGTCACCAGCGCCACCATTTCACCCTGTTTGGCGATGGTGCCCGAATAGGCCACGTCCCCCACCTTCTTGTCCACCGGCAGGGACTCGCCGGTCAACGCCGACTGGTCTACCCGCAGGTACTCGCCGTCGATCAGCTTCACATCCGCGGGCACGATGTCGCCCAGGCGCAGCCGGAGAATATCCCCGGGCACCAGCTCCCGGGCGGCGACCTCCGACCAGCTGCCGTCCCGCAGTGCGCGGGCCTTGAGCGCCAGTTGCTCTTTGAGGGCGTGGAGGGCGTTGGCGGCCTTGTGTTCTTCGAAAAAGCCGATGGCCGCGTTGATCGCCAGCAGCGCCGTGATCAGGGTGAAGTCGGCCCAGTGCTGCACCGCGGCGGACAGCACCGCAGCCACTTCGATCATCCAGGGGATGGGGCCCCAGAAGTACTGGGCCAATTTCATCAGGGGTGAGATGCGCTTTTCCTGCAGCTCGTTGTAGCCGTACTGCTGCTGCCGGCGTTGCGCTTCGGAGCCGGCAAGCCCGGCGACCGGATCGGATTGCAGATGTTTCAACAGTTCCTCAACCGAGACCTCCTTCGTGTCATATCCATCAGCCTTTCTTTTCGTCATTGGGCAATGTCCTCTATTCATGGACGGATTCTTCTGCTGCCCATGAAAGCGGCGCATCAACCATGCCAGGCGCGCCGACAGTGCCGATCCGCCTGTGTTTTTCGGGACTTCGGGCCAGGCTGTGGAGAGGTGAGGCGGTGTGCCCCTACGGAAAATGGCGGTATTCAACCGATCGGGGGTGCATTTGACTCAGCATAAATTACTGATATGGCGAGCAGTTTTTCTTATCACGCACGAATTCTCATGTTTTCTATCGGTCGTTCCCCGCACCACGCGGTTATGGGCTTGATGGGAATGCGCTCGTAGTGGCGAGCCCTTGGGCGCCGTTTCAACCCGTCCGGGCGGCGCTGATGCGAGCGGCGCAGGGAACGGCTTCAGGTGGCTGGACAGCGGATGGGTTTGCCGTCGCAGCGCCGGTCGGTCACCCGGGGTCTGCCAGTGCCCGACAGACAGATCACCCGCGGCCGGGCCCGGCCGTGTCCGTCGCAGAACGTGAACGAGGCATTGGCGCCGTGGGTGTTGCCCAGCGCCTGATAGCGTATGCGGCGTCGATGACGGCTTGAGCGCATGGAGATGCCTTCCGGGAAGCCCGGGGCGGTGCGCAACAGCGGTTCGTTGTGGGCGCGCTCCCGGTCGCCGTCCAGGTCGGCGAATACGATCCAGCCCTGGGCCCACCGTTCGGTGTTGGCGCACCCCCGCCCGTTGGCGCTCGGGCACAGAACCACGCGCCGGCTGCGCCGGATGGCCTCGCTGCGGGCGTATTGGAGAGCGCTGGAGAAGCGATTCACCGCGGTGCTCACGCGGTTGCGCTGGATGAACGCTTGCAGGGACGGGATCGCCTGGGTCAGCAACACAGCTCCGATGGCGAGCGTGACCAGCACGTTGGCCAGTGTGAAACCCCGCTGGCGGGTTCTCCCGTCAGCGGGCACTGGAAGACAAGGGACATCCATGTCCGCGTTCCTCTTCCTGATCCGTGGGTCGGAAGCCCCCCGGTGCCGACCCCCGAACTTCGTCGGCCGCCGATTTGATACGGGGCCGTCACTCAGGGAACAAGCATAGTGATCAGCGCGCCTGAACGCTGTAGGGGCGGGCGGATATGGATGTAGGGAATGTCAGGAATTCGCTGTCAGGAAATCGCCGAGCCGGTCCATGGCCTTGGACAGGTTGTCCATCGAAGTCGCGAAGGACAGTCGCAGATAGCCGCGGGCCCCGAACGCCGAACCCGGCACCAGCGCCACGCCGGCGTCCGCCAGCAGCCGCTCGGCCAGTTCCACGTCATTGGATACGCCTTGCACATTGGCGATGGCTTCTTCCACGTTGGGGAAGCAGTAGAAGGTGCCGTCGCCCGGCTGGCAGCGTACCCCGGGCATGGCGTTCAGGGCCTGGACCACGAAGTCGTGGCGGGTCTTGAAGGCTTCCACCATGGACTTGATGCAGCTCTGGTCGCCTTCCAGGGCGGCCTGGGCCGCCGCCTGGGAGATGGAGGCGGGATTGGAGGTGCTCTGGGACTGGATCTTCTTCATGGCCTGGATGGCCGGGGCCGGCCCGGCGGCGTAACCGATGCGCCAGCCGGTCATGGCGTAGGCCTTGGACACGCCGTTCAGCACGAAGGTGCGCTCGTAGAGCTCCGGGCAGGCATTGACGATATTGCAGAACGGCTCGTCCGCCCACAGGATATGCTCGTACATGTCGTCCGTGGCCACCAGGATCTTGGGATGCTCGCGCAGCACCTCGCCCAGGGCCTGCAACTCGGCGCGGCTGTAGGCGACGCCGGTGGGATTGGACGGGCTGTTGATGACGAACAGGCGCGTCTTTTCGGTGATGGCCGCTTCCAACTGGTGGGGTGTGACCTTGAAGTGCTGGTCGATGCCGGCGTAGATCTCCACCGGCTCGGCGTCGGCCAGGCGCACCATGTCGGGATAGGAAACCCAGTAGGGCGCCGGTATGATGACCTCATCGCCCGGGTCCAGCAGGGCCTGGGCCAGGTTGTAGAAGCTTTGCTTGCCACCGCAGGACACCAGGATCTGATCGGCCTCGTAGCTCAGCCCATTCTCGCGCTGGAACTTGTCGATGACCGCCTGCTTGAGGGCCGGGGTGCCGTCCACGGCCGTATACTTGGTCTGTCCGGTCTCGATGGCCCGAATCGCTGCCGCCTTGATATGCTCCGGCGTATCGAAGTCCGGCTCGCCGGCGCCCAGGCCGATGATGTCGTGTCCGGCCGCACGCAACTCGGCGGCCCGAGCGGTTACGGCCAGTGTGGGGGAGGGCTTGATACGTCGGACGCGGTGGGACAGCGGTACGGTGTCCAAGTGCTGCTCCTGGCAGTGTCGGGTTGTGGCGAGCGTGTAATGATACTTTAACAGCGGTTGTCGCTAAATCCCTATGGCCAAAGATTTGCGCATTGAAGCGTCCATGAAGCCGGCCGGCGACCAGCCGGCGGCCATCTCCGCCCTGGTGGAGGGCGTGCAGTCCGGGCTGGCCCACCAGGTGCTGCTGGGCGTGACCGGTTCGGGCAAAACCTTCACCATCGCCAACGTGATCCAGGCGGTGCAGCGGCCCACCCTGGTGCTGGCGCCCAACAAGACCCTGGCCGCCCAGCTTTACGGCGAGTTCCGGGAGTTCTTTCCCCACAATGCGGTTGAGTATTTCGTCTCCTACTACGACTACTACCAGCCCGAAGCCTACGTACCTTCCTCGGACACCTACATCGAGAAGGACGCCTCCATCAACGAGCATATCGAGCAGATGCGTCTGTCGGCCACCAAGGCCCTGCTGGAGCGGCGCGACGCCATCATCGTGGCCACGGTGTCCTCCATCTACGGCCTGGGTGATCCGCGCTCGTATCTGAGCATGGTGCTGCACCTGGTGCGGGGCGAACGGGTGGATCAGCGCCACATCCTGCGCCGGCTGGCCGAGTTGCAGTACACCCGCAACGACATGGAGCTGCGTCGCGGCACCTACCGCGCCCGCGGCGAGGTGATCGACATCTACCCGGCCGACTCCGAGCGCGACGCGGTGCGGGTGGAACTGTTCGACGACGAGATCGAGTCCCTGGCCTATTTCGATCCCCTCACCGGCGAGGTCATCCGGCGCATCCCTCGGGTGACCATCTACCCCAAGAGCCATTACGTCACGCCCCGACAGACCATCGTGGAGGCCATCGAGCAGATCCGCGAGGAGCTGCGCGAGCGCCTGGAGCAGCTCTACCAGGCCAACAAGCTGGTGGAGGCCCAACGCCTGGAGCAGCGCACCCGCTTCGATCTGGAGATGATGCAGGAGCTGGGTTACTGCAACGGCATCGAGAACTACTCGCGCTATCTGTCCGGCCGCCAGGCGGGCGAGCCGCCGCCCACCCTGTTCGACTACCTGCCGGAGGATTCGCTGCTGGTGGTGGACGAATCCCACGTGACGATTCCCCAGCTGGGAGCCATGTACAAGGGCGACCGCTCCCGCAAGCAGACCCTGGTGGAGTACGGCTTCCGGCTGCCGTCCGCCCTGGACAACCGGCCTCTGCGTTTTGACGAGTTCGAGCGCCTGGCGCCCCAGAGCATCTACGTGTCGGCCACCCCCGGGCCGTACGAGATGGACAAATCCGGCGGCGATGTGGTGGAGCAGGTGGTGCGTCCCACCGGTCTGGTGGACCCGGAGGTGGAGGTGCGTCCGGCGAGCACCCAGGTGGACGACCTGCTGTCGGAGATCCGCCTGCGGGTGGGAGCCGGCGAACGCGTGCTGGTGACCACCCTGACCAAGCGCATGGCCGAGGACCTGACCGAGTACCTGGGCGAGCACGACGTGCGGGTGCGCTACCTGCACTCGGACATCGACACCGTGGAGCGGGTGGAGATCATCCGGGACCTGCGTCTGGGCAAGTTCGACGTGCTGGTGGGCATCAACCTGCTGCGCGAGGGTCTGGACATGCCGGAGGTGTCCCTGGTGGCCATCCTGGACGCCGACAAGGAAGGCTTTCTGCGTTCCGACCGGTCTCTCATCCAGACCATCGGCCGGGCGGCGCGCAACCTGCACGGCAAGGCCATCCTGTACGCCGACACCGTCACCGGTTCCATGGGCCGGGCCATGGAAGAGACCGAACGGCGCCGCGAGAAGCAGATCGCCCACAACGAGGCCCACGGCATCACGCCGAAGACCATCCAGAAGGCGGTGGCGGACATCATGGAAGGAGCCGTGCCCGGCGCTCCCATGCCGGTGCGCAAGTTCGCCAAGGTGGCCGAGGAGGAGCTGGAATACGCCAAGCTCAGCCCCGACCAGCTCATGCAGCGCATCCGCAAGCTCGAGCAGCAGATGCACGATCACGCCCGCAACCTGGAGTTCGAGGAAGCCGCCCGCCTGCGCGACCGGATCCAGCACATGCGCGAAGCCGGCATGGGCCTGGCGGAGAACCTGGCGATTTAGCGCGGCCGCGGGCAGCGTTCGACCAAAGACATAAGAGCCACGGAAACCACGGAACCCACGGAACCCACGGAACCCACGGAACCCACGGAACCCACGGAACCCACGGAAGGATGTAGGTTGGGCTGAGTGCAACGAAGCCCAACGGGCAATACCCGCCCGGAACCGGCCGCGCGGCGCAATACCCGCCTGAACCCTGTTGGGCTTCGCGGAGCTCAGCCCAACCTACGCCCGTCGGCTGGCCGTGGTGCCTCTTACAATCCATTGTCCTTGGGCCCCGTGATTTCACGGGTTCTGTGTTTGTCCGGTGCGATGCCATTCGGCTATCGCGCCTGTGTGACGAGTCGGTGACCGTGACCCGGGCATCCGATACCTTCCGTGGATTCCGTGGATTCCGTGGATTCCGTGGCTCTTTTGGGTTTTTGGCTGCTTGATCGTGCAACTGACCGCTGGAAAGCTTGCCACGGAGGCGCCCGATCCGGTATCTTAGCCTGCCTTTACAGGCGCGTAGCTCAGTTGGTTAGAGCACCACCTTGACATGGTGGGGGTCGTTGGTTCGAGTCCAATCGCGCCTACCAATTCCCTGTAGAACGCCCGGTGGCGGCCACTCGTAGCGGCCGCCACTGTTGTTTCCGACGGCCCTTCGTGGCGGCCGTCGTGACTTAACGCACCAAGCGGCCCTTCGTAGCGGTCGCCACTGAAGACAAAGGGTGATCATCATGCCGAAAGTGACCCTGCCTGACGGCAGTCAGCGCGAGTTTCCCCATCCCGTGACCGTGGCCGAGGTGGCCGCCGACATCGGCGCCGGCCTGGCCAAGGCCGCCATCGCCGGCAAGGTGGACGGGCGCCTGGTGGACACTTCCCAGGTCATCGACCACGACGCCGAGCTGGCCATCGTGACCGACAAGGACCCCGAGGGTCTGGAGGTCATCCGCCATTCCACTGCCCATCTGCTGGCCCAGGCCGTCAAAGAGCTGTTCCCCGACGCCCAGGTGACCATCGGCCCGGTGGTGGAGGACGGCTTCTATTACGACTTCGCCTACCAGCGGCCCTTCACGCCCGAGGATCTGCAGCGCATCGAGCAGCGCATGGAGGAGCTCGCCAAGCGCGATTTCCCCGTGCAGCGCTCGGTCATGCCCCGTGACGAGGCGGTGGATTTCTTCCGCGCCCAGGGCGAGGAGTACAAGGCCGAGATCATCGAGGACATTCCCAAGGGCGAGGACATTTCCCTGTACCGTCAGGGCGATTTCATCGATCTGTGCCGGGGGCCCCATGTGCCCAGCACCGGCAAGCTCAAGGCCTTCAAGCTCATGAAGCTGGCGGGCGCCTATTGGCGGGGCGATTCCAACAACGAGATGCTGCAGCGCATCTACGGCACCGCCTGGTCGGACAAGAAGGCCCTCAAGGCCTACCTCCATCGCCTGGAAGAAGCCGAAAAGCGCGACCATCGCAAGATCGCCCGCCAGCTGGACCTGTTCCACGTGCAGGAAGAGGCGCCCGGGATGGTGTTCTGGCACGACAACGGCTGGGCCATCTACCAACAGATCGAGCAGTACATCCGCCAGACCCTGCGCCGCCACGGTTACCAGGAAGTGCGCACGCCGGCCCTGGCCGACCGGGTGCTGTGGGAGAAGTCCGGGCACTGGGAGAAGTTCCGGGACGACATGTTCGTCACCGAGTCCGAGAAACGGACTTTCGCCATCAAGCCCATGAACTGCCCCTGCCATATCCAGATCTTCAACCAGGGATTGAAGAGCTACCGGGATCTGCCCCTGCGCATGGCGGAGTTCGGCTCCTGCCACCGCAACGAGGCTTCCGGCACCCTGCACGGGCTGATGCGGGTGCGGGGCTTCACCCAGGACGACGCCCACATCTTCTGCACCGAGGACCAGATCCAGGAGGAGGTGTCGGCGTTCATCGACCTGCTGTTCAAGGTCTACGCCGACTTCGGTTTCGAGGACGTGATCGTCAAGCTGTCCACCCGGCCCGAGCAGCGGGTGGGGTCCGACGAGGTCTGGGACAAGGCCGAGCATGCCCTGGAGAAGGCCTTGAATACCAAGGGCTTGCCCTGGGACCTTCAGCCGGGGGAAGGCGCCTTCTACGGACCCAAGATCGAATTTTCCCTGCGGGACTGCCTGGAGCGGGTGTGGCAGTGCGGCACCATCCAGGTGGATTTCTCCATGCCCGGCCGCCTGGGGGCGGAGTACGTGGCCGAGGACGGCAGCCGCCAGACCCCGGTGATGCTGCACCGGGCGATCCTGGGCTCCATGGAGCGATTCATCGGCGTGCTGATCGAGCATTACGCGGGCGCTTTCCCGCTGTGGCTGGCGCCGGTGCAGGTGGCTATCCTGAATATTACCGACCGCCAGGCGGACTACGCCCGGGGGGTGGAAGAAAGCTTGAAAAATCAGGGTATCCGAGCTATCGCGGACTTGAGAAATGAGAAGATCGGCTTTAAAATCCGCGAACACACCATTCAGCGTGTCCCGTACCTGGTGATCGTCGGGGACCGGGAAGCTGAGATGGGCACTGTGGCCGTGCGCACGCGTAGTGGCAAGGATATGGGCGCCATGCCGACCGACGAGTTGGCCGAACGCCTCGCCACCGAGATCGTGAGCCACGGCCGAACTGTTTTGGAGGGCTAGAGCATCGCTGCGGCAAAAGAGCAAAAGAAGCGGATCAATCAGGAAATCACGGTACCTGAGGTACGCCTGATTGGTGCGGACGGTGAGCAGGTCGGCGTCGTCCCGATAGAGGAAGCGCAACGCGCGGCCGATGAGGCAGAACTGGATCTGGTCGAGATCTCGCCCACTGCGGATCCGCCTGTGTGCCGGATCATGGACTACGGCAAGTTCCGCTTCGAGGAAGCCAAGAAGGCAGCTGAAGCGCGCAAGAAACAGAAGCAGATTCAGATTAAGGAAGTGAAGTTCAGGCCAGGGACGGACGAAGGGGATTATCAGGTAAAACTCCGCAACCTGATACGTTTCCTGACAGAAGGGGACAAGACCAAGGTAACCCTGCGGTTCCGCGGTCGCGAAATGGCACACCAGGATCTGGGCCGCAAGCTTCTCCAACGGGTGGAAGAGGACCTCAAGGAGTACGGGTCCGTCGAGCAGTTCCCGAAGATGGAAGGCCGGCAGATGATCATGGTGCTGTCCCCGAAAAAGAAGTAGCGGCCGGCCTGTCGCCGGCGGCTGCATGACAGCAACCGAATACGGAGTCTATTGAGATGCCGAAGTTGAAAACCAACCGCGGCGCGGCCAAGCGTTTCACGCGCTCCGCGAAGGGCGGTTACAAGCGGGGTCAGTCGCACCACCGCCATATCCTGACCAAGAAGAGCAGCAAGCGGAAACGCCAGCTGTGCCAGAACGACATGGTGCATGAGGCCGATGTGGCCGCTGTGCGTCGCATGTTGCCGTACAGCTGAGGGAGGTAGCCGACCATGTCACGCGTAAAACGTGGAGTTACCGCCCGCGCCCGTCACAAGAAGGTGATGGACAAGGCCAAGGGTTACTACGGGGCGCGCAGCCGCGTCTACCGTGTTGCCAAGCAGGCCGTCATCAAGGCAGGCCAGTACGCCTATCGCGACCGTCGCCAGCGCAAGCGCCAGTTCCGGGCCCTGTGGATCGCCCGTATCAACGCCGGCGCCCGCGAGAACGGTCTGTCCTACAGCCGTATGATCAACGGCCTGAAGAAGGCATCGGTGGAGATCGACCGCAAGGTGCTCGCCGACCTGGCAGTGTTCGACAAGGTGGCATTCGCCAGACTTGCAGAGCAGGCCAAGGCCAGCCTGGCAGGCTGATCCGACCGGCACGCGCACTCGCAGCCGAGTGCAGCCATGCCGCACGGGAAAGGGGAAGGTTGGCACAGCCTTCCCCTTTTTTATTGGGCGTAACAGCCACCCCGCACGGTGGCTGCAAACACTGGACGATCCATCGTGCAGGACGAACTCCAACAGTTGGTGAGCGAAGCGCAGTCCGCTGCCGAAGCGGCGGGGGACCTGCAGGGCCTGGACCAGGTGCGGGTCCGCTACCTGGGCAAGAAGGGCGCGCTCACCGAACAGCTCAAGGCCCTCGGGCGCCTGCCGGCCGAAGAGCGTCCGGCCGCGGGCCAGGCCATCAACCGCGCCAAGCAGGTCGTGCAGGAGACGCTGGAAGTGCGGCGCGAGGCCCTGCAGGCGGCGGATACCGAAGCGCGGCTGGCCCGCGAGGCGGTGGACGTGACCCTGCCCGGACGGGGGCAGCGCGGCGGCGGCTTGCATCCCATCACCCGCACCTCACTGCGCATCGAGCGGCTGTTCTCCGAACTGGGTTTCGAGGTGGCGGTGGGCCCCGAAGTGGAAGACGACTTCCACAACTTCGAGGCGCTCAACATTCCGGCCCATCACCCTGCGCGGGCCATGCACGACACCTTCTACTTCGATGCCCATACGGTGCTGCGCACCCACACCTCGCCCGTGCAGATCCGGGTGATGGAGCATCGCGAGCCGCCCTTGCGGGTGATTGCTCCGGGGCGGGTCTACCGGTGCGATTCGGACCTGACCCACACGCCCATGTTCCATCAGGTGGAAGGACTGCTGGTGGACGAACAGGTCAGCTTCGCCGACCTGAAGGGCGTGCTGGACGATTTCGTGCAGCGGTTTTTCGAACGCGATCTCGCGGTGCGCTTCCGTCCGTCCTATTTCCCGTTCACGGAGCCGTCGGCGGAGCTGGACATCGAGTGCGTGCATTGCAGCGGCAAGGGCTGCCGGGTGTGCAAGAACAGCGGCTGGCTGGAAGTGCTGGGCTGCGGCATGGTGCACCCGAAGGTGTTCGAGCATGTGGGTGTGGATACCGAGCGCTACACCGGTTTCGCTTTCGGGATGGGCGTGGAACGCCTGGCCATGCTGCGCTACGGAGTCAACGACCTGCGCCTGTTCTTCGAGAACGATCTGCGGTTCCTGCGTCAGTTCCGGTAGGGGGATTTGCCACAGAGGGCACAGAGTCGTTATTTGGTGATTGGTTTGCGGTGGCGTTGCGGGATGGGCCGGCGGCAGCGGTTCCTTGGGCCGCGATACTCTAAGAGAGGCGTGCTCTGAGATCTCTGTGCGCTCTGTGGCCAAGGAGGCTTCCCAGTGCGCAAGTGGAATCAGGAGACTGCATCTGCACGCATTGGCGATGGTCGATCGGCGCGCACTCTGGGATCTCTGTGGCCTCTGTGGCTAAGAAAACTTCTGCATACGTAAGTGGCATCGGGTGGCAGTCGCTGCACGGATTTGCGATGGCCGATTGGCGACGCGCTCTGAGTTCTCTGTGCCCTCTGTGGCTCACAAGGTTTGCGGGTAAATAGATGCGATTCAGTGAAAAATGGCTCCGTGAGTGGGTGAATCCGCCGGTGTCCACCGACGACCTGGTGGCTCAGCTCACCATGGCCGGGCTGGAGGTGGACAGCGTCGAGCCGGCCGCGCCGCCTTTCGAGGCGGTGGTGGTGGGCGAGGTGATGACCGTCGCCCCCCATCCGGATGCCGACAAGCTGCGGGTGTGTCACGTACAGGTGGGCGCCGGCGAACCGCTGCAGATCATCTGCGGGGCACCGAACGTGTATGCCGGCATGAAGGCGCCCACGGCGATGGTGGGTGCAGTGCTGCCCGGCGGGCTGAAGATCAAGAAGGCCAAGCTGCGGGGCGTGGAATCCTTCGGCATGCTGTGTTCGGCCAGGGAGCTGGGGTTGTCCGAGGAGCATGAGGGGTTGATGGATCTGCCCGCGGATGCGCCGACCGGCGCCGATATACGCGAGTACCTGGGGCTGGACGACAATCTCATCGAAGTGGATCTCACTCCGAACCGGGGCGACTGCCTGGGCATCGCCGGTATTGCCCGGGAGGTGGGTGCCCTGAACGGTTGTGCGGTGGAAGGCCCCGACATCTTTCCGGTCGAGGAGCAGACCAGCGAGCAATTTTCTGTCGAGGTGGAAGCGCCGGAAGGGTGTCCCCGTTACATCGGGCGCGTGATCAGGGGTGTGCGCGGCGACGCTACCACGCCCTTGTGGATGAAGGAGCGGCTGCGGCGCAGTGGGCTGCGCAGCCTCGGGCCGCTGGTGGATGTGACCAATTACGTGCTGCTGGAGCTGGGCCAGCCCATGCACGCCTTCGACCTTGGCCGGCTGGAAGGCGGTATCCGGGTGCGTTTCGCGGAGAGCGGCGAATCCCTGGTGCTGCTGGACGGGCGCCAGGTGGAACTGGACACCGATACTCTGATCATCGCCGACCATGCCAAGCCCCTGGCCATCGCCGGGGTCATGGGCGGTGAACACTCGGGGGTCTCGGAACAGACCGGGAGCCTGTTCCTGGAGTGCGCGTATTTCGCGCCGGAGGTGGTGGCAGGGCGTGCCCGGCGCTACGGTCTGCAGACCGACTCTTCCTACCGTTTCGAACGGGGTGTGGACTTCCATCTGCAGAAACGGGCCATGGAACGGGCCACATCCCTGCTGTTGGATATCGTGGGCGGGGAGGCGGGGCCCACCGTGGAGGAGGTGTCCCGCTCTCACCTGCCATCCCGTGCGCCCATCCGTTTGCGTGCCGAGCGCATACGGCGCCTGCTGGGGATGATGCCGGAGCCGGCCGCCGTGTCCGACATCCTGAGCCGCCTGGGTGCCCAGGGGGAAGAGACCGAGGACGGTTGGCAGGTGGTGCCGCCGTCCTACCGGTTCGACCTGGCCATCGAGGCCGATCTGATCGAGGACATCGGTCGCATCTACGGCTACAACCGCCTGCCGAGCACCCGCCCGCGGGGCGCGCTGGCCATGGCGCCGGCACCGGAGGCGACCGTGGGGCGCGAGCGGCTGCTGACGCTGTTGGTGGACCGCGGCTACCAGGAGGCGATTACCTACAGCTTCGTGGATGCCGAGCTCCAGAAGTTGCTGGACCCGGATCACGAAGGGCTGGGTCTGGCCAATCCGCTGTCGTCAGAATTGTCGGTGATGCGTACCAGCCTGTGGCCGGGCCTCATCAAAGCCCTGCAGTACAACCATCACCGCCAGCAGAACCGGGTTCGACTATTCGAGTGGGGTCTTAGGTTTATACAGAAACACGATGAATTAGAACAGGAAACTATGATAGCTGGTCTTGCTTCGGGAGACCGTTATCCCGAACAATGGGGAGCCCCGGCCGAACCCCTGGACTTCTTCGACGCGAAGGCCGACGTGGAAGCGCTGCTGGATGCCGGCGGTTGCGCCGGGGAGTTCGAGTTCATTGCCGAACGGCACCCGGCACTGCACCCTGGGCAGTCCGCCCGGATTCATCGGGACGGCACGCCGGTTGGGTGGTTGGGCTGTATTCACCCGCGACTGGCGGCTACACTGGATATACCCGAAAATACATATGTGTTTCAATTGGACGGCGGAGCGGTGCTGGCAGGGGCGGTGCCCCGCTTCCGGGAAGTCTCCCGTTTTCCGGCGATCCGCCGTGATCTGGCGATTGTGGTTGGCGAACAGACCAGCGCCCAGGCGATCTGCCAGGCGGTGCGGGCGACGGCGGGCCCGGCGCTGCAGGAATTGCGCGTTTTCGACGTGTACCGCGGTAAAGGTATAGAATCCGGGCGAAAAAGCATCGCTTTTGGCTTGATTCTACAGGATTCCTCGCGCACACTAACTGACAAAGACGTGGATGCCGTGATCAGTGCGGTAACCGCGCAATTGCGCGATCACTTTGGAGCAACCCTAAGAGAGTAAACCAATGGCGCTCACCAAGGCCGAGTTAGCGGAACGACTTTTCGAAGAACTGGGATTGAACAAGCGCGAAGCGAAGGAGTTGGTCGAACTGTTCTTCGAAGAGATCCGGGCCGCGCTCGAGAAGGGGCAGCAGGTCAAGCTGTCGGGCTTCGGGAATTTCGACCTGCGTGATAAGAACCAACGACCGGGCCGCAATCCGAAAACCGGCGAGGAAATTCCCATCTCAGCACGACGGGTTGTGACGTTTCGCCCCGGGCAGAAGCTGAAGTCCCGAGTAGAGGCGTATGCTGGAAGCCAGCAATAACAGCGAACTGCCGGCAATTCCGGGGAAGCGTTACTTCACCATCGGTGAGGTAAGCGAGCTGTGTGGCGTGAAGCCCCACGTGCTGCGCTACTGGGAGCAGGAATTCCCGCAGCTCAAACCCGTCAAGCGTCGCGGCAACCGCCGCTACTATCAGCGCCACGACGTGATCATGATCCGCCAGATTCGCAGCCTGTTGTATGAACAGGGGTTCACCATCGGCGGAGCGCGCCAGCGTCTGTCCGGTGAGCAGGCCAAGGAAGACGTGACCCAGAGTCACCAGATCATCCGGCAGATGCGCGTCGAGTTGGAAGAATTGCTCCAGCTGCTGAAACGCTGATTTTCTCGATGAGCAAGTTGGGGTATCATTTGCGCCCCGCACGGCATGTGCTGTGCTTGGGGTAGCGGTTTTTATCGGGGCGTAGCGCAGCCTGGTAGCGCACCTGAATGGGGTTCAGGTGGTCGGAGGTTCAAATCCTCTCGCCCCGACCAATAAAAACAAGGGCTTATCGGGACCGGTAGGCCCTTTTTCATTCCCGGCTAGCGCCTCGGCTAGCTGCAATAACCCCTCTTACATTTAGGAATTCATTTCCTGTGGCCGATAGATATGCTAATAATGGCATATGGCTGCCACGACAAAATCAATTGAATGGATGGGCTCGTCGAAGAAGGATTTGCGGGCTTTCCCGGACGACGTCAAAAGGGTGATGGGGTACGCACTGCGTGTAGCGCAGTGGGGCGAACGACATCCAGACGCAAAACCCATGCAGGGATTTGGTGGAGCATCGGTACTTGAGGTTGTCGAGGACCATTGCGGGGATACATACCGGGCCGTATATACGGTGCGTTTCCCTGATGCGATCTATGTTTTACACGCCTTCCAAAAGAAATCAAATAAGGGCACTGAGACGCCTAGGCCAGATAAGGAACTTATAAAAACACGTTTGAAAATGGCCGAGGATCACTACGACGGCACAGGGCGGAGTCGAAGAAATGAGCGGAGCACATATACACGGTGGTGATAACGTATTTGCGGATCTCGGGTTACCAAATCCCGAAGAGGATCTGTTAAAGGCTGATCTTGCTATGGCCATCAGCCTATTAATCAAGGCGCGGTCATTAACTCAGACTGAGGCAGCGGATATATTGGGCATTGATCAACCAAAGGTCTCAAATCTCTGCCGCGGAAAGCTAGAAGGGTTTTCTGTCGATCGCCTATTGCGTTTTTTGACCGCACTTGGAAAAGATATCGAAATTAGAGTTACCGAGCATCAAAACGACAGGTCAGACTCGGGTCATATCAAAGTAGCTGTTGCATGAGCATCCGCCCCGCCCTGGGCGACCGGGGCGGGGCGGGTGGCGATTAGGCGTTTAGAGCCTTCCTACCCTCATCAGCCAGCCGCTCAATTTGGCCGGCCAGGCCTCGGATGGAGCGTTCTTCGATATCCGCGGCGCCGACTGACAATGCGTCCGCGATCGCGCTAATGGCAGCTGGCCGGCTCGGCCGTGAAGATTTCGAAGCGACCGTGAACCGCGGCACGCGTCGGGACGCAGTCCTTTACAGCGTCGGCGCGAATTCAGATCACGGCCTTCGTCGCACCAATGCAGACAAGCGCCTCGCTGTGACCTTGTTGCTACAGGACGAGGAATGGTCGCGGTGGAGCGACCGGGAGATTGCGCGGCGGTGCGGCGTTGAACATCACCTTGTTGGAAAGGTCAGGGCCATACTGGGGATAACACCCAGTATGAAAACGAAAGCCCGCGCTTTTACCCACCACAAGACCGGGACCGTATCCACCATGAAGACCGACAACATCGGTCAGCGTGAGGCGGCGCCGCGCGTTGATGCACCTAAGGCGCCCCCGCAACCGGAACGTACTCCGGCCCAGTCCCGCGGTGCAGGACTGCATCCTGAGCGCCCAGGGCTACTTCCGCCATCCCCTATCGTGAAAGTGCGCCGTGCCGCCGCAGAGGGACGGCGTCGGGAGGCGCTCCGCTGGCGGACCCCGGCGATCCACCAGCCCCGGCCCTGCCGGCTTATGCCAGAGCCGACAGGTTGGACAACTTCGAAATCCGCGCCGCGATACGCTCGCGGGTGGCCCGGCTTTCCTCAAAGATCGCCCGTTGAATGGCATTCGGGTCGGCCACCTTGACCAACCTGCGAGCCAGGCGCTTCGATGCCAGCCGGTCGAGCTCTGCGGCCACAGTCTCCAGAATGGCCGCCAGGGCTTGAAGCACCGCTTCGGCTTCAACCAGCTCGGCCGCCCGCCGCTCGTTCTCCAGCTCCCACCTTCGGGCTTGCTGCCCGACCAGCCTGATACGGGCCGCCTCCAACTTCGCGGGGCGCTTCTCATTCAGCCGGGCCCGCAGCCGGCGGGCGTACCAGGGCAGCGCCGCCTCCAGGTCGAACCTG
>Ga0307441_1000125_pt1 | contig 32137 bp, 21 predicted proteins | sample SalMarWE160420MG_FD_202149 | JGI IMG/M metagenome (GOLD analysis project Ga0307441, IMG submission 202149) | Salt marsh sediment microbial communities from the Plum Island Ecosystem LTER, Massachusetts, United States - WE1604-20 | ecosystem: Environmental > Aquatic > Marine > Intertidal zone >... | reverse complement strand
CAGAGTTTTAGTTCGATACCTATATGTGGTTTTTAGAATAATATCAGCCCTTCGGGCTTGAGAATGAATCTTCTTTACTTTTCAACTTTCTTCTTAATTAGTGAATAGTGAGTGGTGAATAGTTTTAATTTGTAATCTGTAATCAGTAATGTGAAGAGGATTCTTTCCGTCAAATATGCGTAACCAGGTATCCGGCATCCGTGGTAACAATAATCATGCTTTTACAACTAATGATCATCAATGGCATAGAATGACAATCCCGTTTTTAATCCGGCTACTCATCCCTTACCCTTTTTTCTTCTCACAAATCACAATTCACTTCTTACTAAATCCCATTCTCTGTTCTGCCTCTTATCTCGTTTCAAGATATCTGCATATTTTTATAGTATTTTTTATGTCACTCTTTCAGAGTTTTAGTTCGATACCAATATGTGGTTTTTAGAATAATATCAGCCCTTCGGGCTTGAGAATGAATCTTCTTAACTTTTCAACTTTCAATTTTCAGTTCTTCTATTTTCTAACTTCCAACTACTATCTTCTTAATTAGTGAATAGTGAGTGGTGAATAGTTGTAATTTGTAATCTGTGATTAGTAATGAGAAGAGGATTCTTTCCATCCGATACCCGGAATCAGGTATCCGGCATCTGTTTCCCATCATCTCCTGTCTGCGGTCTCCATTCTTCATCATGGCTCTTTTCGCCTTTGATTTTCCGCAGGGCACTATTTTATCACATAGATTTATTGATTTTTTTTATATCTTTAGCCCCGTCGAAAATTAATTTTCTCATATTAAGTCATTTCACATGTGATTTTATTTTTCGAGTTATGAAATAATTACGTATTCTATTTCAATTTTACCTGTAATAATTACATTAACGATGAAAGGGGAAGAACCAAATACGCTTAGTAGTATTAATTAAAAATTGAATGACGAATTAGTTAATGAATTCAATAGTTCCGGAAGTTAGGTTTTCAATAAAAATAACTGTTAATGTTTATTTTATTTAATTGTTTTATGTATTAACAGTTAACAAGAAAGTCATTCTTCTGCACATGTTAATTTTTAGTTTAATAATGGCTTAAATATTGCGCAAAATTAATTGGGGGGTTCTATTTGAACCTAAAGTATTGTTGAAAATCAAATAGTAAATTATGGAACTTCCGTTAAGGCTTTGGATGTTATGGCTTGATAAATTTTGATGTGTTGGAGATCGAGATATTTTATTTAGTGTACGTGGAAATGTAATGAAGTTTGTTAGTGTATTTACTATTTCAATAATTTTGTTTTTATTTGGCGCATTTGTATCGGCCCAGACAGTTGTTACATTTGACAACCAGAACTGGACAAGCGACCAGATTTTACCTTCCAGGTTTTCAATTGATAATTTTTCCTTTTCAAGCAGTGAGCCGTTTTATACAAATTACGGCTATAATTTTAACGTTAACGGCGTAAGTCTTTATTATGTTTTCCAGAATGCTTCTTCTGATAAAATAACTATTGCTACTCCGGGTAATGGACCGCAAAAGCTTATAAGTCTTGCCGCATACCAGGTAAGCGAAACAAGCACCGACAGCCTGGTAATCGAAGGCTGGAATAATTCAACATTAAAATATTCCCGTTCATTCCCGAATGATTCTAATTGGACAATATATACTTTGAATTATGATAACATTAATAAAATCATTATTAGATTGGACTCTGTCGGTAACGGTGGTTTAACTGATTACAACTTCGATAATTTTACATTCACAAGTACTGTCACCGGAGTATTAAATAATTCTGTTAATACGCCGCTTAGCTATAGTCTCGGGCAAAACTATCCCAATCCTTTTAATCCGAGTACGGTAATTAATTACAGTATAGCAAAGCCTGGAAGGGTAGTGCTAAAAGTTTACGATATACTGGGCAGGGAAGTATCCGCTCTGGTAGATAAGAATGAAGCCGCGGGCAGTTATTCGGTAACCTTTAACGCCGGCAGTTTATCGAGCGGAGTGTATTTATATGTTCTTAAAGCAGGAAATTTTATTTCAAGAAGTAAAATGATCCTGTTAAAATAGTTGTAAAATTGTCATTCTGAATTTAATCAGAATCTTCTTTAGTAGTTGCTTTTTTGTTCTTTGTTTTATAGAATTATTTAAACCCTATCCAACCTTTCCCTTGAGAAGGGAAAGGCTTATTGGTAGAATTTACTTTGTCTTTATCATTCTGTCAATTGCAACAATAAAAAATAAGTTATGATGGAATGAAAAATTAAATACACTATTGAGAAAAAGAGTCTGCCTCAAAACTGTTAATCCGTGATTGTCTCGAAGTCTCAAAGTTTGTAGTTATTTTGTTCTTTGTTTTTTGAATTAAACGACCTCAAATAAATTCTTTTTATTTGTTCTGCACATTAAAAGAAATTCGTTAAAGAATTATCCGAAGTGGAGCGTAAAAAGATAAATACTGTTTGAGAGGGTGACTAAAAAATAATTATTGAAAAATAGAACGCAGATAACACGGATTTAAACTGATTTTCACTGATTTCTAAATTGAATATTTTTTAGTCAGCCACGAGTTCATTTATCTTTGCACAACGAAGGATAATTTTATGGCATAGCCATTAGTATGGAAGAATTTATTTTAAACTTGTCAGCCTCTGGCTGAGTACATGTTTCTTTTCGTCCTTTTCCCTGTCCGTCCTTTGGCGGATTACGCTAAGAAAAGAATTTATTATGTTCTTTGTTTTGTTGAATTCTTTAAACTCATCCCAACCCTTCTCTTGAGAAGAGAAGGGCTTATTGGTAGAGTTTACTTTGTTATTTTCATTCTGTCAATGTTTGAACCGTAATCTTAAAAGGTTTTTGTCATTCCGGGCTTTGCCAAAGGTATCCTCCGTAGGAGTCCTTCGGACCTATGGGAGACCCGGAATCTAAGAGATTCTGGCCTTCGCCAGAATGACATAAGAGTGTTAACAAACCCTTGTCATTGCTGACTTGAAGTTTGTTGTCATACCGGAATCGATCCGGAATCTTTGAGTTCGTAGTTAATCGTTCTTTGTTTGTTGTAATTTAACCCTAAGTATTCTGTCATTCCGGGCTATGACCCGGAATCTTCTTTGTATGTTACTTTTTTGTTCTTTTATTTTTTGAATTCATTAAACCCTATCCAACCCCCGCCAGAGGCGGGCAGGTTTCCTATAGGAAGGGAAAGGCTTATTGGTAGAAATTACTTTGTCATTATCATTCTGTCAATGCTTGACTCGTAATCTCAAAAGGTTGTTGTCATTCCGTGCTACTGCCGAAGGCATCCCTATGGGAGACACGGAATCTTGTATCAAAGAACAATTTTTAATAAGTACTATGTTCTAATTTTTATTATTTAATTGATTATTTTTACTGAAAGAATTTTTAATTATAAATTTTAATGAAACCATCTGAAAAAATAAAAAAAATAATTTCACTGCTTCCTTTTAAAAAGTATGTATGGGTGATATTATCCTTATTACTGCCGGCAGCAATACTTGGTTTTAATTTCTACAATGTTTCTATAACAAATCCCGTATTTGATGATATAATAAAAAACTTAAAAGCTAATAACATTACAAATTACACCTGGTTAATAAGCGGGCAGAACAGCTGGGAAGACCTGCAGAACTTTTTACCCAATGCTAAAATATCCGGTATAACAGTAACAGTTTCTTTGCTGCCGCCAAGTAAATGTCCTCCGATTGACCCCTCTGGCAGTTATTCTGAACCTTACCGGCTTAATTATGTTGCTTGGGCGCAGGCAATCGCAAAATTATCTCTCAGATATTCAAACCTTAAAGAATTTACAATTCAGAGTCTTCAGCAAAATATCAATCTTGGGTATCTTAAACAAATAACAATCGATTCAATAAATGTTGTTGTTTCATCCACAAATCCTAGATTAAATTTTAATATTATTCCATCAAATTTGTTTTATGTAGATAAGTTTGCGAAAGGTAATGGTAATGGCTCAAGTTGGGCAAATGCTGCGAATAAAGTAGCAACCCTAAATTGGTCTTTAATAAAAGCAGGAGATACTATATATGTTTCCGGCGGAACTGATTCAACAGTTTACACATCAATGCTTGAACCGAAAGCTTCAGGAACAATGAATAAGAAAATAGTAATTACAAAAGGGAAAGATATTGACCACAATGGAAAAGTAATTTTCAATACAGGTGGAGCTACTTATGCTCTATATTCATATGGATATAATTATATTGAATATTCTTACATGACTTTTGAAAATGGTGCAATTAATGGAAATGTTATTGGAATATCACATTCTGATGGAATTGATATTATACATTGTGAAATTTATTATCCGACATCAAATGGAATCGCTTATGAGTTTAGTAATAATGGAAGATTTTTATATGATTCGGTTTGGAGTGGCCATATAAATTTGGCGACAGGTAATGATGCTTTTGGCCTTTCGGATAGCGGTACTGTAGAGATTGCATATTGCTCGGTGATTTGTGATAATTCAAACCCAACATCACATCTTGATAATGTTCAAGGTATGAATATGTTTGGTATAGGTAATGGCGGAATAAATAAAATCCATCATAATTTCTTCCTTCAAAAGTCTAACTCTGTAAATTCAAACATAGATTTAGAAACAGTAAAAGGGTATTGGGAAATTTATGACAATGTTATAGTATGCAAAGCGACAGCTAATTATAGTAGAAATATTGAGTTCGGGAATCAAGCAGATACAGCTCAACCTATCTATGCAAAGATATATAATAATACCTTATTTGGTGAAAATGGTACCTATTCTATAGAGGCAAATAATACAGATTCATTAGAAATAGTAAATAACATAATTTATAAACCGAACAGTGTTTACGCAATAATGTTTGAGGGTAACACAAATACTGGTTATAATTACATAGATTACAATAGATATTATTTAACTTCAACCACTAATAATCAGGCAAGAGATTTAGGCCCTGGTGGTTCATCATCATATACTTGGGCACAATGGCAAGCATTGGGATATGAGGCACATGGTTCAACTGGATTAATACAATTAGTTGATACATCTGGTACAAATGCTTCGGATTATGCTATAGTGGGAAATGGTGCTGGAGTTGACGATGGTAAAACTTTGACATTATTCAAGGATGATTATAATGGTGTTACAAGACCGCAAGGAACTGCATGGGATATTGGAGCGTTTGAACAAAAATAATTAAAAATTATCTAATAATTTGAAAATTATATGCATTATTAATAGTGATTCCTTTTAGAATTATTTGAATATAATTTTAAGAACTCCTTGCACCTTTAAACAGAATATTAATTATACATTTAATTAAATATATTAAGTCAGTTGCTAGTGGTTTTTCCTCATATGCTGTAAGATACTTGGCTTCAGATGACATAATTTCATCAAGGGTTTTAGGATTATCCGCATAGAAAGGGGGTATAAGCCCTGGTTTACATCTCAATCTTTTTATCTTTAGTTCCGATTTATATAAATTAAAATAATGCTGGCTTAATGGCCTTGGACCGACAAGTTTAAGGTCTCTTTTTAACCAATTATAAAGCATAGGCAGTTCGTCCAGCCATAATTTTCTTAATATTCGCCCCCAGTAAGTTATTCTGAAATCGTTCTTAAACTTTCCGCCTTCCTTTAAATTAAATTTTTCATATATGAAATCTTGAAGATATTCGGCGTAAGGGTGCATTGTTCTTAATTTATACACTATTATTGGCCTACCATTTTTTCCTAATCTATTCATTTTAAATATTATACCGGAAGAAGGTGATACTTTATTTATAGGTCCCTTTATTTTCTTTGCAATAAAAAACATTGTGTCGTCAATAATTTTTAAATTCAATATTTCAAATCCAGAATAGTAGAGCCTCCCCAATCCTTCAGCAAGCGAAATCGCTTTATGTGTTCCGCCAGTTAATCCCAAATATATTGTCCTTAGAATAATTATTTTAGAAAAAACCCTGTTCCATAAAAAGTCAATGAAATAAAAGAATTGTGCAAAATAATAAGGGTATCTTTTTAGAAACTTTTGGTGCCGTAAGTAAACTGTTTCAAAGTTGCCGGCAAAAACTCCTTCTTCCATCAGCTTATTATTAATTTCAACAAGATATTTATTGATATTTTGAATCTGATTCACTTTCTCTAGGTTTAGTAAAAATTGAAGCTTACCCTCGGGCATATAATCAATATTTGAGATATTATTAGACTTTATAATTATTGAAGAAGAATAATCAAAAGTGCTCAGGTCAATACTTTTGTCAAGAAATTCATAAACTTCAGGATATTTCATCAATGAAAAATTTCTGAATTTTGAATTCATTAATTCTGAATCGTTTTCACTAAACGAAGATCTGTATTGAGTTTTTGTATCTGAGATTCTTTCATTTAGTAGAATATCACCGGATTCTCCTTTCACCTGAAAACCTGCAATTTTTAGTGACAGTATCCTATGTCTTTTAATGTAATAAAACAATGAAATACCGGCAAATGATAATATGGAATAGCTCAAAATGCCGTAAATAATTTCAATTATCTCATTCATATCCAGTCGATTAATAAAGCCAGAAAATGAAGCTAAAGCTAAAATAATTATGTAGGCTTTTATGTACTGCCAAATAAAAGCCCAGTAATCTCGGCTCATATGCTGCGGATGGAATTGATGGCCTAAAAAGGCCCCTGCAAACCAGCATAAATAAAGATTGATAAATAATACTATATTCTGACTGTCAAAATCTAAATTACCCTTTAATTTATAAATAAGATATAAATTTATAATACCGAATAATAATACATCAAATGTAAAAGCTTTGCTGCTGTATATTACATTAATATGTCTAAAATTTATTTTCTTTTTATTCTTGTAAAGTAAGTAACTTATTTCAATCGAAAAAGATATTATTAATGAACTTATTATTACAAAACGAGAAACCCCTGTCAAATCGAATTTATATATTATTAATCCTAATATACCGAGCATTAAGAAAAATGATACGGTTATTGTATATAATTCATTTACTAATTCATATCCTTTCTGTTCTTTAAATTTCCTTGAAATCAAACATGATAATGCCCAGGAGAAAATAAAAGCCGCATAATACATTTCATAACCTGCATGTGGTATAAAAGTACCCTTATGCAGAAATAATGCTATTAAAAAAGCAATAGAGTATAAAATAAAGTTGTTTATAATTTTTCTTAGCATAACACCTAACCCCCGAAACAGATAAAATTCTGTTTCTTAATTAATCCCTAAATACCTTGTAAACCTTCAAGGTTGCATTTAAAAACCTTGAAGGTTGCTTCCTAATTCTTCAAGCGTGCATTTAAAAACCTTGAAGGTTGCTTCCTAATTCTTCAAGCTTGCATTTAAAAACCTTGAAGGTTGCTTCCTAATTCTTCAAGCGTGCATTTAAAAACCTTGAAGGTTGCTTCCTAATTCTTCAAGCTTGCATTTAAAAACCTTGAAGGTTACTTCCTAATTCTTCAAGCTTGCATTTAAAAACCTTGAAGGTTGCTTCCTAATTCTTCAAGGTTACATTTTAAAAACCTTGAAGGTTGCTTACCTATTTTCTAAAATCGATTTGAACCGTATCAATAATTAAATATTCTCAACTGTCATTCCGTACTTGACCTTTTCGTCACACCGGCCTTGCTCTTAAATCTGAGCTTCTGATTTCCATCAGAATGACATTAGCGTATTGTCATGCTGAACTAGATTCAGCATCTCTATTGCATATAATCCAATTCTTTGGATTCTGGCATTGCGGACTTTGCCGAAAGCATCACTATGTGAGCTTGCCCGTCCTTTGGCGGGGTCCGCAAGCTGAGCTTCTGACCCTAATTTTAGTTAGGGCAGGCTTCCGTATGAATCAATAAAAGCGTTTGGCATTCCGGTGTGGAGTTGTTGTCATTCTGAATTTAATTCAGAATCTCTTCTTAAGGTGTCGTCATTACAGAATTAATCCGGCATCTCATATTATAGCTTTCGACATAAGCGAAAATGTTCACCAGAATAACATTAGAGTGTTTATTTTTCACTTTCATTCCGCCATCTTCCAAACTGTCATTCCATTTCGCATAATGCCATTCCGGACTTTTACATCTGTCATGCCGGACTTTGCCATAGGCATTCCTTCGGAAGATCCGGCATCTCCCATTCTCATTACTATTTACAAATGATGATTACTACCCAGGTGTTTGGTAGGATACCGTAGGAAAGTGGGCTGAAGTATTTTCTGATTCCTCAAATAATAAATTATGGGTTACATTTTCTTCTCGCTGGACACTATCGACAGTCTTATGTTTGCGCTTTGCCCTGGTTCCTTCCATCATTTCCCTCTACAACGCAGCTTTTTTTAATTAACTGATTCCAAAACTTGTCCGACTTGGCGGAATTCTACTGTCTCTTAACAAAAAAATATTTCTTAATTACATTCTTACCTGCTTGTGTTACCAATTCCTTCGTCCAGCTAAAAATATTATCATTCCACCTCTGAGGGTGAACCGTAATCATTATATGAGAAGGGAGAGTATTGATATTATTAATTATATCATTTGTAGACTTAAAATTGAACTTATAGTTTGAATTTACTCTATCACGTACACTCACATTGTCCCCGTTCCATCGCCTGCCTGTATCTGTAAAATATGCAAACTCATTCCAGTCAACATCAAAAGATGGTTCCCCAATTATTCCAAGCTTCTTATAATTGTATTTATTCCATATCATTTTATTATCATAAGGTGAAAGGGGAGAGCCGTGAGCACATATAGTTTTTATATCAGCAATCCTTCTCATCTTTTCTAAATTTTCACAAAAACTCTCATAAGCCAAATCAATCAGCTGATTTTCATTTATCTTTTTACTTTTCCCTTTTGCCGCAAACGGCATCCCGCTATGCGGTGAAATCTTTTTCCTTGCAAGATCCACATCCTCATAATGATACCCAATCTCGTGCCCTAGTTCTGAAATCTTTTTTATAATATCTACGTTAAATGAACTTTTTAGTATTCTAAAATAATAGGAACCTTTAATCCCTAATGAGTGTTCTATTTCTGCTGTTCTTAATGCGTTTTGAGGAAGATTATCAACATCATGACGTAAAATAATATTTGAATTATTATTAGTTTCCGAATTGATGAAAACCTTAAATAAAATAAAAGAATATCCACTTGAAATTAAGGTTTCTAAGAATGATTTAAAGGTAATTAGGGTGAAGTCCATTAATTATTTAAAATTGAATTGATAATTAGGGTCTTTTTTCATTATTCCGTAGCTCTTAGGGTAATTCTCTACAAACCAAACCATAAATGCTGTCACATCAATTTTATTTTTAAGATATGACAATAATTTTGGTTTCATAATAATTTTATAATCAGGACTATTTAAAATCTCTATTGCTTTTTTAATGATTTTACTATTGTCGTTCAAAACTTCTATCAAATCATATTTTATAAACTCATCAAACACTCCGAAATATTTTGCGCTAGAATTAACACATATAGCAGGTGTTCCAAGAGTTGCAGCCTCTGTGGCCATTGACGTACTTTCACCTATATATAAAGATGCATAATATAAAATGCTATGAACCTTTTCATAAGGTAGGTTATTTTTGTATTTAATTAATTCATTAGGTAAATCATCTTCTGAAGATAATATTATTTTATAGTACTTGGACAATTCTTTAATTAATATAATCTTATTATTATAGCTAATTCCTTTCTCTCCTACATCGTGACTAGCTTTCCATGAAACAAATCTTATGAAAATAAATTTTTCTTCCGTATTTAAACCTAATTCAGCAATGATTTTAATATCAGGCTGGAAATATTTAGGATGAAGGTAGCATAAGTCCATAGTCCCATCGAAATATATTTGTTTTTTACCAAAATTATTTCTATAACTTTTAGGCGTAATAATAACTTTTGAAAAAGGTACAGACGTTAAATGCTCCAATCGAGCATGTTCAGTGTCATCTAAATTAATGCATGGTATTCCAAGAAATTTTGATACATGAGCCGCATAGGGAGAACTGAAATTTATTGAGACATCTGGCTTAAACTTTCTCGCTAATCTGTATATTCGAAAATCTCCAATTGGTATATAAATAATCTTACCTAGTATACTATTTTTACCTTTGCCTCTTTTATAAAAATCTATTTTGAATATGTTTAGTAAATTATAAGTCATTTCTTTGTCTCTAGCAAAAATTATAAAACTATGTCCGCGACTATTCATTATTTTTATAAAATTTTTGAAATAATGAACATGAGCAGGATGGCCAATATCAATCATAATTTTCATAATTTTTTCAGCATATACTTTATCTTCTAATAAAATTGCAAAAGGAATAGGAAATAATTATTATAAAATTATAGACCCAATTTTTACAATTTCACCATAACACCGAATTTTGTTTGAAATTACTATATAAAAAATCCGGTTTTTTCTTTATTGTTACAGCACTTTCAGGGTAATTTTCAACAAACCAAATTAAAAAAGCTGTCATATCAATTTTTTCATTGAGCATTTTATTTCGTTTTTCATTCCATTCTTTTTTTAAATCGGCTTTTCTTAGTAATTTATCGCTCATTTTCAAAACATCTTTAATGGATTTGTAATGAAATACTAAGCCATAATTTTCTTGTTCATTTATAGTTCCAGCATTTATTGTATTGAAATAAATGGCAGGTGTGCCTAGCATTGCACATTCAGAAGCCATAGTTGCACCTTCTCCTATGTACAAATCTGAAAATGCAAGCAAATCGTGTATCTTAGCCGGATGTATTTTTAAAAGAAATGGTTTTAGCTCATTTATTACTAAATCCGATTCTGATGAAATAAATACTCTAGCTCGCTTAGAAATCTCACTCACTAGTTCAATTTTTTCACTTTCAGAAAACCCTTTTTGAGCTTTATCATGAAAAGCCTCCCATGAAACAAATCTTAATATGCATATTTTTTCGTCTTTGAGAACACCAAGTTCACTTAAAATATTTAAGTCGGGTTTAAAATACTTTTGAAGCAAATAAAAAAGTTCCATGAACCCGTTAAATTTAATATGTTTCTTCCCCAAAGCGTTTGAAAAAGAATTTGGTGTTAGAATATAATTAGCAAAAGGCATAAAAAGTAATCTTGCATTACTAGCAGCTTCAGTATCATCGAAAGCAATATATGGTGCGCCTATAAATTTTGCCACAGGTGCAGCAAATATAGTACCCATATCAACAAAAAAATCTGGTTTAAATTTCTTAGCGAATTTATAAATGTTTCTGATACTGGTCAATGCATAATTCAACTTTGATGCATTTTCTTTATTAATGTTGCTCCTTATTTCATAATTTAAATTATAATAATTTGCAAGTTTTATAATTATATCCTTACCTCTTAAAGTCATCAAATACTGATGCCCTCTTTTCTCCATTTCTTTAACAAAATTTCTAAAGTAATGAATATGTGCAGGATGAGCTATGTCAACTATTATTCTCATTATTAAGTTTGCAACTACTTTATTTTATAATTCTTATTTAAACCTAATAGATGTATAGGTAGGGAATAATATCAATTTTGGTATAATACTTTCGGCAATAAGGCAATCATTTTTCTTATAACCTAATTCTTCTGCCCATTCAATACTCTTAGAAAAATGAGATCCGATCTCTACTCCCTTCTTAAAAAATGAATTTATCAATTCTTTCTTATTATTTGTTAATACAGGTAGCATTATATAATTGGGGTTCGACTTAATATCTATTTTGATTTGTTCCAAATTCTTGTATTGGGTTAAATATTTCTTCAATTGCCAAGCATTTGTAACTTGTTTCTCTTTATAAGATTCGTACTCATTCATTTTATTTAAAAATAATGATAGGTTGCTCCTCAATACTTTCTTCTCAGCAGTTTCATAATTGTGATTTAATTCTATTTTAATACTTATCTTACTCATAATTGTAGATTTTGTTAATCTCTTAAATAATACGTATATAAATCTGTAATAAATTATTTTAAAAATTAAAGATTCTATAATGTTTTTAATCTCAGCAAAATAAGTATCTCCTTTAAGCTTAGAAAAATATTCTATGAATTTTGGGATTATCATTTTGTTGTTAATAATTACAAATCCGCCGCTGCCTATAGAAGGAAACTTTGCCTTTCCAAATGAAAATATTGCTGCATCACCAATAGTGCCAATTATTTTTCCATTTCGCTTAGAAAGGAAAGAATGTGCACAGTCTTCAATAATAGGCTTGCCTTTAGCAATTTCTATAATTTTTTCAATCTCAGCAGGAATACCAAAAAGATGCGTTACAATTAAAGCGTCTATTTGAGTAACCTTTCTTTTTAGGTCATCCAGTGAAATTGTTAAACTTTCGTTAATATCAATTAATATTGGTGTATATCCAGCTTTGATTATAGCATTAAAAACTGTATGACAATTTAAAATCTGTACACCAATACGCGCATTTTGTGGTAGATTGAAAGAATTTAGTAATAATCTTAATCCTGTTCTAGCATGATTAACAAAATAAATATCTTTGTTATTAAAAAGTTCTGATATTTTAATTTTGTTAAAATTATAACGAAATGCCCCAATAATAGAAATTCCTAAATCTCGAAATGAAAAATTATAATTAAGCCTCGGAATTAAATACAATTTCATTCCTGCATAACCCTTGGATATAATTTCAGACCCACCTTGCCTATTTTGTAAAGTATTGGTTTATTTATTATTTCAAACCTTCCATAATTCTTTAATTCTCCCCCAAATTTCATTTTAAATTTTCGTACTCCGTAATAGTCATTTGGATTCCCGGCACCCAGCCAATCGAATTTCTTATATCCATTATTCTTTCCCCATTTATAAACCTCCCAGGGAATTAAGTCATTTGGAGATTTATCATAAAATGCGGAATAAGCGCCGTTATATAGCCCGTATAATGTTTCATTAAATCCAACAGCTAACATACATCCTATCAGAAGTCCTTCGTTTTGGACTGTAAATATCAAAAGTTTCGATTTTTCTAGTTTTAGTACATTATAAATGTTTAGAAAATAACTGAAATCCGGAAGGGGTATTTTAATACGCATATATACTTCTTTTAAAATATCATAACATTTCACAAAAGCTTCCATTGAATCTTCAACAACAAATTTAGTGTCTTTTCTCATTGCGTTGCGAATTCTGTTTTTGGCTTTTGGTGATATTTCTTTCCAGAGTAAATTTTCAGATTTACTTAAATCCACAATAATATCTAGATGATCAATGTAGACTAAGCCGCTGGACTGGAAAATATTTTTTTGTTCATAAAAATAAAATAAATTTCTAAATTGTATGTATATAGCCTTACTCTTAACTAATTTTTTCAAGCTATCTAAAATTCTTTCTAAAATACCTTCATCGTTATTTTTAATTAAAGGCCCACCTATTACAATTGCTCTTGTTGTAAAATTCCCGAGCACATTACAAAATTCTTTTCTAATATTTGCTAATAACAAACCCATAATTACACCGTTACTTAACGCTGCAAGTACAATAGGCTCACAAAATCTGTCAATTTTATAAATTTTGTAGAATGCGTGCGATTGGAAAATATTACCATTTGGATGGTTGTTAACAAAATCATCCCAATTTTTGTAGCCTATTTCTTCAGCAGATGCAATAATCTTAATATTATTTGACATTAATTTCCCCAAATTAAAAGTTTAGATATTATCAAGTTTGAAGAAAAATTATTGTTAAGTATCTAATTATTATCAATGAGTAGATTATACAACTCCTCTTTTAAAGAATAATTTATAAGAACTGCTTTTTGTGGCCCATGAAACACAAGCTAATTGCCTACCGAGACTGTAGAGTTTTTCATTTCAATTTTAGTTTTTTTAAAATCACTAATTTCCATTACACCGTTAATGCAACAATCGGAATTGTTACTGATTTAGATATTTTATTAATTTATTATAAATTCTATATCATATATTTTATATCTTTATAAGCTATCCATATTATCAAATCACTTGTTTCTTAATAATACATCGTTCGCTATAATAGAACATTTAAAGAATTTGCTCAATTAAACGCAAATAAGTTTTTTCCTAACGTAATAAAAAATTACAATTTAGAATAGTTTTAAAATAATCAATTAACTTATTTATAATATATGAATTTAAATAACTTTTTCGGGCTTATTCAATAATCGTCCTATATTCTTGTTTTTAGTTACCCCATTATCAGTTGCAAAAAGTATAATTGAAGCAACACCTACTTTTTATATAAATTATATCTGACTCTATTTCGTTTTAATTGCAAGGAATATATCGTACAGGATTACTATTCTTCAATTACTTTCTATCCTATATTCGCAGACTATTTTCACTATTGATAAACAATTTACATTTTTGATAGATTATGTATATTTACATTAATCATTTGTAGACATTAAATTATATAATGCATACTATGCTCTATGTCCAGATCTCCTAAACACACTAATCACTTATTCCAATAGTACATTTATAAAATCTTTTTATTTCTGTTTTCGAAATTTCCTTAAATGGTTTTCCTCAGTATGTAGTTATAAATATTTATTTTTTGAAATTGGTTAAAATAAACTTGATTTAAGAAACCGATTAATTTTCCCATTTTAATCTTTACTACTACTTACATGCTCTATATTATACTTTAAACTCCTTTTATAAATATTGATATATTTATTATTACATATAAGGATGCAAATTATCTGGAATTTCACTAAATTAGTTAATATGAGTCACCTACTTAAATTTTCCAATAGATTTTCTTAATTGTTAATTAATTTAAAATATTGATCAGTTTTTGATGCAAGTTTAATTTGTATGCTTTCTCGACCTACATTACCCATAACCAGTCATGACAATTTTAAATAAAATATACCATATAAAATTAAATTTATTTATGGGATCATTTTAATGAAAAAGCTTTTATAAGAATAATAAGTTTATTTAAATTATTTGTCTTTCAAGCTTATTTTTTATTTTAATATGGATTTGGTTGGCTAAACTTTGTTAATCTATTTTTTTAAGGTTAAAATAACAAACATTGAAATAAAAAATACATTATTCTAAAATAATTTAAACTCATTCACACTTAAGAAATCAACGCTTGCTTGCTCGGCGGTTTTTTGATCTACTAAGGAGTTCCCTATGAATAATACTTCCTCATTTCCCAATTTATAATCTTTCATAATCTTTATTAGAAAATATGGATTAGGCTTTTCATATTCTTTGCCTAGGGAAGAAGAATAAATAATATTAATTTTATTTTTATGTGGAATGTGTAACGATTTTATCTTGTTCTTTTGCTGTGACTCGTTACCATTTGTTAAAATAAAAAAAAGTTTACTATCAAAGTGTGCAATAATAAAGTTATTTATTAGTTTATTTATTTTAATTTCATTTTCCATAACACTAACTGTCCTTAAACAAATTAAAAAGTCACTAATAGAAAAATTTCTTATATCAAATTCGATACACATCTTTTGATATAGATTAGAACGACCCTCATGTTGAAAAGTGTTTAAAAGGTAAAAGTAAATTTCATCAGTGTTTAATTCTTTTTTATTTTCTTTTTTTATTACTTGATTGGCAATGTATTTATATGCTTTTTTTAAGTAATCAATTTCTTTAAATATTGTATTATCTAAATCAAATACTATTGCTTTGTATTTAAACATATTCAAATTATTTCATTTCTCAAATCTTAACAATACCGTCCTTAGTAATACCAATTGCTCCAAAATATCGCAATAAATTGGTTTCCCATTCCAAAGAAAATTCAGGTAATTTTTCATTTAAGATACTTTTAATTGCAGAATAAATCATATTTACACCCATGAATGTAGAAAAAACCATGGTCCCCTGTACTCGGGGATTGCATTCAAGTATTTTAGGAATACCATTTGAATCATATTTAAATTGATAGCCAAAACAGTACATTATATTAAGATGATCCGATAAAATCTTTGAGTAATTAATTAATTCATAGCTTTTTATCGCTTTATTTCGAAAACTTATACCACTTCTTATTTCGCTTCTAATACGTGGAATTGAAACAAATTTCTCTTTATTTCTAAAAACATCTATTGTGATCTCTTCACCTGGTAAGTATTCCATTAATAATAATGGATCAAAACTATCTCCAATCATTTCTAAAAAAGGTTCAAATTTGGTAAACATGTTTGTAGGCTTTTGATTATAAAAAAGTTCTTTATAATTTTTATTTTCATCTATTATTCTTAAACCCCTTGAACCATTTGAGTCTGGTGGTTTTACCACAACAGGATTATTTGGCCATCCAATTTTTTTTGCAGAAAGTATAAGATTATTTTTATTACAAACTATTGAATATTTAGGAAATGGTATACCTATCGATTCACTAATTTTTAATAGTTCATATTTGTTATTAGCGGTTATTAATTGTTTATGGTTAGAAACGACTATTTTTATACCGACGTTAGTAAACTTTGCTTGATTTTTTGCAAGTGTCAACAATTCTGCAGTATTCTGTGGCAAAATTACGTCTATTTTTTCATTATTGCATATTTCAAGTAAGTTCTTTAAATATTTTTCAGTATCGCTAGCTTTATAGATTTTATAAAATTTGTCAGCTAAATATCGACCGACACAATCTTCCTGGATATCAGTACAAGTTACTTTGATATTACGTTTATCATAATTATTTTTAAGCGAATATATAGTACCTGCAATTCCTGGTGAACCACCGCCTGTAACTAGCACATTTATTTTTTTCATAATATTTAAATCATCCCTTATTGAAAAGGATTTAAAGTTTTCTAAATATAATTTTTTATGGTCTATTAGTAAATTTAAAAAGAAACTTAAGTATGTTGGAAAAGCAGTTTACATTGCATATCATTATATAGTTTAAGATTGGTAAATAATATTTATACCAAATCTACTTTTATAACGGATGATTTGAAAATCTAACTAGCAACCATCCGAAAGTTCTTTAAAATAATCACGCTTCCTAATAAAGCTGAAGTAGTGCTAAAATTAATTGATTACTATTATCTATCGACTTATTATTGACATTATTGTACTCCTTTTGGTTTTTATAAATTAAGGTTTTTCCGCCTAAATTATTTTTTAGTTGGCGAGTACATCATACAATTCAATCGATCCATCTAATAACTTCAAATGCTTCAGCATATTCAGCATTAATTTGAACACCTCTAGTTTTTGCTAATCCGAATATAAATTCAGAAGAGAAGTAACTTCGATTTTTAATAACTTGAGATTTATAAGAAGATAATAGTTCTAGTTTTTTCGTAACATGTTTTTTCTCCAAAGTAATAAACATTTGATTACTAAAAGTTACATGGTTCCAAGGCAATTCATAGCTAATTATAGAGGAAGAAGACTTAAAAGCCCTTATCATTTCGTTTGCAACAACTAAATGATCTTGATGATAATCATTTAGTGAAGGCCCAATCACCAAACCTGGTGCAAAATCTTTTTTAAGTTTTACAAGTATTTCCAATATTTCCTGCCTAAAATCAGGCAGTTTCCTAACCCCGTAGTTGTAGATCATATACTGCTCATCTCCTAGATTCAATTTTTTGCATACTTCTAGGAACTCATTTTTAATTGTATTTTTGGGGAAATTTTTAGGGACACTCTCTTCTGCTGTTGAGAATACAATCCATAAAATTTTTTTCCTCTTTCCCAATAATTTTACTATCGTTCCGCCGCATCCAAGTTCTGCGTCATCAGTGTGAGGTGATAATATTAGTATCCGTTTTGAATCTTTATTCATCATATAATACTCTCTGATAAATTATAAAATCAATCTTTATTCGCTTGTAATTCAATAAAACTATTAGGATAATTCTCTACGAACCAAACCATAAACTTTGTTAAATCAATCTTATTTTGAATAAATTTTTCAGCTTTTGCTTTTACATTAGCCTTAAGATTCTCAATTTTTAGCAATTCAATTGCTTTTTTAATCGCTTGTTCATTATCAGAAATTATATAAAGTAATCCTTCTTTTACAAACTGGTCGAAAACACCTTGTAAATGAGCTGAACTGGAAATAGTAATTGCTGGTGTACCTAAAATTGCAGCTTCAGTAGCCATTGTACCGCTTTCACCCCAAAATAAATCTGCGTAATAAAGAACATCATGTATCTTTTCAATAGGGGTCTTTAATTTAAATTTCTTGAGTTCAGTTGGCAATTCATTCTCAGATGATATGAATATTTTATGGGTTAATGAAAGTCTTTTAACAGCCTCCAACTTATTTTTATCACTTACGCCAGTTTGACCCAAGTCATGAGAAGCTGCCCAAGAAACAAACCGCATTATAATGTATTTCTCACTTTCCGATAAACCTAATAACTTATAAATATCTTTATTAGGCGAAAAATATTTCGGGTGTAGGTATGCTAAATCCATGGAGCCATCAAAGCGCAATTGTTTCTTTCCAAAATTTTTACGAAAATTTATAGGGGTACAAATAACATTTGTAAAAGGCGCATATGATAATCGTTCTAATAAAGCATGTTCAGTATCATAAAAAGATATATGAGGTTTCCTTAATAGAAATGAAGTATGTGCCGCATATGTAGAACCAAAGCTAAGAAAAATATCTGGTTGAAATTTCTTAGCTAATTTGAACAACATATAATCTGCTTCAATAAGATAAAGGAATTTACCAATCAATCTTTTTCTTCCTAATCCTCTACTAGTGTATTCAATCTGGTAATAATTTAAAAGTGAATGAGTGACTTCTTTATCTCTTGCAGAAATAAAAAAATTATGTCCTTTTCTTTCCATGATTTTTATGAAATTACGGAAATAGTGAACGTGTGCAGGATGTCCAATATCAATAAATATTTTCATTAAATAGAAAAAACTAATATAATTTTTGTTTAGTGGAATAATTAAATGCAACTTTTCTCTTTAAACAATATAGTATAGATATTATTAACACTTATAAACAATGGGCTTATTCTTAAAATTGATTTTAATTTATTAATCTATAAACTCTCTATACCATAATTCTAAATTTAGCCATTTCCAAATTTCTTTTGATATTTGTATCTCTTTGTTTAAATGTTTCTCATAAAGTATTTTAGCCTTATCAGTATTTATTATTTCCCTACTTCTTAGAGATTCTGAATTTAATATCTGATTTATATATTCTTTAAACTTTTTCTCCCTAAACCATTCATCTTCAGGTGTAATAAATCCAATCTTATCTTTTCTTAGCCTAATCTTTTCAGGAAGAATATTAAGCATAGCTTCACGTAGGATGTTTTTTGTCATCCCTTTTTTAATTTTCATATCTGAAGAAGTGGCAAGGGTTTTTTCAACTAATCTGTAATCAAGAAATGGTACTCTTGATTCCAAAGAAAACCACATTGAGTTCCTATCTTCCCATTTAAGCAAATGCTCAAGCTTGTATTCGAAATGATCCAAAAGAGCATCATTTAAACTACTAGAATTATATAAACTACTAGCAATAGTATTATTCTTGAAATATGAATTGACAAAATCCAGTTGCAAATAACCTTTTTCAACTACGCGTGTCCTTGTTTTTACAAAAAGTGGCATAAGGAAATAGAAAAAAGTTTTTAAACCATATATGGAATTATGGTTTCCCAAATAACTTAACATCTCTTTTAACAACGTGACCCATCTATAATTTCTAAAAAGATCTTTAAAATAAAATCCAAAGAAATAATGATAACCAGCTAACTCTTCATCAGCGCCTTGTCCGTCGAGTGTAACTACTGCATTATCTTTTGCTAATTCCATGACTTTAAACTGAGCATAAGGAGAAGTGGAAGGTATAGGTTCGCAATGTGCTTTTACGAAAATGGATATATCTTTTAATAAAGAATTTGCGGAGGGTGAAGTGAAAAACATATTAACTAACTGTGGCTTATATTCATCAATGAATTCAGATTCATCCCCTCGGTTCCCCTTACCGTATATAGCAGAAAAAGTATTAAGATAAATTTTATTGAAATCCTTTATCATAACACTTACAATACTTGATGAATCCAATCCGCCACTTAAACATACACCGATAGGTACATCGCTTCTTAATCTCATTTCAATAGCAGATTTGAAAACTTCTTTAAACTCTTCACCGCTCTTAAACCCTTTGGCTGCGCTAACCCTTTCTCTAAGATTATACCACTTTTGGATTCTAAAATCTGCATTCTGAATACTTAAAGAATGACCATGTTGCAATTTCTTTATTTCATTAAAAAAAGTTTGTTCCGTCTGGTCAGTCCTATTAAAAACGAGATAGTCAAAAATTGTCTGATTATTCGGTGTTGGCTTTTTCTCAAGTAAAGTTAGTATTGGGGAAATTTCTGAGGCAAAAATAAACTGCTCATTATCAAAATAATAATAAAAAGGTTTTATCCCATAACGGTCTCGAGCGCAAAATAATTCTTTCTTTACCTTGTTATAAATTACAAAAGCCCACATACCATTAAATTTATTCAGACATTCTGCGCCCCACTCAATGTATGCATTAATAACTACTTCAGTATCAGTATTAGATCTAAACTTATAACCCTTTGCAATTAGCTCTTGACGTAATTCTATATAATTATACACTTCACCATTATAGACTATTACAAAGCAACCATCATCAGAAAACATTGGCTGATGCCCAAGAGGAGAAAGATCTATTATGCTTAGTCTAACATGTCCCAAGCAAACGTTATCTGCAACAAATAATCCTTCATCATCTGGTCCGCGATGCTTCATATTTTGCATCATCAGCTTTATTTTAGTTTCTACAATAGGTTTTTTGTCGAAACGAATTATTCCGCAAATTCCACACATACAATTAAATTATTTTAATAGATTATTAATTATTTCTAACAATTTTAATCCTTCATTATTATAAGAATATTTATATGCAATTGAATCTGATTGATTTTTGAAATACATTATTTTATCTTTAGACACTATGCGAATTTTTGCGGCTAGATTTTGAGGTGAGAAATCATCAGCAACTATCCCAATATCATACTTATTTACAATATTTGCCATTTCAGTTGAAGGACCAATTGCAATAGCTAATCTAGCTTGAATAAATTCAAAAAATTTATTCGGCAATGTATACTCTAAACTGATGTTTGTTGGCGGATTTAAATTAATTCCAATATCGTATTTATTTAAAGTTGGGATTATATTTTCAAAAGAAACAGGGGAAATGATACTGACATTCTTTTTACCTTTTACAAGTTTTTTAAGTTTTTTCATATAAAAATAATTTGATCTAATTGATACTAACATTAGATCTAAATGGTAAGAATCATCTAAGTAATTCATCATTTCTATCATTAGTTCAATTTTCCTTATAGAAATTGCTACACCATGATGAATTATTTTTATTTTATCTTCTTGTACTTTTGTAGGTTTTAATTCTTTATAATTTGGAACATTCATGATTACTGTAGATTTCAAATTAAAATCTTTGCTATATTTATCTGATATACCCTGTGAAACAGTTAACATAGCATCAGGTGTTTTAATAAGCTTTCTATAAAGATATATTTTATATCCTTTTAGTAATTTTGCGAATATTGAACCACCATGTTCATCAGGATGATATTCATGAGCATCTAAAATTATCTTAGCTCCATTTGATATTTCCTGAGCTAATGGAAGTGTCCTTTCATCATGAGCTATAATTAAATCAAACACTTCATTTTTTAGCTTTTCCAAAACATCTTTTTTACTTTTACTCCAATAGTATTTTTTATAATTTTTAATTAGTAAAAGTAAAAGTTTTAAAATTTCACGTATCACTGATTCTTTTTTATATTGATAAAACTGGTTTTCAAAACCTGAAGGTTTTATACCGACAGTTGATATTTTAAATTTATCCCTTAAAAGATTAATTTGCTTATAAGGTCTGGGGTTTTTTGAAAGGTCAGTAAAAGATAAAATTAATATGCTTTTTATATTTGATTCCATAATTTATAAACTATTTATTTAACGGAAAATTCATCACAACTATCCGAAAGTTATGAAAAAACTAAAAAGCCCCTTATCTTTATCTTAAAGTTTGCAAACAAAAAGGATAAAAATTTAGTTTAATGAGTACTTAAGAACTTTTTTATCTAACGTATAAAAACTTTCGGATGGAAGTGAAAATTCATATATAGATTAATATTATTAAAGGCGATTACTCAAATATGTAGAATATTTCAGCCTATTTGGTATAAAATCCTCTCCTATTAAAAATTTATTCTTTTCTTTATAATTAATAACAAATAAAAATTGCAGCATAATCCAAAAAGGATGTGTAATCACGTTAGTTGCAAAATAAATAACTAGAATAATTAATAATAATATGGTCTGTCCTCTAAGATTATATTGAAGTAAAAATTTCTTAAAACCATAATAATGAGATAATAATAGAAATATAATACCGACTATTCCAAAAGTTGCTAACCAATTTGATAATCCATTAACTCTTGATAACTCTTCATAATAACTTTGAGTCCTTGCATTTTTTTGTACGCCGTAACCTAATATTGGCTGCTTTAAAAAATCGCTAACATCAACCATCATTGAAGGCATTCTTCCAAGTGATATTTGTTTATTTGGGAAACGAGAATCTGATAGTGCAGTTTTATATGCAAAACGTCCTTTCCATTCACGTTCAATTTTTTTTTGCATAAATGGTAATTGAAATGATAGGAACATTGCTAGTATTAAAATGGGTATAAATAATAAAAAGTAAGATTTTTTCACATTTAACATGATAAATATTGGTATTAAAAAAAATAAATTTAAATAGGCATCTGTTGAAATAGTCGTCAAAACAGCAACAATTAGAACAATTAACTTTTTATTTAATTTGAATCTATTTTGAATAATATTTATCACTATTGCAATAATTAGAAAATTTCCAAATCCCTTTGGTTCCCAGGCAAATCCTGAATTTCGCAATGCTCCTATACTATTAATAGAAAAAACAATAATATTCACAAATGATAGGTCTTCAGCATGGCTACTTCTTGCACTAAAATTAGGAATCAAATAATTTATCGCACCTATTATTTTGAAAAGATCTTTATAAAATAATAATTGCAATGGAAATAAAATTAAGCTTATAATTGCTAATACATAAATAATTTTTTCATATAACATTAAGAAATCTTCACCTAGAACCTTAACGGCCATATAACCAAGTATAAATACCATTAACATTCTAATTGAAAGAAGAATATTGATCCAACCAAAAGTAAAGTAATAAATTAAGAGAGATAACAAATAAATTATTGTAAAAAGGACTATTGAAAATTGTATCTCAATTCCTCTTTTTATAAATAATTTTGTCGCATATAAGAAAACAAATATCAATGTTAAATAATCTAGTGAAATAATATTGGACTGAGCACTTATAAACAATATTAATAATAAAAGAATAAAATTCTCTTTCCTTATTTTTCCCACAATATTATTTTTTATTAAATCGTTCAATTTAAATTACTGGTTGTCTCTCTTTTGAAAATTTAAAACCCCAATAAAAATATAAAATATACATTGATGCATAACTTATTGAGAATAACAAAATAGATAAAAGTACATTTTTAAAATATACACCTATTAATAATCCAGCTGAAGTAAATATCAACAATAAAATTTGCCAATATAGATTGTATTTTTGTTTTTCAGCTATATATAAAGAAAATCCTAAGGGACTGATAGCAAATTGAAATAAGAACATTATAGATAAATAACGGGCGAATTTTCCAGCAACAACCCATTTTGCCCCAAAAATTATTGGAAACAATTCAGGTAGAAACAACCAAAAGAATATAGCTGGAATAATTCCTACTAATAAAAGCATAAAAAAAGTTTTTATATAAATATTATCAAATTTTCCATATTTAATTCTTTCATTTGCGGCTTTTTTCTTAAATACTTCTGAAGTAGAACTTGAAATTAATTTTGTAGGTAATCCTAAAATTCGTTGAACCAATGAATAATTACCAACTATGCTGGGATTATAAAAAGTTGTTAACATTAAAATTGGATTTTGAGCACCTAAACTATTAATAAATTCAGCTGTTAATGAGAATTTAGGAAAATCTTTATATCTATGGAATAATTTAATTATTTCTTTATAATTGATATATTGAATTAATCTGTTGTATCTCATTATTACGTAAATAAGAATTAAGGTAGTCTCAACTGCTTGTCCTATAATTGTCCCTACAATTAGTCCAATTTCTAAATGATTAAAATATCCTAAAAGAATAAAACTTGCATTAGCAGTTATGATTCTAATTATCATTCCAATAGATATAAGTCTATAATTACCTTCTCTACTTATCCAATTCCGAAGACAAAAATAAGTTCCCTGTATAATGACTAATATCGGTATGAAATATATCCATCTATATTTTTTTAAAAGTTCAGATTCAGAAAATATTATTTTTATTGTAATGCTTGAAATCAAAATAATAGAAGTTATTATTATAACAAAGAATAAAGATAATACTAAGATATTAAAAGCTTTTTCTTCCTCTGACGGTAAAAAAATTGCTTGTTCATATTTAAGTGTTGAAGCAATTACAATTAAACTTACAATTGCCAAATAAACCGCATAATCACCAAATAATCCTGGAGTGTAAATTCTTGTTATAATAGGAGCTGCTATAACATTGATTATTTGCGCGGCGGTTGTACCACTCATCATGACAAAAATATTCTTTAGGTAGGAAGATTTCCTTAAAGAAAAGAGCTTCTTTAACGTAGTCTTATTAAAAGTATTTGAAAAATTACTGAGCTTTATGATGATATGATAAAAAATTTATTATTTTAATATAAGTTGGTGTCGTTCTAAAAAAGGATGAATAAAATCTTTTTTAGGTGAAACTTTTGCTGATCTAATATTATGAACGGTTTCTATAGAAGCTCTCGCGTCATTAATACCGAATCCTTTACCTTGAAGTATTTCATTATATATTTTTGTATGCAGGTCTGTAAAGCCATTCGTAAATTCCAGATCATCACCGTCCACAAGTATTGAGCGGAAAGTCGGCTGATTCTTTATCGCTGCGCTTTCCGGAAGATCATTTTTATCAAGAGAAAGGTACCATTTTACATTTGCATTTCTTAATGATAAAAATCCGCTCATTTTATCGGGCTGAGATAAGTATACTATGTTTTCATCGATTTCACCGAACAGCCATATCAGCAAATCGAAAAGGTGAATTCCAATGTTAGTGGCAATACCCCCGGATTTTGAAATGTCTCCTTTCCATGAATATTTATACCACATACCCCTGGGCGTAATATAGGTTAAAACCACATCATGTTTTTTACCGTTGTGCAGTTTAAGTTTTTCCTTCAAAGCAATAATAGAAGGGTGGACTCTCAGCTGCAGAATATTGTAAACTTTCTTGCCTGTTTCTTCTTCCAGCTGCTGAAGCGCGTCGAGGTTCCACGGATTAAGCACCAAAGGCTTTTCACATATTGCATCGGCACCTACCCGCAGCGCAAGCCTTATATGCGCATCATGCAGATGATTCGGTGAGCAAATGCTCAGATAGTCGATATTATCATTTCCATTTTTCCTTTTCAGCCTCTCTAGGTGCCTTTCAAACCGTTCGAACTCTGTAAAAAAGCTGGCATTAGAGAAATAACTGTCCAATAGTCCGACTGAATCATGCGGGTCTAATGCGGCTAAAAGATTATTTTCGGTTTCTTTAATTGCTTTTAAATGCCTTGGAGCCACATACCCCGCAACTCCGGTTATAGCAAAATTTTTCATATTCACCCTTAAATTAATTCCTTAATAATTTATTTTTTTGTATGGAAAAGGGAAGAGGTAGTAAAATTAAAATGTTTCTCTAAAATTTTCATTATATCTAATACCTGATATTAAACTAGAAGTTGAGATTCTGGCATTAGCCCTAACTGCATTGTTGATAAGTAGTTGAATCGTGTAATCGTTTATTTGTTTAATTGATCTTGTTTAAGATTAATGATGAAAGTAAAAAGATAAAAGTGAAACAAAAAGAATTTTATTTCTTATTTGTTTTTGATACGATTGATCCTAAAATATTTTTTAAATATTATGATTCATTAAATAGGTATTTTAAGACTGTAAATTTAGATTCTGACTTCCGTCTTTGCCGGACAGGTCCGCCAGAATGACATTGGTAGACTTAACTAATATTGTCATTCAATTCTTAGAATATTGTCATTCCGGCCTCTGCTTGGCCTTAACTTTTCAAATGGGAACCTATAGCTGATTTAACTCTCGCTCTACAACTCAACAATTCCACGATTTAAATAATGATTGTTTATTTGTTAAAATTTTTTTTGTTTAAGATAAAGGATTAAAGTAAAAAGAAAAAAGTAAAGCAAGAAACAATCTATCTCTTATTGGTCTTTGTTACGATTAATCCTAAATTATTTTTTAATTATTCTGATTCATTTAAAAAGGAGTTTAGTTCAATCATCATTTTATTCTCAGTAATTATCGCAATAATTAATCTTATCAGGTAATTAGCTTCTCGCATTTCCCGAAGTGCTATTCTAACCTTATTATTAAAATCCGCCTTTGATGATCCTGCTTGAGCCTCTTCATAGTTTGCTCCTGAAGATGTGGAACACTTAGCTAATTGATATCTTATTATATTAAATTCAGGCGTTTTCGGCAGTTGGGGAAGAAATTTTAATACATTTACACCAAAATCAAATAATCTTTTTTGTAGATCATTTCTTTGAATTTTTCACTCCTCTTTTAAATTGAAAACTTTAATCTCTTGCCATTTATCTTTTATCTTATCCACCACAACTCAACCCCTAAACCTTTTTCCTCTTTTTCTCTCTCTTCCTATCATTTCCATTATTTGAATAATTATAATGATACTTAAAATAATAATCATAGCCATGCTTGTATTTGAAATTATTGAGAACTATACCGAGGAAAGGAGCATCAATCTCTTTTATCAAATCCAGGGTTTCATTCATCAGCTTATTCTGTGTGGTATCCGCAGATACTACCAGCATTATCCCGTCCGCATATTTTGCTAATATTTCCGAATCAATAACTGTTACTAAAGGAGCGGAATCGATAATAATATAATCGAAATGTGTCTTCATTTCTTTTAAAAAATTTACCATGTTGTCGGATGCAAACAATTCGGTTGGGTCCGCTACAGGTGTTCCGGAGTTTGTGAACCTTATATATTCGTCTCTTGATTTTTCTGCTGTCTCTTTAAGTGTATCGAATAATTCACTGGAACCTGTTCTGATTGTTCCAGAAGTAATATACCTCATATATTCCAGCTTCGATCTTCGGAGTATATCTCTTAATGCGACCTTATTCATCATATAGTCTACCAGTCCGGGAGTTTTTGTTACATCCATTATCCTGTGAATTCTCGGCCTTCTTAAATCGCAGTCGATTAATAAGGTTTTCTTTTTCAGCATTGCCAGACTGTAAGCCAGGTTAACTGCAACCATAGTTTTTCCTTCACCCTGCCATGCCGAGCTTATTAAAATAGTTTTTACCGGTTTGTTTTTTATAGAAGCTACTTGTGCCCGGGCTCTTAATACTTTGAATGCTTCGCTGGCAGGGGAGTTCGGTTCTTCTAATACTATTACCTCCGTTTTATGGTGTCCGTTATTTTTTTCAGCCTTTAATTTCGGTATCCAGGAGAGAAGCTTTATATCTTTTTTCTGAATATCTTCGGGTGTTTTTATTGTGTCGTCAAAATAGTCTTTTATTAAGACATAACCGAATGCCGCACCAAATCCTGTTATTAATCCTATTAAAGCGATTACCACCCTCAATGGTTTTGCCGGTTTATCTGGCACTCTTCCTTCTCCTATAATAAATACATTCCCCGGCTGTGAAAGCTCATTTATTACAGCTTCCTGATATTTCTGTTCAAGTAGCGCATATAATTGCTTTGTTGCTTCTGCATTTCTATCAAGTTCTGCAAATTCCATAGATTTCTTGGGCAATTTATTAAGGTTTACATCGTACTGACTTATAATGGTCTGCAATTCATTTAGCTTAATTGAAAGTGAATGGTTTTTTACTTCTTCCTCTATCAGTTTCTGTGTCAAATCTTTTGCCTGTTCAGGGCTGCTGGCAAAAGCACCTGTCTTTATCTCGTTTATTTTAGAACTTAATTTATCTTTAAGATCGTTTATCTTCCGGTCATAGTCCTTTACTTTTCCCGATACATCCATACTAGCACTTTTATTAGCCATTGCCAAATCCCTGTTCATCTGCAGCTCGGCTATCTGTTTTTGAAGAACATCTATATATGCCTGAGAAGTCTGGCTCGCCAGGTAATTTACTAGCTGCGGATCCAGGTTGTTGATTTGTTTTTTATATTGGCTTAGTACTGCATTTGAGGTCATTAAATCGATTTTTGCCGCGTCTCTCTGTGCATCTAATTGTGAAAGCTGTGAAATTAATGCCTGGGATTGAGCGTCTAAAGCTACTATTCCGCCTTTCTCTTTAAAATTTGCCAGCGCGTTTTCCGCGGTGTTTAATTCGGCTAATTTTTCATGGCTTTGCTTTTCTAAGAACTCTCTTACAACTGTAAGCTGGTTACGGCTTTCTTTAAGGTTTAGTTTTTTATACTGTATTGCATAAGTATTAGCAATAATGGCTGCTTCCTTTGGTGAAGGTGATTCTGCAGAAATGTCAACTATATCCATTCCTAACTTTTGATCTTTCTTAACTTCTTTTTTTAAAAATTCTGCAATATAAATAATTGTGTTACGTCCTTTTATTCTTGCTTCATTCATCTTTGAATTTAATAGTTTGTAAATACTTTTATCTTTGGAATTTTCAATGCTGTCAACTAAAGCTTTAGCAACTAATTCTCTGGTACCAAAATTTTCAATTACCTCCATTTCATTTGCAATAAATCTATCGTTGCTCCTATCGCTTGCTTCAGGTTGTGCCCCATTTTGTAAAAGATTTTTTTGACTAGTGGATATTTTTAAAGTTACGGTTGATTCATATATGCTTGGCGCTAATAATGCATAGGCCAGCGCAGCGATAAAAATAATCGAGGAAATGATTATGAAGCGTTTAAGGTTGGTTCTGATCAGAAGGATATAATCCTTTATTGATTTAGAATAACCGTGTATATAATTTCTTAGGTCAAATTCCTGGTTTCGCATATCAGCCCCTAATTACTTTTTATAAATATAGACAAGTAGTGTAGCGATTGACGCTAAAGTAGAAACTATGGTAAGCACAACTCCAACATAATCCTTAGCATACCATTTGGGTGAACCTGGCACAAGCAGTATGTCTCCTGCATGCAGCTTTGGAATATTGAGAGGCCTGGTTAAATTATTATTATTCCATAAAAGATCGCTGTAATTAAACTTAATTATTGTCTGGCTGGAATCCGGGTTAATCCTGAATAACTTCAGTTCGTCTACATTAGCATCATCGGTTGGCCCGCCGGCTAATGAAAGCAGGTCGTTTACACCGCTTGTTGCTGGTATTATATACTGGCCGGGATACCTTACATAACCCCAAACCTGTACTTTAATATTTATACCTTCGGGATTTGAGTAATCATAAAGTCCTCCGTTATAACGTGTATTCTGGGTAGGACTTTTCCCGATCTGCACATCTTCCTGCGCAAACAAGTTTGTATTGGCTGCCGCAAAAAGTAAAAGGGCAGCAAGAAATATAATTTTAAGCTTCATTGGAATTAAATATTAATGATGAATAATGTTATAATAAATTAAGTAAGAATGTTGTAAAAATACAATAGACATAATTAGTTAATGTGAATAGCAAAGTACCTTTCATCCCTGGCTAAGTTTGTTGTCATTCCGGCCTGCATACATTGTCATGCCGGACTTTGCTGAAGGCATCCCCTTGGGAGATCCGGCATCTCTGAGATTCTGAATTAAATTCAGAATGACAAAAGAACATATTGTCATTCCGGGCTTGATCCGGAATCTAATTATGTGTTTTTTGCACGAAAACAGATGCTGAATCAAGTTCAGCATGACAAATTCTTACTTCTCACACAGCCTACATCCCCTTGGGAGATCCGGTATCTCTGAGATTCTGAATTAAATTCAGAATGACAAAAGAACATATTGTCATTCCGGGCTATGAACCGGAATCTGAGATTCTGTAAAAACCATTAATTCAAATAATTACTTTGTAGGATGCTCCTGGAAAACTTCGGAATTACAGCTGCGTAACTTCGGTTAATTATTTATATACCGCATAAAGTACAAGCATATGTGTTATATATAAATAATGCCTTAAATAAAATTTATAACCCGGCGCTGTTCTATTTATAAATGCCGGTATTGTTATCAGATCATCCGGATTGTAATCTACCGAAACTGCAATTTTAGGTTTTGAATTTTTAATTGTATTTTCAGCACCATTGAGCGCTTTGATTGCAGAACCCTGAACTTCCATCTTTATATATGTAGCTTTGAAGTTATCAACCAAATTATCTATTGTATCTGCTTCAATATAATTTTTCCCGTTTTGTGAAATTGCAGACATTGTGCGTGCATTTGAGTTTATATTGAATTTTAATTTGTCTTTTTTGTCCCAAACTCCTTTGTTGTATAATATTATATTTTGCAGGCCTCTTTTATGTATTATTTCTTTTAATTTATTAAAAGAAAATTTATACGGTTCAAATGCATATATTGTTTTATAACGACCGTTTGTTTTATCCAGTAACTTTATTATTGTATCGCCGTCATTTGCACCGGCATCTATAAAGACTTCTTCACTTGATAATTTTATTATATCGGAAGGGAAGTAACGGTCTGATTGGACTAAGTTATATAAATCATCAGGCCTTCCGCTTATTTTAGCATTTAAGAAGGCTGTCATAGTATCCCTGGATACAGAATCTTCCAGGAGATTATATACAGATAAAAATGCGTCTAGGTTATTTTTGACATAATTATAATCAAATGAATCGAAGTTTAACGGACTGTCAAGGAAAAAAATATTCTGGCAGCCTGTAAGATTACCTAATTTTTTTTCAGCCAGTTTAAAATCTGCAATTCCTATTAAGACATTAAAATAATCAAACTTAAAAGGAATTTCTTCCAGCGGATAAACATATATACCGTCCGAAAATGTATTATGGTTTTCAGAAGAATCATTGTCCACACAGGCGGCGTTAACTTGTATGTTATTACCATGTAAAAATTCGGCTAATAATTTTGCATATTCGCCTGTTCCGTAAATAATCAACGGAAGCCTGGAGTTTTTCATTCTCCGGAGAGCTTCCAGTTTTTGATTCTTTTTATTTTCTATTTTTGATAAAAAATCGTGTGCTTCTATCATGTAAGGTTTTTATTGTTTTTTAAATTAAACGACATATAATTAAATATTGTCATTGCGGACCAGCCTTTCCCGCTTTGCGGGAATACGAAATCTATGAGATTTAAAAGTCCCCTCCTTGCTTGTCCGCCGTATTTAGGCAGCTAACGGACTAAAACGGAAGGTGAGTTTAAGATTTAAATTATTTAACTCTTTCAGAGTAATTATCTCGTGTTGTTTTTTATCCGGAGGCGCTGCCTCCGGTTGTAATATTTTTCCCCTTCGGGGAAAAGCAATTTTATTTTGATAGTTGTAATGTCGAAAAGATTTTGTCACCCGGGCTACGGTTATTGTCATGCCGGACTAGCCTGTCCGCCTATGGCAGAATCCGGTATCTTTTAACTTGAAAATTTGTTGAGATTCTGGCTTCCGTCTGCGCCGGACAGGTTCGTCAGAATGACTGTAGAAAAGTACTCGTCATTCCGGCCTATGAGCCGGAATCTGAAATTCCGGCTTCCTCTTTTCGGCGTGCATTCTTCTATATCCTTTTATCCATTTTTTATCTTTTTACTTTTATCTTTCTTCTTTTCTCCGGTTTGTCACTCTTTACTATTCACAGTTCACTGATTACTATTCGCTTTTCGTAATTCCGTAAAATGACAGATGAGTTTATTTTCTCAACTAAACTTTTTAAAATGTTTTATACATAAAAATTCAATAAGGTAATAAGGTTGCATTGTTAAGTCATTTATTTAAATTACTAAGGTTAACCGTT
>Ga0307441_1000124_pt1 | contig 32225 bp, 26 predicted proteins | sample SalMarWE160420MG_FD_202149 | JGI IMG/M metagenome (GOLD analysis project Ga0307441, IMG submission 202149) | Salt marsh sediment microbial communities from the Plum Island Ecosystem LTER, Massachusetts, United States - WE1604-20 | ecosystem: Environmental > Aquatic > Marine > Intertidal zone >... | reverse complement strand
TTTAGATACCAGCCTGATTAAAAAATTTATGTTTTTAAATATTTATAAAATAATTGAATTGTTATTTACAATTATTTTAGACTATTACAATTATTTTTCCTTAATAGAAATTGAATCCTCACCTAACAAATTTGCAACCGAATTTAAAAACTCATTAGATGGATTAATCAGAAAGTCCCTAAGGAAAAATAATCGCGGAGAAGTACCTTCACCTTCAATATGCAAATATAAAGGGATATTACCTTTGTATAACTTTAAAATATTTTTTAATTCGGAAATTTTTTCAATCGGAAACTTATCTTTGTTAAATATGATTTTAATACTCTGAATAAACTTTTCCCTGGCCTCTTCAAGGGGAAAAGCATCTTCTATATGCAGCTTTATTGCATCACCGCTGCTTTCCGGCCGGCCTACTATAAACACACATCTTTCTTCGTTAAGGTAAGGCCCGCACTTTTCGTAAATTTTAGAAAACATCAATGCTTCACAGGAACCGGAAAAATCATCTAAAGTTAAAAACGCCATGGTCCTTTCAGATTTGTCTATTTTGGTTTTAAGCGATGTAATAACACAGCAAGCTTTTACCAGGTCGTCGGCTTCTTCAAGTTCTTCCGTTTCTCCTAAGTGGATAGAAGCAAAATTTTTATATTCAAATTCAAATTTATTTAACGGATGGCCGGTAATGTAAAAACCGGTAACTTCTCTTTCTTTTGCCAATCTTTCTTCATAAGACCAGGGTTTGATATCAGGCAATTCCGGTTCTGAAATTTTAAAATCTTCTTCCATTCCCCCGAATAGACTATTCTCAGCAACTAATGTTGAATTACGCGCCTTGTGCCCGAATTCTAATGCAGCTTCAACAGCTTCAAACATTTGTGCTCTGTTGTTTGTAATTGAATCAAAAGCACCAGCTAAAACCAATCCTTCAAGTGTTCTTTTATTAACTATCCTTGTATCAACATTTGAACAAAAATCAAATATACTGGTAAAGTTTCTCCCAAGAGTATTTCCTGCAGATATAATTTCTTCTACTGCGGATATACCTACATTTTTTATTGCCGACATTCCGAATCTAATTTTTCCATTTTCCACATCAAAATAAACCGACGGACTATTTACATCCGGCGGAAGAACTTCGATTTTCAGTTTTCTGCAGTCTTCGAGAAAATTTGTAACTTTATTCTTATTACCGAATTCATTAGTCAGGTTCGCCGCTAAAAACTCTGCAGTATAATAAGCTTTAAGATATGCAGTTTGATATGCAACATAGCTATACGCAACCGAGTGGCTTTTGTTAAAACCGTAATTTGCAAATTTATCAATTGCATCAAAAATCTCTACCGCAATTTTTTTAGAAATATTATTTTTTACTGCACCTTCAATAAATTTCTCCTTTTGTTCGGCCATAGCAGCTAAATCTTTCTTGCCCATTGCTCTGCGCAAAATATCAGCTTCGGCTAAACTCATTCCGCCTACTTTATTTGCAATTTGAATTACCTGTTCCTGATATACTATTATACCGTATGTTTCTTTTAATATCGGTTCTAATATAGGATGGAGATATTCAACTGATTTAACTCCGAATTTCCTGTCTATAAAATCGTCAATAAATTCCATCGGACCGGGACGGTATAAAGCATTCATTGCCGAGAGATCGCTCAAACTTGTGGGTTTTAGCTTTTTCAAATACTCTCTCATCGGGCCGGATTCAAACTGAAATACGCCTGTAGTTTGACCTTTTGAAAAAAGCTGGAAAGTTCTTTCATCATCCAGCGGTACGTTATCTATATCAACTTTAACATTATGGTTCTTCTTAATTAACTCGAGTGCATCGCGAATAATTGTTAAAGTACGAAGTCCGAGAAAATCCATCTTAAGCAGCCCGGCATTTTCAATTTCCTTCATATTAAATTGCGTAACAATATCTGTCTGAGCAACTGCACTTGCTAACGGAACATAATTACTAACATCATCAGGTGTAATTACAACACCGGCAGCATGCTTTGAAGAATTACGATTCATACCTTCAAGAACCTTTGCATACTTGATGAGGTTTTGTATTTCAGGTTCTTTAGGATTTTGTAGCCACCTTAATTCCGGTACTTCTTTAATAGCATGATCTATTGAAAAAACTTTTCCGAATTTCGAAGGAATGTATTTTGTAATTTTATTGACAGTCGGTATCGGTATTTTTAATACGCGTGCAACATCTCTAATAACGGCTTTGGAAGAAAGCCTGTTAAAGGTAATTATTTGGCTTACACATTGAGTGCCGTATTTTTGACGAACATAATCTATAACTTCTCCTCTTTTATCATCCGCAAAATCAACGTCAATATCAGGCATTGATTTCCTTGCCGGATTAAGGAAACGTTCAAAAAGAAGATTATATTTTAACGGATTTATATTTGTAATTCCCAATGCATACGCAACCAAACTGCCTGCAGCACTGCCTCTTCCGGGACCAACCGGAATATCCATTTTTTTTGATGAATTAATAAAATCCTGTACGATAAGGAAATAACCGGCAAAACCCATTTTTTTAATTGTATCGATTTCATAGTTGAAACGCTCTTCAACTTCAGATGTAATATCTTTTATTTTTTTATGTAGACCTTCAACAGCTAACAATTCAAAATATTCTTCTAAAGTTTTTGCATGAGAATCTTCCGGAATAGGAAAGACAGGGAAAAGATGGCCTTCAAAATCCAAATTAAGATCTATTTTGGAATCTATTTCAAGAGTATTTTCAATTGCTCCTTTATAATTCTTAAAGAGTTTTATCATTTCATCAGAAGATTTAAAATATACCTGGTCCGTACCGTATCTTAATTGCCTGTAATCGGCACCGTTTTTATCAGATAAGAGCAGTAGAATATTATGCGGTATTGCATGATCCGGTTCAATATAATGGCAGTCGTTTGTCGCAACTAATTTTATTCCCAATTCTTTCGAAAGCTTCGGCATACCTTCAAGAACCGGTTTTTCTTTTTCTATATTATGGTCTTGAATCTCAAGGTAAAAATCTTCTTCAAAAATATTTTTATAAATCTTTGCAATTTCTCGAGCTTTATCATAATCATTATTTATTAAATGAGGCGAAATAATTCCGCCGATACATGCCGAGGTACAAATTAATCCGTCTCTATATTTTCTTAATAGTTCCAAATCAATTCGAGGCTTATAATAAAAACCTTCGGTATGACCCAGCGTAGAAAGCTTGGAAAGATTTTTATACCCTTGTTTATCCTTTGCTAATAAGATCAAATGGTTGTAGTGCTTCGATCTTTTCCTGCCGTTGCTTTCTTCACCTTTCCCCTTGTCAAATCTGCTTCCCTCCGAAACGATGTAGGCTTCCATACCTACAATCGGCTTAATCCCTTCTTTTTTTGCTTTTTTATAAAATTCGGCAATTCCGTACATTACCCCGTGATCTGTCAGTGCAACAGATTTCATATTATTTTTTTTAGCTGCCTGAACAAGGCTGTCAACTGTGCACGCCCCGTCTTGTAAACTGTAATGCGTATGATTATGTAAGTGAATGAAATCCGACATGAAAGTTTTTCCTAACTAGCTCAAGAACAAAATAAAAATTTTCTCAGAAAAGTTTTTAATGTGTGATTGAAGTTTAAAAAAAAATGTCATCTAATTACAAATTATTAATTTCAATATTTATTCCAGATCATAAAATTATTTTTGCCCCGTATGGCCAAAACCGCCGGGGCCTCTTGAACTTGAATTTAAATCATCAGATTCTATTATATTGCCGATGTAAACTTTTGATACTACAATTTGTGCAATTCTATCTCCGCGGCAAATTTTAAATTTTTCTTTGCTGAAGTTTATTAAAATTATTTTAATTTCTCCGCGGTAATCGGAATCAATTGTTCCGGGAGAATTTAATACGCCGATACCAAATTTTGCCGCCAATCCGCTTCGAGGCCTAACTTGAATTTCATAGCCGGCAGGAATTTCAACAGAAAGGTTTGTCGGTACTAAAGCTACCTGCCCCGGTTCTATGAACAATTCACCTTCGACAGCAGCTCTAATATCCATTCCCGAACTGCCTTCGGTTGAATATGACGGCAGAGGAATATCATCAAATTTATTTTTCAATCTTTTTATTTTTAAAGTAATTTGTTCTATCATCTGGTGCTTTAAAATTATTAACTTTTTGTTTTGGGAGATAAAAACCTGTTTCTTAAAAATTTAATCTCTTCTTTTCCGATATTAAAAATTCCCAGAAGCATAAAAAATAAAAGAAGCATTAAAAACTTATTAAGCAATGAAATATATCCGCCGAATAATTGTACGTAATATATTATTCCTACAATTGAAACAGAAATAAATATTTTCCCGACCTTCGCATATTCATAATTAATATGATAAATTTTTTGAGTAACAATATAATACCCGGAAGACATTACTATATACGCTGCCAGTGTAGCCAGGGCCGCACCGGTAATATTAAGAATCGGAATTAAAACAAAACATAATACAATATTTACTGCAGCGCCCAATCCGGTCATCATCGGCACGTAAAGACTTTTTTCCTTTATATAAATACCTGCTATAAAAACCTGGTATAGGCCGTTAAACATGTATGCAAAAAGAATAACCGGGACAATATTCAGCCCGCTAAGATATTCTTTGCCTATAACGGAGTGTCCCAAAATATGGATTTTTGCCAAGTCGGATATGAATAACGAAAGTACGATAAGAATAATGCTTGCTGCTAATGTAAAATAAGTTAGAACTTTAGAAAAAATTTCCTTTGCATTTTTTTCCTGAGCATTCTGCAAAAAGAAAGGCTGCCAGGCATATTGAAACATATTAACAAACAAAAGCATAAAAATACCGAGCTTATAGTTTGCGCTGTATAATCCGGAAGTACTAAGATTGGTTAAATGCGTAAGAATAGGTCTATCAACTCCCTGAATCAGCATTGCCGCTAAACCCGCGGGAAAATAAGGAAGACCGAATTTGAGCAAACGCTTTAGAAGTGTTTTATTAATTTTAAATCTGAAGCTTTTTACAATCGAGGGAAATAATAATAAAAACGATACGATTGATGCTGCGAGATTACTAACAAATACTGCTTCAATTCCCCATTTTAGTTTCAAAATTAAAAACAAATTCAGGAAAACATTTACTACTATATTAATTATCTTAAACGTTGCAAACTTTTTTGCTTTATGTTCAAGGCGGAGTTTAATAAAAGGCAGGACACAAATTGCATCAAAAAAAAGTATAGAGCATGCAAAGTACATTAAATAATAAAAATCCGAAGGAACATCCAGTATCCAATATATCGGCGCTTTCAGCAGCATTAAAACGCATGTTACTAAAACTGCAATACTGAAAACAGAAAGAAACGGAGTTGAAAAGTTATCTTTATCATCTCCTATAACTGGTACAGAAGCAAACTTAAGAAAAGCAGCATCCATACCGTAAACCAATACAACATTAAATACAGCTATAAAGATATAGAGGTTTGAATAGACACCGAAATCTCTTGTTGTAAATACGTTGGTGTAAAAAGGGACTAAGAGAAACGTAAGAAATCTTCCGACAATGGTACTTATTCCATAAATTGCCGTATCTTTTGTAAGCTGTTTTAATTTATCGAACATCATATTATCTAAAAATCATCTTTCTCAAATGAAAGTTATTTTTGAACAAATATTTCCAATGAAATATCCAGGGCTTTTACACTATGCGTTAGTGCTCCGACAGAAATAAAGTCTACTCCGGTTTCCGCAATTTGTTTTACAGTATTTAAATCTATCCCGCCGGATGCTTCAGTCTTGCACTTTCCGTTAATAAGGTCAACAGCTTTTTTCATTTCTGTTAGGTTAAAATTATCAAGCATAATAAAATCCACATTGCATTTTAAAGCTTCGGTTACTTGTTCCAAGTTTGCGGTTTCAACTTCAATTTTAAAATTAGCTTTGTTCGCCTTTCTAAACTTCTTACAGGCATTAACAGATTTAGTTATTGAACCGGCTGCAATAATATGGTTATCCTTAATTAAAATCATATCATACAACCCTATACGATGATTTTCGCAGCCGCCGATTTTAACTGCTAATTTATCAATGTAACGAAGTCCCGGCGCTGTTTTTCTAGTATCCAGTATTTTTGCTTTAGTATGTTTAATCTTACCGGCAAATTCGTTAGCATATGTTGCAATGCCGCTCATCCTTTGTAGAAAATTTAAAGCTGTTCTTTCTGTTGTAAGAATAGAAGCTATATTCCCTTCTACAGTTGCAATTACCTGTCCGGCTAATATCTTCGCTCCGTCGTTTTTATTTTTTTTAAATTTTAGTTCCGGATCAAAAATATTATATAGGATTTCAAGAATATCGAGACCTGCTGCTATTCCATTTTGTTTTACGCGAAATTCCGCTAGGCCGTTTGTGGTTTTTGTAATTATTGCAGAAGTAGTAATATCACCCTTACCTATATCTTCTTGTAATGCATTTTCAATGATATTTTTTAATTGAGTGTCTATCATTTTTTCTCCTTGTAAAAAGGTTTCATTGCTTCAATGAAAAAGCTTGGGGGCCTAACAGGTCTCTTTGAATCTTTTTTTATAAAAACATGTTCCGTAAAGCCTTCGGAAACTAAATTATTATCTTCTTTTCTATAAATATTATAATCTATATGAATTCTAAGTGTCGGATAATCTTTAACAAATGATTCGATGATCAGCAAGTCATCATAATAAGCCGGGCTGATATATTTAGCATATGATTCGAGGACAGGGAGCTGATAACCGTTCTTTTCTATTAAGCTATACGGCAATCCGTTTTCTCTGAGCATTTCTGTTCTTCCCACTTCAAAATATTCCAGGTATTTTCCGTTATAAACAAACTGCATCTGATCGGTATCGGCATACCTTACACGTATTTCTGTCCTATAACTTAACATGGCACTAATTACGATTTAAAATTTAATGTACAAATTTATTAAAAGGCAGGTTAAGAGAAAATTTTATTTATAAAGTTCTTTACCCAAGCAGTAATTTTATACTTGAAAGATCTGGTGTAAAAAGTATTTGCAATTTCTTTTATACTAAATCTTTTCCCACACTTCTTTGGATATATTTGCCTGTCTTAGAATCCTTGATAATAATTCTTTTCCAATTTCATTTCTATGAGGATTTGGAATAGTAATAGTTAAGTTCTTTTTTATCATGAAAGGATGTTTACCGCCTGAATAAGGACCATCAAAACCTAATAATTTTAAATACTTCACTAATTCTTTTTGCTTAATAGGACCAAATGGCGGCATTAGACAGCAGTTTCTTTTTTAACTTTAATCTCAATACCGTCAACTGTTGGAACGGGAAGATTTTTATAAATACGAAATAATATCCATTCTTCCAACACTTGCTCTAATTCATCCCTGCATTCTTCTAAAGTTTTCGCATTTGCATACACTCCAGGGCACTCTCGTATTTCACCGTAATATGAATGATCATCATTCAATATTTCATAGTAAGCATGTTTCATTGCTTTTTTAATATACTGTGTTAACATGATTTCAACTTATTAAATCTAAATTTTATACTATTCTATAAAAGAACCCATTTTACCGAATTTTTCAAGCCTGTTATCTATTAGTTTGTCCGGTTTTATTTTAATTATTTGTTCTAATTCTTCTTTCAAAGCGGTTTTCAATATTTTTGCAGCTTCCTCATGATCTTTATGCGCGCCTCCCATCGGTTCGGAAACTATTCTGTCAATTAATTTTTGTTCGAAAAGATCCTGTGCCGTAAGTCTTAACGCTTCTGCTGCCTGTTCTTTATAATCCCAGCTTCTCCACAAAATACTTGAGCAGGATTCCGGACTAATTACCGAATACCAGCAATTTTCAAGCATTAAAATTCTATCGCCGACACCAATTCCCAAAGCGCCTCCGCTGGCACCTTCACCGATTATAACCACAATAATAGGAACTTTTAATCTGCTCATTTCAAAAAGATTTTTTGCAATAGCTTCTGCCTGGCCCCGTTCTTCGGCTTCCAATCCGGGATATGCACCGGGAGTATCGATCATTGTTATAATCGGTTTACCGAATTTTTCCGCAAGCTTCATTAATCTTAAAGCTTTCCTATAACCCTCAGGATTTGCCATACCGAAATTTCTAAATAAGTTGGTTTTTGTATCCCTTCCTTTCTGATGTCCTATAATCATAACCTTATATTCATCAATGGAGGCAAAACCGCCTACAATAGCTTTATCATCCTTATAACCTCTATCCCCGTGAAGTTCGACAAAGTTATTTGTAATTAAATAAATGTAATCTAATGTATATGGCCGGTCGGGGTGTCTTGCAAGTTGAACGCGCTGCCATCTTGTAAGATCTTTATAAATTCCCTCTTTTAATTGTTTTACTTTTTCTTCAATTTTATTTATTTCATTTCCAATATCCATTTTGTCGGATAGTCTTTTCATTTCTTCAAGCTTTGCTTCAAGTTCTGCAATAGGTTTTTCAAAGTCTAAAATTGTTTTTGCCATACTTAATTAACCGCCTAACATTTTGTTAAGTGTCTTTCCTAAAATTTCCAAATCAAGCCATATGGTTTGATTTTTTGCATAAAAAATATCGAGATTTTCGGTATTAGCGCCTTCTTTACCTTCAATATACCAAAGGCCGGTCAATCCTATCTTTCCAAGAAATAAGCTATTAGAATTTTTTAATTCTTTAGGACCAACGAAACTTAATTTACCGGTAAATACAGAAGGAACTTTTAATATAAATTTTTTAAATTCTGTTTGCTTTTTATTCAGTTTTGAAATCAAATATATGAAAGGATAAATAAAAAACAAAACTAATGAAGCAAGCACACTATCAAATGATCTCTTTACAAGTCTTGACATAGGTTTGGAAATATTATAACTAATTTCAATTAAAGGAATGTCTTGCATTACTGAAACTGCTGTTTTACCGACAAGGAAATCCAAATTATTACCAATTAACTTAAATTCTGCATTTTCATTTTGACAACTAGCCACTATTGCCATTATTTGATGATAGGATAATTCTTCCGAAGAGACTATTACTTCATTTATTTTTCTTTCATTAATTACTTTCCTAATATTATCAATTGTGCCGATTACCTCAAATCCTTCGATTATATTACCAACTTCTTTGTTTGTTTGGCTAATTAATCCTGAAATTAAACGAGCATCCGAATGAATTAGCTTTAATTTATTTGCAATCTTTATGGAAGGAGAATTTATTCCTACTATGATTGTTTTTTTATGTTCTAAATTTTCAGCATTTAATCCAATCTTAAAAACGATTTTAAGAATAATTCTCCAAGAAATAAGGGCTAAAAATAATATTATATAGGTAATAATGATTGCAGCTCTGCTGAAAGCATATTGTTTAAAGAAAAAAGTTAATGTTGACACAATAACAAAACTAATTGAAATAGTAAGGAAGTTTTTTATAACTGGCAGGGTATCTTTTTTATAAATACCCGAAATACTGGAAACAATTATATGAATTAGTGCCGGCATAGTATAAATAACTGGGAAACTATAAGTCGGAAAGCCATGCCAGTTAGATATCTTTCCATATAAAATATTAGCGAAAAAAAGCGATAGATCGAAGAAGAAAAAATCTATAAGGATAGAAGCGAGTATTAATTTTCTTTTTCCAATGAATGCAAAAAATTTTCTAATAGTAATTGCAGAAAGAAGAATTATCTCAACTAAGAATGATCCCGACAAATGTTTTTTAACAAAAAGATTCATAGCATTGTAAAAAACTTTTGTTTCATCAAAGCTGCTTCTCTTTGTACTTTCTCCTTTGTAATGAATTATCTGGGTATCATGTACATAGTAAACTTTATACCCTGCTTTTTGAATCCTGTAACATAGATCCAGGTCTTCTCCATACATAAAAAATTCCTCATCAAATCCACCGACTTTCTCATAAACTTCCCTTTTCATCATCATGAATGAGCCGGAAATCGCATCAACTTCATAGGATTGATTTTCATCCAGGTAAGTAAGGTTATAACTAGCAAAAATTCTGCTTCTAGGAAACATGGAGCTAAGACCTGTCACTTTGCAAAAAGAAGTCCAGGGTCCGGGGAAACTTCGTCTGCAAGCCAATTGAAGTGAGCCGTCGGGATTGAGAATCTTACATCCAGCCAAACCGGCATCAGGTGTGTTTCTAAAAAATTCCATCATTTTTTGGAGAGTATCTTCACGAAGCAGCGCATCAGGATTTAATAAAAGTAAATATTTTCCATGCGCAATTTTTAATCCGAGATTATTTGCTTTGCTAAAGCCTATATTTTTTTCGTTTGAGATTAATTTAACTTCCGGAAATTTGTCTTTAATAAATTCAACACTGCCGTCATCGGATGCATTATCAATAATTATTATCTCATAGGAAATGTTTAACGCGGATTTAAATATCGAATGGATAAGATTCTGCAGAAACTCTTTAACATTATAATTTACAATTATGATGGATAAATCTAATTGCATACCTATTAATTAAATCCGAATAAACTTCTAATTCTTAATTTCCAAACCATAAAAATTGCTTCTCTAACAATTTTTCTCGACATTTTAGATGATCCCACTGTACGGTCAATAAAGATAATCGGTATCTCTCCTATTTTAAAACCTTTTTTCCATGCTTTATAAGTCATTTCAATTTGAAAAGCATAACCATTTGACTTAATATTATCCAAATCAATCGATTCTAAGACTTCCCGTTTAAAACATTTGAACCCTCCGGTAGCATCTCTAATCGGCATGCCCGTAATAAAACGTGTATAGATATTTGCAAAGTAGCTTAATATCAATCTTCTCATCGGCCAGTTTACAACATTAACTCCTTTAACATACCTGCTTCCTAAAACCAAATCACATTCCTTAATCGATTTAAGAAAATTCTTAATCTCTTTAGGATCATGAGAATAATCTGCATCCATTTCAAATATATAGTTATAATTATTCTTTAAAGCGTACTTGAAACCTGCAACATACGCAGTTCCCAGGCCCATTTTTTTCTCCCTGCGAAGCAGTTTTACTTTGTCATTGGTTTTACCTAACTCCTCAATAAAATTTCCCGTTTCGTCAGGCGAGTTATCATCAACTACCAGAATATCAATATTGTTTTTATATCTTCCCAATATATCCGGAATGAGAAGCTGAATATTCTCCAGTTCGTTATATGTCGGAATTATTATTAAGCTTTTTTCATTCATATACAACTATAATTTTGTTTTTAAATTGCATGATACTAAAAGTATAGTGTTATATTGAACACCATCAAGTTCTTTATGTTTGTGCTATATTCTTTGCTTATAGCGATTTGCGCCTTACTTTTAACGTTCAGCTTTTGCCCTATGCCGCAGATAGTATCAGTCGTAATGCCCTTTTCCCAATAATACGACAAAAATTGTTCTAAATAAAATTTTAAAGTCCATCCTTAAAGACATGTTTTCTATATAAAACAAATCATATCGAAGTTTTATTTTAACATCTTCAATAGTTTCATCATATTTGTGTTTTACTTGTGCCCAGCCGGTTATGCCGGGACGAACTTTAAGTCTTCTTTTATAATACGGGATCTGCTGTGAAAGTTTCTCGACGAAAAACGGCCGTTCAGGTCGCGGTCCGATAATACTCATTTCTCCATTTAAAACATTTATCATTTGAGGAATTTCGTCTATACGAACCTTTCTAATAAATTTCCCAACCCTTGTAATCCTGGGGTCATCCTTTTGAGACCAGACAGGCCCGGTAGTTTTTTCAGCATCTTTTTTCATCGAACGAAATTTGTATATTTTAAAAATTTTTCCGTTAATCCCACATCTTTCCTGTTTGAAAAAGATACTGCCTTCGCTGTCGATTTTAATAGCAACTGCAGTTATTAAATTAACGGGCAAAGTCACAATAAGAATAAGCAATGAGACAATGATATCCAGTAACCTTTTTAATTTTTTTTCCCATTCAGGCATCAGCTGGGGCATTACATCAATGAGAGGAATTCCATACAATTGAGATGTTTTAGCCTGACCGCTTAATATTTCATATAAATCCGGAACGATCTTGAGACCGACATTTTTTGGTTCGCATGTAGCAATTATTCCCACTAATTCGTCTCTGTCTTCTTTCTCCAGCGCAATTATTATTTCCCTTGCGCAATATTCATCAATTATTTGCGGCAGATTTGAAATCTTCCCCAGAACTTTAGTGCCATTATAATTTATGTTTTGAGTTAAATCCCTGACCGAAACGTAGCCCACTATGTCTAGACCAAGTGCCGGATGCTCTTTAACCTGTTCATACACTTCATGAGCTTTAGGATTAAAACCTACAACTAAAGCATTTTTCCTTCCAACACCCTTAATTAAAAGACTACGTTGAAAATTTCTTATAAAAAGCCTGCCTATACCAACAAGAGTAAGTAATAATCCCCAATAAATAAATATAAGTATACGGGTAGCCGAGCCAACACCATTAATGTAGTCATCTATAAAAATTAAAAAAAATAAAATGAAAATTCCGACAAAGGATGCTTTAAATAATGTTGAAAGCTCATCCAAACGTGATTCTGCAAACCAGGTTCGGTACATTCCAACAAAAGTAAATATAATTAACCAGTAAAAGTAAATGACAAACATAGGGACAAGAAATTCGGGCATGGAAAGTAGTTCAAACCAGCCCGATCTTACCCTAAGCTGATAATAGATAATCCAGGCAAAATTAATTGTGAAAAAATCAATAATAAGTACAAGTATTTTCTCAGTAGATTTACTCATAAAGTATTAATTTTTTAACTTTGAGTTTAAGAATCAACTTCACTAAAATCAAATATACAATACCTTAAGAAATTATTCATTTACATATGCAGTAATACAAATGAGTTGACCTAATATCTCAGACGTGTACCTTTTAAATCCGGCTTTTTTAATTATCTCATCTAGTTGTTTTTCCGAATAAAAATAAACCGGGCATCCCCGTAAAGAAAGTCTAATTTTCCTAGCAAAAGCTCGCCAAGTAAAAGATCGCGGGAAGCTGAAAATAACCCTATCTTTAGAATAATCGTGCATCTTTTTAATAACGTCAAAAGGCTTGCTTATATAATCGAATAATCCGATTCCTATAATAACGTCGAATTTTTGATCCGAATTAAAAGTTAAAAGATCTCCTACTAAAAAATTACATCGGCTGTTTACATTCTCTTTATCAGCCCTTTCTTTGCATACTTGAACCATATTGCCGGCAATATCGATTCCGGTAACTTCGGCAGCTCCGTTTTTTACAAATTCCATGGAATAAAGGCCAGTACCGCATCCTACGTCCAGAAATGTTTTGCCGTTTATGGGTTTACTATTTTCGATAGTATATTGAAACCGGGCATACATATCCCATCTGAATTTTTTATCAAGCCAATTAGAAAATCCGCCTTTCCCGTGGGTATAAATTGAATCGAAGGTTTGAACTTCTTTATCCCAATATTTCTTTTGTATTTCTAATTCGCCTTTCATAAACTCAATGCCTCCTTGATTGTTTGGAATTCAAATTGTGATAATAATTTATCCAGTCTGTTTTCCGTCAAACTTAAATTAGTATAATGCCTAATGCTTTTAGAAAAAGAAAGGTTTTGCTTGGGCTGGTTTGGATCAACTTCCCACGGATGTATATAAAATACGACTTTTCTTCCCTGGCCATTGCAAATTTCAATCAGTTTTTTAAATATGTAATATGGAAAGAGTCTGAAATAAGCTCCGCCGCTACAGGGTATTTTTTTACCGAGAATTTCTGCAACGCTCAGCGGTACCTCTGTAATACCGTCTAGTTGATGGATATCTAACTTCGAGTTTACAATACCATAATCCGGATGAAATCCAATGGGATATATAGATGAGTCATAATGTATTCCGGATTCCTTAAGTATTGGCAATGCCCATGATGTGTTTTTTGTAATAGTGAAAGATGGTGCTCTGAAACCTAGAACAGGATTATTTACTATCGACCCAATGGTTACTAAAGCTTTATGTAAATCTTTATTAAATTCTTCCGGGTTCATTTGGGTTAAAAGTTTATGAGAATAACCATGAGTTGCTATTTCATGGCCGTCGGCTTCAATTTCTTTTATGAGATGGGGCACTTTTTCCGCAATCCAGCCGAGAGTAAAAAATGTTGCCGTTACCTTATGTTTTGATAGTAACCGTAATATTTTTTCTGTGTTTTGAACAACATGAAGTTCCTGTTCATCCCAATCTTTGATATCAATATTAAGATTATAAGCGCAAAACCAATCTTCAACATCAACCGTGAAAATGTTTTTCATATTTACTTTAAAATTGTTAATACTTGCAGGATAAATATAATTAAAAATAAATATTCTTATAACCAAAATAACGACAAAATGCCTTACATATAGGCCATAAAAACAGGATCAGAAGTAATTTCTTTTAATATAAAACAGAAAATTCTGAGTTCTGTCCTTTATGAACGAAGGGAAAAAAGAATATAAATACTGCATAAAATTCAGGAAAAAAGCCTTTCTGTAATTGGGATAATCTTTTCTATATTCTTTTATGAATCCTAAAATGGTTGTTCCTACGTGTTTTTGACTGTTAATAGAAAAATTCTGCCCCGCATTTGTATATAGACTGAAATATTCCTTGAAGTTATAAAACTTACCTACTTTACCCAAACGAAGCCATAATTCCCAGTCTTCTCCGAATCTTAAATTTCTGTATCCGCCGCATTCTTCCGCCGCCTTTTTCCTGTATAAAACCGTAATATGAATAAATGGGCATGCATATAATGCATTATTTCTGATTTCGTCATCGGTTTCTCTCTTAAAAAATCTATACATTTCTTTTTTTTGACCGTCTACCATAATAGCTCCGCCGCCTACAATAACATGATCCGGATTTTCATCCAAAAACTTCACTTGTTTTTTTAATTTGTCAGGATCATACCACTCATCATCGTCATCTAACCTGGCTATATATTCCCCGGCAGCCATTTTAATTCCGTAATTTAAATAATCGCCAAGTCCGTGATGCGAACTTTTAGGAATATTAAAATATTTTATTCTTCGGTCTCCGGATATAAAATTGTTCACTACTTCTTCGGTATTATCGGTCGATTGATTATCTATTACGAGCAACTCCCAGTCATTAAAAACTTGTCTCTGAATACTCTTTATCGCAGTGCCTATCCAATGAGCCCTGTTGTATGTAGGCATTATTATACTTACCGGTACTTTTTGCATTAAAACTCTTCTACATTTTATTCAATAGGGATATTTGTTCGTAAATAATATTCGCCGGATCCGACCATGTAAATTTTGCTGCTTCTTTTTTGCCAGCCTCTACTTTAGCTGAAACGAATTCGCTATCCGTCAGGATTTTAATTATTCCGGCAACAACTTCGTCGATCTTTTCGGGATTTATTGAGACTACCGCTTTATTTGAAAATTCCATAATGGCCTCAGACCTCGAGGTAATAACCGGAGTTCCCGAAGCAAGGGCTTCCAAAACAGGTATGCCGAATCCCTCGTAGGCTGATAAATAAACGAGCATTTTTGAGCTTTTATAAAGCTGCGGCAAATCTTTCTCCGAAATATAGGGAAGAAAAATCACTTTATCCTGAATCTTTAGTTCATAAATCATGTTTATTAATTTTTCATTTCTCCACCCCACTGAAGAGGTCAAAGCAAGGTTCAGATCTGAATTATAATATTTTATCGATTCCGAAAAAGCGGTAAAAAGTTTGTCAAGGTTTTTTCCCGGTTCTATAGCTCCTACATAAAGAATGAAATTTTCCGGCAAATTATATTTTTTCTTAAATAACTTAATTTGAACCGGATCGTAATCTTTAAAAAATATTTCGTCAACACCGTTGTATGTAACAATCACCTTATTGTCTTTGACGGAGAACCCATCTTCTATTTCTTTTTTGGAAAAATTTGAAACCGTAAAGACGATAATCGACTTCCTAATTGCTAACTTTGTTACCGCCGAAATATAAATGCTGCGAATAAGTGAATATTTATGTTTGCTTTTCTTATATGCAAGATCATGAACCGTAGTAAAAAATTTTCCTTTGTATAATAAAGGTATTGCAACCGACGGTGTAAATACAGCGTCGGGCTTTAATCTCATTAATTTAAACGGGAAAATTAGTTGTTCCCATAATATTCTATATAAGAAAAATTTTGGATTAAATCTTGCGTCAATAAAATGAAAATTCGATGCCGGGATTCCGAAATTTTCCTTTCCTTCTTTGGTAATAAAAAGATAATAATCGTTGACTGAATCTATCCTGGATAGTTCCCAAACAATTTTTTGAGCATACTTTCCTGCACCGGCTAGTTTTTTTCTGAAAGGTAAAAGATTGACAGCTATTTTCATGTCTTATAAGGCAGATTATTAATTATTTCCGGATTATTCAGATTTTTCATAACCTCCGCAAACGCCGAAATTTTACCGGCAGATTTTTCTTTATTGCTGAATTTCATTATCTGCCAGAAAACTATTTGGGATAAAATAGTCAAAAAAGACAAAAACTTATAAAAATAAAATGCTGATGAAGCGGAGTGTTTTTTTAAGAATAGTAATTTACCCTTATAGAACATTTTAGTAAAAAAGTAATAATTCTTTTTTGAGCTTACGCTGCCGAGATGATCTATTCTTACACTCGAAAGGTAAGTAACAGGAAGACCTTTGTCCCTCACCCTTTTACAAAGATCCATTTCCTCGAAATAAAGGAAATAATCAGGATCGAAACCGTTAATTTCGCTGAATAATTTCCTTCTGATAAAAAGCGCTGCCCCCATCACCCAATGGACTTTTAGTTTTTTATTCCCCGAAAATAATTTTTTTAATTTTATGTAAAATGCCTCGAAATATCTTCCCAATAAAATCACATTCAGAATTTCGAACAAAAAATTAGGGAACAGGCCGGCGGAATAATCCATATATTTATTGCCGTTAACATTCAGCCCGATTATCCCACGACCAAAATAATTATCTTCCAATTCTTTGATAACTCCGGGGAAGATATTTTCATTAATTTCGGTATCCGGATTTAGAAAAAAAAGCCATTCTCCGGCTGCTTTCCCCGCAGCAAGATTACAGGCATTACCGAATCCGATATTTTCTTCCGTTCTAAAAAAGGTAAATTTAATCTGCGGATCATGAGATAGTTCTTCGGCGATTTTTAATATTGATTCGTCTTTGGAGCGGTTATCGACAAGAATAATTTCATAATCAAGCCCCTTTGCAGCACTGATCAGACTATTTATGCAGTTCCTAACTTCATTACTCAGATTATAATTAATTATAATAATAGAAAGTATCATATCAGAGCGGGAGTTTTCCTTTAATATGCTTTCGATAATGAATATATCCTTTTAGTATCATTCTCATTTTTTTGATCTTCTGTTTTTCGAATAATAATACTTTAATAATACTGTTTCGGACATTTTTGCTCTCGGTTTCGAAATATTGTTCAAATATCTTATTATATTCTTCCTTAAGATACAGATAATTCCGTATTTTATAATACCATCTTACAGCCGAATGGTTCTGCGGATAAACCGTTAAACCGAAAAACTTTTTTTTACTAACGTCGGCTTCGTTGTGAACCAGAAAAGAATTATTCACCCTTATTATTTTGAAGCCGTTTTTCCGCAGTCTAAGACATAATTCAATATCCACATAGTCTATAAAATAATCATCTCTAAATTTACCAATTTTTTTGATTACTGAAAGATTTAAAATGTTCCCGGAAGTCATAACGTCGGATACTTCTTCAATTCCTGCATTTTGCGGAGGATTTGTAAAGAACCTGTTTTTATGAAAAGGTGAATAGATTCCGATTTTTTCCTTATCCTCTATACTATCGATCAGGTTTTCCAGGGATCCGGGTTCAAAGCGACTGTCCTGGTCCATAGTTAATAAATAACCGTATCCATCCTTCAGTGCTTTATCCAAAGCCATATTCAATGCAGTAGCAACTCCCAGATTTCCTCCGCTATTGAAAATGTACTCTGTCTTACCTGGGTAATTGTTAACAAAATTCAAGATAAATTCCGCAGTTTTTTCGGAATTATCGATAACATATAAGAGTTTAATCTTATCGAGGTAAGTTAAAATATTTTTTATGACATTTTTTTCAGGACAGAATAGTATTACTACTCCAGCAATTTTATCATAAATACCTTCATTTATATTCATCACTTTAATAATAACATTTTTCTCGTTTCAATATAATTGCCGGCTTTTATTTGATAAAAGTATACACCACTTGAAAAATTACTCCCGTTAAACTCATCTTTATAATTACCTGCTGATTTTTTTTCATTAACGAGAGCTGCAATTTGCCTGCCCAAAATATCATACACTTTTAATGTTACGTTTTCCGTTTTAGGAATCGAATATTTTATTTCCGTAGCCGGATTAAAAGGGTTTGGGTAATTCTGATATATTGCAAATTGAGTTGGTATTTCAAACTTACTTGAGTCAACCTTGCTGTAGTCAACCTTTATTTTCTGCTCATCAGCAAATTCAGATGCATTAAAATTATTATCTACCGATTGTACACTCCAATAATATGTGCCTTCCGGAAGATTATCAATTATTTTAGTTGTTAAAAACCCTGCATTGCCAATTGAAAGTTTCAATCTTTTACCGGTAACCAGATTTGACATTGGAGACAAAACATCTATTCCGTTTGATGTTGTCCCAATTCTTAAGTTATATGATAACACCTGGGAAGTATCACCTAATTCCGATCTATTCCAGCTAAATTTTACTGAACTGTCTTGCGATACTTCCGCAGATAAATTTATTGGAGGATTTAAATTTTCCCTTGTATTAAAACCTTCAGTAAATATTTTATTATTTCTAAAAATACCTCCTTTTCCCATTATATCAAGATCACCATCATTATCATAGTCTGCAAATGATGACCCGGGCAAAGGAATCTTCTTAAAATTAAAGTTACCATTATTTTGGAAAACAATATTTTCATCAGGTATAACAATATCTAGATTGCCGTCATTATTATAATCACGTGTCTTAATCTCTGTATATAAGAGTGAGGTTGCGATGGTATATTCGGTAAATGTATTATCACCGTTATTTTTAAATACTTTTAACTTTGCATTATTTTGAGTAACACTAAAAGTATCCGTAGAGATTACACAAAAATCAAGGAGACCATCGTTATTAAAATCTCCCCAAGCACCTCTATTGTTATACCCTTTAAAACTAAATGCTTCTTTAAAATTTCCTTTAACATTCTTATAAATTTTTATAAAATCAAGCCCGCATAATAAAAGGTCATTACTTCCGTCATTATTATAATCACCCCAAGTAGCCGAACCATCCACAATTCCAGGAAAATCCGATTTAACTTCAGTAAAAACATCATTCCCATCATTTCTGTATAGTTGTGTAACTTGTTTATATGGATCATTAGGATTACCAGTTATAACATCATAGGGATCACTCGGATCACCTGTTAAGATAAAATCTAAGTCGCCGTCGTTATCATAATCTGCCCAGTCTATTGAACCAGCGGCCACTCCGGTAATACCCGCATTGATTTCACTAAAAATTCCAGAATTATTTTTTAAAATTTTTGATACGCCGTAATAATTATTGTAATCACCACCGCAATAAATGATATCATAATAACCGTCATTATTGTAATCTGCCCAGCTAATATTACCATATTCCAATGCAGGAAAGCTATCTGTTTTTACAAAAGTACCTGCTTTATTTATGTATAATACAAAATTTAAACCTTGTTGATTCATTATACCATTAAAACCGTTGTTATCGAAGTCCGGTGTAAAAATCCCGCTCATTTTAGATACAAGTGTATATAAAGCCGGTTTTGCTCCGGCTACATCGGAAAAATCACTTGCAATACCGTTTAAGTTGACTGAGTTCACTTCAAAATAATATGTTATGCCGTTGGTTAAACCGTCTATCATCATGGTTGTATCATTTATATCGGTAATGCTTTTCAGTAATGAATCCGTGGTGTAGTCGGTTTTGTAAACATTGTACATCTTAAAATCATTACCTTTAAATTTACTCCATTTTAATTCAATAAGATTATTCCCCGCAATAGCAGTTAATTTAGGTGCTGCAGGTTTCGGTGGTGGGGGCGGAGGTATAGTTGTGTCACCATATACAACGCCATTTATTAATGCCCCTTTTATTAAAGCTGTAGTATTTGAACTATATCCCTGTACCTCATCAGTATATCCACTGTAAATTTCAACTAATCCAAAACTTTCTGCAGTAGTGAATGTATATGACCATATATGCTGTATCATTACGTAATTAGTAGAAGCTTTTTGTACTTTTTGATTTTTGAAATTCAGGAAATCCATTTCGGATGATTCTATATCTTCTGCTTTCCATTTTGTTGAGTCCCTGTCATATTTTACACCTGAGGCAAACGGAAGAGAACTGTTTATATAGAACTGATTTGAATCGGCTCTCCAGTATTCATATGTTATATAGGTACCGGATGTATATTTTATTTTGCTGAATTTCTGCCCTGAAATAATTGTATCCGAGACAACCTCATAGATTCCCAAATTATTTAAACTGCCGTTAATACTATAAATCCACTTATTCCCGATAGATAAAGGAACTACCGGTTGTCCGTATGTAAATGACAGCATGGCCAAAATAAATAGAAAAATAAATCTTAGTTTCATTTTAATTCCCACATCATTTTAGCAATAACATTTTCCTTGTTTCAATATAGCTACCAGCACGTATTTGATAAAAATAAACACCGCTTGGTAAATTACTTCCATCAAAAACAATTTCATAATTTCCGGCAGGTTTTTCCTCATTTACAAGAGTTGCTACTCTTTTCCCAAGTATATTATAAATTTGTATGGTTACTTTTTCAGAATGCGGAATTGAATATTCTATTTTAGTTGAAGGATTAAATGGATTGGGATAATTTTGTTCTAATGAAAATTTATCCGGTAAATTATTATGGTCTTCTTCTTTTATCCCGACAGTTCCAATTAATTCTGATAACGATCTTCGCATTATTCCTTCGCTAGTAGTTGCAAATATAAATTTATTATTTAAAACAAGCGTATTCGGGTATGAACCTTTACTAAACCCTTGATTTTCTAAAATCCATGAATGACCAAGATCATAGGATACACTAGCTCCCAATTCATTTGAAGAAATGAGGGTGCCATTATTAGGTATAATTGTCAAACTATTAACGTGGGTAAAAGGTAAATTTGGATTTAAATGATACCAGGTATTTCCGGTATCAATAGAATAAAAGATACCATTATTTGTAGCTGCAAAAATACGTCCATGGCCGGATACTATATCGTTGATTGAAGGATTATTAATTCCAAGTTTCATTTCTGTCCAAGAACTATCTCCAGGTGCTAAGCGATATAACCCCCCGGGATATGCTGGACTATTATAAAGTCCTAAGAAGAGATATGAGCCGTACCAGTAAAACTTTGCAGGGTAAATATTTTCCGGCAAGTTTGAATTAAATAATTTCCAGGATTTCCCTTTGTCCAAAGATCGGTAAATCCCGACTTCCGATAAGCCTGCATAATATCGGTCCCCAATTGCAGTAAAAGCAACTACCTGTTGATTTGTAAAAAAGCCAGCATCAACAGAAGTCCAAGACAATCCCCAATTATCCGAGTAATAAAGGCCGCTCATTCCTCTCCCGACAAATACCATTGAATCCTGAATAGCGATTGTATTTATATTATTATCAGAGGTATTAGGAAGGTTAGAAGTCCTGTGCAGCCAAGTATCTCCTGAATTAAAGCTAATAAATACGCCGTCAAATTGTGTCCCGGCTACAATTGTATCGCCTTTTACGGCTAAGCAATAAGCAACAGTACCGGGAAATCCTTTGTTAACAGGCTGCCATGTTGTATTTCCGTAACTTAATTTAAATATCCCTAAGCTTATGGTACCTGCATAAATACAGCTATCATTTGCTGCAAGCGCAAATACAGTAGGATCATTTAAACCGTTACTGAAGGGCTGCCATGTCATTCCATTATCTGATGAAGAATAAACATAGAAATTGAAAGTTCCTGCATAAAGAATTCCTTTTAAAACAGTAAGCGATTCAATCTGAGAATCGGGTAAATTAGTTTTGCTCTGAGACCAATTTTTTCCGTTGTCGCTGGTATAATAAATCCCAGTGTTATCGGTACCTATAAAAATATTTGAACCGAGCTGAGCAAACGAAGTGACTGAAGAATTTTCAATACCTTTATTCGATGCACTCCAGCTTGAGCCCGAATCCGTTGAAATGTAAACTCCTTTACTTCCGGTCCCCGCGTATAATATACCATTCATTTTGAATAAAGACTGAATAGTAAAATTCTGAATGCCTGAATTCCGGCTTTCCCAATTCTTTCCTTCATCGCTTGAAATAAATACCCCATCATATGTACCTGCGAAGATCTGATTACCGTCAAAAAGAAAGGATTGAACGTATTTATTAGCTAATCCGTTATTTGCTTCGTTCCAGGTTATTCCAAAATCAGTTGAAATAATAATTCCCGACCCGTCCGAACCAGCAATTACAACAGAATCATTTACTGAGACACAATGCAACATATTTCCTAAAGAAGGTATATCAGCTTTATTCCAATCGCCACCCGAATTTTTTGATGAATAAATTCCGCCGTTAACACAAGCAAACATAAGTTTACCTTCTATTGCTATGGAGCCAACGGATGCCTGGGTCCCCATACTACCGGTATTAACCCACTGAGCATTTATCATTGTGCTTAAAATTATTGAGAATAGTATTATATACTTTATTTTCGGGATTAATTCTGAAAAAAGATTCAACAAAAGTTTTTTCATAGTTCGCCTCAATACTTTAATATCTTTTGGTAATATTTTCTAAATGAATTTATAACATATTCTATCACGAGAGTAATTTCATGTTAAAATTTTTAATTTTCATTAATTCAAAAGAAGCATTTTTTAGTTTTAACAAAGTTTCCTGCCCGGATTTTATAAAAATAAACCCCACTTGATAAATTACCGCCGTTAAATTCTGCAATATAGTTGCCTGCTTGTTTCTTTCCTTTGACAAGAGTTGTTACCAATCTGCCTAGTATATCATATATCTTTAATGTTACATATTCTAAATGCGGAATTGAATAATTTATTTTTGTGGTTGGATTAAATGGATTGGGATAGTTTTGAAAAAGTTTATATGAAAGAGTTAAATTATTGGGGAATTTTACTGATGTAACTATTGTGTCACCATATACAACGCCATTAATTACTGCCCCTTTTATTAAATTTGAACTATATCCACGTACTTCATCATTATTATAATCACCCCAATCATAGCTTAAGATTCTATTTGAAATTGGGAGAGTAATCTTTTGGAATGTTCCTTTAAGATTAAGATAAATTGCCTTTTCATCACTTAAAAAAATGTCGAGATAGTTATCGTTATTTACATCAATCCACTTCACATAACTTGATGAATCAATCGGAGCATTTATATTTACAAATTTATTATTTCCATCGTTTCTATAAATAAAGGCAGGAGAGCCAGGAATCAACAGCGAAAAATCTCCATAAGGATATCCAGAGATTAAAACATCTAGTTTTCCGTCATCATTAAAATCTCCCCACTGTACTTCGCCGTTCGGGGCAGGTATAATATCAGTATTTACAAGAGTAAATTGTTGGGCATTTGCTGAAAAGTGATATAAAATAAAAAGTGATAAGAATATTTTGAAATATTCTTTCATAATCTCCCCAATGGGTTATTCATTTGTAGATTTTTTACAACTTAGCAAATAATAAATATAAAATACAGACCTTTTGTAATCTTTTTAAACTTTTTCAGATACAATTATATGTGAAAAATAGATCCAAATGATAAATTTTCACTGCTAAATATAATGTTTTAATCTAAGTCATTAACTGTATTTACAACTTGCCAAATTTTTTTTTCCGATAATCAATGTAGCCTTTCAGCATCATCTTTACTTTTTTCAATTTGTTACTGTCATAAAGAATAATTTCAAGTAATTCCCGTTTCATATTTCTTCTGTCTTCTTTTAGATATTCAGGGAATATTTTCTTATATAAATTATCGACATATAAACGGTTTCTCATTCTATAATAAATTCTGACCGGAGTGTGGTTAGTGGGATATAAATAATGACTGAAAAATTTCTTTCTAGATGCATTTCCGACTTTATGATATAATATTGCACCAGATACTTTTACAATTTTGTATCCGTGTTTATTTAGTCTTAAACAGAACTCGTGATCGACATGATCAATAAATAATTTATCCAGATATCCTCCGACCCTTTTATAGGCTGCAAGATTTACAAGATTGCCGCTTGTCATAGTATAAAGTACTTCATCGGCTTTCCCAGCTTTGGGCTTCTGCTGTATATCAGGATCTATATGTTCGGCTGCTACGATACCTATATTATCCGAAGAATCCATGATGGACATCAGCTTTTCTACCATACCCTGAGAAGCATTGCTGTCGTGATCCATTGTAAGAAGATAATCAAAGCCTTCGTTTAATGCTTTTCCGGCAGCAATATTCAATGCGGTGGCAATGCCAATATTCGAGTTGCTGCATATGTATTCGACTTTTTCAAGCAAACGAATTTTTTCAACTAGATCATTGTTTGTTCTTTCCGAGTTATCTATCGCATATATTTTATCCACCTGATCTATATATGAGTTTATATTACCCATCATCAGGTTATCAGGGTTGTATAAAACGATAACCGCCGCTACCTTATGCATTTTTAATTTCTTTTAATAATAACTTTTGTAATTCTTAATTTATTTCGCGCGCCGATAAACATGTTCCGCATTAAATCCTTTTATAAATAGCCAGATATAAATATAAAGAATCCTCCATATTATATTCCTTCTCAGCAGCATTCCTGCACCTTAAATAAATATCTGGATCTTTTAGCAATTCTTTTAGTTCTTTTACGGCTGTTTCGTGATCCTTATTTATAACAATAACGCCGATATTATAACGCTTAATAATTTCACCGGTGTCCCCCACTCCCTCGCTAACAACAACCGGGAGGCCGGCAGAGAGATATTCGGCAAACTTTAAAGGCGATGAAACGTTATTAACAATATTGTTTTCTCTTAAGAGCAAACCGAAATTTCCGCTTAACAGATTAACAAAGACATTATCCGGATTTACTTCGGAAATCTCTGAATATTGATAAAGTTCACCGAAATTCGTTATCAGTTTCTTGAATTTTTCGCTTTCATAAGTCATTACCTTAAAATGAAAATTTTCTATTTCCGATACGCATTTTTGAGCAAAAGAAAAGATCTCGTTTATATTCTGCCATTTTGCCGATGAACCGGAATAAACACCTTCAATCTTATTTGAAATTTTTCTTCCGGCTAGATCATCTTGCTTAATTTCGCTGCTTATCAGCGTTTTATTATTAATTACCGATATTTTTTCCGACAAGTTTTTTAACTCAGGATGATCCCGGAGCAGCGCGTTTCGGAAGACTTTTGACACCACTACAATATGATCGGATTTTTTAAGCACCTGATTTTCGAGAGCTTTAAATATTTTTTCCTTTAATCCTCCTCGTTTCCATTGTTCCAGATATATCTGCTCTTCGATGAAAACTCCCCGGTTATCGTAAATCAACTTTAAATTTGGATAAATAGCTTTTAGGAATAATCCTATTATTGCTGGATAAAGACTCCTGGCGTGAATTATATCTATCTTTTCCCGTGATATTATTTTTCTTGCTGCTATAAACCCGCTTGAAAAATAGTTCAACAAAAAAGAAATAACGTTGTTTTCTTTAAGAAAAGCTTTATGGAATGAAATAATACCGGAGTATTGGTCTACGGTCTCTTTGTAGCGTTCATTTTCATCTATTGATTTTTGCCGTACTTCGAAAGAAAGGACAAAACATCTGAAACCGTTCTCGGATAAAGACCGGAAAAGCGGCAGTCCCTGAGAGTGTATAATAGGATTAAGTACACTGCTGTCGCTGAAGAAAAGAACTCCTTTCTTTTTTGTTTCTTTCATAGGATAAGACAAAATTCATTCTAATATTATTAAATCGCCTTGGAATAATTCTCAATTATACTGCGATATGCATTTTTGAAATTACTTTTTTCTCCCTTTTGTCTGTATAAAGTCAATTGTTTCAGAAAGAACATGGTTATTATAACATTTTTAAGTACGAACAACCTCAAAGATGAATAATGTTTTCTAAAAAATTTTAATTTGCTTTCGTATCCCAGTTTCATTCTTAAGGGCATGTCCTTACCGGTAACCAGGCTTTTTTCATGGACTATTTTCTCTTTTAAATAATAAATGACTTTATACCCCGTATGTTTTTTCGTCCGGTAACATAAATCCACTTCCTCCGTAAATAGAAAATAATCTTCGTCGAATCCTTTCAGCTCTCTGTAAAGATCAGCTTTAATCAACATACACGATCCGAATATATAATCCACTTCCAAAATTTTCTTTTTTAATATATTGAAATTCATGAAATTGGCTAATCTCGTTGTTCTGATGCTTATACCCGACAGATCGCCTATTTCCTTAATCAGCCCGGGAAATTTAGCGGTCGATACCTGAAATCTTCCGTCGGGAAATATCATTTTAGGTCCGATAATACCGTAATCGTTATGTTCTTTTGCAAACCGATATAATCCGAGCGGCATGTTATCTGTAAGGTAGGTATCTGGATTAAGCAGGAGTATATATTCCCCTTTTGCATCTGCGAATCCAATATTGTTTCCGTGCCCAAAACCGTAGTTTGTTGTTAAAAAAAGGAACCGGAAATCCGGAAATTCAATTGTTAGCTGTTCTATAGAACGGTCCGGAGAATTATTGTCGACAACTATAACTTCGTACCGAATTCCTTCGGTGTATTTCTGAACGGACTTGAGTAACTTTCGAATACTTTCCGTAAGGTTATAGTTTACTATAATTACCGATATTTCAATTGCATTTTCCATGTTCATGATTCTGAGCTAAACCGACGAACTTTCCGGCAGGGTTTCGGTTTTTGACTTAATTGCATCTCTTCTTTCAAATTCTATATATGCAAATAAAATTGCTATTAAAGCATTTGTTTTATACTTAATTAAAAGCGGTGAAAATATTCCCAGAAACACCAGGCCTATAAATCCGCCGATTAATCCAAGTGATATTATTTTAGCACTGATATCTGTAGAGTTTTTCAAGACATACAATGCTGCCTTAAAGAATCTGAAATAGAGCCAGGAAAATAAGACAAAACCTATAATACCTCCTTTCCATAACATGTATATCCAAGAACTATCGATATAATAAACCGGCAGCTTATTGAAGACTAAAATCTTATACTTAACATAGCTAGCCAATCCCGTGCCGAAAACCGGATGTTTCAAAAAATCCTGAACTGCATAATATCCCAATTCTATTCTCATAAGGAACGAGGAATCTTCCAACGGATTAGAAAGAGATTCGGCTCTAGCTTTTACCGATTGATTAACAACAGCTTTTGTCTGAATGTTTCTGACGGAATCACCTGATATAAGTGCAGGGATAATTAAAAGCAGAACCATAAAGGATATCTTAAATAAGGTCAGTTTATTATTATGTTTCAGGTAAAAGACATATACGGCAAGCATTACCAAAAATGTAATAACCCAGAGGGATCTCGTCAGTGTAACGAAAGTCCCGGCGATTAATACAGTCAGCATAATAAAGGAAACCAGCCTTTTATCCTTACGAAAAAGAAAATACGCGAATACCACTCCGATAGGTAGAGGAAGAAAACCCGATTGAAAAGTCACAAAACGACCCCGGAATACTATCAGATCAAATATCAAATACTGCACGGCAATTAAAATTGACAGCCACAGTAAAAATTTCAATACGGTTAAATATTTATCGCGGTTTTTCAATAAATACAAGACCGGAAAAATGAGCATATATAAACCGAAGTGGATAAATTCAATCAATATCCATTCTGTGTCCCTGCCTTGTGACAACGCGGCTAAAGCAATTAATCCGAAATAAGCGACCAAAACTATAACGGGCAATTCCAGATAGCTAATTTTAAATGAAAAATTACCCTCGTTTAGTAAATATAAACTTATTGCAAGCAGAGCTAAACCAAACAAGGGTATAAAGCTGATCATCTCAAGGTGAAAATCGTAATGTATACCATTGTCGAGAAGCAGCAGAGGGGCAAAATTAATAAACAGCAAATATATAGACATATCTCTGAGATAACCAAAATAAAGTAAAATCGAAATTAGAAAAAACAAAAACAGCACTAACAGGAAAATTCCGTATTTCGGGAAAAAAGAAAGGACGGCAATCTGAGTAACAAGACCTAAGATTAATAGCAGGAAAAGATAAATAAATTCCCTAACCGATATTTCTTTCTTAATTTCTGAATACATTGATGTAGTAAATTTTTAAAATGCCTTTATTATAGTTAATAATTCATTAACTTTTTGTCTATTAAATCTAAAACTAACCGGTACATAAAATAACAATGCAGAAACAATAAGAATTATAAATAATTCAATGCTGGTCAGTTGCTTTATCAACAATATTTTAATTAAATAAATTAATATAAACATACAGATGCTAATTATAAAAGTTTTTCCGAAGCTCGCTACGAATTCACCTACGGGCAGATCGATAAGTTTAAGTGGAATTACAAGTCCGGGATAAATAGTTATCAGGTTTGCTATAAGATACCCTAAAGCCACACCGAAAATACCCCATCGAAGTCCTATCACAAAAGCCGTTACGAAAATAACTCCAGTTACCAGACCCCATAGGAACCAAATGTCGGTCCTACCCTTCGCCTTGAATATAGTACCGGCTGGAGTATAAACAGATTGGATCATACCAATAGGAGCAAGTATAATTAAAATTGGAATAGTAACCAGCCATTTACCACCTAAAAGCGCTTTGATTAATACATCTGAAGTGGCAGTAATCCAAAGCATCAGCGGAAATGATATCATGGCAATGTTATTTACCAGCTTAATATACATTTCCCTTATTTTAGGATTATCGCCCTGAAGCTTTGAGTAAAAGGGAAACATCACACGTGAAAAAACTGCGGTAATATTCTGTAGAGGATACAACATCATTCTATAAGCTATGTTGTAATATCCTAGCTGTTCCTGTCCCAAATACTTTTGTATCAAGACATAATCCGCGTTCCTGACAAAATAATTTACAATATTAAAACCGGACAAATTCGCGCTGAAATTATATATCGATTTAACCTCCGTAAAAGAGAATAAAAATTTTGGTTTGAATGAGCTTTTCAGCCAAAGGATCATTGAAAGAGTTGCGGCATTTGCCAGACTTTGTATAACAAGACTCCACACGCCGAATCCCATAAAAGCAAGAACTATCGCACTAACAGAACCGACAATTACGGCAAATGTTTCATAGAAAGCTATCTGCTTGAACTTTAAGTCTTTCTCTAGCAGGGTTTGGTGCATAATTGTAGCGCTGGTAATCGGAAAAGTAAATGAAAGAACCTTAAGTATATTTGTTAATTCCTCGGCATTATAAAATTCAGCTATTCCATGCGCCGAAAAATACAGCAGAATATTCATTAAAATGCCGACAGACAATACTACCCAATATATGCTGCTCAGAAATTCGTCGCTAACTTCCTTTCTCTGGATAATGGCAGCGGCTATTCCAAGATCTTTAAAGATATTCAGGAATCCGATTACAACAACGGAAGAGGTAATAAGACCGAATTCAGCAGGTTCAAGAAGTCGAGCTAATACTATTAGTGTAATTATTTGGAAAACATGAATTGTTATTCTGGAAACCGCTGACCAAAAAATGCCGGAATGTGCATCGGATTCGGAAATCAAAATATTCCTCCCTCTATAAAGGATATTACTTTCCAATAATATTGACAAAACGGTAAGTTACTTTTTTGTCCTGCTTCCGTAAAACCGGGTGAAATCAATAACGTCATATGGCCTTTAAATTTTTCCCTATCGTGAATCCAAAATAGTTTGACTGCTCTATAGTTAGGATTTGTTCTTCATTTCCCCGAGAACAATTTTTCTTTCATTAAATTCCGGTAATCTTAAACAATTAATAAATTATTTTTATCATTTTAATATTCAAAATTTTGCGGATCTGGCAAAATATATATACTTCTGTATTTATATATTTAGGAATTATATTTACCAGACTTCCATTTAAATAAGTTATTCTTTATATATATGTATCCGTTAGATTCGTTAAGATTTTTATTTTCCCTTAACAAAATAAATACTAAAGATATAAGCATTAAAACAACGGTAATTATAAAGGCCATAATCGTTCGTTTTGGATAACTTCGTTTAGCAGGTGGAATTGCCGGATCGATCACCTGAAGTACCGGCACGTCCTTTTGTTCCTGAAACTTAGCCTGTTCATAAAGCGGCAATTCGAATTCCAGGATATTGGTATAAATCTGAACATTACCGTATAATCTGAAGTAGTTAATAACATTCTTAGGAAGGTTATTCAAAGCAAGCAAAGTATTTATGCTGTCCTTACCCACCTCTATCTGCTTTAATTTAGCAGCAAACTCTTCTGCAACTATTTTAGCACTATGAGCCTGTGCAGAATTATTACCGTATAGTTGTTTGTAAATAGAATACTCTGTCTGTTTTTCGGCAATTTGAGCCTGAAATTTCGCCAATTGCTCCAAAATTGCTTTAGTTTGACTCTCCGCTTCGAACATACCTGTTCTTTTTTGAAATTTTTCCAGTTGATCTTCTGCATAATTCAAACTGTCTTTAACGTCGTTAACACGTTTTTCCAAAAATTCCCGGTTATCTTTTGCCTTTTTAATTTTCAATGTTACAATTTTATCGTTGAGCTGTTTAACTATAAAATTTGTCATCTCAGCGGCTAGTTGCGGCGTTGGTGCGGAAACGGTAATACTGTATGTAACACCGTCATCGTTTATGTCTGCACTTATGCTGTTCCTAAGCTGTTTTAACATAAGTTCATAATATCCGAGTGTCGTAGTGTCAATTTTATAAACTTTTATGAGATCGAATTTTTTTATGACAGAATTCAACAAGGTCCTGCTATAAACAATCGAATTATAAATATCTACATCGGAATTTTCACCGAAATTTCCTAAACCCAATGGCAAACCTTTCAGCCCCGAAAGTCCCGAAAGTCCCGAAAGAATTCCGCCGTTAGCTTGTTCACCAGAGGGTAATAAAAGAGATGAGGCATCAAATCTTGGGGTTACAAAGAAATAGATTGCTAAATATGATAATACCATCGAAATTATAAACAGTAAAATGAAAAATCTTTTCCATTTTACAAATATTACTAATAAATTTAGCAGTCCGGTGTCCTTTTTTTCCGTCATAATTTTTACCTGAATAATTTATTGTTTTGAAGATCAAAGTTAATATAAATCCGCTAGTTTTTGCAACATTAATTTTAGAGTATTTTTTATTCATTAAACTTGATTCTAAATAATTTCTCTGAATTATATACTTTCTATTTTACTTTTTATTACATATTCCCCTTCTTTATTTGACAACTATTTTAATAATTTTGAATTCTTTATGTGAAAATTAATTTTATCATTATTTTATTTTATAATGGATATCTATTGGACTAATTATTTTCAAAGCCAAACCGGAAAACAAATATTGTTATACTCGAAGACTGTTTTTTCTTCAAAGGTGATATTCCCTACAAACCATATAAAAAATTTGGTTATCACTGCAAAGATTGTTTGTCTCATTATAAAATTTTGATTTTAAAATTAAGTGCAATGGGTTTGAAAAAAAATCTGGTTTTATTCAATAATATTTTCAATAAAAATGAGTTTCATTTATATGGCCGAGGAGAAATACTATAACCAGATTTTGACTGTGATTGTTATTACTCTCCTAAATGTCCGAACAATTGTATGCAGTATCTTTATCCGGAGAAGGTGGTGGAAGTAATTAAAAAATTTGACTGATGAACGTTTTCACTGCATACTATAATTATCTTAAAATCAAAAAGCTTATTATATATGTGATCTCAAATCCGAAATAGAAAGATAAAAAAGTCTCAGGTTATTCGTTAAATAAGGATTATCTTTGCAAAATAAAAATCACCCAATAGGTGAAAAAATAA
>Ga0307441_1000123_pt1 | contig 32308 bp, 28 predicted proteins | sample SalMarWE160420MG_FD_202149 | JGI IMG/M metagenome (GOLD analysis project Ga0307441, IMG submission 202149) | Salt marsh sediment microbial communities from the Plum Island Ecosystem LTER, Massachusetts, United States - WE1604-20 | ecosystem: Environmental > Aquatic > Marine > Intertidal zone >... | reverse complement strand
AGCCGCAGCAGTGCGGTGCGGTCAGGCGCTGTGGCGATGGTCGTGATGGTGGTCACCGTGGGCATGGTGGTGATGATCGTGGCCGTGGCCGCCGGCCCCGTGGCTGTCGTAGGCACCGGCTTCCGGCTCGAAGGGCGCGTGCTCGGCGAACACGCGCAGGCCCAGATGCTCCACCATGGCGTCGAGCACATGGTCGTGCAGGTAACGCACCCAGGTGTCGCCGATCTGCAGGGGCACATGCCGGTTGCCCAGGTGATAACACGCCCGGGCCACCACCAGCGGATCGCGACTGAAGGCCGTGGACACCGCCTCCGGCGCCGCCTGCACCCGCACCACCGTGCCGTCGTCCGCCCGCAGGCAGTCCCCGTGTCGCAGCACCAGACCCCGTTCCAGCATCAAGCCCGCCTCGCACCCGTCATCAAGCCGCGTGCGCAACCGGCTCTTCTGCCGATCTCCGAACGGCAGCGTCAGCGTCGCACTCGCCTCCACCGGCTCGTCCAGCCGTTCAACCAACTTCAACATCGTCCGGCCTCCGTTAGAAAGCAAAAACCTAATGCGCCACGGAAAACACGGAAAGCACGGAAAAATGCACATTGATGAACGCGAAACGCGTAGCCGGGAGGGCAGCTGGGTCTTTCACATTTCCGGTCCGTCATGCGCGATTGATCGTTGATGGGCAATTGCCCGATACATACAGCGCCTGAGTTGCAGAGCCAGAGCCCCTTGACCCCGAACTGTTTCTTTCGGTGCTTTCCGTGGCGCTTTTCCCCGAAGGCTCGTTCGCGGTATTCAGCACTGTTGCTACGGGGCTCCGAGACATTCACTCCGAATTGTCCCTTTCCGTGTTTTCCGTGGCGCTTTTGGTTTAAGTCAAAACAAAAAATACCGCTGTGCCAGCGGCAGCACCTTGGCCGGCTCGCAGGTGAGCAGTTGGCCGTCGGCGCGCACTTCGTAGGTCTGGGAGTCGACCTCCATGTGCGGCTGGTAGTCGTTCAGGATCATGTCCCGCTTGCACACGCTGCGGGTGCCGTGCACGGCCACCGCCCGGCGCGCCAGGCCGAGCTGTTCAGGCACGCCCGAGTCCAGGGCCGCCTGGGACACGAAGGTCACGGCGGTGGCCGCCAGCGCGCCGCCGTAGGCGGCGAACATGGGGCGGTAGTGGACCGGCTGGGGCGTGGGGATGGAGGCATTGGGGTCGCCCATGGGCGCGGCAACGATCAGGCCGCCCTTGACTACCACCGCCGGCTTGGCCCCGAAGAAGGCCGGCTTCCACAGCACGATGTCGGCCAGCTTGCCCGCTTCGATGGAGCCTACCTCGTGGGCGATGCCATGGGTGATGGCGGGGTTGATGGTGTACTTGGCCACATAGCGGCGGGCCCGCAGGTTGTCGGCCCGGTCGCTGTCCTCGGGCAGCGCACCGCGCTGCACCTTCATCTTGTGGGCGGTCTGCCAGGTGCGGGTGATGACCTCGCCCACCCGACCCATGGCCTGGGAGTCCGACGCGATCATGGAGAACGCGCCCAGATCGTGGAGGATGTCCTCGGCGGCGATGGTCTCCCGACGGATTCGGGACTCGGCGAAGGCCACGTCCTCGGCGATGTTGGGGTCCAGGTGGTGACACACCATCAGCATGTCCAGGTGCTCGTCGATGGTGTTCACCGTATAGGGCCGCGTCGGGTTGGTGCTGGAGGGCAGCACGTTGGGCTGGCCGCAGGCCTTGATGATGTCCGGCGCATGGCCGCCCCCGGCCCCTTCGGTGTGATAGGTGTGGATGGCGCGGCCCTTGAAGGCGGCCAGCGTGTCCTCCACGAAGCCGGACTCGTTCAGGGTGTCGGTGTGGATGGCGACCTGCACGTCCGTTTCCTCGGCGACGCTCAGACAGTTGTCGATGGCCGCCGGGGTGGTACCCCAGTCCTCGTGCAGCTTCAGGCCCATGGCACCGGCTGCCACCTGCAGGCGCAGGGCCTCGGGCAGGCTGGCGTTGCCCTTGCCGAGAAAGCCCAGGTTCATGGGCAGCCCTTCGGCGGCCTGCAGCATGCGGTGGATGTTCCACGACCCCGGCGTGCAGGTGGTGGCGTTGGTGCCGGTGGCGGGACCTGTGCCGCCGCCCAGCATGGTGGTCACCCCGGACATCAGCGCCTCCTCCACCTGCTGGGGGCAGATGAAATGGATATGGGCGTCGATACCGCCGGCGGTGGCGATCATTCCCTCGCCGGCCAGGGCCTCGGTGCCGGGACCCACCACGATGTCCACCCCCGGTTGCACGTCCGGATTGCCGGCCTTGCCGATGGCGGCGATGCGCCCGTCCCTGATGCCGATGTCCGCCTTCACGATGCCCCAGTGATCGAGGATCAGGGCGTTGGTGATCACCAGGTCCACCACCTCGGCGCCGGCGCGCTGGCTCTGGCCCATGCCGTCGCGGATCACCTTGCCGCCGCCGAACTTGACCTCGTCCCCGTAGCGGGTGTGATCGCGCTCCACCTCGATCACCAGCTCGGTATCGCCCAGGCGCACCCGGTCGCCCACCGTGGGCCCGTACATTTCCGCATAGGCGCTGCGACTGATCGTAGCCATCGTTTACTCCAGCGGGCCCATGACCCGGGCGTTGAATCCGTACACCTGCCGGTCGCCGGCGTAGGCCACCAGCTCCACCTCGCGGCTCTGGCCGGGCTCGAAACGCACCGCGGTGCCGGCCGGGATGTTGAGCCGATATCCCCTGGCCGCATCCCGGTCGAAATCCAGGGCCCCGTTGGTCTCGAAGAAGTGGTAGTGGGAGCCCACCTGCACCGGCCGGTCGCCGGTGTTGCGCACGGTGAGACGACAGGTGTCCCGTCCCTCGTTGAGAGCGATGTCGCCGCCGTCGGTCATCACTTCGCCGGGTATCATCGGCCGTTTCCTCCCGCGCCCTGCAGTTGCCAGTGGCTTTCGGTTCTTTGGCCACAGAGGGCACAGAGTTCTTCATTTCGTACGTCCTTGTTCGCACCCGCGCATGGCTGCTGACGACTCCGCAGATGCAGCGACTGACCCCCATACAAACAAGTCATTTCTCTGTGTCCTCTGTGCCCTCTGTGGCAAAGACGTCTTTCAGACGATCGGATCATGCACGGTGACCAGCTTGGTGCCGTCGGGAAACGTCGCTTCCACCTGCACCTCGGGGACCAGCTCGGCGACCCCTTCCATGACGTCGTCCCGGGTCAGCAGGGTGCGCCCGTAGTCCATCAGCTCGGCCACCGTGCGTCCGTCCCGCGCCCCTTCCAGGATGGCGGCGGAAATGTAGGCCACCGCCTCCGGATAATTCAGCTTCACGCCGCGGGCCTTGCGGCGCTCGGCCAGCAGGCCCGCCGTGAACAGCATCAGCTTGTCTTTCTCCCGCGGCAGCAGGTCCATACGTGCTTCCCCTTAACTCAACTTGGATGCTCAGGTTCGCCAGATACGCGGCGCGCAGGCCGGGCGGCCGGCGAGGCCGGGGCGCAGCAGCGTCCAGATCTGCTCGAAAACGGCGCGCGCCCGTTCTCCGTGATGTCCCAGGTAACGGCACACCAGCAGGTCGTCCAGCAAGGTGGCGCCGAAGCGCTCGTCGCCGTCCACGCACACCCCGTCACGCACAGCCGCCAGGAGATCGCCGTCCGCCGGCGTCGCCACCAGGGTGGCGCTCACCGCGCAACCCGCCAGCCCCCAGGGCGCGGAGGGCATGGGCCCGGCGCTGTCCACACGGGTCCGGTCCAGCAGCAGGGGCATGCCGGCGCGCCATACCTCCAGACGCTGCACCGCCTGCCCACTGTCGAACGCCTCCCCGCTGGCCGGGCGGCCCAGGCACAGGATCTCCCAGCCGACGAACGCCGCACCGGGTTCCAGGTCCACCCGGGTGGTGGTGTCCACTCGGCCGCCCGCAAACACGATGGTCTCCTGGGGCAGCCACTCCAGTCGCGCGCCGGCCGCCACCGCCAGGTTCTGTCGCTGCACGGCCACCGGTCCGCCGCTGCGATAGAACTTGGTGGCCGCCGGCGTGGTCACCAGGGCCTCGGCGCCGGCCGCGCACTGCACATCGACGGTCAGTTCGTCGCCGCCCACCACGCCGCCCGGCGGGTGCAGCAGATACACGTGGCACACGCCGGCTTCCGGATAGAAGGGGCGCTGCACCACCAGCGGACCGTGGTGGCGGCGGCGGGCCAGCACGGTGCGCGGCCCGCGTCGTTCGAAGCCCAGGGCCAGCCGGGCCTGCCAGCCGTTCGCCGCCGGCACCGCACTCATGTCACAGCAGCCCGACCAGCAGATAACCGCCGAAGGCGATGGAGCTCATGCCCACCAGGCCACGCACCGCGCGCACACCGCGCTCGCCCCAGCGGTTCAGCCAGCCGTACACGCCGCCCAGCAGGCCGCCGAACACCAGCATGGAGCTGAGCACGCCCAGGCTGAACACCAGCAGGTAGGCCAGACCGACCCACGGTGAGCCCATTTTCGCCAGCGGGATCAGCGCCAGCAGGGGTGCCGAGCCGGCGGTGCCGTGCAGCAGTCCCACCAGCACCGCCCGGTGGCCGTGGCGGTGGGCACCGTCGTCGTGACCGGCGCGGCCGTGGTGCTGGTGCCAGTGGGCGTGGCTGGGCATGCCGTCGTGGCGGTGAAAGTGCAGGTGGGCCCGCTTGCGCACCAGGTCCCACAGCACCCAGGCACCGATGGCCACCAGCACCACCCCCACCAGGTGTTCGGCGGTGGCGGACAGGCGCACGGGAATGGCCATGCCCAGCAGCAGCACGCCGGCGCCGATGGTCACCAGGGACAGGCCGTGACCCACCGCCCAGCGCCCGCAGAACGCCAGGCTGGTGCGCCACCCCGGGCGGGTGCTGGCGAGCCCGGTCACCGCCATGATGTGGTCGGCGTCCAGGGCATGCAGCAGACCCAGCCCGAAGGCCAGGGACAGCACGGCCGCAACGCTGTGGGCGTCCATCACTCGCCCCAGCCGCGGATGATGTTGCGGTGGGCCCCCATCTTGCCGTGGGCCACCAGGGTGCCCAGCACATCCACGATGGCCCGCATGCCCATCAGAGAAGTGATGTCGGAGATGTCGTAGGGCGGCGAGACCTCCACCACCTCCATGCCGCAGATGCCTTCCTTGGCCACCTGGCCCAGCAGGTAGAGGATTTCCCGAGGCAGAAACCCGCCGGGCTCGGGCCAGCCGGTGCCGGGCACGAAACCGGCGTCCACACAGTCGATGTCGAAGCTCAGGTACACCGCGTCGGTGCCCGCCCAGGCCATCTCCAGGGCGATCTCGGCCACCTTGTCCAGGCCCAGCTGCTCCACGTCGTTCATGGTGATGATGGTGGTGTTGCGCTTGCGCGCCTCCTTCACCGCCTGGCGCGGCACCTGCCAGCCGCCGATGCCGATCTGCACCAGATTCTCGGCCGGTACGTTGGGCATGTTGGTGGCATGGAACCAGGGCGTGGTGTGCATGCGCTCGTCCAGGTCCTTCTCCTGGATGTCCGCGTGGCGGTCGAAGTGGATGATGCCTATCTTCTTGTCGGTCTGCTCGGCAATGCCGCGCACGGTGGCGAAACCGATCGAATGATCCCCACCCAGAATGATGGGCAGCGCACCGCTGGCGAACACATGGCCCACACCGCGGGAGATCTGATCGAAGGTCTTCTCGATGTTGGCGGGGATGGTGAAGATGTCGCCCGTGTCGCACAGGGTCATCTGCTCGCGCAGATCCACCCCGATTTCGTAGTTGTAGGGCGTGTAAAGGGCCGAGATGCGCCGGATGCCCTGAGGCCCGAAGCGGGTGCCGGGCCGGTAGGTGGTGCCGCCGTCGAAAGGCACGCCCACAATCGCTGCGTCATACTTGCCCACGCCGCGCACATCCTCGCAGTACGGCGCCTTCATGAAAGTGTTGATGCCGGCGAAGTGGGGCAGCTCGCCGCGGGAAAAGGTGGGAATGCCACGGTCCTGGATGCTGTCGGCACCCTGCAGGCCCAGTTCCAGGCCGCGCTGCTCTTCGGCCTCCCAGGCGCTCTTGGGCAGCTCGGCCTCCCGGTGCATGGCCTTCCAGCCCTGCAGCTGGGTCTTGTCGAATGAAGGGTGGTGACGACGCACCGGCCCGGTCAGACGGGACGGTCCGGCGCTGCGGAAACGAGTCAGTTTCATGGGGCTTCTCCTGGTCAGGAAACTCGGGTTAGTCAGGCCGGCAAGCGGTGCCGTGGGAAACGGGTGCCGCGCTGGTCGTGCGCGAGTGCCTGGGGAGCGAGCGGATGCATGACATGGTTCCTCCTTGCGTGTTACACGGATGTCAGGGTATGAAAGGCCTTCGGGTCTCCCGGGCTTTTATCCCGCCGTGTAGCCTCGCTGAGGGAGGCCGACGACCCTCGGTCCAGGCGTCCGCCCTGGCGGACCGGAACCCTAGTCGTCTTTTGGTGTAGGCTGTCGGCCGACGGCAGTGTTCGCTGTCAGCCTCTCGTCCACAGGGGTGGGAGCAAGCATCGTGCCACGGCTTGGGGCAGTGCCGCGGGTCGTCGTGGACGGCCTGAATTTCGGCACGCCCGACAGGCCCTTGGACGTGTCCGCCGATACCCGAGGCGGCCGGCAGCAGTGGTCGGCGCGCACAATTCGGGCGCACGCAAAGAGAGCCGCGCACAGGAACGGTGCGGACTGTCGGTTACAATGCACTGGAATCGGGCAAAGAGAACAACCGCAGTCAATGACCTACCGGCCGATGGGGGTCATGGCACCCACCAGGCGCCATGGAACCGATTGCCGGCTTGTCCGGCAAGTCGAAGTGCGTCCTGCCGCGAACGACTCCGGAAGGGAGAATCCCTGTCCCTGGGCCCGCAGCGACCAGTGACGATGCAGTTGCAATTCGATCCGATCCCCCGAACAGGACGCCCCGCCACCGCGGGCAACAGCAACGAAGACCGACGGACCTCATCCCCATGCTACGCATCACCCAGCTCGAGAACGGCGTCACTGTCGCCACCCGCACCCTGCCCCAGATGCACAGCGCCGCGGTGGGCCTGTGGCTGGTCAGCGGCAGCCGCCACCAGGCAGCGGACACCGATGGCTATGCCCACCTCATGGAGCACCTGCTGTTCAAGGGCACCGCGGAACTGGACGTCAGGGCGCTGGCCTGCCGCTTCGAGGCCATGGGCGGGCAGATCAATGCCCAGACCGGCCGCGAGCTGACCACGTTGTACGGCGTGGTGCCGGGGGATCAGGCCGGTGCCCTGACGGGCCTGTTCGTGGACATGGTGCTGCGCCCCCGTTTCGACGACCGGGACCTGGCCCTGGAGCGGGAAGTGGTGCTGAGCGAAATGGCCCAGGTGGCCGAGAACCCCGAGGAGCGCATCGACGAGGAAGCGGTGGCAGCGGCCTGGCCCGGCCACCCCATGGGGCGTCCCATCCTGGGCAGCGCCGAGGTGCTGCGTGCCGCCACCGCCGCCAGCGCGCGGGGCTTTCTGGACGGCACCGCCACGGGGCGGCGGCTGTGGGTGGTGGCCACCGGCGCCGTGGACCATACGGAGCTGACCGAGGCGGCCCTGGAACTGGGCAACCGTCCGCCCGATGCCGCGCCCGCCCCCACCCGCCCCAGCTTCGTGCCCGGTGCCGAAAGCCGCGCTCTGGCAGCGTTGGGCCAGTGCCATCTGATCTGGCTGGCGCCCGTACCCGGCGTCGCCGATGCCGGCAACCCATCCCTGGAGGTCGCCGACCATATTCTGGGCGGCGGCGTGTCCTCCCGCCTGTTCCAGACCGTGCGCGAGGAACGCGGTCTGAGCTATGGCGTGCAGTCGCACCTGGAGCAGTATTCCGACACCGGCCTGTGGTCGGTGCAGACCGCCTGCGACGCCGACCGCCGGCAGGAAACCCAGGAGACGGTGGAGGCGGTGCTGGAAGGGTTGATGGCCGAAGGCCCCCGCCCGGATGAACTGGAAACGGCGCGCTCCCACCTGCGGGCACGGCTGCTCACCGAAGAGGATGATCCGCAGGCCTGCATGGAGCGGCTCGCCCACGATCTGATCTACCGGGGCGAGGCCCTCGCCGTGCAGGACAGGCTGGCGCGGTTGGCGGAAGTGACCGCCGCCGACGTTCAGCATGCCCTCACACGGGCGTGGGCGCAGCGCCGTTGTCTGGTGCTTACGCCGGCGGACTGAACGCTCGTGCGCAGCCGAAAGTGCCCGTCGGGTTTGCCACGCGAAGGGCGGCATCGGCTGTCGAGGAGGTTCTTCCTGCCGGGTTGGAGAAGACCATCCGGTCTTCAGCGTAATTGAATGCGGGCTTTCGCGCCCGCGCGGCAAGGTTCTTTCTCTTGCGCGGCACTCGTAGGTTGGGCTGAGCAACGCGCAGCCCAACAGAGAGTCGCCATCCGAACCGCTGCCGTGTTGGGCTTCCTACGTCAGCCCAACCTACAATCCCCGAAGCGCAGGGCACCCGATAGGGTGCGACACCCGGGCGTCCTTTCTTTTGGAGTACTTTTGCTTTGGACGAGCAAAGAAAAAGTACTTCGCCGCGCGGGCGCGAGAGCCCGCATTCAAATAAAAACAAAGACCGACAGGTCTTCTCCAACCCGGCAGGAAGAACCTCATCGCCAAGCGATGCCGGGCATCGCCACGCCCACTCCAGCCTACCGCTCCAGCACCCGCAGAAGCCTTCAACGAAAAAGGGCCGCCACGCCGGACGGCCCTTCTCCTTCAGAACAACGATGGAGACCTGCGTAGACGCCTTATCAGCCAGGCGCCCGTCGGACACCCCGACTACTGGCTGTGGGACACCATATACGCAATGGCGTCCTTGATCTCCTGCTCCGAGCAGCTGCCGCAGGTGCCCTTCGGCGGCATGCCCTTGTAGCCGCTCAGGGCGCGCTTGAGCATGGTCTCCGGGCCCTGGGCGATGCGCGGCGCCCAGTCGGATTTGTTGCCGAATTTCGGTGCGCCTGCCACGCCGCTGCCGTGGCAGGCGATGCAGGTGGACTCGAAACGCTTCTTGCCCACGGCCAGGTCCACGTTTTTGAAGCCGGCCACCGTCTTGCCGCCGCCTCCGCCGTTTTCGGCCTTGGTCTGTTTGCCGTTGGACGCGGCCTTCTGGCCGCCGTTGGCGCCTTCGGACTTGGACACGCCGGGAATGGTCAGGCCGGTCTTGGTGATGACCATGTATTCGATGGCGTTCTTGATCTCCTGCTCCGAGCAGTCGGCGCAGGTGCCCTTGGGCGGCATGCCCTTGTAGCCGTGCATGGCATGGCTGAGCAGCACCTTGATGCCCTGCTTGGCGCGCGGTCCCCACAGGTCCTTGTGACCGACGATAGGTGCGCCGGCAGCGCCGGTGGCGTGACAGGTCATGCAGACACTCTTGAACACCTGCTCACCCGAACGGGCCGCCGTCGGGCTCGCGCCGGCCGTCCCTCCGGAAGACGCACCGCCGCCGGCGGCCTGGGAACTGGACGCCACATTCACCTTTGCCACCGGGGCGATGTTCCGCTCGGCGATCTTCTGTTCCAGTTTGTTGGGCCCGGCGGCCTCCCTGACCTGGGCCTGATGGGAAATGACCCGGGCGATCAGGAAGAAGACCACTGCCAGGAGCACCAGAAAGGACAGAACGCCCACAAAGGTCGTCATGAAACTCTTGTCTTGTTGGCTCACCACTTCCCCCTATAAACGGTCTCGTTGGCCTGTTCCCGGCCGCGGCAGCAGGGATCCCCGCGGTCGTTCCGGGAATATCGGGCCGCCACCGGACGGCCAAGCCGGAAAGTATACCGGCAAAGGGCCTACCGGAAAATTGTCAGAGCGTTGACCGGCCCTTTGCGGGGCCGGAACCGATGCCCAAATCGGGGCTAAAGGTCTGGGAGGGCCGGCCGATAGCTCCGGTAGGGCAGGCTGCGTTCCGCCGTCCGGCGCGTCCACGACGGCGTGGCAGCCCACCGGCAACCTTGAACAGACGGGGTACGCTGCATGATTCAGCCACCCGTAGTGCAGGAGGTTCACCTCCCGCCCCCGACACGGAACGTCGCCCTGGCCGCACCGGGCGTCAGCCGACCCGTGGCCGCCATCGAGCAGGCCGGCGCCGGGGCGTCCCTGCGCGGGTACCGGCGCCACACCGGCACGGAAACGGACCGTGGGAGGAATGCGGGCCAACACAGCCGAAGCAGCCGGGAAACGTCCGGGGCGGGCCTTAACGGCCAGCGGCTGTCCCGGGCCTTGAGCCGTCTCGGCCAACTTATCGACGTGTACGCCTGATCCTGGAGGCACGCCCATGAAAGTCGACCCGTCCAACAACTCGCTGACCCAGGCCATCCTGGGCATACAACGGGGCCAGCAGAGCCTGAACAAGCACGCCAGCGAAATCGCCAGCGCGAGCAAAATGAGCCCCGGCGGCGCCTCCGACATGGTCAAACCCCTGGTGGGCCTGACCCAGGACCAGTTGCAGGTGGAAGCCTCCGCCAAGGTGGCCAAGACGGCCGCCAAGATGATCGGCTCGCTGTTCGACCAGAAGGCCTGACCCCGGGGGCCTCCCCGGGCCCCTCTTCCGGCCGATCCGTGACACCGCGCGGTCGGCACTCCCCACGGACGGGCACGGGCGGCGAATGACGCACCGCCCTGGTGCGCGTGGCGGCGGGCGGCACCCTTGCCGCGCCTGACCGAACGTCCCCGACCCTACAGCTTTCTCTAGTGTTTTCAGCGCCTAAAGCGCCTACCACTACCCCCCGGGCGGTGGCGGCACACGACTTGCACTTCCCCCTGTCAGACAGCATCTAGGGTTCCGGCTCCCGACCTGTGGGGAGTGCCTGGTCCGAGGGATGCAGTCCGCCCCTTCTGAACACGGGTGCGGATACACGGCGGGACAAAAGCCCGGGAGAGGAAACCGCGGACGTGTGCGAACACGACCGGGTAACGCTCCTTGCCCACCGGTCCGCACCACCCGCACACAGACTTTCGACCATCCTTCACTTCGCCAAGGAGTCTGTCATGCAAGGGTTCTTGAAACGGTATTTCGCAGCAGCCGCACTGGGTCTGGCAGTCATCGCCGCGGCCGCGGTCCAACCGGCGGCCGCCGCCGGACGCACGCACTTCAAGCTGGCCTGGAGCATCTACGCCGGCTGGATGCCCTGGGGCTATGCCGCCGACCACGGCATCATCAAGAAATGGGCGAAGAAATACGGCATCACCATCGACGTCACCCAGGTCAACGACTACATACAGTCCATCAACCAGTACACCTCGGGCGACTACGATGCCTGCCTGATGACCAACATGGACGCGCTGACCATCCCGGCCGCGGCGGGCGTGGATTCCACCGCCCTCATCGTCGGCGATTTCTCCAACGGCAACGACGGGGTGGTGCTCAAGGGCAAGGGCAAGACCTTCGCGGACATCAAGGGCCAGCGGGTGAACATCGTGGAGCTGTCGGTCTCCCAGTACCTGCTGGACCGGGCCCTGCAGATGCATCACATGAGCGAACGGGACCTCACCCTGGTCAACACTTCCGACGCCGACATGGTGGCCGCCTACCAGGCACCGTCCACCACCGCGGTGGTGACCTGGAAGCCCCAGCTCAGCACCATCCTGGCCTCTCCGGACGCCACCGAGGTGTTCAACTCCAGCAAGATCCCCGGCGAGATCATCGACATGGCCGTCATCAAGACCAACGTGCTGAAAAAGTATCCGAAGTTCGCCAAGGCCCTGGTGGGCGCGTGGTACGAAACCATGAAGCTGATGACCGCCAAGGATGCCGCCGCCAAGGCTGCCCTGACCTCCATGGCCAAGGCGTCGGGTACCGACTACAAGGGCTATGAAAGCCAGCTGGCCACCACCCGCATGTTCTACAAGCCGTCGGCGGCGGTGAAGTTCACCGACAGCCCCAAGCTGGTCAAGACCATGGACTACGTGCGCCAGTTCTCCTTCCAGCACGGGCTGCTGGGTCAGGGGGCCGAGAGTGTGAACGCCGTGGGCATCCAGTTCCCCGACGGCAAGGTGCTGGGCGACAAGAGCAACATCAAGCTGCGCTTCAACAGCCGCTACATGAAGATGGCGGCCGACGGCAAGCTCTGACCATGCGCCGGCTGATCAATCAGCATCCGGGACGGGGGAGCGCGCTGCTGTTCGGCGCGCTCCCCTTCGCCCTGCTGCTGATCGCCTACCTGATCGCCTCCGCGCTACGCCTGGACGCCAATCCCAACGACAAGCTGCTGCCGTCGCTGACCTCCATGGGACGGGCGGTGCACAGCTACGCCATGGAGCCCAGCCGGCGCACGGGGCAGATCACCCTGTGGGCGGACACGGCCGCCAGCCTGCGCCGTCTGGCCCTGGGGGTGGGCATCAGCGCGGCCCTGGGACTGATCATCGGCATCGCCACCGGGGCGGTGCCCTACCTGGGGGCCGGCCTGGGGCCGCTGATATCGGCGCTTTCACTGATTCCTCCCCTGGCCATCCTGCCGGTGCTGTTCATCGTCTTCGGGCTGGGAGAGACCGCCAAGGTGGTGCTGATCGTCATCGGCATCGCCCCGTTCATCGCCCGGGACATCGCCCTGCGCACCGCCGAGCTGCCGAGGGAGCAGATCATCAAGGCCCAGACCCTGGGGGCGTCCAGCTGGCAGTTGATCACCCGGGTGATCCTGCCCCAGATGTGGCCGCGGCTCATCGACGCGGTGCGCCTGTCCCTGGGAGCGGCCTGGCTGTTTCTGATCGCCGCCGAAGCCATTGCCGCCACCAACGGGCTGGGTTACCGCATCTTCCTGGTGCGCCGCTACCTGGCCATGGACATCATCATTCCCTACGTCCTGTGGATCACCTTCCTCGCCTATGGGATGGACTACGGACTGCGCCTGCTGTCACGCCGCGCTCTGTCCTGGTACCACGCCGGAGCCCGTCGCTGATGACCGCCATCGCCGTACATCACATGTGGAAGGAGTACGGCGACCAGGTCGTGCTCGAAAACGTCAGCGTGCAGGTCAAGGACCACGAGTTCTGCACCATCGTGGGCGCCTCGGGCTGCGGCAAGACCACCTTCCTGCGCATGCTGCTGGGCGAGGAACGGCCCACCCGCGGCCAATTCCTGATCGACGGACAGCCGCTGCCCGACGAACCGGGTCCGGACCGGGGTATCGTGTTCCAACGCTATTCGGTGTTTCCGCACCTGACGGTACTGGAAAACGTGCTGCTGGGCCTGGAGCTGCAGGCCGCTCCCGTGCTCGGCCGGCTGTTCGGGCGCCGGCGCCGGGAAGCGGAGGAGCGGGCCGAAGCCATGCTGCAGGAAGTCGGTTTGTACGAAGCGCGCAACAAATACGCCACCGCCCTGTCCGGCGGCATGCAGCAGCGCCTTTCCATCGCCCAGTCGGTCATCATGCAGCCCAAGATCCTGCTGCTGGACGAGCCCTTCGGCGCGCTGGATCCCGGCATCAGCGCCGACATGCACAAGCTGATCCTGCGGCTCTGGGACGAGCACCGCATGACCATCTTCATGGTCACCCACGACATCAAGGAAGGCTTCGAGCTGGGCACCCGCCTGCTGGTATTCGACAAGGTGCGCCTGGATCCCCAGGCGCCGGAAGCCTTCGGCGCCACCATCACCTACGACATTCCCCTGGACGCCAGTCACCCGCCCCCCATCGCGGAGATCGAGCAGGCCAGCCGCCGTACGGAAGGATATGGCGCCCGATTGGCGCCGGCGTGAACGACGGCCGGATGGTCCCCGCGACCGGCGTTCAGCGCAGCCCGTAGCGCGTGAGCTTGCGGTACAAGGTGCGCTCGCTGATTCCCAGCGTCGCGGCGACCTGACGCCGGTTCCCGTTGAACCGGTGGATCAGCGTCCTGATGTAGCGCGCCTCGATGTCGTCCAGCCGCAGTAGACTGGCCTCCGCATCACGTACCGGCTCGCCCTCGTCCCCGGGTCCGTCGTTGTCCAGCTGCAGGTGCCCGGCGTCGATGACACCCGTGCGGCACAGGGCCACGGACCGCTGCAGAATATTGCGCAACTCGCGCACGTTGCCGGGGAAATCGTATTTCATCAGTCGTGCCATGGCGTCGCCGGTGAGGTAGCAGTACCGCCCGTTGAGACGATTGATGTCCTCCAGCAGCGCGGCAACCAGGAGAGGGATATCGGCGCGCCGCTCCCGCAGCGGCGGGATATCGATGGTGATGCAGGCCAATCGATAGTAGAGGTCCTCGCGGAACCTGCCTTCGGCCACCATCTGACGCAGGGCACGGTTGGTGGCGGCCACGATGCGCGCATCCGTGTGAATCACGGTGCGTCCACCGAGACGTCGGAACTCGCCCGTCTCAAGCACCCGCAGCAGCTTGGCCTGGATCGCAAGGGGAATTTCTCCCGCTTCGTCGAGGAACAACGTACCGCTGTCGGCCAGTTCGAACAGGCCCTGCGTCCGGTTCACCGACCCGGTGTAGGCACCCCGTTCGTGACCGAAGATCTCGGCCTCGAACAGCGAGTCGGGCAGCGCTGCGCAGTCGACCACCACGAACGGCTTCGCCTTGCGTCGACTGTGGTTGTGCACATGGTGGGCGGCAAGCTCCTTGCCCACGCCGCTTTCGCCCTGAATCAGAACGTTCGCATCGCTGCTGGCCGCCTGACTGAGGTGCTCGATGGTCCGCAGAAGCACGTTCGATCGTCCGATCAGGCGGTTCTGTTCCTGCCCGGCATCGCGGGCAGAGGTCAGGCGAACGATGGTTTCGCCCAGATAGATGCGTCCGTCCGGCCCCTGGATGGGATGTCCCTTGATGGAGACATGCTCCGGCCTTGCCTTGTGGTCGAAGTGAGTGTGCAGCACTTCATGGATCTGACCGGTGCTCAACACCTGCTTGTGCGGACAGTCCTCGCCGGCCAGGTGGCAAGGCGTATCGCGGTGGTGAAGTACCTCGTAGCAGTGGCGACCCACCGCCGAGGCAGGGTCTATCCCATAGGCAATTCCGTAAGCGCGATTGGCCGCCAGAATCACATAATGCTCGTCGACGACCACCGACGGGTTGTCATGCATATCCATCAGCGACTGCAGCAGTCCCTTGGTCTTCATGTCCATATCGGCACTCCCCCGGGCTGCACGAAAAATCCACTGTGGGCGATGTACGTCAGTGCCGCGGCCGGCCGCCCCCCGCACCGAAAGACTCCCTGCGTCGTCGGAATCCGAACCCTGGCAGGTCGGTCTGCAGCGGTCATCGGGAAGCCCCATACCGACCTGTTTGTTCGCCGCCAACGGAAAGTGCGCCCTCTCGGTCGATCTTCTGCCGGAGGATGCATTCGCGTACACCGCCCCGGAAATTCTATATACCTATTGCCTTGATTTATTAAGTCTAGACGCTAACCGCGCGTTGACAAAATGTCATGCCAATATGGCGGTCCTGCCAATCTGTCCGACTTGTTTCCGGAACTATTTCCCAGCCAATCAATACCCTGCCTGATGGCATAGCTCTTGCCCTTTAGTCCTTTGCGGCAAAGCAAAGGACCGGCTCTGCTCGCAGCGACCGTTGGTGCCCGTACTGGGCACGGCCTTACAGCGGCGCTCGGGGGTCACGGGACTGGGGTCGATGCGCACAGAGGCGCCGTCCGGCAGCAACTGCTCCGCCGGGGCGGGCTTCCGCGGGTTGCCGCTGAGGGAAGGGCCATAGGTGAGCTGTCGCTCGCGACAGCGGCGCACAACAGAACGGACAGCAACGGAGGAACACCCGTTTGTCTCAGGACATCGGCTCGACCGGTGTCTGCGGCGGACGGATGTCACGCCCAAGGAGACAACGATGGCGGAATTGTTTTCAGGCCCATGGATGGAACGGTTCGCCGACGAATGGAACAACGAACCGGCCCTGCACAAGGCGCTCGAGGCGCTCGGCTTCAATTCGGTAATCGGCTACGGCTTCGCCGGTGACGAGGCGCCCTTGGGGGTGTTGAAGGTGGAGAACGGCAAAGCGGTGGCCGGCGGGCCGTACCAGGGCGAGACCCTGAACTGGGATATCCGCGCCTCCCGGGAGCAGTGGGAGAAGTGGAAGCAGAAGCCGCCGGGCATGACCGGCCTGGGCTTGGCGGTCACCACCGGCAAGATGAAATTCAAGGTGGGCGACTACGCAGCCATGATCAAGGACCCGCGCATGGCCGGGCCTTTCATCAAGAGCTTTGCCGTCATGGCGCGGGTTTGATCCGTGTTCGAGGCGGGGCGACCGAACGCCGATGCGGGTCCACTGCGGACCGTGCCGATGAGAAGCGGTGGTGCAAGGGGAGGATCGGGGTGATGTTCACGCTCAGGATCGCCGGCGCGTTCTGTCTCGCGTTGGCCGCCGCCGCGGTGACCGCCCAGCAGGCGCGCATCGTGACTGTGACCACCGAGACGCAAACCAATCGCGTGACCCTCGGCGGGGTCGTCGTGCCCTACAAAACCGTCAGGACCGTGGCTCTCACCGGCGGGCGCGTCACCTACGTGGTGGGCGAAGTGGGCACGGTGGTACACGCCGGTCAGCCCTGCGTGGCCATCGACGACACCCGCGAGGCAGCGGCGCTAAGCCAGGCCCAGGCGCACCTTGCCTCGGCGATGGCGGACTGGCGCTCGGCCTTTGCCGCCTACCAGAAGGAAATCTTCTCGCCGGCCGTCAACGATGTCACCGGGCCGGGATCGCTGGGCCCCTCGGGCCTTTTCAACATGTTCTTCACGCGGCCCTTCGCCTCCGCCGCCGGCATCGAGAACCCGCGGCTGATGCGCTGGGCGACCCAGGTCGCCAGCTATCAGAGAACTCTCGCCGCCGGACAGCAGGTGCGGGCGGCGGCGGACGAGCTCACCAAAGCCCGCAGTGCGCTCTACGACACCCGAGCCTACGCGCCGTTCAACGCCGTGATCATCGGCAAGCAGGTGGAGATCGGCGACACGGTCCAGCCCGGCACGCCCCTGATGACCCTCGCCTTTGTTGGACGCATGCGCGTCAAGGTGGACGTGCCCGAGCGGCTGGTTTCCGTGCTGCAACTGGGTCAGACCCTGCCGGTGATCGTGGAAGGCGGACGTGTATCCATACCGGCGGCCGTGGCGGAAATCTACCCGCTCGCCGACCCTTCCACCCACACGGTCACCGTGAAGCTCGATCTGGCTCCCGGTGCGCCGGTGGCCTCGGGGATGTATGCCTCGGTCAGCCTGCCCGAGGCGGGGCCGCTTTCGGGTGCCGAAGTGGTGATCCCGGAAGAGGCATTGATCTCCGGCAACTACCTGCCCACGGTGCTGGCGCTGCCGGCCGGTGCCCAGCAGTCGCAGCTGCGGGTGCTGCGCTTGGGCGAATCCCTGCCGAACGGACGGGTGGTGGTGCTGGCCGGCCTGCGACCCGGCGAACGCATCGTTCTCAATCCGCCGCCCCAGGCACCTGCGGGCTGGATGCCCCCCGCAGCCAAACCCGCCGGAGGAAACGCTTCGAACTCCGACGACCACTCCCGGGAAGGGGGCGCGCCCGCCCATGACTGAACCCCGGGATCCGGACCAGGATGACGGCAACCTCGGCCCCGCCGAGCCGGACGCCGAAATGCCCGACTCACCGAGCGCCGATTCCGAAGCCGGCTCCGCCGGCTCGGGCGCAGCGGGCGGTGCGGGTGGTACCCACGCCGACCAGCAACCGCAGACCGGTCGGGAAGAGGGGGCTGCCGACGCGGAGCACGCCAAGGCACCGGAACGGGGCCAGGGGATCAAAGAGGGCCTTGCCGGGCACATGGCCCATACCTTCGTGCGTTCGCCGGTCACGCCGCTGCTGTACCTGGCGGCGCTGCTGTTCGGGCTGATCGGCTTTCTAGTGGTGCCGTACCAGGAGAATCCCCAGATCTCCGTGCCCTTCGTGGACATCTTCGTGCAGTACCCGGGGGCGTCGTCCGAGCAGGTCGAGCGGCTGGTGACCGAGCCCCTCGAGCGGCTGATGAGCGAGTTGGACGGCATCAAACATGTCTATGGCGTGTCCCGCCCGGGCCAGGCCATCGTCACGGTGCGTTTCAAGGTCGGCGAGCGCAAGGGACCGGCGCTGGTACGTCTGTTCACCAAGCTGTTCAGCCACCTGGACATGATGCCGCCGGGCGTGAGCCCGCGGCCCCTGGTGGTGCCCAAGGGCATCAACGACGTGCCCATCCTGAACATCACCCTGTGGTCCAAGACCGTGGGTCCGGCGCGCCTGGATGACATCGGCCAGGCGGTGCTGCAGAAGCTGATGAGCATCCCGGACACCAACAGCGGCTTCATCGTGCGGGGTCAGCGCACCGAGATGCACGTGAAGGTGCTGCCGGACCGGCTGGCTTCCTACGGCATTCCGCTGACCCGCATCGCCCAAACCGTGCAGGCCGCCAACACCGCCGCCCAGGTCGGGCACATCACCCAGTCGGACCAGTATTTCAAGGTCTACACCGGCGAATTCCTGCGCACCGCTCAGGAAATGCGCAGCCTTGTGGTGGGCGTGTACCGCGGCTCGCCGGTGTATCTGGGACAGGTCGCCGAGATCAGCTACGGACGGGGACCCATGCAACGGGTGGTGCAGTTCTACCGGGGCAAGGACGCGAAGGCCGGCGACGCGGTCAACGGCGCGCCGGCGGTCACGCTGGCAATCGCCAAGAAAGGGGGCGCCAACAACGTGGTGGTGGCCAAGGCGGTGCTCGCCAAGCTGCATGAGCTGGAGCGCACCCTGATCCCGGACGACGTGCACGTCACCATTACCCGCAACTTCGGCAGGACCGCCGAGGAGAAGGTCGACGAACTGCTGTTCAAGCTGGTGCTGGAGACGCTGCTGGTGGCGGTACTGGTGTACCTGGTGCTGGGCACGCGCCCGGCGGTGGTCACCCTGCTGGTGATCCCGGTAGTCATCCTGTTCACCGTGTTCGTGGCGCTGCTGACCGGGTTCTCCCTGAACCGGGTCAGCCTGTTCGCCCTGATCCTCGCCATCGCAATCCTGGTGGACGACGCCATCGTGGTGGTGGAAAACATCTACCGGCGCTGGCTTGCCGAAGGGAAGGTCAGCGTTGCCACCACGGTGGACGCCGTGCGGGAAGTGGGAAACCCCACCATCATCGCCACCCTCACGGTGGTGGTCGCCCTGGTGCCCATGGCGTTCGTGACCGGGCTGATGGGGCCTTACATGATTGCCATTCCGGTGCTCGGATCGGTGGCAATGCTGTTCTCGCTGTTCGCCGCGTTCGTGTACACACCGTACCTGGTGCAGCGCTTCCCGCCGTCGCTGCGTCGGCTGGAGAAACAGGAGGCCCGGGAACACCGCCAGCAGCAGAGGCTGCTGCGCTTCTATCATTCCCTGCTGAGCGGCGTGCTGGACAACCGGTGGCGGGGGCGCATGGTGATCGTGCTGATCGTCCTGGGCCTGATCGGCGTGATGGCGTTGTTCTACACCAAAGACGTCATCATGAAGATGCTTCCCTACGACAATGTCGACCGCTTCGACGTGGTGCTGGACATGCGTGCGGGAACGCCGGCCGAGACCACTTACAACGTCGCGCGCCAGCTCGCCGAACACCTGCGCACACTGCCCCATGTAAACGACCTGGTGCTGTACGTGGCGACGCCCCAGCCGTTTTCCTTCAACGGCATGGTGCGGCATTACTACCTGCGCTACGAACCGTGGCAGGCGATGATCCACGTCGACCTGAGCGGCAAGTCCCACCGCAAGCTCAAGAGCCACGACATCGCCATCATGGCGCGCCATGAGCTCGACGAACTGCTCAAGCATGTCGACGCTCCGGTCAAGAGCGTGCAGATCGTGGAAGCGCCTCCCGGTCCGCCGGTGCGCCAGGACATGGTGGCGGTGGTCTACGGACCGGACCAGCGCACCCGCCGGGGCTTCGCCGAGCAGCTCACGGACATGTTCCACAAGGCGTCCAACATCGCCGACGTCAGCAACGAACTGCAGTTCCCCTACTGGGTCTGGCGCTTCCACATCGACCGCACCAAGGCCGGACAGCTGGGGGTCAGCGACCAGGCGGTGGCCGAGAGCCTGGCGCTTGCACTGGGCGACAAACGGATCGCCAGTCTGCGCCACGGCAGTGTCTTCGAACCCACACCGGTGGTGCTGAACGTACCCATGAGCGTGCGCGCCGATGCCGGCAAGCTCATGCAACTGCCGGTTCCCACCAGCAGCGGGGCCACCGTGCCCCTGATAGAGCTGGGCTATCCGAGCCTGGCCCGGGAGGACCCCATTCTGTTCCAGGAAGACCTGCGTCCGGTGACCTACGTGACCGGGGCCTCCGTCGGTCAACTGGCCGCACCCCTCTATGGCATCTTCGAAGTCAACGCCATGCTCAAGAAGGCCGGGTTGCCGGTGTGCAACTACGTGCACGCACCGGACGCGGACAACAAGCTCGGCTGCCACTGGACCGGAGCCTGGACGGTCACCTATGAAACCTTCAGGGACATGGGCACGGCGTTCCTGGTGGCGTTCTTCGGCATCTACATCCTGCTGGCCTGGGAATTCCAGGGACTGGTGCTGCCGGCCATCGTCATGGCGCCCATTCCGTTGACCATTCTCGGGATCGTGCCCGGACACTGGGTTTTCGGCGCGCCGTTCACCGCCACCTCCATGATCGGCTTCATCGCCCTGATGGGCATCATCGTGCGCAACTCCATCCTGCTGGTGGACTTCGCGCAACGCGCGGTGGCCGAAGAGGGGACGCCGATACGCGAGGCGATTATTCAGGCCTGCGCCATCCGAACCCGCCCGATTCTCATCACCGCCGTGGTGCTCATGCTCGGCTCGCTGTTCATCATCGGCTCGCCCATTTTCCAGGGCATGGGGCTTTCGCTGTTCTTCGGAACCCTGGTTTCCACGTTGCTTGCGCTGGTGGTGGTGCCCTTGGGTCTTTCCAGCGCAGGCGGGTACATCCTGCCCAAGGACAGGCGTGACCGGACCGATCAGCCGCCGCCGGACGGCGGATCGCCCCCCGCCTCCGAAGTGAACGCCCCGGAGGCGGAGGACGAGGCACCCGACGCGCAGCACGACAACCCTGAACAAGGGGGCGGGAACGGCGAGCGGTCACCCCCGGCGCAATGACGGCGCTCCCGCGGCTGGTGCCGTTCGGGGCGGGGACCGCCCGCGGGAACACGCCCTTGCCCTTGGGCAGGGGGAGCGGAAGCAGCAAGTGCAGATCGAGGAGAGTGATAATGAAAAGAGAAAGCAGGCAAGCGATGCGACCGATGTTGATGGCGACGCTGTCGGCGGTGCTGATCGCCGGCGTCCCGTTGACTGCCGGCGCCGGACCGACCCAGGGCGCGGAGGCGCAGAGCCCCGAGGCCATGCCCGCACCGCCGCCCGGCCCGTACTATCCGGGTCCCTTCGGCCCCAGGGCGGCGCCGCCCTACCCATATCCCCCGGCAGCACCCGGGACCTATCGGGGCGCACCGCCGCCGTCCGCCGCGCCGACGTCCCAGGACGGCGGCGCACAGCATTCCGACAACGCCCAGAGCCATGCCGGTGCGCCCGCCGGGAGCGGGCCGTCCGGGCCATGGCCGGCGCCGCCGCCTTACCCCTACGGTCGCTACCCTGCATACGGACCCTACGGCTACTACCCGATGGCGCCGCGGGCACCGACCCCCCCGCAGGCGCCCGAGTACCACTACCAGGCGCCGACGCCCCCGCCCATGCCCGAAGCCCCGCAGTACACACCGCGGGCACCGGCGCCGCCGGCGATGCCCACGGCACCCGAGTACCACTACCAGGCGCCGGCGGCTCCGCCACCGCCGCCTTATCCTCATGGCGGATACCCGGCCTACGGCTACGGCCCCTACGGCTACCGGCCCGTCGCGCCCCCGGCGCCCAGGCCCCCACAGGCGCCCGAGTACCACTATCAGGTACCCAGTGCGCCGCCGATGCCGCAGGCACCGGATTACGCTCCCAGGCTGCCACCGGTGCCCGCAGCCCCCGACTATCGGTTCCAGCCGCCTGCACCGCCGGAGCCGCCGGCCTACGGTGGATACTACCGTCCCGCCTACCCGGGATACGGCTACCCGTACAGGCCCCCTTATCCGGCCTACGGTTGGCCCCGTCCCGAACACCCCGGCGCCGCACAGCAAAACAACGGCCAGGGCGGGCCCGGCCCAGACGGCAATGGCGACAACACGCAACGGTTCCAGCCGGAGCGCCCCTACGGTTATCCGCCGTACGGCTACCCGCCCTACGGCTATCCACCCTTTCGCCATGGAGCCGGACCCGCCCCCTCGGCGTTCGGTGACGGTGGCGGTTTGAGCGGCCCCCTCCCTTACCGGGTCGCGCCCGTTTACCGGTGGCCGGCAACCGGAGGTTCCAGTCACCCCTGGCCGGCCTTACCGCAGGGCGGGACCGGTTCATGAGCCCGCTCCATGAACGGGTCACAGCGGGGCAGGCCCGGCGCCGGACCCCGTTCCATTACAGACACAGGGGCAGCCCATGGGGCGCCTGCTGTGGTCGCCGATAGCGCCGCGCCCTGCGCCGGCATGGACAAAGAGGAGGACAAGCAGATGGCAACGAACCGTAGGCGAGTGAAGCTCCCGTACGCGCGGGCTGTCGTGCTGGCCGCCGCCATCGGGCTGGGCGCCGTGGGTGTCGCACCCACGGCGCAGGCCTGGTGGGGTGGTAGCCCGTGGGGCGGTGCGCCCTGGGGCGGCAGCCCGTGGGGCGGTGCGCCCTGGGGCGGCAGCCCGTGGGGTGGCGGGCCCTGGGGCGGCAGCCCGTGGGGTGGCGGTCCCTGGGGCGGCGGTCCATGGGGTGGTGGTCCGTGGTCCAGCTATGGCGGAGGGCCCTGGTCCGGTTATGGCGGTCCGTGGTCCGGGTACGGCGGACCCTACAGCGGCTATGGCGGCCCCTGGACCGGCTACGGCGGGCCTTGGACCGGTTCGTCGGGCCCTTGGAACATGGGCGGCATGAACTGGAACTTCCCCTCCGGCGGCCCCATGGGCTGGGGAGGCGGCCCATGGTCCGGAGGCGGAGGGCCCTGGTCCGGCTTCGGCGGTCCCATGTCCGGCTTCGGCGGTCCCATGTCCGGCTTCGGCGGTCCCTGGTCGGGCTTCGGCGGCTCGCCCTGGAGTTGGTGGTAGGCGGTCACTGCGGCACCTGCCGTGGTCCCGAGTCATGGCAACGCCCGCCGCTGGTGCGGGCAAACGGCAACACGGAGGAAACGAGCAATGTATCCAACACACAAACGACGTAAGGCAACTTCCCTGGGCGTGCGGGCGGCGCTGCTGGCAGCCGGCATCGGTCTGGGCACCCTGGGCATGACCCAGGCGGCCCACGCATGGGGAGACTGGGGCGGCGGTCCGTGGAGCGGCTATGGCGGACCCTATAGCGGCTACGGCGGTCCCTACAGCGGCTACGGCGGGCCGATGACCGGCTACGGCGGGCCGATGACCGGCAACAGCGGCCCCTGGAACATGGGCGGCATGAATTGGGACTTCCCTAAAGGCGGTCCGGTCAACATGGGCGGAGGCCCCTGGTCGGGCGGCGGCGGTCCGTGGTCCGGTTACGGCGGGCCCTGGTCAGGCTACGGTGGTCCCTGGTCCGGTTACGGCGGTCCGTGGCGGGGCAGCGACTACGGCGGGTACGGTTACGGGTACGGCTATCCGGGCTACGGCTACGGGCCGGGATACGGCGGGCCGGGTTACGGCGGGCCGGGTTACGGCGGACCGGGTTACGGCGGACCGGGCTACGGCGGACCGGGCTACGGCTACGGGCCGGGTTACGGCGGACCGGGCTACGGGTACGGACCGGGCTACGGCGGACGGGGCTACGGCGGACCGGGCTACGGGTACCCGCCGGGACCCTACGGCCACCGCGGTCCCCAGCAAAGAGAGCCCCAGAAGAAGTAGTCGTCACCACACCGAAGGGCTCTGACGGAAAGCGATGCCGCGCACAAGGACGTGCTGCGCGCATTGCGCCGCCGCTGCCGGCACGGCAACCGGGCGCCCGGCCCCGCGTAAGCGGGCGGGTCATGGTCCCGGGGTGCCGTCCTGCCTAGCGCGCGGTTCCGAAACGGTTACCTGAAACGGTTACCTGAAACGGCAGGGAGAGTAGCATGCGTCTGATCAAATGGCTGTTGAGCCATCTGCTGCTTATCACCATCCTGGTGGTCGTTGCGCTCGCCGTGTGGCAGCACGAGCGCATGTCGGACTGGTATCACCGGGCGCTCGCTGTGGTCCATGGTCCGGGCCCCGTGGCCACAGTACCGGCCGAGCACCCGGCCGCGCCGCCCGCCGAGCCGTCGCCACCGGCGCAACCCCAAGCCGCGGCGGAGAGCCCCCAAACCGGTGCCCATGCACCGCCGGTCGCACCGCCGGCGCAACCGGCCGCCCCTCCCCCCGCCGAGCGCACCGCGCCTGACGAAGCAAGCGCCCGGACAGGCACCACCGGTAAACCGGGCGCACCCCCGGGTGCCGCGCCGCAGCCGACGCCACCGACGGCAACGGCGCCATCCCCGACCCCGCCCGGACCGGCCGAAAGCAGCGCGACGACCGAGGCGCCGACGGCGCCGACCCCGGCCGGCAACGAACACGGCCCCCTGGACGCCGCCCAGCGGCAGGCGCTGGCCCAGGCCCGCCGGGCTTTCTGGGATCAGGACAACGCCACGGCGCTGAGCCGCTATCGAAGCCTCATCGCCGCACGGCCCGACGATCCGGACCTGCACGGCGAGTACGGCAACGTCCTGTTCGCCGAGGGCAAGACCAAGGCGGCCTTGGAGCAGTACGAAAAAGCCGCCCGCGGCCTGCTGAGCCGGCACCGCTATGCGGAGTTCGACCGTCTGGCGCGCATCATGACCTCCATCGACCCCGACTACGGACCCCGGCTGCGGGCGATGGCCGCCGCCTCCCGACCCGGCGGCAACGCAACGCACGGAGCCCAGGACGAAGGTTCGCGGCCGTGATCGAGGAACGCAGAAAAAACCCTCAGGGCGCCGCAGACCGGCGGCTGCGCATTATCGTGTACGCCAGCCTGTTGGCGTTCTTCATCCTGGCGGCCTACGGCTTCTACCTGATCTACCATCTGACCCGCGACGTTCATGAGGCGAGCGTGAGCGTGGCACTGCTGACCGCCTCGGTCACCAAACAGATGCAGCAGGTCGCCGAGGCGATGGACAGCATTCCGAAGCCTATTGCCTCGATGGCCGGCAACACGGACTCGATGGCGCACAACACCGAATCCATGGCCCGCAACATGCAATACATGGCGCGCACCAACGCCTACATGGCCGAAACCAACGCGCGCATGCAGGCGGACATGTGGAGCCTGAACCGCAGCGTGTCGACGCCCATGGCGCCGTTCACGTCCATGATGCCCTGGAGCGGCGGCGGGTCGTACCTGGGCTCCTATGGGCCCATGCAATACCCGCCCCCTTATCCGCCACCGCGCTGAAAAGACCAGGGGAGTCAGGTCATGTTCCAAGCAGCCCGTGCCAGAAAGCAACGCGTCGAGCAGCTCAAGCGCCACCTCAAGGCGGAAAATCCGCTGCTGGTGGACATCGTCGGGCAGTATGAAGCGCTGGACTCGGTCGCCCGCCGACTGGGCCTGCACGGCGCCGGCGATTCCTACACCGCGTACATCTCCTGGTGGCCGCTGATTTCGGTGCTCGGAACTTTCTCTTCGGGAAAATCGAGCTTCATCAACGAACGCCTGGGCATTGCGGTACAACGCACGGGTAACCAGGCGGTCGATGACCGCTTCACCGTACTGACCTATGCGGCGGATGGCGCCGAACGGCTGTTGCCCGGCATCGCGCTGAGCGACGACCCCCGCTTTCCGTTCTACCGCATCAGCGAACGGATCGGTCAGCTCGCGGAGGCCGAGGGCATCCGCGTCAACAACTTCCTGCAGCTCAAGACCGTGCCCAGCGAACTTCTCCGGGACCTGATCCTCATCGACTCCCCGGGCTTCGACGCCGATGTGCAGCGGGCCACGGTGCTGCGCCTGAGCGACCATATCATCGACCTGTCCGACCTGGTGCTGGTGTTCTTCGACGCCCGACGCCCGGAGCCGGGGGCCATGCAGGACACCTTGACCCACCTGGTGGACGGCATCGAGCAGCGGCACGACTCCGACAAGTTTCTGTTCGTGTTGAACCAGATCGATACCGCTGCGCGGGAGGACAACCTGGAGGAAGTGGTAGCCGCGTGGCAGCGTACCCTGGCGCAACACGGCATGGCCAGCCAGCGGTTTTATTGCGTGTACAGCGAACAGGCGGCAGTGGCCATCGAGGAGCCGAGTGCGCGATCCCGTTTCGAAGGCCGTCGCGCCCGCGACCTGTCCGCGGTGCTGGAGAAGATCGAATCGGTACGCCCGGCGCGCACCTACCGGATCGTCAGCACCCTGCAGGACAATGCCGTGCGCATACAGACCCATTGGATGCCGGCGCTGGAGCGTATGCTGCGCCGCTGGAGCCGGTGGGTCCTCGCCCTGGACGCTGTAATCATCAGCGGCTTGTGCGCGCTGCTGTTCATCTCGGGCCTGGCAGCCGTGGACTGGTCCGGAATGACCCTCCGGCTCGCGGGGCTGGGGCCCCTGGATCTGCACACCATCGCCGGCGCGGTCGTGCTGGCGGTGGTGGTGGTGATTGTGGCCGTCGTGCACTTCTCGACCCGCTACCTGACGGCCCGCGCCCTCGCCCACGGGATCGGTGAGGCCGGCGAGGGCGGCGAAAGCCTGCGCCGCGCCTTCCTCAAGAACACCCGCTTCTGGCACAGCGTGTTCCGCAACGCACCGGTGGGATGGACGCGCCGCACCCGCAGGAAACTGGCCGCGATACGCAACCGTTGTACGGAGTTCATCACCACCCTCAACGACCGCTACGCCGTACCGAGCTCAAGTGGTCTATCGACTCCGCCGCCGGAAGCGGCTTCCGGCGAAACGCAGGACCGCATCTCGACGCTGGCGGCAGAGAGCGTCGAGAAGTAGCCCCGGCGACACCGTCCTGTTCGGAGCGCGCGTCACATACCACTGGCGATGTACGGTTGATGGAGCTTGTCACCCCCGGGCCGGGGGCTAAGTTTGAAGTGGGGGAGTCTGCTGATGGCAGACCGCCACAATCCAGTGCATGCCAGAATGCAGACTCCGTGGCACGTTGGCTTTCGGGAATACCCAAGGAGTCTGTCATGAAAAAGGAATTGATGCCTGCCGCTGTCGCGTCAGCGATACTCGCAATGGCCATGTCCGCCGGCGCGGTGGCCGCGGGATCGAACGCACAGCAGTCGCACGTCCTGTATGGCTTCAACGGCCCGCAGTTCGGCCAGAACACAGCGGCCGCGGTAGCCGGCAGTGCGGTAACGGAAAGCGCGCCGTTGCGCCACGAAAGCGGCCCGGTATATGGGTTCAGCGGCCCACAGGGCGAAGCGAACGCTCCCGCTGCGATCCCAACCGGTAACGCATCTGCAACGCCGGGCTATCAACAGGTGAGCGAACCGCTCTATGGGATCAACGGTCCCCGATTCGGTCGCGAAGTCCCGGGATGGGTGGACAAGTGAAGATCCGGGCGTGTCGCCGCAGGCCGCTGTCGTGACCAGGCCTTGTTGACGACCGCACCGGACGACCCACGTCCGGCGTCTCAGCGAGGCGCCTCCGGGAGGCGCCTCGACCGAGTCACACGAACAGACCTCAGAAGCTGTAGGTCGCGCCGACGGCAATGGCATTGCTGCCCTCGGTTCCGGTCGCGTAGGTCGTACCGGTGATGCCGGTGAAGTTGGCATCCTTGTCGGCATGCTGGAACTCCACGGAGAAGAACAGATTGTCCTTCGGGGCGTAGGACGCCATCAGAGTCACGATGTTGCCCTTCACGCCGCCGGTGCCGCCCTGGTCGGTATGGGAGTAGTTACCCGTCAGGGTGACCGTGCTGGTGGCGGCATAGGAGCCGGTCAGCATCACCGTCCCAATGTTGCTGGTGGTGGTGTAGCCGGGTACGTCATAGGGCTTGCGCGAATCGTAGGCAAGCACCACGTCGAACGGGCCCATCTTGTAGCCGCCACTGACGCCGGCTTTGCTCTTGAGGAGCACGCCCGCAAAGGTGTTGGTCGCCTCACCGAACTGGTTGGTGTCGGACGAAGCCGTGTAGGCGGTGGTGCCGTCACCGTACTTCGAATAGCTCGTGAAACCCGCGCCGACGGTCAACCCACCCATGCCGTAGGTGCCCGCGAGGGTGTAATTGGTGGTCGAGTTGGCGCTCTTGCCGAGGTCGAATGCCTGCACACCCACCTGCAGACCGCTCATGTCGGGGCTCACGTACTTGACGGCGGTGTCGACCTGCAGGGCGGACATGCCCGGGGTGTAGAACCAGTTGGTCTGGTAGGTGCTGCCATCGACCATCTGATTGAACAGACCGTTGTCGCGACCGGCGGTGACGGTTCCGTAGGGGCCGTCCAGCCCGATGTAACCAAGATGGGTACTGGGCGTTCCGCCGCCGTGCGGCATATCCAGAATGAAGTTGAAGTCATAGATGAACTTCGTGCCGTCCATCACGGCCGCATCGCCCTTCACGCCCAGCAAGGACACGTTGTCGTTCAATGTGGTGTTGGACTGCGTGCCGGCACCGGCGCCGCCCTGATAGACCAGCGCGAGAGCCAGGTCACCGTAGAGAGTCGCACCCAGCGGAGCAGCACTGGCGGGCACACTGGCAACGCCCAGGCCTACCGCTACGCCGATGGAAAGCAGGGTCTTTTGCATACGCATGGATTGCCTCCAAAATTGTTTTGCTTTAGAGAAAAATTCGATTCAGGGTCATACACCCTGCTACGCCCCACTTGTCAGCAATCGGCGTGCCAAAATGATTTATTATTGATTTGTATATGTTTATTGCGCGTTTTTGCGGGTTTTCGCGGTTTTTTCCATCGAGACCGCACCGCACTGCACTACGGTGGTACCCGCACGCAAGCTGTTCGCACAGCATTGGTGCGAATATGGCGTTTTCGTGACAAGGGGCGGGTGGGAGTTTGAAAGGCGGTTGGCGTAGGCGACCCAATGGAGCGCTTTTCGTCTGTCGAACCACGGGCAGACAGGCAGCCGATCCGAAGGGCTTCACGGATGAAACGCACCGCAGGCGCAGTGTGTTCAAGTAGTACCGGGGAAACTGGGCGAACCGGTGCCTGGTGCCGACGTGGATGCGAGGCTGAACAAAACTGGTGCGGTGGGCGATCGGTCAGTCGCGCCTGACGTCGGCCGAGGATTCGCAGGCACAGCGCCTATCGGCGAGGGTCGGGGGCAGCCTGGGTTGGGTTGGACGCGAGGCCGTCGATCGGCCCCGGCAAGCGGGTAACACGGGTTGCGGGAAGTGAAAGGCCCCACCCACACCGCAGGGCGAAGGCAGTCAATTGATTGCGTCTGTGCGCGACGGACGGCGCCGTGGCAGATGCCGTCCCGTGCTAGCGCACCGCCGCCGCGCCCACGTACTCGGCGACCGCGCCCACCCCGCTGGTTACCCACACGTTGCCGGCGCCGTCCACGGCGATGCCGGTGGGGTTGGTCACTCCGCCGCCGGTGAACCCGGTGGACGGCGACAGTGCCGTGCCATCAGGAGCCAGCTCCGTGACGCTGTTCCCGTTGCTATTGGCCACCCAAACGTTCCCCGCCCCATCCACGGCGATGCCGGCAGGTCCATTCAATCCGCCACCGGTGAAGCCGGTGGACGACGACAGTGCCGTGCCGTCAGGGGCCAACTCGGTGACGCTGTCGCCTAGGTCGTTGGCCACCCACACGTGACCGGAATCGTCCACTACAAGGCCTCGTGGCCCGTCCAATCCGCCACCGGTGAAACCGTTGAACGGCGACACGGGCGAACCATTGGCATCGAGTTCAGTGACGCTGTTGTTGGCGCTGTTGGCGACCCACACGTTTCCTGCCGCATCCACGTCAATGCCTTTCGGTCCGTTCAGTCCACCGCCGGTGAAACCGCCGGAGGGCGAAAGTATCGAGCCATCGCCGCCCAGTTTGCTCACGGCAGCGGCAGGGTAATTGCTGACCCACACATTGCCGGACCCGTCGACGGCTATCCCTTCAGGCCCGTAAAGTCCGCCGCCGGTGAACCCGGTGGCCCGCGACAGCGGCGTGCCGTCGGCCGCGAGCTCGGTGACACTGGTGCCGGGGGTGGCGAACGTACCTGAGTTGGCCACCCAGACATGCCCCACGCCGTCCACCGCAATACCGTTGGGCCCGTACGATACTCCGGCACTGAAACCCAGGGGCGCGGGCGACAACGGTGTGCCGTCGGGAGCCAGCTTGGTCACCCTGCCGAGGCCAGTGGGGAGGTCATCGGCAACCCATACATTGCCGGCACCATCCACCGCGATGCCCGCCGGATAACCCAAGCCCCCGCCCGTGTACTGCAACGCCAGGGTCAGGCTGTTCGCGCTGGTGGCCGGCGCCGGACTGGTGTACGGTCCTCCCGCCGCCAACCCCAGCAAAGCGCTGACGTTGTGCGTCGGGTTGCGCGCTACGTCCACTATCGCCTGCAGGGTGTTCTGCGGCGCACTGCCGCCGCTCGGGGTGGCGTTGCTCATCAGATCCTGACAGGCCGGCGCGCTGGGCACGGTCTGCACGCAGTTGGCAAGGGCATTGGCGAGGGCATTGAACTTGGCCCACGTGGTCGTTTTCGTGCCGTTGGCGGCGTTCTGGATGACGGCGCCCGGGTTGCCGGTGGCAATGTCCACGAAGTTGCCGATCGGGGCGAGTGCCAGTGCCAGGTGATGACCCGCGGAGTCCGCGAACCCGTCACCGGCGAAGAAGCCGTTCAGGGCATAGGCTGTGGCCACCGTGGTCAGTTCGTTGAGGGTCGCGGTGGCCGGCGGGTGGGCGGCGGAATAGGCGGTCGCCAGCTCGATAGCCGGGTTGGCTCCCCCTCCGGCGTCGCCATCGGCTGCCAGGATATAGAGGACCGCGCTGAGGGCGGGCGTGGTGTAATTGATGGAGAAGGCGCCGTTGTTGTCGGTGGTCGCGCTGGCCAGGACCGCCGGGGTCGCGCCGGGCGCGGTGCCCGCCTCGTAGAGCGTCACCGTCGCGCCAACCACCGGGGCGGTCCCTCCCATCACAGTACCGTCCAGAGTCGCCGGCGTTCCGGGCACTGGCGACGTGGGACCAATCGGCGGAGGTGCCACGCTGGAACTGCCACCTGAACCGCCACCACAGCCTGCCAACAGCAATGCCACAACAAGGGGCATCAAGGCGACCAGCCTACGCATCCATGGTTGCTGCCCATAAGCATTCATTGCCGCTGCTCCCTATCTGCCGGCGGACGCCATCTTATTATCCGAGTCTGGCCCATAAGAACCATCCCGTATAGTGCACGGAAGACTGTACGAAAAACTTTCTTTCAATCAAGGCGGTTGGGGCACCCAGCCCGGCAAGCTCCAGTGAATTGGAGCGGCCCGGGATGCAACTTCTTGACATTCTTTGCGGGCGCACTGAGCCAAAAGGGCCGTCGCGTCACTGACACTCCAGCCAGACCACAGGGTGCCCCGTCGGTTCAGGGCAGCCCGGTCAATCGAATGGGTGAGAGTGTCCCCAAATGGCACCAGGGACCGGCCATCCCCTGAAGACCGGTACCCATTGCCGGTGTCGTGTGTTCGCCGCCGCTTCCGAGGCACCTCCTCTCCTTGTAGTCGCCATCGGCCGCTACGGGGGGCCGATTCTCACGCTGCGCCAACGCGTCTTCTGTGTTGGGCTGCCCCCAACTACGCTTAATGGCAGGGTCCGACGCCCAAAACATGGGGCATGCCGCGATCCGCCCACCTCACGCACCGGCCCTGGCGCGTGACACCAATGGAGGGAGTCAAGAGATGAGCAAAATCCGAGACGAAGTGCTGGCCGCCAACGAGTCCTATTCGGCAACCTTCGGGGACAAGGCCAATCTGCCCATGCCACCGGGGCGGCAGTTTGCGGTGTTGACCTGCATGGACGCGCGCCTGGACCCGGCCAAGTACGCGGGTCTCGCCGAAGGCGATGCCCATGTGATCCGCAACGCGGGCGGGCGGGCCAGCGACGACGCCATCCGCTCCCTGGTCATTTCCTACAAGCTGCTGGGCACCCGGGAGTGGTTCGTCATTCACCACTCCGACTGCGGCATGCAGACCTTCACCGATGATGTGATGCGCAAGCTGCTGGCCAGCAGCCTCAAGACTTCCTCGGTGGACGCGTCCGGCTGGCACGACAGCGGCAAGGGGCCGGGGTCCACGGAAGGGGAATTCATCGACTGGCTGACCATTGCCGACCAGCCCAAGAGCGTGGTGGCGGACGTCAAGCGCATCCGCAACCATCCGCTGGTGCCGCCGGAGATTCCCATCTACGGCTACATCTTCGACGTGAAGACCGGCAAGTTGGACGAAGTGCCGGAGGCCACAGCGGCGGGCAAACCCCGCTAGAACCGACACCTGCTCGCCGTACGCCCT
>Ga0307441_1000122_pt1 | contig 32553 bp, 33 predicted proteins | sample SalMarWE160420MG_FD_202149 | JGI IMG/M metagenome (GOLD analysis project Ga0307441, IMG submission 202149) | Salt marsh sediment microbial communities from the Plum Island Ecosystem LTER, Massachusetts, United States - WE1604-20 | ecosystem: Environmental > Aquatic > Marine > Intertidal zone >... | reverse complement strand
ACGAGCAGGGCGACCTGAGCGACCTTGAGTGAGACTCCCCAGGCCTCGTAGGGCGGCGTGCGCTGCGGCGCCACGACGAAGTACATCGCGATGGCGAAGACCTGGAACAGCGCCCCCAGCAGCCACAGAAGGCGCCGCTCGAAGAAGAACAACAGCCCCGCGCCCAGCACGAAGGCCGTGCCGGCGACGAGGCCGAACGCCAGCAGCGACACGTCGGCTCCCCCGGCGGCCTCCGCCACGCGCGCAACGCCCACGCCGATGAGAAGGTACACCACGGCGTTCCCCAGGGCGAGCGCTCCTGCCGCGATGCGCACCCGAAACCGCGGCGCCGTCCATTGCGGCCACCCTACGTGCAGGTTCGTCCTCATGACACGGTCGCCTCTCTCGCGCGGGTCGTCGCCGACCCGTTGGGAGTCGACGGCGGCCGGTTGTCGCGTCGCCGTACTATGCACGGCCGCCCGGCCGCTGCCAAGGGACACGCGCCCTTGCCGACCAGAGCCCGCGCGCCATCCTCGGCGCCTCCCTCGCCGCCGAAGGAATCACGCCGGAGCCCGCAGCGGCAGCGGGCGTTGACGGGGCCCTCGACCGGGCATATACTTAACGCCGTGTCAACTATAAACACGACACAAACTAAAGGCGGGCAGGCGCCGGAGCGGGCCAAGCTGATCGATGACGTCATCGAGTCGCTCGGCGCGGTGCGGGCACGGGGCATGCAGGGCGTCCGACACCTGCGGCGCTCCGCGGTGAGCGTCGGTCACTTGCAGGTGCTGGTACGCCTGCAGATGACGGGACCGCTACCGATCAGCCGGCTGGCGAGCCTCATGGTCGTCTCGGCTGCCGGCGCCACCGGGCTGGTCAATCGCATGGAGGAGCGCGGCCTCGTCGAGCGCGTGCGTGACGCCGGCGATCGGAGGGTCGTGCTGGTGCGCCTGGCGCCCAAGGGCAGCCAGCTCCTAGACGAGGTCGCCAGCCGCGCCAGGGAGTCGCTCGTGCGGGTGCTCACGCGCATGTCCGACGACGACCTGACCCAGCTTCGCAACGGGCTCAAGGCACTGCAGCGGGCCGGCGAGGCGGTCGCCGAAGAGGACGAGCGAGACCGCGACGACGCGGACGGCCCGGACGGCTGCCGGCCGCCGGGAGAAGGCCGCGCGCGCGACGGCCGTGAATCGAGGGGGCCGCATGCTGCTGAAGATCCTGAATAGGTACACGCGGCCGTACCGGCCGACGATTCTGCTGATCGTGATCCTGCAGTTGCTGGGCGGGGTGGCCGCGCTCACGCTGCCCAGCATCAACGCCGACATCATCGACAACGGCGTCATCCGCGGCGACACCGCCTACATCTTGCACGAGGGCGCATGGATGCTGGCAGTCTCCGTGCTGCAGATCGTCTGCACGATCGCCGCCGTGTATTTCGGCTCGCGCACGGCCATGGCGTTCGGCCGCGACGTGCGCTCGGCTGTCTTCCGCCATGTGGGCGCATTCTCCAGCCGAGAGGTGGCCCGTTTCGGTTCGCCGTCACTGATCACCCGCTCCACCAACGACGTACAGCAGGTACAGATGATGCTGATGCTCGCCTTCACTCTGTTCCTGATGGCGCCGACCATGATGGTGGGCGGCGTGATCATGGCAATGCGCCAGGACGTGGGGCTGTCGTGGCTGATCGCTGCCGCGGTCCCCGTGATGGCGGCGTTCATCGGGCTGATCGTCACGCGCATGGTGCCCGGCTTCAGGCTGATGCAGAGGCGCCTGGACCGCATCAACGAAGTGCTGCGCGAGCAGATCGGCGGCATCCGCGTGATCCGCGCTTTCGTGCGCGAGCCCGTGGAGCGCGCCCGCTTCGACACGGCCAACGTCGAGCTCACCGACGTCTCGCTCTACGTGGGGCGCTGGATGGCGCTCATGTTCCCGATGGTCATGCTGGTGACCAACGTGGCGAGCGTGGGCGTGCTCTGGTTCGGTGGCCTCCGCGTGGCCGCCGGCACCATGGAAATCGGCTCACTGACGGCGTTCCTAAGCTACATTATGCAGATCCTGATCTCCATCATGATGGCGACCTTCATGTTCGTGATCCTCCCCCGGGCAGCGGTGTCGGCCGATCGCATCGGCGAGGCGCTCGCCACCGAGCCGACGGTGACACCCCCGTCGCACGGCGTGGTCCGAGCGCTCGAACGCGGCCATCTGCAGCTGCGGCAGGTGGGATTCCGGTATCCGGGAGCCAGCCACCCCGTGCTCACCGGCGTCGATCTCGACGCCGCTCCCGGCCAGACCGTGGCGATCGTGGGATCGACCGGAACCGGCAAGACCACCCTTCTCAACCTCATCCCGCGCCTGTTCGACGCAACCGAGGGTGCCGTGCTCATCGACGGCGTCGACGTGCGCGCCTTCGACCCCGAGGCACTGTGGTCCCGCATCGGGCTGGTGCCGCAGCGGGCTTACCTGTTCTCCGGAACCGTGGCCAGCAATCTGCGCTTCGGCAAGCCCGACGCCACCGACGACGAGATGTGGCGGGCACTGGAGATCGCGCAGGCCAAGGACTTCGTCGCCAGTATGGAAGGCGGCCTCGAGGCGGCCATCGCGCAAGGCGGCACCAACGTCTCGGGCGGGCAGCGGCAGCGCCTGGCCATCGCCCGGGCGGTCATCCGCCGGCCCGAGGTTTACCTGTTCGACGACGCCTTCTCGGCTCTCGACGTCGCGACCGACGCTCGACTGCGCCGTGCGCTGGCGCCCGTCACGCGCGGCGCCACCGTGATCATCGTGGCGCAGCGCATCGCCACCGTCGTCGACGCTGACCAGATCGTGGTGCTCGATGCCGGCCGGGTCGTGGGCCGCGGCACCCACGACGAGCTCGTGGCGAGCTCCAGCACCTACCGCGAGATCGTCGAGTCGCAACGGCAGGTGGCGGCATGAGGGGGCGCCGCGGCAGCGGCGGCGCGCCTTCGGGCGGGACACCTCCCGGTGGCGCGCCCCAGACGATGCAGCGGACCGAGCGGATCCGCACCGGCGGCTTCGGTCACGGCCCACCCCGCATGGTCGGTCAGAAGGCGCAGAACTTCGGGCCGTCCTTGCGGCGCCTCGTGGGGAGCCTGCGTCCCGAGGTACGCAAGCTTGGCGTGGTGATCCTCACCGCGGTCGGCTCGGTGGCGCTCACCGCCATCGGACCCCGCGTGCTGGGCCACGCGACGGACCTGCTCTTCGCCGGCGTGATCGGCGCGCGCCTTCCCGCCGGCATCACCAAGGCGCAGGCGATCGCGGCGGCACGCACAGCGGGCCAGGGCCAGATCGCGGACATGTTGTCCGGCATCAACCTCGTGCCCGGCAAAGGCGTCGACTTCACGGCGCTCGGCCACGTCCTGCTGCTCGCCCTCGGCGTCTACCTGGGCTCCGTGATCCTGCAGTACGTCCAGGGCTACCTGCTGAACGACGTCGTGCAGAACACCGTTTACCGCATGCGTGCCGAGGTGGAGGAGAAGCTCAACCGGTTGCCGCTGCGCTACTTCGATCGCCAGCCCCGGGGCGAGCTTCTGAGCCGCGTGACCAACGACATCAGCAACGTGCAGCAGAGCCTCCAGCAGACGATGAGCCAGGCCTTGACGTCGGTCCTCACCGTCGTGTTCGTGCTGGCGATGATGTTCTCCATCTCCCCCGTCCTGGCGCTGGTGGCCCTCGTCACGGTTCCACTGACCGCGGCCATCGCCGCGCTGGTGATGCGGCGATCTGGACGGCAGTTCATCGAGCAGTGGCGGCGCACGGGATCGGTCACGGCGCAGGTCGAGGAGGCCTTCACAGGGCACGCTCTCGTCAAGGTGTTCGGACGCCAGAAGGACGTTCAGGAAGCCTTCGAGGCCGACAACGAGGCGCTCTTCCAGGCAAGCTTCCGCGCACAGTTCCTGTCCGGCCTGATCATGCCCATGAGCCGCTTCATCGGCAACCTCAACTACGCCGCCATCGCCGTGATCGGCGGGCTCAAGGTGGCCAACGGCACCATCAGCCTCGGCGACGTGCAGGCCTTCATCCAGTACACGCGCCGCTTCACGCAGCCGGTCACGCAGCTCGCTTCTATGGTCAACCTGCTCCAGTCGGGTGTCGCCTCGGCCGAGCGCGTCTTCGAGCTGCTCGACGCCGAGGAACAGATCCCCGAGATCGCAACCGCGACGCTGCCCGCCGTGCCCAGTGGCCGCGTGGCCTTCGAGCACGTGAGCTTCCGCTACGAGCCGGACCGTCCCCTCATCGGGGACCTCTCGCTCACGGCCGAGCCCGGTCAGACCGTGGCCATCGTCGGCCACACCGGTGCCGGCAAGACCACGCTGGTCAACCTCCTCATGCGCTTCTACGAGCTGAACGCCGGGCGCATCACCATCGACGGCACCGACATCACCACGGTGAGTCGTGACGCCCTACGCTCCCGCATCGGCATGGTCCTCCAGGACACGTGGCTCTTCCGCGGCACCATCCGCGAGAACATCGCTTACGGGCGGCCGGATGCCGGCGAGGAGGCCATCCGGGCAGCGGCGGAGGCCGCCTACGTCGATCGCTTCGTGCACAGCCTGCCCGACGGCTACGACACCGTTATCGACGACGAGGGTGGCACCGTGAGCACCGGCGAGATGCAGCTGATCACCATCGCCCGCGCCTTCCTCGCCGACCCACCGCTGCTGGTGCTCGACGAAGCAACCAGCTCGGTCGACACCCGCACGGAGCTCCTCGTTCAGCAAGCCATGAGCGCCCTTCGCGGCAACCGCACGAGCTTCGTGATCGCTCACCGACTCTCCACGATCCGGAATGCCGACGTCATCCTGGTGATGGAGCACGGCAAGATCGTGGAGCAGGGAACGCACGAGGCCTTGATCGAAGCCAACGGGGCCTACGCGGCGCTCTACCAGGCACAGTTCGAAGGCGGCGTCGAGCTGGCAGCCTGAGCCGCCTCGGCGCGCCGCGCAACAGCGGGCGCAGGCGGGTCCCGCCGACGCTTCCAGCAGGACCCGCCTGCCGGTCAGCTGCCCTCCTGCACCTCGATGATCTGATCCGCGGCCAGGCCGTGGGCCTCGCGGTGGACGTGCGCGCCGGCCTCGGCGCTGGGACCCTCGAAGAGGCAGAACACCTTTCCCGTGTCCTCGTCGAACCAGTACTTGAGGAACTTGACGCCGTACTTCGCCTGCACCTCGAGGTCTCGTTTGTGAGCCTCTGCAACGGCCTTGGCCGTCAGCCCCTCGACCCTGTCGTGGATGTCCATGAACAGCGGCATGCCCTCTCTCCTTTCGCGGGTGCCTCACGAGCACCCAACCTTCGCCACGAGTCACTGGCGGTGAAGGTCCCAGCGTTGCCCTGCAAGACAAAAGAGAACTGCAAGTACGGTTCTCAAGATGATAGCGGGGCAGGCGCTGCTTGTCTACAGTCACAAGCGCGCGGCGACGAGGCGGCAGCGATTGATGACGATTGTCCCTGTGAGGCCCCACGGCACCGGTCGAGGATGAGGGGCGCGCCGCGCAGGCGCGGAAGGGAACGATGCCGCGGTCCCCGCTCGGTCGTCACCCGGACGACGCAGGCGCAATCGCAGTGCGCCACCCAACGCAGGCGACCAACCGCATCACCGGTCAGGCCCGCTGGTGGGCGTTGGGCGCCGTCATGCTGGCGATGTTCTTCGCCGCGCTCGACCAGACGGTCGTGTCCACGGCGCTACCCGTGATCGTCTCGGACCTCAACGGGCTGACCATCTACACCTGGGTGTTCACCGCCTACATGATGGCCTCGGCCATCACCGTTCCCATCTACGGCAAGCTCTCGGACATCTACGGCCGCAAGCCCTTCTACCTGATCGGCCTCGGTCTGTTCATCGTGGGCTCGGCCGCCAGCGGGCAGGCCCACACGATGATGGAGCTCATCCTGGCGCGGGCGCTGCAGGGCGTCGGTGGCGGCGCCCTGTTGAGCATGCCGCGCGCCACCATCGGCGACATCTTCAACCCCCGCGAGCGCGGCCGTTGGATGGGCGTGATGTCGGGCGTCTTCGGGCTGTCGAGCATCATCGGCCCGACACTCGGCGGCTGGATCACCGACCACCTGGGCTGGCGTTGGGTGTTCTACGTCAACCTGCCGGTCGCGGCGCTCGTCTTGCTGGCGGTGACGCTAACGCTGCCGCAGGTGCGCGTGGCTGGACGCGTCCAGCTCGACTGGCGCGGCAGCGTGCTCATGACGGCGGGGCTGGTGCCGCTGCTGCTCGGCTTCACCTGGGCCGGCAGTCGCTACGCCTGGGCGAGCCCGGTCACGCTGGGGTTGTTCGCCGCCGCCGCGCTCTTCCTGGCCATCTTCGTGGCCAACGAGCGGCGCGCGGCCGAGCCCATCCTCGATCCCCGGCTGTTCGCTGCGCCCGTGTTCACCATCGCCAGCCTCGTGGCGCTCTTCGTCACCATGGCAATGTTCGGCGGGCTCATGTTCCTGCCGCTCTACGTGCAGGGCGTCCTCGGCTTCTCCGCGCAGGGATCCGGCGTGATTCTCACGCCCATGATGGTCGGCTTCGCCTTCGGAAGCGTGGTCGGAGGCCTCATCATGAGCCGCACGGGGCGATACAAGCTGATCGCCGTCGCCGGGGCGCTGCTCATGGTCGCTGGCATGGTGCTCTTCAACACCATGGGCGTCGCCACGCCGTGGCCCGTCGTGGTGCGCAACATGGTCGTGGCCGGTGTCGGCATCGGCGCGCTGTTGCCGCTGCTCAACGTGGTGGTTCAGAGCGCCTTCCCGTACCGCATCATGGGCGTGGTCAACGCCACCCAGCAGTTCGTGCGCTCGCTCGGCGGCGTCATCATCGCGCCCATCCTGGGCAGCGTGCTCGCCACCCGCTTCGCGGAGCGCTTCCACGAGGCCCTGCCGCTGACGCTGCGGCTGGTGCTCCGCTTCCTGCCGCCCCAGCAGCGCGCCGTGCTCGAGAATCCTCAAGGGCTCATGAGCGCGCAGGCACAGCAGGCCATCCGCGGCGCCTTCGAACGCTTCGGCGACCAGGGACAGACACTCTACGAGCAGTTCCTCCACGCCGTGCGCGTCGGGCTCGCCGCGGGCATGGGGCGCGTGTTCCTGGTCGGCCTGGTGATCGCCGCACTGGCGCTGTCGACCGCTTTGTGGCTGCCCGAGATCGGCCTCAAGCGCGACGAGTTCTTCGCCCCGGAGGCGCCGCCTCCGGTGTCCGAGCCCGGTCTTCCGGCCGAAGGGCACGACCGTCGCTGATGCGCCCGCCGGCAGCACCCGCCGCCGAGCCCTCCGGTCCGCGTCCACGACGACCCAAAGCGGTGAGGCTGACAGCGGCCGGCCAAGGAGCGAGATCGAAGAGCGGCCCGCCTTCGATATGCTGCGTGACGATCGGGACCCCCGGCACAACTGGTCGAGGGCTCGCCAGTGCCGCGACGGGCGTAGCCGGGCTCGCGGGCATGACACCGGGCCCGGTGGGTCGCGGCATCCAGAAGCTGCGGAAGGGCGGTATCGAGATGCGACTTGGATCCCTTCGCAACGGCGGCGGCACGCGTGTCGTCGCGCAGGCCGCCGACGGCTGGGTCGACGTCGGTCGCGCCGCGAGCCTGGCGGAGCCCCTTGCGACCAGCCTGCGAGCACTGCTGGCCGCCGGACCGGACGTCATCGAGCGTGTGCGTGAGGCCGTGGGCGCTTCCGACGTCGCCGGCCGCCTCGAGCTCGACGCAACCCGTCTCGGACCGCCCATCGCCGATCCGGGCAAGGTTCTGTGCATCGGGTTCAACTACGGCGAGCACGCCGCCGAGTTCGGCATGGAGCGGCCCACGTTTCCCGAGATCTTCCTTCGCTTTCCCTCCACCCTGGCGGGGCCCTACGACGACGTGCCGCTTCCCGCGGCCTCCGACCATCTGGACCTGGAATCGGAGCTGGCGGTCGTCATCGGCCGGCGCGGCCGCAACGTGCCCCGTTCCGAGGCGCTGGAACACGTGGCCGGCTACATGGTCTTCAACGATTTCAGCGTCCGCGACTTCCAGTTTCGCGGCAGCCAGTGGACGGCCGGCAAGAACTTCGACGGCACGGCCCCGTGCGGCCCACTCCTCGTCACCGCGGACGAGGTCGCGGACCCCGGCAGCCTGGCCATCGGCTCGGACATCGACGGCGTCAGCATGCAGTCCTCCAACACGCGCCACATGATCTTCGACGTCGCCACGCTGATCGCCGAGGCCTCCACTTTCGCGACGCTGCTGCCGGGCGACATCATCGCCACAGGCACGCCTCCCGGCGTCGGTTACAAGCGCAACCCGCCGCGCTTCGTGGCCACCGGCGAGGTCGTCCGCTGTTGGATCGACGGCATCGGCGAGCTCCGCAACAGGGTCGTGCCAGAGGCGGAGTGGATCGCGCGCCGCTAGCCGCCCCGACGGGCGCGCCACTCCGCGCTCCGTGCGGGCAACACTGGACCATGCCGTCGATACCCGTTCGCAGGGCAGTAGACTGCTTAGCGAATCGTGTCCGCGCTTCGCCGTTCCGGTGCGCCGGCTCGCGCGCCCCGGGGCTGCGGCCCTGGGCCGGCAACCCTCGGCCGCCTCGCGAAGGCAGGCCGGGCGAAGGACCTTCGCAGGCGACGCCACACCGGTGTCGTTGCCGATGCGAGCGCGGCCCGATGACGTGACGGCACCGGAAGGGACATCGACATGCTGGTGGTGACAACCGAGAACATCCAGGGGCACATCGTCGAGCGGGTGATCGGTCACGTCTTCGGGGTGGTGGTACGCAGCCGCGGGCTGGGAGGGAACCTCACGGCGGCGCTGCGCAGTCTCGGGGGTGGTGAGATCAAGGAGTACACGGAGATGCTCGAGGATGCTCGCAAGTCCGCCATCGACCGCCTGGTCCAGAACGCGCACGCCATGGGTGCGAACGCGGTCGTGATGATGCGCTTCGACTCCAGCGAGGTCGGCCAGACCATGTCCGAGGTGGTCGCCTACGGAACGGCGGTCGTCGTCAAGGAGTCGTAGTCGGTGTTGCTGAGGGTCCTCACCTCCTACCTGGCACTCGAGATCGTGATCGTGGCCGCCGCGCTCGGGCTCACCTTGTGGGGGCGCCGCCGCCGGCTGAGGACGCGCCACAAGGTGTCGCTGGCGGGCTTCGTCAGGACCGACGAGACCTTCTTCGATCCCACCACGGGGATCCGGCAGCAGGTATGGTTCAACCCCGAAACCGGCGAGCGCCGCTACGAGACGATCGACGGCCCGACGTCGGGCTAGCCGCCTCCGGCGCACGCGTGGGCGCACTGCCGGACGCCCGCAGGCCGCGCCGCACTCGCTCGTACGCGTCGGATGGCCGGCACCGTCGGCACCGGGCAACGCCGGGCAACGCCGGACCTCTGCACCTCGAACCGCCCTGAGCGACGCGCTACAATCAATACCGAAAGCGTTCACCGGCCTTGGCCTATTGGAGGGGACGCCGGCGGATGGATCTCGGGAGGGTAGCGACGAGCGGCCGCGCACAGCCGCCGAGGGCGGCATGGTGTCCTGGTGCCATGGCTGGCACCGCGCTGGCCGTGGCGTTGGGCGTGGCGCTGGCCGTGCTGGCGCTGTCGCCCTCGGCGGGCGCGCAGGCAGCGGTCACCTGCCAGCCGGGCCAGACCGTCTACATCGCCGATGACGGCCTGCGCGCCGGCGTGCGCGCCGCCGTGGGGCTGGCAGGTGCCTACCCGCCGCTCGGCTGCGACGATCTGCGTGGGCTCACGCGCCTGGATGCGAGCGGGGATGCCCCTGCGGTCGCCTCCCTGGACGGCCTACAGTACGCCAGCAACCTCACCAGCCTGCGCATCGAGCCGTTCGCGCCGCCTCCGATGCCCGACGCCGCCGGCTCGGCAGCGGCCAACGCCGTCGACCCCGCCCCCTTCATCGCGGCCTACCGGCAGCGCGCTACCACGCCCACGCCCGCGCTCGAGCTCATCGCCGCGACGTTCCCGCCGAACCTCCAGCACCTCTCGATCAGCGGCCTCCACCCGTCCGATCTCGAAGCCATCACGACGCTTCGCCGACTCGATGGGCTCACGCTCGACTACGGCGGCATCACGGACCTGTCCGCCTTCAAGACCTGGCCCGAGGCGCCCCGGCGCATCGACCTGAGCTTCAACCGAATTCACGACATCCACCCGCTGGCTGCCAATCCGGCGATCGCCTCCGGCGACTGGGTACGGCTCTGGCACAACTGCCTGGACCTCGGCCGCGACTCGCAGGTGAGCCGTGACCTGCGGACGTTGCGCGGGCGGGGCGTCACGATCGACGTGCGCTTCCAGCAGCCGGCGGACGCCGCCGCCTGCCGGCCGGGCCTCGATGCCGCCCTGCTCGACGTGGCCGCCGCCATGGATGCCGACCGCAAGCGCGCCTACTGGCTGCTCGGACCCGACGACCAGGCGCGCGTCGACATCCACCGCCTGGGCTACCTGGGCGGGCACGAGTGGACTCTCGTCCCGCAGTTCCATCCCGGCAGCAGCAACCCTGCCACCCCCTGCGCCGGCGACGAGATCGTTCACGTCGCCGACCCGCCGCTACGTCTGGCACTGCAACGCGCCGTCCTCGACAGCCTACGGCTCACCGGCCCACCGCAGGACATCGCGCTCACGTGCGCCAACCTGCGTACCATCGCGCGGCTGAGGGCCCAGGCGCCGGCCACGCCCGTCGCCAGCCTGGGCGACGTCGCGTACGCCGCCAACCTCACCGAGATCGCGCTGACGCAGGCGCCGGGCCCGCCTGGCGACGCCCGCCAGGGCCAGGCCGCGATGACGCACAGCATCACCGACCTACGCCCCCTCACGGCCTTGCGCAAGCTCCGGCAGCTCACTCTGACCGGCGTCCACCTGCCCGACCTTGGTCCGCTCGCGGCCATCGACAGCCTCGAGTCGCTCACCCTCAGTGACGGCCGCGTCGGCGACCTGACGCCGCTCAACGGGCTGTCCCACCTCCAGGTGCTTCGGCTCAACGCCGTCGACCTTCGCAACGTCACGGCTCTGAGGCGTTGGGCGCACCCGCCTCCCGAGCTGGACCTCAGCGGCAACCGCATCCACGACATCCAGCCGCTGGCGGACAACGCCGCCCTGGCCACCGGCACCGTCCTCGACCTCGACGGCAACTGCCTCGACCTGGGCAGTGGCGCGACACAGCGCGCCCTGGCGACGCTGCGGGGGCGAGGCGCGAGGGTGAGCGTCGACAATCAGACCCCACGCGCCCGACGCTGCACCAACCCGCCGCCGGTCATGCCCGCGTGCAGCGGCGATGCCAGCGTGGACATCTCGGACCCCATCCTCCGGCGCGATGTACGCGTCCAGGTGTCGACCGATGCGCTGGTCACCTGCTCGGACCTGAAGCGCCTGCAGGCCTTCGACGCCACCCTCATGACCCCCGTGCAATCGCTTGAGGGCCTGCAGTACGCCCCTTATCTCACGAGCCTCCGCATCCGGAATCCGCCCGGCCCGACGGATCGCGCCGCCGTCGACATCTCTGCTCTCGCCGGCGTCGCCGGCTTGCGTAGCGTCTCGCTGGATGTCGGCGGAGCCTACCCCCTCGAGGCATTGACCGGGCTACCCAACCTCGCGGTGCTCGCGCTCACCGGCGTGGCCGTCCCCGACATCGGCATGTTCGGCTCGCTCCCGCGCCTGCGGGTGTTGACGCTGCGCGACGCCGGCATCCGCGATCTGACGCCGCTATCGAGCTTCCCCTACCGCGCAGGCGGTACGGCCGGAGGGGACCGCTACGTCCTGGCGTGGCTCTCACTGGCCCACAACGCTGTCGCGGATCTCGCGCCGCTGGTGAGCGACCAGCGCTACGGTCGTCCGGGCGATACCCTCGTGCTGAGCGACAACTGCCTCGACCTGCTGCCCGGCAGCCCGGTCATCGACCAGCTCGCACGCCTCCGGCAGCGCGGCGTCGACGTCACCGTCGGCCGCCAAACCCCCGACGCGGAACGCTGTCGCCCCTGAGCGGCCGCGTTGCTGACGTGGTCGCCGTCGGCGATGGGGACGATGTCGGCGTTGACATGTGACCATATTGTCACCTATAGTGCAGCGTGACGACGCCCGACGATCGCGTGTTCAAAGCGCTGGCGGACCCGACGCGTCGTCACCTCCTGGACCGGCTGTTCGAGCGCGATGGCCGCACCTTGAGCGAGCTCGACGCCGACGTGGCCATGACGCGCTTCGGGGTGATGAAGCACCTGCGCGTGCTGGAGGAGGCGGGGCTGGTGCTGACGCAACGCTCGGGAAGGGAGAAGCTGCACTTCCTCAACCCCGTGCCGATCCGGCTCATCCACGATCGCTGGATCGACAAGTACGCCGAGCGCCGGCTCTCCGCGCTCGCGGAGCTCAAGAAGGACCTGGAGGACTGACATGCCGCACAGCGCGCCGGACGGCAGGACCGTGCAGCTCTACCTCATCTACATCAACGCCACACCCGAGGCCGTGTGGGACGCCATCACCAAGCCGGAGTGGAGCGCCAGATACGGCTATGCCGTGCTCGTGGACTACGATCTCCGGCCGGGTGGCGCGTTCCGGGGGCACGCCAACGAGGGCATGAAGGCCGTCCCCGGGATCCCCGACGTGGTCAGCGACGGCGAGGTGCTCGAGCTCGACCCTCCGCACCGGCTGGTCCAGACCTGGCGCATGACGATGTCCCCGGAGCTGGCAGCCGAGGCATACACGCGTCTGACCTGGGACATCGAAGCCGTTCGCGGCGGCGTCACCAGGGTGACCGTGACGCACGACGTCACCGGTGCGCCATTGTGGGCCGCGGTGCTCGCCGGCGAGGCCGAGTCCTCGGGCGCCGGCGGCGGCTGGACCGAGGTGTTGAGCGGCATCAAGACCCTGCTGGAGACCGGCCGTCAGCTCCCGTTCCAGAGCGGCCCCGGCTAATCCCGGCCCTGACGCACGAAACGGCCCGGCCGGCCGCACCCGGGCCGGACGGGCGAGCCGAACAGCGGACCCTTTCCAGACGTACGGCACGGCACGATACCCATCACCACCGCCACAGCCCTTAGCATGACGGCCGTGAAGCTGGCACAGGGACTCGTCCTCGCTGCGCTCACCTTGCTGCTGTCGCTGGTAGCCCTGCTGGCTTCCTCGTCGCTGCACTGGGCGCAGCATCTGCCTTCGCTGAAACCGGTGATCGACCTGCAGTACACGGCGAACAGCACCGTGTACTCCCGAGGCGGGGTGCGCATCGGCACGCTCGTCCCCGCTATCGGCAAGAGCAAGGAGCCGACGAGCCGCGTGCCCGTGACGTTGAGCCACGTGTCACCGGCCGCGCTGGAGGCACTCGTCGCGTCCGAGGATGACGACTTCTTCCGCGAGTACGGCTTCAACGTCGCCGGCATCGCCAAGGCGGCCTACCAGGTGGTCATCGGACACTCGCGCCGGGGCGGCTCCACCATCACCACCGAGCTCATCAAGAACACGGTTCTCCGCAACATCGCCGACGAGCGCTCCCTGAAGCGCAAGGTCAAGGAGTTCTTGCTCGCCGTCCAGCTCGAACAGCGCCTCACCAAGACGGAGATCTTGCAGCGCTACATCAACGTGATCTTCTGGGGAGGCAACGTCTACGGCATCCGTGAGGCGTCGCAAGCCTACTTCGGCCTCGACCCCATCCAGCTCAACCTGGCGCAGGGGCTCTACCTGGCGGTGCTGGTGCCCGCCCCCAACGCCATGCACAACGACTTCGCGGCCTCCCGCACCGCGATGAAGGCCGTTCTGGACAAGATGGTCCGCAGGGGAACGATCTCCGGCGCAACGGCGCAGCGCGCCTGGGACTACCCGCTCGAGCCGACCGGCTGGCAGGTCACGTACGGCGACCACGGGAACGTGGTGAAGGCGACACGCACCGCCGTGACGGTGAAGGTGGCGTCGAGCATCGATACCAGCCTGTCGCGCGGCGTCATGCTGGCCGTTCGCAACTGGCTCCTCAACCGCTACGGCGCCGGCGTGGTGTTCGGAAGCGGCGGCCTCAAGGTCTACACCACCATCGACGTGCAGGCTCAGAAGGCGGCGATGGCCGCCAGCCGCGAGACGCAGGTGCCGCCCGGCGCACAGATGGCGATCGTGGGGATCGACCCCAAGACCGGTGGTGTCCTGGCGATGGTGGGCCAGAAGCTCGGTGCCGGCCAGAAGCAACAGGACTTCAACCGCGCCATTCAGGCGTACCGTCAGCCCGGCTCCTCGTTCAAGCCCATCGTGTACGGCACCGCACTCCAGGAGCATGCCCTCAACGAGGCGAGCATCCTGGTCGACGACCCCACCGTCTTCAAGGTCAACGGCAAGCCCGATTACAAGCCCAAGGAATGGGACAACACCTACGAAGGCTACGAGACGGCCCGCCTTGCCCTCGACCGGAGCCGCAACATCCCGGCGGTCAAGGCCCTTCAGGAAGCGACGCCGGAGGCCGTCGCCCAGAAGGCACGCGAGCTCGGCTACCACGTCAAGCCCTACCTGGGGATGGCCCTCGGGAGCTTCGTGGTCACGCCCATGCAGCACGCCGCTGCCATCGCTGCGTTCGCCAACGGCGGGGTCTATACCAAGCCGTACTTCGTGACCAAGGTGGTCGACGCCCGGGGCGACGTGCTGTACCGCGCCCACCCGCGCCACACGCGGGTGTGGAGCCCGCAGACCGCCTACCTGGTGCTGGACATGATGCACGGCACGGTCAAGGATCGCAAGCCGTACTGGGCGCTGTCCTGGCGCGCGAACGTGCCGGGCCACTGGCTCGCCGGCAAGACCGGCACCACCGACCACGAGCGCGACATCTGGTTCGTGGGCGCCACGCCGGGCCTGGTCGCGGCGGTGTGGATCGGCAAGGACAACGACACGCCCATGCCTCGCCACATGACCTACGCCGACGGCACCACCCACCTGGTCACGAGCTCGCAGCAGCCCATCTACGCCTTCAACCGCTTCGCTCAGGGCGCGCTCGTGGGCCACCCCGCGGACCCCAAGGGCTTCCCCGTACCGAACGGTATCGTGTTCCGGCGCATCGACCTGAGAACCGGCGCCCCGAGCCCCACCGGCACGCTGGCGGCGTTCAGGGCCACCACCCACCTCATCGGCCAGTCCGAGCTGGCTTCGGGCGGCCTGCAGATCCCTATCGACACGAGCACGGGGCTGCGAGCCACCGCGGACACGCCGCCGGGCGACATCCGGTTGATCTCGGTGAGCCCCTCCGAGGTCGACAGCTACCTGCCGCCGGCGCCGGCCGTCACCTCTCCTCCGCCCGCACCGGCAAACGTGACGGGCACGGCGACCGCACCCTAGCCGGTAGCCGCCTGCCTGGCGGCACCTGCCGAGCCTGCCGCGTTGCCGCCGTCGCCCGGTGGTGCGCCGGGCGGCGCGGGCGTGCGGCACGACCGCCGCAGCCTGACGATTGTCCTTGGGCCTGCTGCGCCACCGGGCGCACAATCAGGTGACGCACGGAGCCACCGCCAGACGGGTGCCGTTTAGCGTCCGGGCGGCGAGGCGCTGCGGTCGACGGCACGCCCTCCCGAGAGCAGGGCGCCGGGAGCGAGCCGGAGCAGGGGGAGGCATGGGGCATGAGCCGTCCACCTGAAGAACCACGTCCGACAAGGCCGCGCCTCGGCGGCTGGTGGTGGTGGCTACTGCTGGGCGCCCTGCTCGCGTGGAATCTGCTCACCTTCCTGCCGCAGTCGAACAAGGCCGTCAAGCTCCCCTACAGCGTGTTCCTGGAGCAGGTGACGAGCGACAACGTCGCCAGCGTCGAGATCCGGGGCGGCGACATCAGCGGCTCGCTGGTCAAGGCGATCCCATGGCCTCCTCCCGCTGCCGCGCCCTCGCAGCCGGCCGGTGGCCAGACGGCCACCAAGACGGGCACGAGCCCGGCCGCACCGACGCCCGTCAGCGCGTTCACCACCCTGTTCCCGTCCACTGTGGGCGACCCCGAGCTGATCCCCCTTCTGGTGAAGCACGGTGTCACCATCACGACGCTGCCGCCGCCAAACCCGTGGCTGTTGAACCTGCTGGTGACCTGGGGCCCGCTCATCTTGCTGGTGGTGCTGTTCGGGTGGCTGGCCAGGCGGGGCATGCAGGCGCAGGGCGGGATGTTCTCCTTCGGGCGCTCGCAACCGCGCCAGGTGACCAAGGACAGCCCCAAGACCACGTTCGCCGACGTCGCAGGGGTCGACGAGGCCAAGCGCGACCTCGCCGAGGTTGTGGATTTCCTGCGCCAGCCTCAGAAGTACCTCGCCATCGGCGCCCGCATCCCGCGCGGCGTGCTCCTGGTGGGTCCGCCGGGCACCGGCAAGACCCTCCTGGCCCGCGCCGTCGCCGGAGAGGCGGAGGTGCCGTTCTTCAGCCTCAGCGGTTCCGAGTTCGTCGAGATGTTCGTTGGCGTCGGCGCGAGCCGCGTCCGCGACCTCTTCAAGCAGGCCAAGGCCAGCGCCCCGGCCATCGTCTTCATCGACGAGCTCGACGCCGTCGGCCGGCGCCGCGGCGCCGGCCTGGGCACCGTCAACGACGAGCGGGAACAGACCCTGAACCAGCTGTTGGTCGAGATGGACGGCTTCGATGTGCAGCACCAGATCATCCTCCTCGCCGCCACCAACCGGCCCGATGTGCTCGACCCGGCCCTGCTGAGGCCCGGCCGCTTCGACCGCCAGGTGGTGATCGGCCTGCCCGACCGCGCCGGGCGAGAGGCCATCCTTGCCATCCACGCCCGGCCGCTGCGCCTGGCAGTCGACGTCGACGTCTCTCTGCTGGCGCACAGCACCACGGGCTTCAGCGGGGCGGACCTCGCCAACCTCTGCAACGAGGCGGCGCTCGAGGCCGCCCGCCGTGACCGCCACGACGTCGCCATGCGCGACTTCGAGACCGCCATGGACAAGCTCATCCTGGGCGAGGCCCGCTCGCTCGTCATGAGCGAGAAGGACCGCACCACGATCGCCTTCCACGAGGCCGGCCACGCCCTCGTCGCCTGGCTCAACCCCGGGGCGGATCCGGTGCGCAAGGTCACCATCATGCCCCGTGGGCGCGCGCTCGGCGTCACCGCGCAGGTGCCCGAGGAGGACCGCTACAACTACAGTCGCAGCACGCTGCTGGCGCGCCTTTCGGTCATGCTGGGCGGCCGAGCGGCCGAGGAGATCGCGGTCGGTGACATCACCACGGGAGCCGAGAACGATCTCCTCGAGGCCACCAGGCTGGCCAGGCACATGGTGAGCCGCTGGGGCATGGGCGAGCTCGGCCCGATCGCGTTCGAGACCAATCAGGAGCAGCCCTTCCTGGGTTACGAGATCACCCAGGGACGGCCGTACAGCGAGGCCACGGCCGCCGCCCTGGACAACGAGGTGGAAGCCCTGCTCCGCGAGCGCTACGCCGCCACGCGTGCGTTGCTGGTGGCCCATCGTTCACAGCTCGATGCGCTCGTCGAGCGCCTCCTCACGGACGAGACGATCGGCATGACGGAGCTTGGCGCCATCCTCGGCGAGCGGCCGGAGCCGGTCCCCGGCTGAGCTGCCGCCGGGGTGGCTGCACATGCAGCGCAACCGAGGGTTCGACCTGCCGTTCAGTCGTCGCGTTCGTTACGCGAGCCCAGGTGACGGATCACGTGCAGAAGCACAGCCAGCACCACCAGCGCCACGATCACCACGTCGAAGCGCTGGAAGTAGCCGCCCAGCACATGCCAGTGACGGCCGAGCGCACGTCCGATCCAGGTCAACGCCAGGCTCCACACGAACGAGCCCACGAAGGTGTAGACGTTGTAGCGCCATAGTCCCATCCGTGACATGCCTGCAGGGAAGCCGATGAACGTCCGCACGACCGGGACCACCCGTCCGATCAGAACGGTCATGTCGCCACGGCGAGCGAACCAGCGGTCCGCCCGATCCATGTCGCGGCCCGAGATCAGGACGTACTTGCCGTAGCGATCGACCAGTGGGCGGCCGCCCCACGCACCCAGCGCGTAGGCCACCAATGAGCCGACGACGGACCCCACCGCCCCCGCCAGCGCCACACCCCACAACGCGAACCTGCCCGTGGCGACGAGGTAACCGGAGAACGGCAGGATGATCTCGGACGGCAACGGAATGCAGGCGCTCTCGATCGCCATCAGCGCCGCGACCCCCGGGTAACCCAGGCTCGAGATCACGTGCGTAATGAAGGCTGCGATGTGTTCAAGCATGCTTGGCCTCGCGGGCAAGTCGCGTGTGCGGCGGGTGCTTCGCTTCCCGCGACCGTCGGCGCGCGTCCCCTCCTCAGCGCCGAAGTCGTGCCTGCGTGCGAGGATACCTGCTTTGACCGGCGGCGTCGCCGCCACCGCGCGCACGGTCGCGCCGTTCAGGCCTGACGCGCCTCGGTCAGGACGTCACGGCCGTCTGGCCGCCGCTGCGGGCCCCGAGCCGGCGCGGCCGACGCCGCCCTGCGGCCAGCTCCCGGCGCAGACGCCTGCGCGTCTGCCGCTGCCGCGCATGCAGCTCTCGACGCAGCGCGCGCAGGATCCGGCGCGCCTGGCCGGTCGGCAACCCGCGCGCGACGACGGCTTCGCGGCCAACCTCCAGCGGCCGGCCGCGGCCCCACATCGGCTCGGTCACGTACGCGCAACCTGTCTTGCCGTTCATGGTTCCTGCTCCTCTCTCCCGCCGGCGGCCCCGCTCGCCTGCCTGGACCGCACCACAAGCTAGGCATCCCAACCTGACAGCGGCGTGTCAGGATGCCGCCTGGCGGCCCCACGACTTGCTACCCTTGACAGATCATGGCAGGACGGTCGCCAACCCGCAGATCGGCCACGGCGTCGGCCGCCGAAGCGGTGACGGGCCGAGGGCGGGCCGCATGACGCCCGAACGGGGCGACATCCGCCCCGCCCGAGCCGTCGACATCCCGTCCATCGCGGCGGTCGTCAACGACGCGGCAGTCGCCTATCGGGGCGTGATTCCGGCCGATTGCTGGCACGACCCATACATGCCTGTGAGCGAGTTGCGACAGGAGATCGATGCCGGCGTCGCCTTCTGGGTCCTCGAACAGGACGACCGGATCGTGGCCGTGATGGGCCTGCAGCAGGTGGGCGATGTCGCGCTCATCCGCCACGCCTACGTGCTCGCAAGCCATCAGCGGCAAGGGCTCGGCGGCGCGCTGCTGGAGCACATCCGTCGCCACAGCGCGCTTCCCATGCTGGTCGGCACCTGGCGAGCCGCGAGCTGGGCCGTACGCTTCTACGAGACGCATGGCTTCCGGTGCCTCGACACGGCAGAAACCGCGCGCCTCCTGCGCCGCTACTGGACGGTCTCGCCGCGGCAGATGGAGGTGTCGGTGGTCCTGGCCGACGACCGCTGGCCCGAGTCGCAAGACGGCTGAACGAGGCTGGCGGGCGCAGGTTCTGTGCCTAAGCCCATGCCGCGGCCGCACTGGGCGCCGCGCCTCGGCGTCACGGGGGCAGCGCTCGGGCGGCGGTGGCCGCGGCGGGGCGTGCCCACGCGGCACGGCCGGATCGGAGGCGAGCGTGCGCAACGCCACTCGCGTGATGCTCATCACCAGCCTCGCGTTGGCAGCCATCGCCTGCACCGCACGGGGCGCCGCACCCGGGACCGCCCCAGGCGAACCACTGTCCGGGACCCTCGAGGCCTCGGCGAGCAGGGTGAGCTTCCAGGCGCACGACCCGCTGGAGACGATCGACGGTACGCTTCCTGCGACGGCCGGCGTCGTCCGCTTCGATCCACTGCAGCCGTCGCGTGCCTACGCGAGCGTGAGCCTGGACCCCTCAGGAATCGACACCGGAAACGCGCTGCGCGACACGAACGCCCGCCGAGCGCTGCTCCACGTCGAAAGCTATCCGAGCGTCGTCTACCGGCTCGACAGCGTCACCCTCACCGGTGGTGCGCTGCCGGCCGGCAGCACGACCGGCTTCACGGCGCGCGGGCGCCTCACCCTGGTGGGGGTCACCCGCTCCGTGTCCGTGACGGGCACGGTGGTCCGCAGCCAACAGCGCCTGATCGTCGACGCCACGTTCCCCATCCGCCTCACGGACTTCGGTCTGAAGCCGCCCCGCTTCCTGTTCATCACGGTCGCGGATGACGTGACCGTGACCATCCACCTGGTGTTCGACCTGGCGTCGCCGTGACCGGCTCGTCGACCCTCAAGTCGTCGGGGGCCCGCCTTCCGCCAGGCTCCGCAGCCGCTCCAGCGCCGAGGCCCAGTATGCCGCATACCTCTCGAGCCACGGCAGCAGCGCGTTCGCCAGGGCGTCCGGCTCGATGCGGTAGTGCCGCTGCCGGCCATGCCGGGTGGCAACCACCAGGCCCGCGGCCCGCAGCACCATCAGGTGCTTGGAGATTCCCGAAGCGACCAGGTCCGGGAAGCGGTCCGCCAGCTCGCCGACGCTCAGCGTGCCGTGCGCGGCCAGCAGGTCGAGGATGCGTCGGCGCGTCGGGTCGGCCAGGACCCTGAACAGCTCATCGGTGGTGCTAGGCAGCGGCGACCACCACCAGGTCGCGCAGCCGTTCCAGCACGCGGTGCCGGTCCGCGCCGCGCTCGTACGCCTCGACCGTGGTCGGCCAGCCGGGCTTGCCGATGCCCGCAAAGCCGTCATGACTGAGCGTGACCCGCGTGCCGGCGGCGGTAGCGACGAGCTCGATGAGCAGGCGCGCGGGATGGACCCAGTCTCCACCCTCCTCGAACCAGGACAGCACCAGGGCGCCCTCGGGCACGATCTCCAGCACCGTTCCGCTGATGCGGGCGTCGCCGTTCGTGAAACGAAACGCGCCGCCGATACGGAGGTCGATCTCGAGATCCGGGCTCAGCCACTGCCGCAGTGCCTCGGGCGTCTCCAACCAGCGCCACACGGCACTCGGCGGCGCCTGGATGTCGATGGAGCGAACGACTGCCGGCATGCCATGCACCTCCTAAGTCTTACCGTATAGTAAGGTGTAGTAACATCTTACTATGCGGTAAGTCGCTGATGCCTGTCAAGCTCCGCGGGACGCCCGCCCCTGGCACCGCTGCGCGCGCGCCGGGCAGGTCACCGCGGACGGCTACTACAACCTCGAACGCATGCTGCGAGGCGTCCTCCGGCGCGGCGCCGCCGTCGGCGCCTGCGGCACCTGCCAGGCCGCCCGCGGCCTGGACGAGGCCGACCTGCTCGACGGCGTGTCCGCAAGCACGATGGACGAACTCGGCCGCTGGGTCCTTGCTGCGGACCGCATCGTCACGTTCTGAATCCGACCCAGGGGACCTTTGGCCCTACGGTTCTGCCCAATATGAGAAAACAATGAGAGGTCGCCGGGCTCATCCACGTCAATCGCGTCCGCCCTCGGCCCACCGGGCACCCGCCGGCAAGGGATGCACTGCCATGGCGTACGAACGGATCGTGCTCTCGGCACTATGGGTGGCTCGCATGCTGACCGGCCTGCAGGGGGACGTGCTGCGCTTCCTACAACCCGGCCTCATGGAACAGATCGCTTCCGGCGACGTCGAGGGCATGGCGCTCACGGACTCGTTGCTGTTCGCCGCCTCGATGCTCATGCTCCTCCCGATCGCCATGGTCGTGCTGTCGCTGACACTTCCCTACCGGGTGAGCCGGTGGGCGAACATCCTTCTCGCCGCGTTCTTCATCGCCTTCGACCTCGTCGGACTGCCGAGCTACGGCTCGGCGCACGGCATCGCGCTCATCGCTGCGGGCATCGCCTTCAACGTCGCCACGGTCTGGTACGCGTGGACCTGGAGGGCGCCGGCCAGGTCGCCACGCCCCGTGTAGGCGATCTCTTGTCGGCGAGTAGCGGACACCGGGACGCCGTCATGACATGGCGGCGGACCCGTGGGAATGAGGGCATGTGAGGATCTCTACCCCGATGCTGGCCGCGTTCGTGCTGGCGGTCGCGATGCTCGCGGCAGCATGCGCGAGCGCCCAGCCTGGGCCGGACGCGAACGCGGCGCTGCACGCGGCCGCCCTCACCGGCGACGACGCCGCGGTGCGCGAGCTGATCGCCGCCGGCGCCGACCCGAACGCTCGGGACGCCTACGGCTCCACCCCGCTCATCATCGCGGCCACCTTCGGCCGTCCCGACGTCGTCAGCGAGCTGATCGCCGCCGGCGCCGACCTGGACATCCAGAACGGCGACGGCTCGAGCGCCCTCCACGCCGCGGCCTTCCTCGGTCGCACCCGCATCGTGGAGATGCTGCTCGCTCACGGCGCCAACAAGTACCTGAGGAACAACGGCGGCGACACGGCGCTGGCGTCCGTCACGATCCCCTTCGAGGCGGCCCGGCCCAGCTACGAAACCATCGCCAAGGCGCTCGCGCCGCTCGGACTGCAGCTCGACTACGACGCGATCCGCTCCGCCCGGCCCGGCATCGCCGCCATGCTGCGCCCGACGCCCGCCGAGCTGCAGGCGGTTCACTACGCGCCCGTCAGCGGCGGCGACTGGCTCGTATCCACCCCCGCCGAACAGGGGCTCGATCCCGACCGGGTCGCCGAACTCTACCTAAACGCCGGAGCGCTCGGACACCTCTACAGCGTGCTGGTCATCAAGAACGGTCGGCTCGTCGGCGAACGCTACTTCAACGGTAGCAGCGCCACGGACAAGGCCCTGCTCCAATCCGTGAGCAAGAGCTTCACCTCGGCGCTGGTCGGGCTCGCGCTCGAGAACGGCTGCCTCGCCGGCCTCGACCAGCCCATGCTCGCCTTCTTCCCTGACGAGCGCTCCCGCGTCACCGACGCCCGCAAGAGCCGCATCACCCTTCGTCAGATGCTGCAGATGCGCGCCGGCTTCCCCTGGGAGGAGACCAGTGACGCGCTGTGGAGCGCCCTGTACGCGGGTGATTACCTGCCGCTCGTCGCCGACGTCCCGCTGAGCGCGGATCCCGGCACCCGCTTCCAGTACAGCAACCTGACGTCCAGCTGGCTCGGCATCATCGTCGCGCGCGCCTGCGGCACCGACCTCAAGGCCTTCGCTCAAGAGCACCTCTTCGGCCCGCTCGGCATCACCATCGGCGACTGGTACCGGGAGGCGTCCGGCTACTACGTCGGGCACGCCATGATGCGATTCACCGCCCGCGACGCCGCCCGGTTCGGCCTGCTCTACCTGCAGAGCGGCACGTGGGACGGCCGCCAGCTCTTGCCCGCGGCCTGGGTGCGGGACTCCCTGCGCAGCTACTCCGAGCACGCCTGGCCGGACATCGGCGCCTTCCACCACGTCGGCTACGGCTACCAGTGGTGGTCCGCCCAGGACGGAGAGCACGCCGTCCACTTCGCCTGGGGGCACGGCGGCCAGCTCATCGTGCTCGTCCCCGACCTCGACATGATCGTCGTGACCACCGCCGACCCGTTCTTCCCGGGCCCCCGCCAGGATGCCGAATCCTGGCGTAACGAGGTCGCCCACCTGAGCCTGGTCAGTGAGTTCGTGAGGGACCTGCCCGTGGAGTATGGCGAGCGGTAGGCGCCATCCGTTCGGGGACGTTTGCCTCTTATTCGTCGGAGACCGGCGCCCCAGACTTTCAGCACGCGATAACGCTTGCATCGTGCTGCCAGGACGTCCTTCTCCTGCGTCTCGTACGAATACGAATACGTCTCGGCCGGAGAGGCGAAGAGGGCGGTGTAGTCATGATTCGAGACAGGCGCGTGTGGACGCTGCCGGGAGCAGCATTCGTCGTCGTGGCGCTGGCGCCCATCCTCAGCAGCCTGGTGCTCGCGCCGATCACGGGAGCCGGAAGCATGGCCGAGATGCTGGCCCGGGGGGCGCCATGACGCGCGGATCACGGTGAAACGATCTCGAGCCCGTAACCGACATGCCCCGCGCCCCTGGCGGCCTAGATCTTCGCATCCTGCACGAGCCCGTCACCGTCCGGCTGGCGAGGCCCGTGAGCTTGGAGGGTCTCCATGACGAACGGTAGAAGCACCGCAACCATCGTCGGCGTGCTGTTCCTCGTCGCGTTCATCACGTACGCGCTGGACGGCATGATCGTCGGCCCGGTCCTGACCTCACCCGTCGATCTGGCCGGCATCGCGCTGTCAGCGAACCAGCTCGCGTGGGGTGCCTGCCTCGTCCTGCTCGGCGCCGGCTCCGTCATCGGCATCGCCATCGCCATGTTCCCGATCCTCAGGCGGCACCACGAAGGGCTCGCGCTCGGTTACGTGGGCGCAAGGACCGTCGAGGCGCTCCTCTCCTTGGTGGCCGTCGTCGCGCTGCTGTCCCTCCTGACCGTGAGCCAGCAACACGCGCAGGCGGGAGCAGCGGCCGGTGCCCCGCTCGAGCCCCTGGCGACCCTTCTGGTGGCCACGCAAGACTGGGCGTTCCTGATCGGCAGCACCATCGCGTTCTGCCTGAGCGCCCTCATCCTCTACGCACTGCTGTACCGCACGAAGCTCGTCCCCCGCTTCATCTCCGTGTGGGGGCTGATCGCGGCCGCCATGTGGCTGACGACAGGATTCCTGGGCCTGTTCGGCTACTCGTTCGACGCGACCTGGTACATCTGGTCGCTGCCGATCATGACGAACGAGCTGTTCCTGGCAGTGTGGCTGATCGTCCGCGGGTTCAACGCGACCGCACTTGCCGGCGCCACACCGGTGCGGGCGTAGACGACCGCCGGGGCCTGGTTCGGGCCGTGGACCCGGTGAATCAGGAGGGAGCGATGGCATGAGCACCACCATCCGGGGCGCGCGCGCAGCGCATGGCGCAGGAGGGGCGATGGCTGCCGCCCCGGCACGCATGAAGGCCGCGGTCCAGACTCGCTACGGTACGACCGATGTCCTGAGCGTGGAACCGGTCGACGTACCCACCCTCGCGGACCACGGGGTGCTGGTGCGCGTGCATGCAGCCGCCGTCAACCCGGCCGACTGGGCGATCCTGCGCGGTTACCCCACCGTTCTCCGTCTCGCCTACGGGCTGTCCGGGCCCAGGCTCCGCACCCGCGGAAGCGACGTGGCCGGGGTGGTCGAAGCGATCGGCGCCGCCGTCACGCAGTTCCAGCCCGGCGACGAGGTCTTCGGCTGGTGCCGGGGCGCGTTCGCGGAGTTCGCGGCGGCGTCCGAGACCGGGCTCGCGCACAAGCCGTCCAAGCTGACGTACGGGCAGGCGGCCGCCGTTCCCATGGCCGGCATCACCGCGTTGCAGGCGCTGCGTGACCACGGGCACCTCGCCGCCGGCAAACGCCTGCTGGTGAACGGCGCCGCCGGCGGGATCGGCACGTTCGCAATCCAGATCGCCAAGGCTCGAGGCGCCGAGGTCACCGGCGTGTGCAGTGCCCGCAGCGCCGCGCTCGTGCGCGACCTGGGTGCCGACCACGTCATCGACTACAACGCGGAGGACTTCACCCGCTCGGGCGAGCGTTACGACGTCGTCCTCGACAACGTCGGGAACCACACGCTGAGCGCGTGCAGACGGGCACTGGCCGCGGATGGCGTGCTCATCCCGAACAGCATGGCCGGCAACCGCTGGTTCGGATCCATCGGCCGCATCCTCGCCGCCCTCGCCATGTCGCCGCTGTCGCGCCAGAGCCTTCGGCCGTTCTTCTCCATCCCCAAGCAGTCCGACCTGCAGGAGCTGATCGACCTCATCGACGCCGGCGCGATTACCCCCGCCATCGACACGACCTACATGCTGGACGACGCGCCAAAGGCCATCGCCCACGTGGGTGAAGGGCACGCGCACGGCAAGGTCATCGTCGCCGTGGACGTGGCGTCCACCGGCGCAGCGGGCGATGCGTCGTCGTGAGGCGACGCTTCGCTGCCAAGCGGGCCGTGCCTGCCCGGCATCCCCATCGTGATCCCGTTCATCGGGCTGGTGCTGTCTGCTGCGTGGCAGGTGCTCGTCGGCGCAAGGATGGTCAACCCCTCGAGGCGAACGTAGACACGAGCCGGGCGGACACGTGCCGCTTCCGGCCCTTCAGGAGGAGTCATGACCCGAGCGCTCGCACGTAGACAGTTCCGGAGCGCCGCGCTGGCGGCGGCGCTGACCCTTGCGTTCGCCCTACCCATGGCGACTCTGGCCCGCGCGCAAGGCGTGCCGTCCGAGGCGCTGCAAGCCGCACTCGAGGCCGTCGTCGACAGCCCGGACACCATGTTCCAGGGCGCGGTCCTCGCCGTGCAGTACCCGGACCAGCCGCTGTGGACCGGCGCGGCCGGTGTGGTCGAGCTCGAAACGCGCGCCCGGCTCACGCCCGACGCGCGCTTCCGTGCTGGCAGCATTGCCAAGCCGTTCGTGGCCACCGTCGTCCTTCAGCTCGTCGAGGCGGGCGCCTTCTCGCTCGACGACCCCATCACCGCCGTCCTGCCGGCCACGATCACCGACCGCTTCACCGCCAGCGACCGCACCACCGTACGCATGCTCCTCGACCACACCAGCGGCATCCCCGAGTGGATCGACGACAGCGTCACCGGCCTCATCGCCGCGAACCCGGCCAGGGTCTGGGACGTCACGGACTTCCTCGATTTCGCAGCGGCGAAGCCGCGCGCGTTCGATCCCGGGACGTCCTGGGCGTACTCCAACACCGACTTCAACCTGCTCGGCCTGATCGTCGAGCACGCGACCGGCAACACCTGGCGCGAGGAGGTCACAAACCGCATCCTCGAACCCCTCCACCTCACCCACACCTCGCTGCCCGAACCCGGCAACACCGGCTTCGACGGCGCCTACATGCACGGTTACGGCGTCGTCGACGGGAACGTCGTCGACCTCAGTCACATCGACCCGTCCATGGCGGGCGCTGCCGGCGGCGGTGCCCTCGTCACGAACACGACTGACCTGATCACCTTCATGGATGCCCTGCTCGCCGGCTCGCTGTTCCACGACGCCGCCACGCTCGACGCCATGACCACCTTCGTCGACGCGAGCTACGAGGGCGGCCAGACCGGCTACGGACTGGGCCTGCAGCGCTACGACTTTCCTGGCGGCGTGCGCGCCATCGGTCACGCGGGTGGCACCGCCGGCTACCTCTCCTTCATCGGCGTCTTCCCCGACCTCGGCTTCACCATGGCCGTCTCCGTCGACGTGGAGGTCGACCCGACGCCCGTCCTCATCGCCGCGCTGCAGGTCCTGGCACCGGCGACCGCACAGACCCGCTGAGCGGGTTCAGGCCGATTCCACGGCCCGGCTCGACCACGCGCGAGTGGCGGTCGCCGCAGGCGAGGGCGGCGACCGCGAGTCGTGGGCAGCGCGTCGAGCGCATTCATCGAGGGAGGCAGACCATGGGGCTCGAAGGACTGGGCGTGTTCTTCGCCGGCTTCTTCGGAGGGCTCGGCGTATTCTTCGCGGGCATAGGCGTGCTCTGGTACGTGTCGGTGACCCGCAGCCGCCCGACTGAATAGGGCGCGCGACGAAAAACGCCGCTTCACGCTCGCACGCGGCGGCGACCGGCAGGTCTTGCACGGGACACGACCCTTGTGCCAGGCGGCGGGGTCAGGTGTCCGCGCCGACTTGGCCGGCGAGCATGCCGAGCACGGCGCTGGCCGCTGCGACAAGGTCCGCGGGCAGGACGGCTCCCTGCACCGCGACATCGGCGGCCCTGGGTCCACCGAAGGCGAGCCTGACGCCACTCGATGCCTCGCCGAGCGCGGCCGCCGCCCGCTCCGCCGCCACCACGTCGCCGGCGATGACCACGCCGAGCACCACCACCTGCGCCTTCGTGGTTCGCGCCGCCACCACCAGGTCCGCCACCGGCAGGTCGGGCCCAAGGTAGAGAGCCTCGACCCCCCTGCGCCGCAGCGCCACGGCGTGAGCGAGCGCGCCCAACTCGTGGTGCCCTCCCGGCGGCAGCGCGACCAACACCTGCGGCGGGCGAACGTCCCGCGCCGCTGCCCGGTACTGCACGCCCAGCCAGCGCAGTGCCGCGGCGCTGGCGGCATGTTCGCCGGCCACCGACATCCTGCCATCGGCCCAGGCCTCGCCGAGTGCCCGGAATGCCGGGAAGAGCGCCTCCTCGCACGCGCTCTCGAACGCGCCGCGTGCGCTCAGCGCGTCGAAGTACGCGCTCAGCGCCGCGGCGTCCAGGCTCGCCGCGGCGGCAATCAGTTGGGAGCCTGAGGCGGAAGCCGCGGCTGCATGACGCATCCGCGGCAACGGAGCGGACGTCGGGACCCGGCTGGCGCCCGCGTCCGCGACGGCGCCGGGGAGCTGCTCCGCGCTTTGCGCGGCGCGCGGGTTCCGAGCCAGGTACCGTGCCGCTTCGCGTGCCTTGAACCCCGAGTCGATCAGGCGCTGCATCGCCTGGAGCGTTGAAATGTCGGCTTCACTGTACAGACGGTAGCCGGAGGGCGTGCGCGCGGGACGGACGACGCGGTAGCGTCGCTCCCATGCCCGCAAGACGTCGGGGCTGAGCCCCGCGCGGGAAGCGGCTTCCTGGATCGTGAGCATCTCCCGCAGCATAATGCTTGGACAAACTCTTGACAAGGCTTGGATCAGCGTGTAAGCTTTTGACAAACCTTGGACACCACGTCCAGGGTTCTTCAGGAGGAGGAACTGCCATGCGTACGCTCAAGCTGATCTCGCTGCTGCTCGTCATCGTAGGCGCTCTGAACTGGATGCTCGTCGGACTCTTCGGCTTCGACCTGGTCGCCGCACTGACCGGCAGCTCGTTCGGCCAGACGAACGTTCTCTCATCCATCGTTTACGTGCTCGTCGGGGTCGCCGGCATCGTCCTGGTCCCCAACCTCTTCGGGCGCGCCGAGCCGTCGCCCACCCCCACGCCGAGGCCCCGCTGACGGACCCGCGTCCTGGAGGACACTGGCAATTGACAGCGTGATCCGGGGTGGCTCGCAGACACGATGATCGCCCCAAACCGACTCGCGCGGCCGGCAGGCACACCCTGCCGGCCGCGCCTCTTGACTCCATGACCGAGGGCACGACGTTGGCGGGGCGCGCGACGGCGCGTGAGGAGCGCGGCCCGCCGCGCGGGGCCGTTTGCGGGCCGGTGGTTGGCACCGTGGTTGGTACCGTGGTCGGCGCCGCGGCGACGACGCGGACGACATGCGCGGTTCACCTCCGCCGCGTAGGATGCACGCGGAGGTGCCCATGTGCGACGCCACCGGGTGCTCGTGCACGATCGCCGATCGTCGCATCCCGCCGTTCTTTCTCGACAACGCGCTACGGCGGTTGATCCAACCCCCGCGCAGGTTCCTCTCCCGCCATCTCGGGCCCGGTGACCGGGTGGCCGACCTAGGCTGCGGTCCCGGCCACTTCACGCTCCCCATGACGCGGATCGTGGGCGGGGAGGGGCGGGTGTTTGCGGTCGACTTCGATCCCAGAGCGATCGACCGGTTGAGGCTGAAGGTCGCGCGCCGGGGCACTGAGCATGTCGTGGAAGCCCACGTCGCCTCCGCCGCAGAGATCGACTTCATCGAGTCCGGCTCGCTCGACTTCGTGCTCGCCGAGGGCCTGCTCTGCTGCATGCAAGACCACGCCGGAGCGGTGGACCAGATCCAACGGATCCTGAGCCCGACCGGCAAGGCCTGGCTCAGCGTGATGAAGCTCGATCGCGCCAACGACCCCCGGGGTGTCAGCGCCGCGGAGTGGTCCTCCATCTTGAACAGCATGCGCGTGCACGAGTCGGGCGAGGGCCTGTTCTCCCGCTGGGCGCTGGTGAGCCCGCTCGACTGAACAAGGCTGGGCCTTGCCCGCTGCGCCCTGCAGCCCGCCTCAGTCGGTTGCGAGCGCCGCGCTCGCCGCGGCCTCGGCATGCAGCGTGGTGGTGTCGAACAGCGGCACCGCGCTGTCCTCGGCACGCACCAGCAACATGATCTCGGTGCAACCCAGGATGATCCCCTCGGCCCCGCGCTCGATTAGGCGGGCGATCACCTCGCGGTAGGCGGCGCGCGAGGCCGGCTCGAGGCGCCCCTGCACCAGCTCGTCGTAGATGATGCGGTGCACGGCCGCGCGATCGTCCGCGTCCGGGACGAGCACCTCGAGCCCGAAGCGCTCCTCCAGCCTGCCGCGGTAGAAGGCCTGCTCCATGGTGAACGCCGTGCCGAGCAAGCCCACGCGCTGCATCCCCGCGGCCCGGATGCGCTCGCCCGTCGGATCGACGATGTGAAGAAGGGGGATGGCCACGGCTCTTTCGATGTCCTCGGCCATGCGGTGCATGGTGTTGGTGCAGATGACCAGCAGCTCGGCTCCCGCCGCCTCGACGCGGCGCGCCACATCGACCATGACGGCCGTCGCGTCGTCCCACCGTCCCTCGTTCTGGAGGGTCTCGATCTCCGCGAAATCGAAGGACCACAGCAGACAGCGCGCGGAGGCCACGCCCCCTAGCCTCTCCTGGACACGCTCGTTGATGATCCGGTAGTACTCCGCCGAGCTCTCCCAACTCATCCCGCCGAGCATGCCGATGACCTTCTGCCGCATGCGCCCTCCTCGTTCAGTCCTGGCGATTCGGTCTCGTCGACGCCAGTTCCACCATGCGCCGACGAGCGCCGGCATGCAAGGGCGGACGCGTCACCCCACCGTCCCATCCCTATCGGGACGACGAGCCGTGCGACGTTCAGGCACGGAGGCCTCCGGAGCAGCGCCCGAGGAGGGCAACCATGGCCGCCGACGTGCGCATCGACCTTCGTTCGGACACCGTCACGCGCCCCGATCCGGCATGCGTCGGGCCATGACCGAGGCCAGCGTTGGGGACGACCAGTTCGGCGAAGACGAGACGACCAACCGGCTCCAGGACCACGTCGCCGAGCTGCTCGGCAAGGAGGCCGCGCTCTTCTTCCCGACCGGGACGATGGCGAACCAAACCGCTCTGAGGGTCCTGACGCGCCCCGGCGACGAAGTCGCCGTTGGACAGGGAGCCCATTCCGTGTGGCACGAGACCGGAGGTTCCGCGGCCAACTCGGGCATCCAGTTCCGAGAGGTCGGCAAAGGAGGGCTCTTCACCGTCGACGATTTCGTCGAGGCCATCAAGCCGCGCGGGCACATCACCTCCCACCCACCACCCAGGTCGAGATCGAGAATACCCACAACCGCGGCGGTGGCCTGGTGTTCCCGCAAGCGGACATCGTCCGCATCTGCGAAGCCGCCAGAGCGCGCGACGTGGCCCGCTACCTCGACGGCGCGCGCCAGCGGAATGCCGCCATCGCGGGTGAGCGGACGCCTGCGGAGCTGGCCGCGCCGTTCGACCTGGCCATGGTCACGCTGTCCAAGGGGCTCGGCTCGCCGGGGGGCTCGCTGCTGGCCGGGAGCGCCGAGCACATCCGGCTCGCCGTACGCCCACGCCGGATGCTCGGCGGCGCCATGCGACAGACCGGCCACTATGCCGCCGCCGGTCTCTACGCGCTCCAGCACAACATGGGCCGGCTCGCCGAGGACCACGCCAACGCCCGCGTCCTAGCCGAAAGATTGCGCCGCAGAGAACGCGTCGTCCTCGCCCTACACACCGTGCAGACCAACATCGTGGTGTTCGCCCTTCGCTCGGACAGCTCCTCGACCCGTGCCCTCCTTGCCCGCCGCGGAGTCACGAAGTCCGGGGCTCACGCCAGCCGCGCAGGATCGACACCGTTCTCATGGGGGCCGTCAGCAAGACGGCACGACTAATGGCAACCGCGCGAGCTCTTGCATTCGCACCGGTGACCGGCTTGCCGAAGCGCGTACCTCGTCGTCTCTTCAGTGAACGGCTCCGGGCGCGGGCCCGGCAGGCCGTAGAACGGCGTCCTCTGGTAGCAGGGTCGGCACATCACGATGGCGTTGGACAGGCGGTTACCCTGGTTGCGCCGCTTGTGGTGTACCTCGAGATCTTCCGTTCGCTTGCATCTGCTCACAATGCTCCTCCGCTCCTGCCCCAGCGCAGGCGCTCGCGTCGCTGGGAACCTACGAGTCACGCGGCCCCCGCCAGGCCTACGCCCGGCCGCGCCGTTGTCGATCAGGCCGGGCCACGCTGCGCAACAGCCCCGCTGCCCAGCACCACGGACTTCCGCCATCGGGCCACCTGGACGTAGTACGAATCCTGGCGGGCGAAGACGCGCTCCCGGACGGCCTCGAAGCAGCCGAACTCCACCACCCGATCGGCGAAGTACTCTGCCACGACGCGTCCGGAGAACGGCCCGACAAGGCACGGCCACTCGCCCCGCCAGAGATTCGGCACGATGACGCGCAGCCACCGTCGCGACTCGCCTGCAGCCTCAGAAGACTCCATGTAGACTCCCTGCCGAAGGCCGCTGGCTTGTTGGGGACACATCCTGCACTTCCCTTCGCGCGCGTGAGGTTGCGCTCGATGGCGATCTCCACGGCGCCCGCCAATCCGGCGCGCTCCGGAAGACCCGCACAGCCATGGGACGCTACCCGTGAACGCGCTTGCCAGGTCGGGTGCGTCGAGCCCGCCCGCGCCGCAGGATGCCAAGGCAACCGACGGGATACCGTCGCCCTAGGTTCGTAAGCGGTAGCCGATTGTACCACGGATGGGACACACCCGTCCGGTGGGCGCGCGTGGATGACCGCGCCCGCCACCATCGCGAGGCCCGGATGGCTGCAGCACGGCGAAAGGCGGGGAACCGTCTTGGCACGCCGAGCCGTAGGTCATGCCGGCACCGCGGCGGCCTTGCCTTGCAGCGCTTCGTGGAACGTGACGAGGCGGCGGTGGTCTTCGTCCCAGAGTGCTAGGGCGACGGTCTTGAAGCTGTCGATGAGGGTGAGCGTGGTGACGTG
>Ga0307441_1000121_pt1 | contig 32568 bp, 46 predicted proteins | sample SalMarWE160420MG_FD_202149 | JGI IMG/M metagenome (GOLD analysis project Ga0307441, IMG submission 202149) | Salt marsh sediment microbial communities from the Plum Island Ecosystem LTER, Massachusetts, United States - WE1604-20 | ecosystem: Environmental > Aquatic > Marine > Intertidal zone >... | reverse complement strand
TGGGAATACAGATATGACGTCCAAGTCATTAGGTTTTTAAGTTAATTAAGGTAAAAATATGAAAACCGTTAAAATAACGATTGAGGTTAAGGTTTCTGATTTTGCAACGCATGTCGCAGTAGACGCAGACGGATGCATCTACGAATACGGATGCGCACCGAAAGAACGCGAGTGTTATACGTGTTGGGATACCAGAGACGAAAGAGATCGAGTCGGTCTAATTTCGGATGTTATTAACTGGAAAAATACACTAACGGAGGTGGAATGATGCCTAAATACTACATAACAAGATACGCGCTATCAAAAGGAATATCTCACGAAGAGTGTAAGGTATCGCAGTCTGACAAAGGCTATGCAATTCTCTCAGGAACATGGTCGTCTCAGTTCTTTAAAATAGGAAAAGAAGCATTTGAATCATTCGATGATGCACGTAAAATAGCAATAGAAATGAGAGATAAAAAGATAAAGTCTCTCAAAAAACAGTTGGCTAGTTTGGAAAGGCTAAGATTTGTCGATGCCGGAAAGGATAACGAATGAAAATCGTAACAATACCGATTGAAGTCGAAGTGCCGGACAACGCCAAACAAGTTGCTATAGATGAGAACGGTAGTGTTTGGGTGTCATACGACGAACAAATGTACACTGAAAAAAACTATGTCGGCGATGGTTTTTGGATAACTGAAGACGGTAAGGTTTCAGAATTACGCGTATTGAACTGGAAAGAGACGCTCACTGAGGTGGAATAATGGAAAATAAAACCGTCACTATAACCTGTGTTGAGATTCCAGGGAAACTCGAAAAGATTATGGGCCTGTATATGGAAATTGGACGTTTTAAAACATATTCTGAGTTTATCACAGAAGCTGTTGTAAAGTGGATAATGGATGATGGCGGTCGTAGTTTGGTTGATAAATCAGCAATGCATCAGTTTTTTAAGGACGAAAAAGATGAAAAACAGGCCGAGTAAGCCAGGGATACACTGGTACAGAAATAAATATGACGGAGTCATTTATGGCACACTCATTGGAAGGCCGTACGGTCTACTTAGTGGACCTCTGATGGTGTATAACATTGATGACGATGGATGGTGTGGGATGAATCACTTCGAGGAGTGTGATGTCGCTGAGTGGCTTGGACCAGCGCATCCGCCAAATAAAATCAACAGAAAACGTTTATCGGTTGATGATACTATGACCCCATATATTATTGATGACCCGGAAGGGCATTTGGTATTTTATGATGATGTCAAAGAGTTTTCACTTGAGGATGAATAACTAAATGAAAACGAAAATAACATACAGATACAATGGTAATTCAAAGTCAAAGGGGCAGCTCGTTATCAACGCTAAAAAGAAGCTTTGGCTAAAAAGAATGGTCCTAGGGGAAGGGGGGAGAGGATGCTCTGGATACAAGGCTGCTGCACTGTGTTGGGCAATCGTAAATAGATGGTTTCTATGGCCTGGGTCGAGATTCTATCTGACGTTTCTGTTGATGATGAGGTCGTTCTCTCAACCCATTAACCCTAGGTGGATGACAGGTGGAGATCTCGCAAGAAAATATATCGGAAGAAAGGCTGCTTCTAAACAGAGGCTTGCAAGAAGAGCCAGAACTTGCAAGGCGAAGAAGTTTCCGAAAAATATAGAATCTACTGTCGAATTGTTCGCCCTAGGACTTATTCCGTATGATGAGCCACAGCGAATATCAAACTGGGCATCGCTACAGTCTACTCCAGAGAAGCATCCATGGGGTTTCGATGTCGATGGTGACTGGTTTTTCGAGGATAGGAATCTTAAACCGGGTTTCGTTTGTGTCGAGAAGGAAGTGAAACATGGCAAAATTTGACATAGATCATACATTGACCGATGAAATTGTTTGTCCTTACTGCGGGTATGAATTTGAAAATTCATACGAATACATTGGAGACTTAGTAGAATGTGAAGAATGTGGAAAAAATTTTTCATTCTATACTGATACGACTATTAGATATACAACACATAAACAACCATGCGCAAATGGTGATGGTCCACATAATTGGATTTGCCTATCTTTCGAAAATAACGGAGATGTTCTTTTTCCCAATCTATATCGTTGTCAAAATTGCAACATAACTTCAATTTTTAAGGGCGAAACAAGGCACCATTTTGAATCTTTTTTTGGATGAGAAATGAATATAACAAACAACGTGAAATAGTTATTATGGATATAAAAACGAAAGGAATCAAAAATGACAACACCAATCGGAAAATTTATTCGAAAAGCAAAAGTAGGGAAAAGAGCAAGGAAATCCATGGCAAAGCAGCTCGGATTTTCAGAGAAGCAGGTTTTGAGATACCTAAAGAGGCGTCATTTATGGGAAGGACTTTTTGCTCCCGGTGAAAAAATAGAAGACTGTTTGAAGTTGGCTATTAGACTCGAAAATAAAACACATAGACCGCAGGTTATTAAACCTAACAAAGTGTGAAGTATAGTGAAATGAAAATACAAAGCCAAGAAGACATAGACAGGTTAAGTATTGAATACAGAATACTTCAACATATGATTAGGTACCAGGTATGCGATGACACTTTAGGATGGGACAGTAGTTCAATATCGAATAGGATAGGTATTGAATTTAAATCTGATACTGCAATAATCCTAAACAGATTATACGACCTCGGATATGTGAGGAAGTCATTTGTTAGAGGTGTTCAGTGGTTCATAACCCAGGATGGTATAGATGCGTTCATAGAACAAACAAAAGACGTAAGAATTAATACTGGTAATCTATACCAAGAATTTAAAGAGGAGGTACTAACAGGAACTGACAAGTATGGCAAAGAGACAAAGATAAAAAATGCCGTACTGAAAACCGCAGAGCATTACGATTTTCACCGGAACAGCGTGGAGGACAATGTCATCAACGCATGCTCAATGGTTGAGAACATCAGAGACATGTCAAACTACTACGGAGAATCATTCGACGATACAAAGAGGATGTTTGAGACAGGTGAGATTCACGTCTGTAAAAAATGCGGCCGCCATCGGAGATTCCACAAGAAAAATTACAAGGACGGAACATCGTGGCAGACCCTGTGTATAGAGTGCCGTAAGATGGACAGGAGAAAGTAAAAGTGGGAATTATAATAGACGATATGAAAGAGCTTAGTATCCCGTTTGAAGATAAGATGCTGTTGTTGTTATTGCTAATGACGCAAGAGCAATTAGATTCGTATAGACGGAGAGTAGCTCTTGATGTGTCCGATTCATGGGAATGCCCGTCAGTTGTCAAACAGTGGCTTGAAACTGGTGATGAGTCAATTCGGCTGGATGCTATATTTTCAGCAAGGGCTTCAGCTGAACTCGAGTATGTGTGTAGAGTGTCTAGACAGTCATCAATGGATGCGCTTTGTTCATCGCTAGATGCTAGAGCTACCATGGTTGTTGTTTCGTCTGCCGTTAATGCGAGCTTTTACAGTGATTCTGCTAAACAAAAATATCTCGACTGGGCAGTAGAGTTGTTATTAGAAAAACAGAGTGAAAAGTAAAAATGAAGATAACAAGACGAATGGTTATGGACCTTAAGCCATGCTACAGCGAGCAAAAGATTGACGAGATCGCCGCCGGCCGAGATTTTGTCAGCCATGAGGATATAGCGGCACTCTATATACGGTGGGAAGATAAGATTTGGCTGTTGACGCGTTTAATGACGTCAGAAAAGCGTGGCACATATGCCAGGCGTGTCGCACTGGACGTCGCTGATTTTTGGGACTGTCCAGATATCACACGCAGATGGTTAGAGACCGGTGATGAGTCGTTGCGTGAGGAGGCGTTTGAGGCGGCGTTTGAGGCTAGTGAGGCTGCTGGGTCGGCGGAGAGGGCGGCGGCGGCGGCGATAGAGTCGTCGCGTGCTGCGGATATTGAGCCGTTGTTTGCGGAGAGGGCGTCATGGGCGGCGGTTGAGGCGGCGTTGTCGGCGGGGTTGGTGAATGAGAAACAACTGTATCTCGACTGGGCAGTAGAGTTGTTATTAGAAAAACAGAGTGAAAAGTAAAAATGAAGATAACAGAATCCATGGATTCAGATGGAGTTAGAGATGACAAAAATCCAACATCGTGTAAAATTGGCCGCAACCGCGCGAGGTAAAACAATAACCGGCGTAGCCGAGGAGATGGGCATCAGTCGGCAATATCTACGCGAAATGCTTCGGGGCACACGAAAACTATCTGCGAAAAGATTGGAATCCATTTCCCATATCCTCGGTGTGACGCCGGAATGGATTATGGGTTATGAATCAAATCGGGAAGATCTTATCGGGGATTTTCTGGATAAAAATGACGAAGTCATGGAAAAAACAGGTGTTAGCAGGTCTGAAATAGAAGCAATAATTAAAATATTACTCAAGATGGGATTGTCAGATCGGCCAGAAAAATAGAGTTAAAAAAACAGTGCTTGACAAACTACGTGAGCAGCTGGCATGGTCACTACTAGGGACACTTGCGGGATATACTGCCAGCTCTAACTGTAACTATACGAAATTTAAAGTTTTTTTAGGAGCAAAGTATGAATCTAACTTTACGACAAAAGATTAAAATTGCGCTTATTTCGAAAAACATCACAGAGATTACTCTCGCAAAAAAAATGGGGATTTCGCGAACGCATTTGCGGCGCATGGTATCAGGAGAAAGACCGCTTATTCCACTAAGGAAAAAACAAATTTCCGATATTTTGGAGGTTTCAGAAGAATACTTGTTCGGTCAAACACTTTAGCCATGGAATGACTAACCTTGCGGGATACACCCTAGACTTTCACCGTAACCAACCGAAATTAAACACTTTGCCCTGGCAGGGCGAGCGAGCGTAGCGAAGCGATTAGTTGTTTCGGATTAGAGAGTAATTACCTAACTCCGGTACTTATTGTCTTATCTATACATCATTCGTCGTCACGCGAAACGATTTTACCAAAATCAAAGTGTTTAACTGCAAACCTGGACAGCTCAATGGATGATCTTAAATTAGACAAAAAATATCAAAGTACCCACAGCTTTCAAAGCGATAAGGCCTATTCTTCACCAGCAGTTGAGACAGCATTACGTGTTTTTAGCAAGCTTTCTACAGAACAAAAGATAGCAAAGTGTTTAACTGAAAATATCGCACATCGATAACTCAGCTTTATGATCGGATGGCAAGGCGGGTTCGAGTCCCGCATGTGCGACTGGTTGCCAGCTGCAATGTTGGATAGACAGATAGCAGATTTAATCTGTGAAAGTGACTTCCAAGTAGATTATCTGCTTGGAAGTCCGAGGTTCGAACCCTCCTGGCGACCCGGCGCTGCCCCACAATCGCGTCGTTATCAAAATATGTGGGGCTCCATGGCAACATAGCTCAACGGTAGAGCACCGGCGCTTGTAACCCGGATACTGTGGTTCGACTCCACGGTTGCCTCAACGTAAAACGCGTGATGGTGCAATCCCATCTGCCACATATGATATAAAGTGCTTTGCACCCCGGACTAATACTCCGGTTTCAGTAATAGTTGGCGCTCGACAGGAGATGGAAAAGTAGGTTCGATTCCTACCGCGTTTTAAATAATTAAAAAAAACTTGACACCCTCGCTATTCCGGAAAGGACTGGGTAGGCTATGCCGAAAAATAAAGACGACAGAGATTCGACACGCGCACAGGTCAAAAAACGTCTCGGAATTCCGCTCGATTACGTACCGATGACGTCTGAAGAGTTCGTTCTTCAACAGGAATTTATTAGGGATACTGCAATGACCATGGTCGTGGAAATTCTGACAGCTCCAAAGTTTGTTGCTAGGGGTCTGCTCGCTCTTCAGGAGCTCGGGCTTCGTGCTCAGGCTGCAATAATTGAAGAGCACAAGGTCACAGCTCAAATTGGTACTGAAGATATAAGCGATAAAACAACAATAGGGTATGAATGCACGCTTCCTGTTCCAAAAGCAGAAATAGAGGCGTGATGGATGCCAAGCGTAATTCTTAGGGGCCTAGGGCCTCCGTTTCCGAAGCAGCAAGAGATTCTTGACTATCTGTGGGAACCAAGTCCTCATATAAAACAAGTTGTACTGCAATGCGGACTAGGGTTTGGTAAAACAACTCTATGTATTGATATAGCCGTAAGGCTTTTATGTATGCCGTTTCGGACAGCTACGCTGTTTTTGGAACCCGACGCGAAGCGTCTTGGAATGATCTTCTGGGTAGAGTGGGAAAAAATAGTTCCCAAGAGATACTACACAATAAAGACGATCAAGCGGACTAATCAAAAATACATCGAGTGGAATGAGCCGAATAAAGAAGGGACTAAAAATTGCCTATATCCTGACATAAGGAACATCACTGGCAATCAGCAAGACGTATCAGATGGCTATCGAGGTATCGAGTTTACAAACGTACTAGATGATGAATGCGCGATAAAGTTCAATTTTCAGCAGTACAAAAACACATTCAATCGTATCCGCGGCGCTTCACCGATGAGATTCTACCTGAATGTAACGACACCTAAGCCAGGCCCATATCGTCAACTTAAGATGCTCGAGTATGTCAAGGTTTTTTACGGACATACGCAGGACAATGTCTACCTGATGGCCAGGCACCCGACATACATCGATGACATGATGCGAAACATGTCCAGGGATGAGGCCAGACGTGAGCTGTTCGGTGAGGACATATCACTTGAGGGTCGAGTTTTCAGAGATGCTTTGGTCGACCTCAATAGTATTGAGCACCAATGGCCCGATGGGAACGTTCACTGGGAGCACAGCACGTTTCGAAAAGGGCAGCCATGGTGGTTGTTCGCCGACCTCGGTAGCGCAACTGGCGCTTATGTAGTTGTCCAGCGCGATCCTGCTCCTCCCGGATGGGGCGGACATATCTGGGTTGCAGTCGCTGATTATTGCCCACAGTCCGATGCTTCAGCAGCGAGAGCGCTTGACCGTCTAGACATGGAGTTCGGTCCACCAGTTGAGGTTGTCGCTGGTATGGACGTCAACACAAGGTCTGCTGCTGATGGATCTACTGTGGCTAATATTGTAGACCAGATTTGGGGATTTGTTACGGTTAGGCCAGTGAGTGAAGCAAGGCTAAATAAACAGTTACAGTTCAACCGGATGGAGTTTTTGATTCGAGAAGGAACGCACAAAAGACGGAGATTCTGTGTTGCTAAAGACTTTATAGCGCTAGATAGCGGATCTAAGCGAGGAGTTATTGAGTGCCTGAATGAATATGAGCATCGGCCGCAGGAACAGCGCAGAACGAGTGAGTTTCTTCCAAAGGGAAATGACCAGCCGCTTTGTCACGTAGCCGATGCTTTGTTAATGGGTGCAGTTCAGGTCATGGCTCCTCCACGATGGCTGAAGACGGAAGAGCGAGTTAGGTACGAGTAAGAAAGGTAAAATAATGTATTTCAAATGCAAACCGGAAAAATCTGCTGAAACAATCAGTGTTGCTTTGGGTCTATTCGGCGATTGTATCGCCATTGAAAAAATCCAAATGAGCAAAACGGTATTGGATAAACTGTTTGGTTTTGAAGTTGAGATAAGTTCTATATTTGGTGTACCAGTTGAATTTAGTGACGAAGCAGGACAGTTTGCTCTTATTTATCTTCAAGACAGAAACCAAAAAGAAAAGACACAGAAGAAGGCCAAGAAGTAGCAATGCCAACCGTCATCAGACAGCACGTTTCGGATTTGTCGATTTCGCAGTCGTCAGCTCTACATGAAAGTAAACTTGTCGATATGGCTCGGTTCTACGACCGTGTTGACGACAAGTCTCAGGTGGAGACTGCTATCGTAAAAACGTGGGGAATTGGCATCACCAAAAAAAGCGCGAGCGTTGACGGTTCGACCGGTAACACGATTGAGACGTATGTACATGACGCTTTTCTTGACAAGGTTCATCGTGGCGAAATCGATGCAATAAACACCGGTTTCGTGCACAAGATATCTGACGCCAAAGGCACTCTGTTCACCGAGCCAGGCGGGTCTATGGCTCTAACTCACGAATCAATCGATGACCTTGAAGATCCGCAGAATATACTTGAGCGCCATAGAAAACTTGGTGGTTACAAAGCGACATTGACGGCATCTGACAGGTTCTCTGTGTTTATGGGGTCTACTGGTGTCATGGTTGCTCCACAAAGGGGCGCGCTTCGATACTATCAGGTAAAGCCAGGCGACATTAGGGCATTTTTCGGTTCAGAGGTTTTCGAACAAAACGGACCGGATGATAATGGCGGATATAGGACCATAGACAGAACACGAATGCAAGACGCATCCGTAGTCCTTGTAAGGCTTGGCAGGATTGACGAATCCGAATTTGCGTGGATAGCAATTGTACCGAGAAACACCGAATACCAGTATGGTCGCTATGTCGCATTCTCGGCACCAAACGAAGTTACTCGTCTTCCAGACCCAGACCCAGGTGGAAATGGAGTTTTTGATTACACCATTGACGGAGAGCTTGCAAATCCACTTAGTTGGTTTGCTTTCCATAATCCAGAATACGATGTTCCGGAAATCCCGATAGCTGTAATTTACGGAGGAACTACAGACACTAAAGATTTATTCCCAGTGACTCAATCTCTTTACCGCCTTGGCATTTCTTTTGATAAAGACCAATCGCACATAATCGGTAAGAGCCAAGAGAAAGCGTCTGGAACACAAAAATTAACGACAACCAATGAGGCAGAGGGTAAGCCTCTACCAAGGAATCTAACCGGTGCTGTGCACCTCATGCCTGGCCAAGACATAGAGGACATGGGTCATGATCCTTCAGGATGCCAGGTTGCTCATGACATCCTTAAGGACACCAGAATCGACGCGGCGGCGTCATTTTCTGTTCCAGATTTCATGGCATCCTCTGAGGACTACACCCTGGACGCATCAAGCGGAATTGCCCTAGCAATCAAGGCTAAGCCGCTCGTTCGTGACCGTGAGTTCAGAGAGGAGATAAATCAACCATTCGTAAGGGACCTTTTTCATATCGAGCAGGCATATCTCGCATTCAAAAATGAGGAAGACCAGGCTGCTATAGATCTCCTACTCGAGTGCGATCAGGTATGGGATTCCGGATGGCTTCAACTTCCGCAGAACACCAAAGAGCTTTCCGAGGAGCTGCACATGGTAATGGCTGATGGATACATGGACATCGTAGAGGCAATGAGGCGTTATTACCAGCTTCCATCTGACGAGGAGGCCAAGGCCATGTACAGGCGCATGGTCGAGAGGCGCGAAGAGTTTCTGCCGCTGAATTACGAAGAGAAGAGACAGGCCATGCAAGATAAAATGTCAACTAAAATGGACAATCCAAATGAGCGATAAACCTGTTTTGATCCACGGTGACTGCCTGGAAGAGATGCAAAAGTTAGAGCGTGGAAGTGTCGACCTTGTTTTAACGGATCCTCCTTATGGAACTACATCATGTAAGTGGGACACCATTATACCGCTGGATCAGATCTGGAATATCATTAAAAGGATCAGGAAAGAAAAAACACCCATAGCACTGTTTGGTTCAGAGCCTTTTTCTTCCTTTTTAAGGATGTCAAACATTAAAGAGTTTAAGTATGACTGGATTTGGGATAAATCTAATTGTGGAAATCCTTTTCTTGCAAAATACCAACCTATGAAGGAACATGAGATTGTTTCTGTTTTTTATAAAAAATCAGGTAATTATTATCCAATAAAACAGAGAAGAACTGAAAAATCAATAAAAGCACGACAATATAAACCCTGGAAGGGATTTAGTACCAAAAGTGGTGTGTTTAAGGAAAATGGATATAAAGATCATTCAAAACTAGATCCTATTTTTAGAAATCCTAGATCAATACAAAAATTCAATTTAGATACAGCAGGTGGTAGTAGAAATAGATTCCACCCAACACAGAAACCAGTAGCACTATTGGAGTACCTTATAAAAACGTACACGCAACCGGGTGAAACAGTCCTCGACTTCACAATGGGGTCAGGTTCAACCGGAGTGGCATGCATCAACACCGGACGAAAATTCATCGGAATAGAAAAAGATGACGAGTACTTCGAAGTAGCAAAAAACAGAATAGAAGACGCTATCTCAAAACAGACAGAGCGTCTTTTCGCGTAATCAAGCAAATAACAACATTTCGGAGAGTTAAAAATGAAAGAATGGTTCATGCAGCGTTCTACCTGGCTCGGGATTGGAGCGGCTGTGATTGCAGTGCTCGGTATTCTGGTTGACAACGGTACAGTAGAACCGATGTGGCTATCGATTGTGTCTGCTGTTTTGAGCGCGTTCGGGCTCGGTGTAAACGATAGAGGGTCTGCAAAGAAGAAAACAATGAACGGGATTGTCTTGTGCCTCGCGTTTTCCGCTGTAGCGCTTGGATCTGCAGGGTGCGGGTCATCATTGTCAAACATGACAGACGAGGAAAAGGTCCAGGCAGTAATCAACACCGGTTGCGATGGTGCGACAATTGCGGGGTGTTTTGATTCGTCAGGACAATGTATTGAAGCTGTTTCCGAAGCCGTAGGAGATAGCCAGATCACACCAGATTTGGTCAACGTCATATTTGGTCTTTCGACCTGCGAAGAGATTCACGACGCTATCGACAGCGCAGGCAAGGCGATTCGCAAATAACAGGCATAGCCGATAACATAGTCCAGAACTTCACTGGGACCGACCAGTAAAAAAGGTAAGGAGTCGAGATGGGCACTGAAAACCAGGAAGGCCAAGTAACGACCGAGGCCGAAAGTAACAACAACCAAGAGCAAGTTTTAAGCAATAGCGACATTAAGAAAAGTCCTCTGTTTCAGAAGCTCGCAGAGGAAAATGCGAGATTGAAAGCCGCAGATGAGAAGCGACGGCAAGACGAGGCCGCTTCTGCAACAGAAGCCGAACGAAAGAAGCTTGAAGGGAAGCAGAGATACGAGGAAGCGCTTGCGGCTCAGAAGAGCGAGTTCGAGAAACGGATTGCAGATCTCGAGAAACAGACAACTGAAAAGGATCTGACCAACGCGCTTTTGAGAGCCAACTTCAAAAACCCAACGTTTCAGCGTGGCGCAATCGCAGGTTATTCCGCGGAAAAAGGGAGCATCGAAGATTACGTCAAAGCTCTCTCAGAGGATGAAAGTAATAAGATTTTCCTGGATAACCTAAAGGCAGATGCACCTAAAAGGGGCGACGTCCCTACTCCAACATCGTCGACAAAATTAATGTCACCAGCTAAGCTGAAAGCTGCTCTAAAGAACAAGGATCCAAAAGTCAGGTCTCAGGCTAGAGAGCAGGCAAGACTTAATTGGATCAAAACCGGCTCGACCGGTGTAGTGGAATGAAAGGAAGATAAATGAGTTATCTTAATTTTGAGGACATTCTCACGAATGTCTGTAGCGGTGAAGTGTTCGACAATATCGTACTTCCGTCTCTAAGTGAACTTGAGGCGATCTTTACGATGGACACCAACATCAAAGAGGGGTCGAGCATCAAAGATACCGACACCATGACGGAGACAGCAGGTGGTGGCGCATATACACGCTCCGATGGCGACCCGGCTCCTCTGGCGATGACGTGGGCACAGCCTACTTGGGTAAAGACGTACTACCATGAGAAGGCCTATCTACGTGGAGAGGATATGAAGGAGATGCTCGGGTCTCAGGCTGGTGCCGAGGCAAGCCTTCAGCGCGCAACTAATCGTGCAGTTGCTCAGCTCATGAACACTCACGTGTGGGGCGGGATTTTCACTCAGATGGCACTGGATATTGATACATCAGGAGATTACTCAGATGCACCTATCACTCGCTCAACCCCTCTTCAGTCCTATGAGGAGGGTACAACTGCAACGATGACACTCGCCTACTGGAGAGGGATGTGGCAAGCACTAGACCTTCGTGCAGAAATCGATTGGGACAACTATCTAGGTATTTTTGCCCCGGCAGTCTGGAAGACGTTTTACCCTCTGGCTGATGCACTTATCACTAAAACTAGCATGGACCCGAAAATGTCTGATGTTCTTGCCGCTGGTTACCAAAAGATCGATTCCGTTGACGGAATTCGGGTCATGAAGAAATACGGCGTTCCGGCTGGATTTGTATATCTGGTGGATCGAAGAGACGTTCTTATTCAAAATCACAGCCCGCTCGAGCTCACATTCCAGGGTCCCGAGCACCTGAACGAAGACGCCTATGCCGTTACAGCTCGTATTGGCATCAACCTCCGAGTACAGCGTCCCCGTTTCCAGGGCAAATTGTACGGAAAGAGCTGAGGTGAATAATGGGAACTGAAGTAACAGTAACTCCAATCGTTAAACCGACTGCAGCAGTTTCAGGTGGACAGACGTATATGGGGATTTTTTCTCTATTGCTTGACACGACTGACGCTACAGGTATCCAAACCGTTGATCTCACGTCGTATTTTAAGTATGTCGATTGTGTATTGGTAGGAGACAATGATACGCTGGCAGATAACGCGTACAAGTTCCAGGCGATTTGCCCAGCAAGGACAACTGCGATCACGTCAACAAATGTTTCTATCTCGGTGCATTACAGTGCAACGTCTGAGGGCGCGCTTGTTCCTGTCGCATCAACAGATCTCGGAGCAGTAGGGGCACTCAAAATAGTCGTATACGGTCGAAAAGCACTCTAAACAACAAACCAATTGAAGGGGCAGCAGGATGAAAATTAGCCTTAGACGTCTCAAAGAGGCGCGAAATTTTGATGAGATGAACGCTCAGATTCGTCTCATATTGTCAGACATCTCAGAAAAGAAAGACGAAGCGTTCATCAGTGATCTTATAATTAACGAGATTGATGGTGGGGCGTTTCCATTGCTTGACAGGCTTCGTAAAGACCACGGGAAGAAATACTATCTTAAAGTCCTTGGAGACGAGTGGGGCAAGGCGGTGAAACCAGGTGATGTTGTTAAGAGGAAATTCAAGGAGCCGCTACAGCGCATACCTGGAACTCCAATTGCGTCTTCAGTAATCAGTAACGCTGTAAGAGCTGGGACATTTGAGCGAGATTTCTTCAGGTTCGAAGAATTCGTAGTAGATAAAAAGGGATGTGTCAAGTGTTCCGCAGACGACATGTGGTACTTCCTTACACACTTCGGTATTCACTGCTATTCGAGGCAAAACCTTTCGATGCATGTCAACGAGAGAAGCCCTGATATTCAGAAGAATCAAAAAACAGGCGAGATGGGACACAGATTGTACTGGCGGTTTGAAGAGGTTGAGACGAAAGAGTACGAGAAACTTCAACCCATTCGCCAAAATGATGAGAAGAAAAAATGAGAGAGTTCAACTACAACAGCGATTCCGAGGTAATTCGATTGGATTATCCATACCAGTGGAATCCTGTATCAATCACTGGGTTGACTCTTACGATCAATGACAGAGACGGAAATGAGCTTGTTGCGGCTACGGAAGCGTCTTTGTATTCTGAAGCCTCTCTTGACGCTGAATGCAGAAGGTATTCCAGGGCTATTACGCTTGTATCAGGTTCAGGTGCTATCGAAATTGGAGACACCATCAGGATAAAAGGTATTCTCGGTTTCGAGGATCACTTTGTAAAAGGATGGGATGGAGACAACCTCACCGCGGAACTCGAAAACTTCGTTGACCGTGACTTCGAGGCAGGTTCTACTGTCCACAAACTGAGCGCTACGGTAACAGTTGATCTGTCCGACACTGATACGTTTACGGCAGGGAAAGAGTTGTTGCTTATCTGGGAACCTACTGGTACAGGAGCAAAGCTCACAGAACTTGGAATAGTGTCTCAATATCAACAGGATGATCTGGCAGGTTTTGAGGCTGAGTTTAGAGACATTTACCCAAGGGCGTACATTGGGCTAACTCAGCCGAGAAACAGGCTCAAAAACGTCATGACAGCAGCACAGAACGAAGTTCGGTCTATGCTGCTCGAGAGAGATCCTCGGTTTGATATTTCGAAAATAAGAGACCAGGATATTCTAAACCCGGCAATTATGGCGAGCTGCGCTGTTCACTGGGCCCTAAATGGTGACGACAGGATCAAAGACGAGAGAGCCGAATACAAGAGTCGCTTATCAAACGAGATTCAAAGATTGACTGTTTTGCCTGTATGGGTTGATACCGATGATGACACTGTTCAGGATGATGGCGAGACAGTTGCTCACCCATATTTCTTTTCGACAGGATGGTAGAAAATGAATAGAGAAGAAGCGAACAAGGCCGCAAAAGATCGGATGAGTGTTGTTGTTGACATACTCGGAAAAAAAGTAATCGGAACCGTTAAAGAGTACGGTATTGCATCATTCCAACTTGGAATAGGACACGTTGATAGGGCCGTGGTTATTGTCGATACAAAGTACGGAGAGATCTACTCTCACATCAAAGACATCCGAGTCAACGGTGAATAAAAATGGCATTACTTTCTGCAATCAAATTTTATTCTTTTACGAAGAACATGGCTCAAGGAGTTTACAACTTTGACGTTTCTGAGACGATCAAAGTTGCATTGTCAAATGTTGAGCCAACTGTAGCTACAGACACTGACTTTACTGACATAACCGAAATCAGCGCAGGCGATGGATACACCGCAGGTGGAGAGGCTTTAACAGTTTCCTCTGCTGCTCAATCAGGAGGTCTGTTTTCATTTGTCACTTCCGGAACGATTACATGGACGTCAACAGGAACAATCGGACCGTTTCAATATGTACCAATCTACGATGACGATGCGACAAACGACGAGTTGATGTTTTATTACGACATTGGTACAGAGGTTACACTTAACAATACCGACACGTATTCTATAGATTTTGGTGTTACACTTTTCGAATTCTAAAATGTCCAAGAAAAAGAAAAAGATAAACTTTGCCAATGTAGCTCTTGAGGATCCAAGGGAGACAAATGGACGTGTTTTCAAAAGCAGGAATGGAGAAGAGTGGCAAATTTCGGCCACTCACTATGTCTTAAATGGTCACCCAGAGGCTCCATTGGTTTTTGATCCCATCGACATAGATGATGAGACGGAAATAATCACGTATGGAGATCTATCTTTTCCATTTTGTCCGCGAGGTTATTATGTGTCCGCTAATGGGCTGCGTGAGGTTTGGTGCCCAACAGCACGTATTGCAGTTGCCGTGCTGAAGAATAAGAATAATCCGGTTGTAGAAACATATGACGCGAGGAACCAATAATGGCAGGCTTTCAGGCAGAAGTAACGACGACTAGTGCAAGCGAGAGTGTGACACTTCCGTTTGTCACTGGTTACACTTACAACTGCACTGTTGATTGGGGAGATGGAAGCTCTCCAGTATCTGTTACAGCGTGGGACGATGCAGACGCAACTCACGTCTATGCGACAGCTGACAGCTATGTTGTCGAGATAACCGGGGCATGTCCCGCGTGGTCAGTCAACAATACGCATTCAAGCAAACTCCAATGGACTGCCAGAGTTTATGGTGGTGACGCTGTCGATTTTGACGGGTGGCAGTATCTTACTGGCGGGTGGTACGGTTGCGCAAATCTCGGGTCGCTCGGGTCCGGGTCCATACTTTCAGATGGGCTTACTTCTCTGTTAAATACTTTTCGCAGTATCGGCGCCGGAACGAGCGGTGTGGTTATACCATCAGAGATATTCGATGGCCTGCCTAGTGTGACGAATATATCGTCAATGTTTATCAGCGCGAAATTAGACGGCAGTCTACCATCTGGGTTGTTTGATTCTTTTGTAAACGTGACAAATTTAGCTAGGTGTTTTCAGGCTGCTACTGGGTTGACTGGAGATATACCGAGCAGGTTTTTTGCCGAGCTGACAAGCGCGACATTTTGGAATTACGCATTTTACCAAGTTTCTGGCGTGCGCATACCTGGTGACTTGTGGTATAGCGATGGCGAACAGTCGACAAGGTTCTTGGATAAGAGTTCAAACTTTTTTCACTGCTTTGATGGATGTGGAACAGATTATTCGGATAATGTTCTCCCAGATGTTTGGACGTGTGATTTCGGATCTGCCACGCCGAGTCACGACAATTGGATTGATGGTCACAGCGATAGCACTGTAACCAACTGGGACGATATTCCATCTACATGGGATGGTGATACAGAACAACCAGTAAAACTATCCATATCGTGTTCTATTTCTGATGTTGAAGCAACAAGGTCATTATACTCTTCCTTAAATACACTTTCTCTTTCTCTTTCTCTTTCAGATATAGAAACAATTGCAAATTACAGTTCAACACTAGAAACACTTTCACTGTCACTTTCCATATCAGACATTGAATACGATATTTTATCCAATTTTGATTTTAAATCATATGCGAGATCTGCTTTCGCGATTTACGCAATGGATGCATTTGGAAACGATACCGTTGGTAATTTCGTTTGGGAGAGACGAGATGGAGGAAAGGATCTTGTTATTGGCAATGGAGTTGACACTGATACTTTCCCGACATTTGTTTCAAATTCAGATCACGAAACAGATTACTATTCGTTTGATGGTGTAGATGATCATTTTTCATCGTGGCCGACGATGCCTGATGAATACACAGTTGTAGCTGCATTGTCAGACTCATATCCGGACGGTCAACCTTATATACAGTCTTGCAACGACTCAACAATTGAAACGATGCTTACTACATCTGGTGGATACACTGGAAATGTCCACAATATGATTGTTTACGATAAGGAATTATCTGCTGTTGAGATTGATTTGGCAGACAAATATCACTTGCGTAGACTGTGGCGCGACACATTTGTAGACCCGTTCACTGCTCGCCTTATTCGAGCTGGAGATTGCGCGCTGTGTCTATACTGCGAAGAGGAGGCATCAAGGTTTGATGACTATTCTGGGAAAGAAATTGGAAGTACAGACTATTCAACGGTCTGGGATAATGGATTGATATTTCCGACTTCATCCGCTGCGATGGTTATGGATGTTGACACTGCTCTCGACTTGGACGAGGTAACATTTTTTATACACGCACCTAATTTTGATGATCTCGCAGGTTCAAGTGGAAAAAATTTATTTCAGAAAAAAGACAATTATTCTTCTTCTATATCAAAAACAGGAATAACTGCAACTGTTTATTTTACTGGTTCAAGTATAAATTTTACGGTTTCGAATCACCAGACTATTGCGATAACAGCAAAGACCGGTGAAAAGCCAAAATTCTACATTGATGGATTTTATATTGGCGAAGGCGACATTATCGTAACACTTGACACAACTGGTGGTGTTGGTCCAGGGCTTAATCAGCTAACAATTGGAAACAACTCTGGAAAATATCTCCCAATGAATGGAGTATTGAAAAAACTAATGGTGTTCAATAGGGTTCTTACTGACTTGGAAATCAGAGCATCACATATAATGGCACTTGCAGAAAGACCTTTTACGGTCTGAAAGGAATAAAATGATTATCAGAAGCAATACAAGCGTATCTATAAAGAAATCGGATGGGGAAACCGTAGTTGTTCGACCAGATATTACAAATTACAGCACGCTTAATCCAAAGGATGATTCCATCGTTGCTGTGCAGCTTTTTGTTCTCAGAAAACACAGGGTTTTGGAGTTTGATATTCTTCTACCTCAGGACAAGGCGATCCTTGATACGATACCGAACACAAAAGATCGCTTTGTAAAACTCGCAGAGAAAGTGCACTTGAAACCATCGCCGGTAGGAAGACTGGTACAAGGTATTTCGAAACAAAAAACCAAGAAAGAAGCCAAGCATGGAGGACATAGAAAGGATACTAAGAAACCTGAAAAGGTTGAACAGGACACAAATATCGATTGAAAGTCCTGGAACATATCCAACCAAGTCAAGAACGCTAGTATCAGATGTTGCGAGGTATCAGAACGATGGTACCGACAGAATAACACCGTCTCGTTTTATAGAGCGCGCAGAGGATAGCTCGGATCAATGGTCTGAAGAGTTGGGAAAAGCCATGGATGCCTATGTCGAAGGTGGTGGTGATTCAGCATTAAAAAAAGCTGGTGACGTGATGGCAAGAGACATTTCTAAGACTTGTGATCGGATTGACACCGGTAGATTAAAGCGTTCATTTGTGGCTAAAATAAGGCACGAAATAACGAGGTGAAAAATGGAAGGTGTCCGAAAATGGCTTGTGGCATGCGGTGCGGCGTTTGGTGTAAGAGAAGTTCACCCGTATCGTTTCACTGACGCATCGACTCGCCTTGAAATACCATATATTACATATGCCCCGACACGCTTGATTCCATTGGGCGTTTCGATAAGGAACTCTTCTGAATTGGATGGGTACGATGTAACAAGCCACAGTGTCAAGCAGGTAGAGGTTTTACTAAGGATAGATCTGTACAATAGCGAACTCGGACTACCATTTCTTGCTTGGTGTGCGATTGCCGCAGAAAAAGAGCAGGCAATAAAGGATATCTTTTCTCAACATAAAATGGCGTGGAAAGGCCTAGTTGAAGAAATACGAGAAGATACGACATTTGATGATGAACGCCTATATTATAAACAATCGATGGATGTAATCGTCCGGTCCTGGTTGGATTACGGACACCTAAACCGTAACCACTTGATTGACACGGTCTCGCTGAGTCCGGTCACATTGGAGTAAAAAAATGAATCTTTCTGAACTTGTGAGTGTCAGTGCTGCGGTAACTACGGTTCCTGCTGCAACGACCTCATTTTCACGACCAGCGCTGATTGGAGATTTCTCTGAGATCCCGGTTGACAAGCGCTATAGAACCGTCACCAGATCTGACTACTCGTCGATTTTGGATACCTCGACGGCAGCGCAAGCGCGATGTGCCACACTTTGGGGTCAAGATCTCAATGTGAGCGCCATGGACGTTATTCGATGGGTTAGCGCTGCTGTCGCACCTCGTTTCGTCATGACGGACATCGTGACCACGGTAGCAACCTGGGCAGCTGCAACGACTTCGCTCGATTTTGCCATCACTGATGGTAGCACCACAGAGCAGTTTGCCGCTGCCGTTGTACCCGCTGCTACGGACATGGATGACGTGTCCGCATCCTTGCAAACCGACATTCGCGCAACCTCTTCGTTTGCTGCGGACCTTTCTGCGGCTGTTGTTGGTTTTGACGCACTTGGTCGCATGTATCTTGAGTCTGCGGATACTGGTGCTGCTGCAACAACGTATAGCATCATCGCTCCAACATCTGGTTCTGGTACCGACATTACCACGGCTTCTTACCTTAATATCGCATCGCGCGCCTTTGTAGTTTCAGGTATGGACGCTGAGGATCCGGACGATGCACTGGCTGATGTCATTACCAATCACACCAACGGGTTTTACCCGGTGCACAGTGTTGGAGCTTCGGTTTCACAGCAGCAGTCCCTCGCGGTTGCATGCCGGGTTTACAAGAAGCTGCCCATGTTCGACCTGACGGCATCTGGCGTCAAAGACGGTTCTTCGACTACCGATCTTGCCTACCTTCTGAACGCTGCCTCTGTCGATGCCTACGGCGTTTACAGCGAGCACGACAATCAGTACGGTCTCGGCTGTATGGCCGCAAACGGCGCTATTCTACCGAGGGACCCAGGTAGTGCTTCTCTCGCGAACAAGAAGCTCAATGGAGTGTACATTTCTGGCCTAGGTTCGGATGGCGTTACACCGATTCCGTTGACGGCAACAGAACGTGGTGCTCTGGATGCGAAAAATTGTGACTATATCGTCGATCCAACTGGCAGCCTAAAGCATCTCCGTAACGGCCTGCTTTTCTCTGGTCTCGAGGCGAAGACGCGTATCGGTTTGGATTGGTGGGAATATATCTCGAGTGTGGAAATTGCAGCGTACCTCTACACGCACGAAGTGGTTTTCTCGGATGTCGACATCACGGCAATATGTGGGATCCTCCAGAAGAATCTGGACATCCTCGTGAACCGACGTTGCTTGGAGTCATACACCATGACCATTCCAAGCGCTGCGGACATCAGTGCCGTTGTAAAGGCGACCCATACGCTCACGCTGAGCGAAGTCGCTTCTGCGATTGCTGCATACGCCGTCAACGATGTCACTGCGACAATCCAGGTAGCGGCGTAAAGGAGTGAACTATGTATTTTGAAGAACCAATAAATTTCGTCGCCTACGATCCGAGTAAGTGGGTGCTTTCCATTGATTCGAGCGTTCTTGACGGCACTCTCGTCGTGGATGGGCTTCACACCTTCACGGCGTCCAAGACGAACCCGACGCACACGGTCACCGAGGCCAACTCCGGAATGGCGACGGCCAATGTTTCCCACAGCAAGACGGGAACCTTCGACTTTGAGGTTTGGGAATCGTCTCCGAGTTGCGCTATCCTTGACCAGCTGAAAGACGCGGGGACCTTCGTTTCGTTTCAGGCCACGAACCCCACGCTGCCTGGAAAGACGGCCTCATCTACCTATGCCTTTTTCGAAAAGGAAGCTGACGTGAAGATGGATAAGGAAGTGGGCGCCGTAGCTTACAAATTGATCTGCGTCAACTACAAGTCCAACATCGGAAGCTCCGTAGCCGTACAGTAACCAAAACAATAGAGGGCAATTATGAGTCAAGCTGTATTGCAGAATATCGCCAAAGCATTTGGTTTTATGAGCCAAGAGCAAGGGAACGATATGCGGTTCAAGCCGTTTGATACCGATAAAATCGTGTCCCTATTTGGAGTGCCACCTGTACAGCTTGCAGGATTGGACTCGATCACAGCCAAACGCTCCCACCCAAAGGCAAAGTTTATATCTAACCTTGGTGGTGGGGGCACATTTTTATCCAATAAAAATAGACATGGTGAGATCCGATTGACATTCATTGGGTCTTCCTGGTCACTCGGCCATATTGAGATCTTTGATTTCACAAAGAATCCTCTCCCGCTATTGGTAACGGATCTCCTAACTGGTGGCACAAGCACAGTCGTTGGTGATGCATGTAGAGTCATTGACAAGGGAGAATGGACCAGAGCAAATCAGATTCCGATGGTAACGATAACGATGGGGGCAAAACGTCTTTGGTTTTTCCATGGCGTTCGTTTACTCAACTCATAAACAAAATTGGAAAAAGCAATGAGCACTGAAAACAAAGAAACGAAAACAGTTGTAGCAAATGGGCGAACGTATGTGTTTCAAATCATTGATGCAATTCATGGTGTTGGACTGTTTCATCAATACGCTTCTATTCTTGTAGAAAATTCTGAAGATGTAATACATGCAGTAAAAGCATTTATTTCAACTCAGTTTGATGACGAAGAAGGAATTAGTCCGGAAGAAATATGGAATGAGCTTCTTTTAGGAGATTCTGCAATTCTTCGTATTGTAAAACTGATTTCAAAGGTTGTGTCACTTCCTCGACTTTTTGAGCTTTCGTCCGATTTTCTTTCTGGTGCAAAAATTGACGACGATATCTGTGATGAAAAGGGAATGTGTGTAACGTTTAGGAAGAACCCAATAGAACTGTACACTGCTATAGTCCACGCTGTATTTGCAAATTATGAGGACATGCTCCCTTTTCCCTCGGAGGACGAGGAAGATACCAAGGAGAGCAATTAAACGGAAAAGAAAAACGAGACAATCTTGTCTATCCTAAAACATGTTCGCTTCGTGGCGAATTCCTAGAAATATCAATCTTGGCAAGGTTCCATCGAGTTTCACCCATAGAAGTTGAACACTGGCCGTATACTCACTTTCTTCAGTACCAAGAATCAATGTATTTGGCTCGCGAGATTGAGAGACAACAGACTGCACCTGCTGACTCAGGAACTGCAAATTCTAAAGTAAAAAACACAGAAACGTTTTCGTGCGAGCCAATACCGGAACAGAATCAATACGTAATTCCTCAGCCTAAATTCATAGGAACACAGCAATGAGCGATAAAACACGCGTCTATAAAGCAACTTTTGATGTGAGGAGTGCAATCACATCTCTTACAAAGTTGCAGAAGGCAATCACGGATGTTGATGCTAAGGCTAAGAATATTCTAAAGAACTCTGCACCTGGAATCGCCAAGGCTGCCACCACATTACGTGCTGCTCTTAAGACTCCGAAGAGTTCCATGAACGGAATAACGGATGGTCTTAGAAAGACAACTGCGCAAGCTCTAAAACTACGTGCCGAGTTGGAGAAAGGATATACAGGTAAGGGAGTAAAAGGTATATCGGCAAGGGTTCGTCGTGCTCTTGAAGAAGAAAAAGCGGCAAGAGAAAAACTGACATCCGCCATGAAATCCTACAATAGGGTTGCCAAGGAAGGCGGAAAACTAGCCACAAGAGCGTCAAAGGAAACTGAGAGGGCAACCCGGCAGGCTGCGAGAGAAGAGGAGAAGCTGGCCCGTAGGACCGCGCAAGCGCAACGGCGTCTCAAGAAGATGTTTTTGGGTATTGGGCAGAACAGCCAAAGTGGTCTTGGAACCCTCATTCGCTATGCGACTGGTGCCTCTGTTGCTCTTATTGGACTGCATAAAGCCATCGGACTCATTGGAAATGCCAAGGATAGATTCCTCCGATTTGACGACTTGACAACAGCGACGCTTACGATGGCCAAGGCCGGTGATCAGGCTTTCTCATATGGCACTAAGGGCGCTGAAAAATACAGGGATGCAATTCGAGATGCGGCAAAAGAGCTTAGGGTAAGCGCCGATGACATGTCGCTCAGCGCACTTTTTTGGGCCAGAGCCGGGCAGACCAATATCAAAACTATTTCAGAGTTGAGTAAGGTCGGCACACTGTTTGCAAAAGCAAACAGGGACCAGGCAGGGAACGTTCTAGATCAAGCTGCTGCAAACGATATCCTGAGCGATGCCTTGCAGCTCTTCCAAAAGGATACAAGCACGTCTGTAAAGGCCCAGGCGGAAGCGACGAAGCTCGCTGACAAGATGACGGCCGCGGCCAATGCGTCGAATCACAGCATCGAGCAACTTTGGGAGTTTACAAAGAAGACTGGACCACTTGCCGTCGCAGGAGACATCTCTGAGAAGGAGGTAATGGCCATTGCTGGTTCTCTCGCATCCGCTGGTCTCAAAGCAGAGGAGCCAGGGCGACTGGTACGGCGTATTCTCACACAGTTCTCCAGAGAGAGTGTACAAAAAGAGCTTAGCAAAAATGGAGTAGCACTTGAGGATGAACAAGGCCAGATTAGATCATTTGGCGACATATTTGGTGATCTCGGAAAAGTTCTCAAAAAACAGAAGCCTTTGGCGCGGCTGGGATTCCTTAAGAAAATCGTAGGGCAGAATGCCATATCCGTTGCGGCTGCTCTTGCTGGATTAAATGAGCAAGGCGAAGAGTCCGGATCCTCCATTGAAAATCTTCTAAAGAAGATTGACGAAGCCGAGGGGATCATCCAGCGTAACCGCGAAGAACAGCTTAAGACTTTTAAGGGACGTTCTGATGCCTTGGCCGCTGATATTTCCAACCGCTTCGGTGAGATGTTTGAGGAGTCGAAGCTTTTCCAGGACATCTTTACGGGACTGGAAAAACTCGTTCCTCGAGCGGTAGAATGGATAGGCTCTGCCGGTGAGACGTTACGAGATGTGTTGCTCCCGGCTGTCAAAGATACATATGCCAACATCAAAGAGTTTTTGAGCCCTGCTGTTGATGTATTGAGTAATCTATTTGGTGGCAGCGCCACGAACGCCAAAGAGCTGGCTCGAATCCTTACGACAATCATCAAGCTTTGGATCAAATGGAAGGTTATACTGCTCGGTATCCGTGGCTTAAAAATGGTGGATTGGTTTATTTCCCTTGTCGCACAGATGCGTGCGGCTACCGTTGCTACAAAGGCACTCGGTACGGCTACAGCTGGAATGGGAGCGGCTACGCAACAGGGTGTTTCTGCGGCAACACAAGCGGCAGGAAAGTTGCCACTGGCCTTTACAGCAGTCGGTGCCGCTATCGCAAGCGCCATCGTTGCGTGGGGATTATCGGATCTACTATACGACCATGTCGTAAAACCTACACTTAATGCCGCCAATACGTTGGAAAACATCCGTGCAATGTCCGTCGATGAAACGAAAGATCAATCGATAGAGACACTCTTAGAGCAAAAAGCTCTTGTAGAGAAAGATATAAAACTTGGACATGAACAACAGGTTGGAAGCGCATTGTATGCCGTACCTGGAAGCATCGCATCGACAGAAGAGCAGAGAAAACAACAATCAGATCTAGACAAAATAAACGCAGCTATACAGTCGAAGATGTCCAATGAATTCGGCGTTGGAACAATAGATGAGCTTTCGATGTCGTTTGCAGCTAAAGATCGGGAAGAGCGCGAACGCAACCAGCAAAGCATGGCTCCAGTATGGGCCGTTCCTGAGCAATCTATTTCCGTGGATCAGGCTTACCAAGATTACCTTTCGGCGCAAGGACAGGATAGTGTAGGGGCCTTACGTTCGGCTTTGCAGACATATACGAATTCTCTAGAAAACGCGGTTGACGATGCCAGTAACGACATTGATGCTGCCAAGTTGGAACAGGCTACGCTCATAGAGAATTTCATTGGCGCGGATGCCGCCGATAGGGACATTTGGCTCAAGATGATCCGTGAGCAAGCTGGTGTCATCAAAGATGCCACGAAAACGCAAGAAGATCTAGTACAGCAGCTAAAGGACGTACGGACAGATGCGCAGAAGAGCGAAGACAAGAAAAAACAGCAGGATTCTGTAGATAAGCGAAACAAAAAAGCCTTCCGTGGTGGTGGACGTTCCAGGGAGATTGATCCGTATGCAACACCGGTGCTTACTGGTTTAGATGCAAAAGGAAACAGGAGAGTCCACCTTGGACTAAAACAAGGAAATGCCGCAACTGTCCTAAATGAATCTCCTCAGATTAGGGATATGATCAGAAAATCTCTTACGAAAAGATCTGATGTTACATCGGTGAATTTTGGGGATAACAATATAACAATCACGGCAAATTCAAACGCAAAACCGGAAGACATTGCGCGTGTCGTCAACAAGGTAATCCGTAGAGTTGGAAAAGAACAGGCTCGCGAAGTTGAACGTCGCATTGGTACGAAAACTCCAAGGCATATTTAGGGGAAATCATGTCAGTAGAAAATATATTAGCGCAAGTTAAAAAAGAAGACGACACCGTACAGACTGCCAAGATTAGCGATCTCCTTATTGATGTCGTGTCGGATATTCGCGTAACACTACGTAAGGAAGTGACGCGAAAGCCTGTACAGGCTGGGTTTTCAGTGGATAGAGGCGTGATTGACACACCAATTGAGATCGAGATTGACTGCGTCTTGGCTTCGCCGGAATACTCTTTGGAAAATCTTTTGGATGCGGGATTTGGAAATTCCAGTTTGACCCTTACGAAAACATGGGAAGAGAAACGCGATCAACTGCTTAGCTACTTCAATGATAAGACGATTGTGGATTTCACATCACACGAGGCATCTTATGCTCCTTTAGTGGTTGCAGAAATCGCACAACGCTATGATTCCGAGGAGAATCTCGACGGCTGGATGGGGACGATTCGCCTGGTGTCCTTCAATAACCAGAGTGGTGCTACAGCTGTTGACGTTGCCAGTGCTAATACTGCCGCAACCATCGCAGGAGGGGCGCTGTAATGGCGAAACATGTCGAAATCAAGCACCTCATGGTGCCTTCATTTACGGGGGAAAAGACACTTGACGGTAGGAAATATCGCATTTGGATCCGCTGGAACACGATTACCGAAGTTTGGTATATGGACATCACGCTCATGAGTGACCCCACGGTTTCGATCAAAGGGATCGCATTGCTGCCTGGGAAAGATCTCTTTCGTTCTCATGGCTATGGGAATCTCCTTGGTGCGTTATGGGTGGAAGATACCACAGGCGCTGACGAAGATCCGACGTTTTCCGGAATGGGAGACCGCTGGCGTATCCGCTACTACCCGAGGGCGTCATGACCAATGTCATAAATCCGGAAATCCAACTCGTCGTCGAGAATATTTTTGATAATACGTGGGATTCTGCGCAAGAAGATAACCGACTGGATATGGAAATCGACATCACGAAGGATTTGGATGGAAAACCAAATATTGCGCATATTTCCATTTACAATATGAATGATACGACGATAGCATTGCTTTCTTCAGGATCGTCTAGCATAGAAATACGTTTTAACATACTTGGGCAATCTGATACCATTTCCTGTTTTCTCGGTGAAATCATGGAGGTGTACACAGAATCTCTTCATCCTGGAACGTGCACGCATGTGATTGCAGAGAGCCAAAGATATTATTCTCGAGACAAATACTTGGATGTTTCCTATGAGGCGACAACGGCATTGGAGCTAGTGGTAAACGACCTTACGGAAGCCATTGGTTTGCCAGTGCAAAGTGTGACTATTCCACAGGAGAGTTTCACCAAGGCACTGCATCTTACGGGTCCAGCGTTTTTAAATCTGCGAGAAGTTCTCCAATTTGTTGGATTGTTCCCTTACATCTGTGACGGTGTCCTATATATATCCAACGTTTTCGAGCCACCTGACCAGTCTGAATCAAACGGAGGTACAACCGTTTCGATCACGTCGAATATGATGACTAGTGTTCCGAGACCAACCGTGCGACAAGATGTCACCGACCTTTGGTATACCACATCACTCAACGATGACAGGGCGGCAGAAGCGGCAGATATGTTCGCAGCGAACAAGGCCAAGGTGAAGAAGCTTACCAAGAAGCAAGTGCGCGATTTAAATAAGGAACTCATCGAAGTAGATGCTGTGTCAACAGATATTCGAGGTATTGACGTCGAAGTATTTGGATTACCGAGTTTGCAACCAGATACAATGATCCAACTGGAGGGTGACGATCACTATTATCGCGTGCAGAAATTAACCCATCAGGGAGATAACCACGAAGGTGTGTACACGAGCATTCAAGCAGATCTTTACGGAGAGTAGACATGATACGGGAGATAGAACAACTTATCGATAAGGCCGTTGAGGCGGGGCGCTACGACGGTAGGACGCATCTCATCGCCCAGGTCGTATCATATGATAGGGATACCAATCTTTGTGTGGTACAGCCTGTGAATAAGGAGATCCGCTTAACGGATGCGCAAAACCTGACCTATGTTACAATGCCGGTGATTTCGGATGTCCCTGTGATCCAATTGGGATCTGAGAAATTATGGTTGACGGTTGCTCCGAAGCCCAATACCTACGGGATACTACATATTGTGGATCGTATTATCGATGATTGGCTAGAGCTTGGAGGGATTGTCGAGCCGAGCCAAATACGCTGCCAGAATATATCTGACGCGATTTTCGAGCCATCTATTCTGCCGTTGGCTGAAGATGGTGACAATGGTCTAATGGTCGAGCCGATCAATACAGACAGGATATCACTCCGTACACGCTCAGGATTTACTGAGATCTCCGTGCTCGATGATGAGTCGGTTGCCATAAACATCAACGACGGGAACGCAACCGTCACAATCGACGCTGACGGTAACGTCAATATCGAATCAGCCGGGACGATAACGGCAACGGCCGACAGCGACGTTACCGTTGAATCCGGTGGCGACATCACGCTCGATAACGGTACACAGTCAATTGTGGTTGGGTCAACGGTTGATACCGGTGGCGCTACAGACTACGTCGCAATGGCTACAGTTACAGACCAGAAAATCCAGGCAATAGCTGACGCGATCACCAACGCAGCGGTAGGGACAATGGACGGCGGGGCCGCGTTTAAGGCTGCAATAATCGCAGCGATGACTCCATCACTTGCTGCCCTTGGTTCGGTCGCGAGCGGAAACCTAAAGGCAGAATAAGGAAACAGATATGGGCGATACAGACATACTACTCGAAAAAAATGACGATGGTGAATTGGACATGGTATTCGAAGACGGCGAATTTAAAATGTGCGAAGACGGAGAAGCCTGCACTGTGGCGATTGTAGAGAACCTCCTATTGACACGCGTTGAAGCCATTGGAAGCCCTATTGTAAATACAAATAGCGATCCGTTTGCAGGAACCAATTGGTATGGCATAATACTAAATGACACATTGGACCCAGCCATGGGAGAATTGGAATTAAAACGTGTTATCTTTGGTACAACCGGTGTGACATCAATACAAGAATGGAATGTTCAACGCGTTGACCGTACACTCACCATTTTCGCAAGAATTATGACTATTTGGGGAGAAGTCACTCTCGGAGACACATTGGGGATTTAAATGAGCACCTACGATAGCACTGGATTCAGCTCTGATCGGTACGATACAATACTACAAAACCTGATTGATCTTGCGGAAGCCTGGAAAGGGTCATCGATCAATACGGACGAGAAGAAATTACTCGGCCATCTTCTGCGCCAGATGGCATACCAATCCGATCAGCACAACCAGAAGTTGCAGCAGATCTATGATGCGCTTTCTGTTGGAAATCTTACAGGTGTCCAACTGGACAATGTTCTTGAGCTAATCGGATTGTATCGGCAATCAGAGGTTAAAAGCACAGCTACTGTCACCTGCACTGTAGACAGAGCCTGCACAATTCCGAAGGGAAAGATCGTACGAACTGCAACAAATTTGCGTTTTGTCACAGATGAAGATCTAGAATTTACCGCATCTGGATCTCAAGATGTTACAGTTACCTGCACTGAATACGGACCTAATAACGCTGGATCAGGGGAGATTAATGTGATTTCCACGGCCGTAAAAGGATGGACTGGAGTCACCAATGCAGCAGCTGCTATACCGGGTCGCAATCGCGAGACATCCGCAGAAATAAAAAGAAGGCACACAACTGCTGTGAGCTCATCCGGAGAGAGAGACGCTGCTTCAATTTATCAGGCTGTCACTGCTGTTGATGGCGTGAGTGGATGTTACGTTGACGAGACCACATTACCTGGAACTCTCTATGTTTATGTCATAGGAGGTGATGAAGATGAAGTAGCCGCTGCTATTGATTCGCAGCTAACAGTAACAATACCAACAGATGGAACAACGACAGTAAGCGTGTATGACAGCACAATTAAACAATCAAAGGATATTAAATTTACAGCTGGAAGCGAGATAGATGTATATGTTTCAATAAGCATCTCGACAAATCCTCTATATCCCGCAGATGGAGATGATCAGATAAAAGAAAACCTTGTAGATCTATTCGCAGATTTAAACCTTGGTGACGAGGTTGTGTATTTTGAGCTTCCAAATACGATTTACTCTGTTGGTGGTTCTACTATTACAAGTCTTACAATTGGCACAGCACCATATCCATCTGGAACAGTAAATCTTCCAATGGGATTCGGACAGAGAGCAGTACTCGACACTGACAATGTGGTAATTAGCCATGTCTAACATATATGATAATATGATTGATCTGTTGTTTTCAAAGTACAGAAATTCTCCAAACATTTTAGGAACTATCGAAATATTATCTTCTCCTTTGCAAGACACAGAAGATGCAATAACATACGTGTTAGATCATTTGAGTATAGATGATGCAGAAGGAGAAATTCTTGACTTTCTGGGAGAGCTTATCGGAGTAAAACGTCCAGAAGCGCAAGAAGATGACTTGTTCATTCTTTGCCGTGATGAAGATGTAGCAGGAGACACATTTAACAACTATGGATTATCAACAGATTCACTTACAGAAGGTGGATATCTAACCGGCGATGACGGCTGCCCATCAAAGAGCAACCCAGAATCTTTTGTTGATAACGAAACTATGCGCCAATATATTCGCGCAAAGGCCTCTTCATTTCGTCAAAAGGCAACACGAGACATTCTTTATTCGTATATTCTACAATTTGGAGTTAGGTCAAAACTTATTGAAAGTGATAAGGTACTTGAGATAGAGCCAAGTGCATATCATGATTTAGACTATTCCCTAAGATATCACCTCGAAAATCTAGGGTTTAGACCAGCTGGAATACAAGTAAAAATAAAACAACAAACATTACCAGATTCTGAGGTTTGATATGATTGAGAAATTACCAGTTTTTGCAGATTCAGGTTCGAAAGACGACGATACAACTTTTGAATCATGGGCCGAAAATGGCTGGGTTGACGAGCGAGTTCGTTACAAGGCTTTAAATAGAGCTTTCAATTCCCCATATGCCAAAATAAATGAAATAATCGATGAATATAGAGAGCTTGGGCCTCAAACGCTTACCGATGGCAGCACAGACTACGACCACGTTAAAAAACTATACACAACCGACAACTGTATTGCGTCACCATTAATCAGTTCAAACCAATTCGACGTTGGAAGTACGTTCGTAAACTTTACAAATTGTATAATAAATTACGAAAAGAAATTGCTCATATGCACAGATGCAGAGCGCGAAATTATCGTGTTCGATGTCGCGACCACTACGGTAGAAGACACAATTACACTTCCAGTTGACTCTGTTCCTGTCGGAGGATACCAGTGGGACACGCGGGAGGTCTTATGCGACGAAGAATACGCTTATGTCGTCATGTACAACTCCGGAACTCCGAGCACTGGAGATGTCCGTATTCAGTCGTACTCTCTTTCAGACTGGACAGTAAATACAGGATGGCCTGCAACTGGAACTCTGTTGTTTAACGCAAACGAAAAGTCGTGGCCAATACATATATCTGATGATTACATGGCTTATGTCGATCCGACATATAGCTCCGGAGACGGTATTGTATACAAGTTAGCGAAAGCAGATGGAACCATTGGATCGGGCGGCCAAGGAGGACAAGCCACGACGGTAACAGGTCCGATCTGTAGCGACGGTGGACGAATTTTCACAACAAATGGAACGGAAATCAATATATCAAACATGGCCCTTCCAGGTAGCGGTTCAGGTTGGCCAATTTCGTTAACCCAACCATGCGGAGTCGCATGTATGGGTCCGCTGGTTGCAACGGCAGCTCGTGACACCGCCCTAGATCCGATTATTACTGTGAGCCACTCAAATCACGGAGCAATGGGTGAACTTGACGATACAGCAAATCAGGACTACATTATGGGAAAGATTTGTACGGACGGCAGAAATTTTTATGCTAGATGTGCCAAGTTATTAGCTTCTGGTTCTGACAATATTGGTGCAATCATGAAAATTAATCCACATTTCTTTTCAGGTGGTGATCCAGCTCCTGGAACTGAAACAGTAACCGATATAACTCCGTATATTAAAGTTTTCTCTTTGTCATACGGCGAAAAGCCTTATTCACACAATGGTGCGGATACTGGAGACATCTGTTTTGACGGAAGAGACATATGGACATCTTGGCCGAACTTTTCGAACACAACAGGATATTTGTTTAGGCTTCCTTATGCAGCTCTACTTTAAGATTACAAAATGACTCAAGACGAAATCAGATTAATAACATACGCCGTCAGGGCAGCTATAAAGCCAGACCTTGACGTAATCCATGGGAGAGTCACAGAACTCGCTACGACAGTTTCGGCGATAGACGAGAGGCTTCACCACATACCGACAAAGTCGGATATGGCAAATGCAGTTGTATTGCATTCAACAAGATGCGCGGCAGGACGAAGATGGGTATGGGGTATATTTTTAGGTTTGCCTGCTGTCGCATTGGCAACCTATGGGATTGTTTCTGCTATAGTTGGATAATATTCATATATAATCGTTTATTTTCTAATCTCACTCAAGTATCCTTTCTAGAAGCCATTGTGGTTTTACAAGTTAAATACATCGTCAATCCAATTAGCCAACTTCTTATTTCCATGGAATATTACCATTGTTTTGCTGTTATAATAATAATCTGCGTGTATTTCAGTGGGCATCTCCTTTATTAACCCAAAAGCATAAGCATCGAGTAGAATCTCATGGATCCGATCACAGATCTCGTATTTTAAATCTCCTGGAACAAATGATTCTCCGATGAATTCATCACAAATACTAAAGCAGTATTTTTTGAGATAATCAGCACTTAGACAATTCTGTCTTGTTTGGTTTTTGCGTTTCATCTTTTGCATGTCCTGTTAATGAATGACCTGAGAACTCGTATTTTTACATCGTCGACAGGTGTACATGATTCTTTGATTTTATCGACGAATTTAAGCTGCCTTGATGACAGATTTATGTTTCCTGTTAAAAAATACCACAGTATGGACCTGCAAAGGTTTTTCTGAAGACTTATTCTAGAGTATATACGATTATTTACTGTGATTGGATCAATTGGTTTCTTTTTGATATGCATGGTTTTTCCTTTCTGCCATCTCCTAATGACATATAGATGGTGCCCGCAACATGAAAACGACTCATTTGCCAGCTCGTTCGATAAACGCCTGGAGCACGGCGATGTGGGTGTCTTTTAGCGGCTTTCCTGATCCCTTCATTGTACGCACTACTGACATCTCTCCGTCGGACAGCGTAAGTATACCGGCTCTGTTGGCTGTCAGTATAGAAGAGCACAAGTCTCTTTGGAGCCTTATTCTCGCGTGTGCACCCTCCCATTCATCCAGTTCGACGTCACTCAATGTTCTATGACTCGAGAAAAGCGATGGCTCATCACCTCCAAGTTGTACGCTGTCCACTCCGAGCGGGTCAGTTGAGTGCATTGAGTATTGTGTTTTTGATTCCATTTTAGTATCCCTATTCTGTCTTCGGAAGAAGCCTAGCGCAGTGTTCTACGAATTCCTCTGCGTCACATTGGACCCGGTCCCAATTCATGTCCCCAGCCCATAAGGACGCAGCGCATATGTG